>Ga0256404_1000163_pt1 | contig 162305 bp, 153 predicted proteins | sample RumenRJG_01DNA_FD_185990 | JGI IMG/M metagenome (GOLD analysis project Ga0256404, IMG submission 185990) | Bovine rumen microbial communities from Lethbridge, Alberta, Canada - RJG_01 | ecosystem: Host-associated > Mammals > Digestive system > Stomach > Rumen | place: Canada: Alberta...
TTAAAGAAACAAAAAAATATATCAGCAATAAGTAATGTATAACAAACTTTTTGTACCTTTGCAGCACTCAGTCGAAGTGGTATACTTTTGAATTATTTTTTGGTATACTTTTACGTTATCATTTACACTGTTTAGCCATTCCTATCATACATTTCTGCACTAAGTCCGTGTCGTGCGCAACTTCTAAATTAAACGAAAAGGAGTTATAATACTTCTAATACGAAAAACTTTCTTTTACAAGACAGTGTGTTCGGACACAACATTGGCGATTTTTGAATGTTTAACGCTTTTTGTGAATTACCTAGCAGAATTATAGCCATTTGGATTCATTTATATGCCATCTCCTTACGCTCTTCTTCATTTATATCGTCTATATCATCATAGTTTCTTCGCTTGCGAGGATTGTTGTCACCATTGGATGATGGAACAAAGGTGGAACTGGCATAGAGTTTCATGTAGTCGAAGATGGTATTCTCTATGAGGGAAAGAGCTGCGGAGCGTTTTTCGGGTCTTGAAAACTCTCTGCGGATGTAGCCTTCAATGAGGGGCTTATAGTATTTGGCGATGACTTCTTCTTTCGTCAAGTCACCATTCTTGAAAGCCATAAAGTCCTCGTTGCTCATCTTCTCGCTATATTCCTTGGAACCACCAGTAAACATCATGGCGATGTGGCACTGTCCTTGCTTGTCTTTATAGATGCGTGTAGCATCTACATTGATGAAAGAGGGTAGGACATAACGCTCTGGGTAAGCCTTGCGCTTTAAGTCCCGATTTTCCTTGAGTAGATTCTCGTTGAAGGAGGCATTCTTTTCATTGTTGCGACGCAACTGGGCATTTTCTTCCCTTAATGCTGATATGGTCTTTTGGTCCTGCTCACGTTGTTGCTTTCTGCGTTCAATATCTGCTTGAAGTTGAGTGACCTTTTCAGTCAGTTGCTCTACCTGTTGCTGAAGCTGAATATTCATTGGGTCAGCCTTTAGATCCTCTACGAGTTGGTCTATCTTCTTATAGAGTGCATTCTTGGCATTTTGGGAGAGAAATGACTTGTAGACCAGTTTCCTAAGGGAAGAGATATTCTCAAGAGCCTTTTTCTCCTTGTACTGTACTGCATTGAGATGCTTTATGTTAGAACTACTACCACGTTCCATCTTGAGACATTCGGCTCCAATAGTCTGCATTTTTGAGGTGTCTTGTGGAGTCAGGCGCAATGACGTTCCATTGGCATGTGTCCAGTCTGCTACAAAATGAGCATGTAGATTCAACTTCGAGGGATCTGGATTATCCTTGCTAAAGCCTTCATCACGATGGATATGAAGCTGAATGCATTTGATGCCGAACTCCTTTTCAAGTTGCTTTGCCAATAGTTGGAGATCTGCCATTGTGGTATCAGGCTTGATAACGATGACTGCTTCACGGATGGGAGCGGCTTTTGCTTGCATTTTCTGACCTACATGAGTCTGATAACGGTCTGCGATTTCCTTACGAATATCTGCCAAGGTCTGACCTTCGTATCGAGGATCAACCCAGTGCTCGTTGTTTGGTGTGAGTTCTTTGATCACGTAATCAAGTTCTTTCTCACGGAGATTGTGTATCTCACTCCCAGATTTTACTGGGACGAAATGTATTGATGTCTTAGCCATAGTGCATGTTTGATTATATGATTGTTACTTCAAAAGATGGGGTCAAGGGGCGAAGCCCTTGTGGAAAGGTTCTTAGGGAATGCTTCCCTGAGCCCATTGCACTCTTTAGGGTGCTAGTGGGCTATCACCCTTCTAAGGAAGAGTAACAGGGAACTCCTGCGGAGGGCTTATGTCGGCCATATTTGTCACAAATGTTGCGTAGTTGCGGCCTATTCTTGTGTATATTACTGATAACCAGGACATAACTTGAAAATTTGGCGCAACTTGTCAACTCGGGTCTTTCTTGTTGACAGCCTTGCTTACATATTGACGAGAACAGCCAAGCGCATCGGCCAACTTCTGCAGATTCACTTCACCCTTATAGGTGTTATAGAGTATCTGTAGGCTTTGCTCTTTGGTGAAACCCTGATACATTCCTCCACTAATCTCATGATAGACCTTCTCTGCTGCACTCTCAAAGTAGTTCATACACTGAATAGCTTGTAACATTTCATCACCTGAGATAGTGTCTTTGCGATAGTATTCGAAAGTTTTCTCCCATAGCAGGTGAGTAACGATAGACCAGCGTAGGATGATAATCTGGAACTTACTATAGACGTACTGCATATAGTCATCAGAAGAGGACTTCTTGTCTTGCAGCATGTTATAGTAAGTGCAATAGAAGTCTTTAGCCTCAGGGGAAAGAGATAGCGTAGTTGGTTCTAACTTCATCAGATCTCTAACGAAGTTTGTCCAGTAGGGCATGATGGCTTCACTGAGCAGATTATCGGAATAGTAGGTGACAGGAAGCTTATCGGGATAGACAAAAAGAATGCGTTGGTTAAATCCACTAATCATCAACTGTGGATTACCGAATGTTGACTTCAATAGCCCAGGTTGAATACCACCAAGTATATCCAAGAATGGCTCTCGGATGAAGGTTGGGTCTTCCGTCTTACGGTCGATGCAGAAGCTGGTACTATCCCAGATGGAGAGCATATTGCTGATGATACCGCTACGGTTATAGCGGTCGAAGTCATCAATCATGCCCTTTATCTCATCACGATAAACCATCTGCGGCATAAAGGAAAGTGCCTTGTAAATAGCTTCGGGGGTAGTGTCGGTGAGTGACAGTTTCTTACAGATAGGCTTAGGCTTGTTGCTATCGTCTTTGTCAGTATGTCGAAGTTCTTCATAGTAAGCCATCACCGCTTCCTCGTTTAGTTCGTTGATTGGCTTGAATAGCATCTTCACTGGCGCACTCTTGTTACTACCGCTGGGAGCCACATGACAAATCCACATAGAAGGATAGTTTGTGTATTTGCCGTCAAACAGTTTGACTGACTTGTTGACGGCAATACTCACAATAGCGTAGATGGTTGACACAATGATGTCTGCATCGCACTGGTATACTTCGGCAAAGTTCTTGATGATGTGTTGAATCTCCACCTGCAAGCACTCAAATGGTAAATACTGTTTGTTAATCATATATCAGATGATTAGTGGTTAGCACTTGGCAGGTGGTGAATCCCTTTCCGAATCTCATTGAGCATCTCTTCAGAGTTTATGCCATAGCAGTTCTGCCTGCCACCTTCAATCCATCTGTAGAGTTCATCCTCGTAGAAGTAAAGTTTGTTACCTCTTTTGTAATGAGGGATGATACCTTTACGGGCATTGGCGTAGATGGTGGGCTTTGCCTTGCCGGTAATACGCATGGCTCCTTCAATGTCAGTGAGGACATGACGGTTAGATACTGATGATTGCTCACATGGAGTAATCATTTTCGATAACTCATAAACGAATTGAGTGAGTTGATTGACTTGCTCAGTCAGATTTTTTATTTCTTCTTCTAACATATGATAAATCCAGTCCCTTTAGTGGAACATCGCTGCAAAGGAACTGGGTTTATCAATGGTATATCCTTATACCGCTATAAACTAAAATAAACTGGGAATAAACTATACTATTAAGCTTATTCCCAGTGATTATTGATTATATCTGCTTGATAAGTTCTTCTGTAATATGACCGCAGAATTTCTTCGATATACTGTGGTTGTCACCCCAACATACTTCTGGAATTGGGATAGATAGATTCTTCGACTCGCTTGAAGACAACTTTGTTGCAACGGTGCTGAATTCTACGTCTTTAAGCTGATGAGGAAATACTTCTTTTATGAAGGCTGCACCATATTCATTACGTTTTTTGAGGAAGAACTTCACGACAAAACCAATGTGATAGATGTCTTCCGTAACGAGACTCGAGAATTTTGATGTGGCCTTAACTGTATATGGAAGATGTGGCTTTAGTCCTGTTGTGTTCAAATCCAACAACCGATTATCTACAGCGAGGTAAATATCATCCAAAAGAATATTGGCATCTTCATCTGGTATAATTCCCTTAACGTGTTTATCAACAAAGGCATAAAAGAGATTCTTGTACTTTGTAGACTCTTCTTGTTGAGCTTGATTAATTGCGTTGGGGCTTGAAGGGGAAAGAGTTGGAGGTTCCTCTTTCACCTTATTATATATAATAGGCTCTGTTACTTCAACAGGTTCTTTCTCTATAATAGGTTCAGCTGTATTGGAGATGATTGTGGGACTATTTTCTTCTCTTGATGTGTTAGATGGGTAATAGGGGAGCATCAGTAGTTCTGCGTGCTTCATCTTTTTCTTTCGTTTACGCCAGTTATCTGGTACAACGTATAGGAAGAAGTGTAACATAGCAGAGATACATGCAGTAGCCACTACATAGTAGAGTAGACTTGGGAATAGCAACATGTGCTGGTATTGAACCCAGTATGCCAAGGGCAGCGTCATTGCCAGAGCAGGCCCAACAATGATGCTTGCAAACAGCGTCTTGTGAAAATATTCGTCAATACTCATTACTTGTTATCCTAAAAACTGGCTGCAAAGGTACTAATTATTATTGATAACGAGTAATATTTGATGCGAAAAATAAACTTTTCAATAAGGAAATCGAGCCTTATCCTTCTTTCCGTAAAACTATGAAAATAAGAAGGATATGGCTTGATTGTTAATGATGTCTTTTGATGACTATTTCAGAGAAATGAGCTCGGAAGCCTTACGCTTGTTGGCATCGTTCAAATCTGCATATATTTGGGTTGTAGTCACATTCTTGTGACCAAGCATCTTTGATACAGTGTAGATGGGGGATCCCATACTTACCTGAAGGGAAGCAAAAGTGTGACGAAGACAGTGGAAAGTAATGTGCTTGTCTATACCAGCAGCCTCCAGCCATTCTTTTAAGTTGTAGCCGACTATACTATAACGAAGTCCCTTGAAAATCTTGCCTGTACTGCGTTCACCACAAAATTCCAAGGTTTCCTCACTTATAGGGAGTGTTTCTTCTGCACCAGTCTTTTTAATACGATATTGAATAACATAACCACCATCACTACCAATGCGAATATTGTCCCAGCTCAACCTGAGTATGTCACTTACACGCAATCCTGTCAGACAAGAGAATAGTGCAGCCTGCTTCAACACAGGAATCTTGCAGGGAGTCTGATTTAGTTTCTTCAACTCATCAAGAGTGAGTGTTTCCTTGCGCACATCTACAGTCTCAATCTTGTCGAGATAGTCATTGATGTTTTCATTCAGCCATTTCTCTCTATAAGCCATATACAATAGTTCTTTGAAGATGGAATAGTAGCTGGCCGCAGAATTTTGACTAAGCATCAGGCGGGTGTGTTTCAACTGATGTGCGTTGAGAAGATACTCGCGAAATCCTCTGCACAGTTCAATAGTGATTTCTCCAAAGGTACACTTCCCGTTTACGTACTTGGAAAAATGCTTGTACACCATGTCCCATTTTTGTTGCTTGGTACGGCCTTTCTCTTTGAAATAAGCGAGAAAGTCAGCCTTCTGCTTTGTCTTGTCGAGAAATCCGAACTGTTCATTAATAAGCGACTGTACACGGATACAACGAATACCTTCGGCCTTCATGAGCATGTCTTTGTTAAACTCATCTTCTATCTGATTCTTTGGATTGGCATATATATAAATGCCAAGGAATTCGCGACGAGTCATTTTCATTGTCTTAGGATTGCGGATTGCAGGATAGAAATCCAGATAGAGTGAGATCATTCCGTTTTTGAGCTTGGCTTGGCGAACGGTTACCTTTGTGCATGTGTTACTTCTGTTCATAATGTGTTAATGTTTAATCGTTTATATTTCTGTTTGAAAAACTGGGCGCAAAATTAGGGAGTGTATCGTCAGTATATCCTTAAACTGCTATAAACTGAGAATAAACTATACTGACAATGGATCTTGAGGTATGTTATCACATTTCGCTGGTACTTTACCTTGCTTGCGTTCCTCTATAATACGGTTGAAATCATGAAAACTGAGTTTGATGTACTTGCCACACTTCTTCTTCGGTACATGATAGAAGCGTATAACCTCTCTTACCTGATGGATGGTCATTTTATACATGCTCATCAATTCCTCTACGGTCTTGTAATCATCCTCAGGCTGGAGTATGTTCTTCTCTTTGTCAACATGCATCTTCGAGTAGTACGGCTTTGTGCCGACATACTTTCGAGGGATATGATGCTTGCAAACGAAAGAAGCGATTTGATTGTAGGTCATGTCGTATTTCGCTTGGATTTCTTCACAAGTGTACCATTCAGTCAGTTCTGGAATGGGATTGTCCTTGATGAAATAGTTGTCAACGGCTGCTTTAGGGAAACATTTCTTATCCCCTAAAGTGAATACATCTATATTCTGGGCTTTGGCAATGCGATAGACTGTTGTTTCTTTTACCTTATATTTATCTATGATCTCATCAATGGTGTAGAACGGGTTTGGTTCTTGCGGTTTGGGAGCTTCAGAAAAATGACTTGCCTGGTATTTTGCAACAAATGCATCCCAGTCCGTCTTCAAGATGAGTAGTTTCCTATTGACTCTCTTGACCTTCAGTTTCTCGTTTTTTGCATAATATCGAACTTGAAACGTAGAGAAACTGCTATTTTTGACAACGTCTTGAACGGTGTAGTAGTTGTCGTCCGGCATTGTTGTAAGTCGTTTGAGATTATCAATGTGGTTCTTCGAGTAATAGGTAATGTTCTGAAACTGGATGCGTGGCACATTATGCCGAAGGGCGTACTTGTTTAGAGCGGAACGTTTCATTCCGTAAATGTCCTCTATTTGCTGGGCATTATACCAATCCTTCAGGTCATATTGTACAAGCAATTCTTTGAAATGTACATCTACGTCTTCTTTCCTCCAAAAAGTCCTTCTTCCTTCAACGATTTTGGGAATGCCAAACTGTTCGCATCTGCGTGATACAGTTGTCTTACTGATCTTGAATTTCTCCATCATTTCTTTGAGGGAGTAATACTCATTTTGAGTTTTCTTTCCCTTTTGCATATTGCCACGCTTCTTGTAGGATGGAGCATCATCGAATAGTTTCTCGATGTCACTTCTTCTGATGATAGTCTTTCCACGAAACTGCTTGGCCTTCAGTTCATGTTGCCAAAGATAATTGTAGATGGTACTTCTGCAAACGCCAAGTAGCTTTGCTGCCTCTGAGGGAGAAAGGAACTGCTTCTCCTTTAGAGATTCCTTGAAGCGTTTACGTTCATCAACTCTTCGTGATAAGGTACTCAAGTCAGTTTTGCCATCTACGGGTGTGTATTTCCCTGATTGAATCTTTCTTTTGTACCTGTAGGCTTGATCACAGCATTTACTGCTGCAAAATCTTGCCGTAACCATCTGTGCAATGAATGTTTTGTGACACCATTCGCATTTCTTAACTATTTCCATATGTCCATTTTTTGTATGTTACCGTTTCTTAATTCTGTCCAAATGTGTCCAATAGTGTCCAAATGTGTCCAACGTGTACCACGTGAGGACATTAGTTAGCAATCCAATGGTGTCCAACATGTTCCAGTCGGAGACATTGAGTGAGCATTTGCCGACGTTGGGATTTTTCCCGACGTACAAATAACGTACAAAAATGAGCGAAAAAAATATCACCAACGATTAACGCTGATGATATTGCGAGTGTGGAAATGGTTGAAAGTGAGTGATTTAACTAATATCGATTAATATCGAGTGATTACCGTTAATCGTATTCTACTTTCCCACGCAGAAATTAGACAAGTCGCTGTAAGTGTGCTGATTATAAGCCTCTTAGGTGGTTCTTGTTTCTCGTCGAGCAACAATCCAGCAACAAAAATGCAGAAAAACCACTTTCGGATGAATGAAAAAGCCCCCATACCTGACGAAGGACACGGGGGCTTACGCAATACTGATATGTCCTAAAACATTATCAGACGGGTGCAAAGGTAGTCATTTTTTTCGGAACGGCCAAATTTTGGAGAGGGAAAAATTATATTGGACTCCCAAACCGATATATGGCTGCATCCCTGCTGGGGTTATTCCGTACCCAGCCTGCACTCCGAAAGTGAACGCCGGGGGAGGCTCCCGTCTTGTGACGGTAATCATCTTGCTGTACACGCTGATGCTGTCGAGCTTCGCATCAAAGCCGCTGACGTATGCGGTATAGTTTGAGTCCCGATAGACCTTCTGCGTGATGGGAAGAGAGATCGTCACGCTGTCGCTGTCCTCTGGAATAATTCCGACGGCAATGTAGCATGAGTCTGGAATAGAATCAGGCTGATTGTTGCCGATTATCGGCTGTTTCCGTCGGTTTCCACGGACTTTGACAGCGGAGGCAGGGATTTTATAGTCCTTGACTGCTACCTGTGCGCTGTCGGACGCAGAATCAGGTACAAACGTGCTGACAATGGTAGTGGTGTCGATAGACACCTCTCCTGGTTCTGGCTTGCATCCCCTGTTCAGCAGTACCAGGTTCAGCAGTATCGATACCAGCAGCAGGATCGGAACAATACTCTTCTTCATGACATATACTTTTGAATGTAGTCAACGATTCCTTCCACATGCAGCCTCTCGATGGCATGACGGCCCTCGTCAGACATGAGGTAGGCCACATCTTCCTTGTTGTCCTGGAACAGGTTCTCAGTAAGGACGGCAGGACATGCGGTGTTACTGAGGATATACAGCCCGGCATTGTTCCAGTATTTCTGGCTTGCCGACGGCTGTCGCATCTTCAAGCCGTTGCCCTTGGCAGCGTCGAAGAGACAGCCTGCCAGAAGCTTGCTTTTGGAAGAAGCCTTTGGCGACACATTGACCTGCCACCCTCTGGCCTCATGCCACTTGCCGTCTGACCCTGCAGCATTCACATGGATGCTGATGTAGATGACATTGGCTGCACCGTAATCCTTGCACATCTGATTCACGTTGGCGACACGCAGGGCAAGTTCCCGCTGCTGCTCCAGCTTGGCCATTGGCGTCTGCATGGTCTTAGGCAGCTTGTCACCGTCATAGTCGAAAGCAACGGTATATCCGAGTGCTTCCAGCTTGGCCTTGATATCACGTCCCACCTCACGGCTGTAGATGGCCTCGCGGAATTTTCCGTCGGGCGACCGCTTGCCTGGTGTGGTCAGAAGGTGAGCAAAGCCGATGATGATTAAAATTCTCTTTTTCATAATCACTCCAAATTTTCGTTTTCAAGTAATGTTCTGTCACTTATCCCTGAGCCTACCTCGCTTTTCATTCTTGTGCGCAGTATCTCAAGCACCGTTTCCTTGTCGAGTATCTGGGCCAGTGCTGTTGCGGCTGCATCCATTCGCTTACGCTGCTTCCTGTCTGCCTTCTCCTTCACGCTCCATGCCTCGACCAAACAGAGGATTATTCCCCAGACTATAGTCATCAGAGGAACAAAGTACGATCCGTCCATCAGCATAGCCCATACGAAGTGTACCATGGTATCGATGCAAACGCCAATGAGAAGGATTCCCTCATAGATTAGGAACTTTGTCAATGAGCGTGATGCGGCATAGCTCGTATGCTCGTCACCTCGGAGACGGGCCTTACGCCATCCGCTAAGAAAGTCAACAACCATAGCCACTATTACGGCTACCATTACCACTACGGCCAGGCAATACATGACTCCCAAGCCGTCAAATACAAGTTCTTTCATGTTCTCATTCATTGTTATAAAGTTGGTTTACCCAGTCACGCGCCGAATCTTTCTCCACCCATCCTGCAGCAAGGGTCTGCTGGATGAAGGAAATTGCACCAGTATAGAAGTCCGTAAACGCGTTCATGCTGTTGAATGTGTGGTACATCGGCAGTCCGTCGGCATCCTCTCCAAGCTTGAACTTGATGGGGAGCGTGGCACCGCCCGTCTGTACGGCGACGTCATAGGCCGCCTTGAAGTTGAACTGGTTCTCAGATGAAAGGTACACATTCTTACCCTGCCACCGATAGCCAGTGATAATCTTCTGATCCGTAAGTGAGTCCACATGGTCTGTGATGACCTTCAGCAGCTCTGCTGCCGTCGGCTGACGGTCAAACCTGTGCCGATAGTCGAAACCCTGGCCATCCTCTTCACCATGACCGTAAATCAGAACACATTGGCCCGTACCAAGCACTATTAGCTGGTCGTGCCTCTCTTCTGCTCCATAACACTTTTCCATAGTTGTATTCTTTATGTGAATTGATACCGAACCTTCCCCTGACCGAAGTACTGGGGCTTGATAGTGGTCTCAAAAGGAATATTGCCAGCCTTCTTGAACTCTTCAAGCCAGAACTTCTGTTCCGAGTCGTTTGTAAGATACTTGCACAGAACGCCGTCCTGCTTCTTGTACTGGACTACATAGCGAGGCCCGTTCTGGGTCTGCACGTCCGGCTCGAAGTCGAGGACGGTAATCTGCATGTTCACCAGTGAGCGCAGATTCTCCGGTGTTCCCGGAAGGATCCGCTTTCCATCCTTGCCAGTGTAGTCAACACCAGCGCCTTGTCTTTTTTTCTTCAATTCTGCAAATGATTCCATATTCTTTCCTGTTAATGTTTTATACAAATTCTTGCAGTCACCCCATTTGGCCATGCCTTTGAGGCTTCCGATGATTTCCTGCCTACGCTTGCGACTCTTGACCTTTGACAGCTTGCGGGCCGCTTTCTGCTTAGTCCTTTTCCTGAGTCGTGCCTTTTCGCCGTCGTACACGAAGCCGAGGAAGTCTATTCCCTCCTTGATGGGCTTCACGCTCTCATTGGGCTTTATCTGGAGGCCTAACTCTGCAACCTTCTCATGCATAATGTCGCGGAGCATCCAGAGCTTACTCTTGGAGTCTGCCAGTATGACGATGTCGTCACAATAGCGGTAGTAGTACTTGACTCCCAGCACATCCTTGAAGTAGTGGTCGATACAGCTCAGTATGATGTTACCGTAACACTGGCTCGACCTCAGACCGATGGAGAGGCCCTTCGGCATCATGGTGATGAAGCTATGCAGGATCGGTAGAAGAACGGGGTCTTTTATGTAGTGCTTCACGCACCGCCACATCACTTCCTGGTCTATCGACTCAAAGAACTTCTTGATGTCGCACTTGTAAAAGAACCTCGTGCCTTCCGGGTCGCTCTCGATGTCGTGGCGCATCTTCTCGAAAAGATGGTGCATTCCACGACCGGGGATGCTTGCTGCAGATGTCTTGATTACGCCCGGATATAGCACATCTTCAACGATACGCATGATGGCGTTGCATCCTACCCTGTCAGTCACGCACGGGCTTTGCACCAGTCTTATCTTAGGCCCGTCCGTTACAAGCATTTCCTGATAGCCCCTCACCCTGAAAGTGCCGTCGGATATCTCCTTTGTCAGCCAGGCGATAATCGTTTCACGCTTGTTACGATAGTATGTACGCCTTGGCTCCTTTAGCTGGTCAACCACTTCGTCAAATGCCCGATCCATATTGGAACGCTCAACGATCCTTGCGACCAGATGACCATATCTTTTAGCCATTACAATTCTTCTTCGTTCGTGTGGCCATAGCATGTTCGAGCAGATGCCTACTTATCCATAATCGGCCACACCCTGTGATGTTCCAGTTTTCCATCCTGTAAAGGATGCTGTTACTGAGGCTCAAATCCCTCGCCGTCAGCCTTCACCCATCCCGTGAGTGTTCGCCGTAGCGACGATTGTTTCTCCAGGTGATTGCTCACCGTGAAGCAGAGTTTCGATTTAGCAGAGCCGACCACCGTTGTTCGTGTTCGAGTTCGTGGAGGCGTTATTCGTGTTCGAATAAGCGACACCCGCGTTCGCATTCGCATTGTTGTTCGAGCGACCGAGCACCCGGCCTGTGGGATTTTCTACCTTTTTCATATTTCAATCTCGTTTCCCGTTCGGGGGTGGCCCTTCGGCCACCACGTTCTACGCTGCCGCTTCAAGCTCGCTCTCGTTCTCAATCTCACCGAAGAAGCAGAGCCGACCACCGCTGTCCGCGTGCGAGTACGCGGAGGCGCCATCCGTGCTCGAACAAGCGACACCCGCGTACGCACTCGCATAGCTGCCCGAGCGACCGAGCACCCGGCCTCGACCGCTATTAGTGGACTGATAAGCGGCATAGCACATAGCGTAGGTGGTCTCACCAGTATATGATGATACCACAATCTCACATCGTCTGCCGAAGCGGACACGGGCTGCACAGGTAGCCTGATTCTGGGTAGCTGCCTTAACCCTGCGCTCATTGCCGTCCTGTTGCAAGATGTTGTAGAAGTAGTCTATGGGATAGCTGTTGTTCGCGTCTGGCCGCTTGTCTTTGAGGAACTTGGCAAACGACGGCGCATTCATGCAGCCCTTGTCAGTCCACTCGTAGGTTGATGCCGTCCAGCACTCAAGACCCCACATCTTGTTATGCTGGTTCTGTTCTGCATAGTCGGAGTCACCCATACCGATATTGTTGCGGACACCAGTTGTCTCACCAGCCGAAGAACCGCGTCCTACGATGGTTTCAATGTCCCTGGTGCCGAACCATGCCATCAGCAGGTTTGCCATATCCTTCGATGTCTCGAAAGGCACGGTGGTATATTCACCGTTGAGAACTCCAGACTGATAGGTACGGTATCTTGCAAGGTTGAAGAAATCCTGTGCCGTACCGTTCAGCTTTGTCCCTGGGAGATTTGTCGGGTTACCGTTGCCGTCATACGTCCAGTTGGAATTAGTTGTCGATGTACCATTACCGCGTATCACCACCTTTCCGCTGATGGAGCGTAAACCTCCAGTGGCAATGCCTCCAGATGCTCCGCTCATACCCTCGGCCCAACCTTGATAGATACCTATAAGCTCTGACTTGTGCTCTACCCAGTCAGGCTCGATGGCCTCCACTTCCATGCTGTCGGTAAGAATGACCTCCGGCAAGGTGGCTGCCGACTCCTTCGTACATGCGAAATAGATATACTTGGCATTCTCCGGGATAGTCAGGAAGATGTAGTCGCCTATGTTGTTGTCGAAGTCCGCAGGGTTGACAATGGATCCGTTCACGATGATATCCTGCATTTCAAATTTGAAGACCTGCAGCACCTTGTTATTGAAGCCGACGAAGAGGACACATGCGAGGCCGTCGCTCCTGTCATGGTAGCCCGGGAACCTCACCTGTTTCATACCGCCGCTAACGTCCACCTTGTAAGTGTCGATGGCGTTTGAATTGTAAAGCAGGGCCTCGTTCATGGTGTCGCCTACATGGTGTCTCGTATTCAGTGGCACCGAGTCGGCCAGCTTGGTAACTGCTGCATCCGTAAGCTGTAACCTTGTCGTCATGCTTGCCGTGCTTTCTGGTACTGTGGTACGGTTTGAGAGGAACAGGTGCTTCCTTGCATTCTTATAGTCGTTGACACCCTTGTAGTGGTACTTCGGTACATATAAGAACACGTCACGCAGAAGGACTGACGAGTTACCTGTGATATCGGCAGACGTGCCGTCCGCTTTCAGAGTATAGTTCGCCTTTGAAAGAGGCTCAACGTGCATCTTGTGGGTGTCAGGATTGACGTATGCAGTAACAGGCACACAACGGTCATGAATCAGCTCTACATGACCCGAATGGAAATATCCGTTGGGGTGTTCCGTCGTGCTGTCTGCTCCTGCCCGATAGTCATAGCCAGTCTTGTTGTCCTCATTGGTGATGTTCGACGGGTCTGTTTCCTCGTCGTTGAAGATATACTCCGAATACTGGCTTTCGATGACGGTAAGGCCGCAGCGCTCGAAGAACGTCTGCATGGCGGCGAAGTCATCCACAACGTCGATAAGCTGCACGGTTCCGATCAGTGCCGGGTAGGTCTGCTCTGCACCTGTGGCGGTGAGGCCCATGAAGCCAGACATGAACGGTCTCAGTACAGAGGAACGTACACGTCCGCTCATTCCCTCTATGCGCACATGGTCGATGTTCTGGCACTGCTGGAGCAGGATTCTCCAGTCGAGGTTAGGACACTCGGCGAAGTTGAGCGCACGTACAGAGGACGCATTCTGCAATGTAAGCCCGCTATGGGTGAGGTTTGGAAGGTAACGCAAAGTCAGCGTCTGCAAAGTAGAAGGCAACGTGAGAGTTGTTACAGGCGCACCTTCAGCTATGCTTACCTTGGTGAATGACGTGCCTCCTGCAAGCATGGTTGTCAAGCGAGTGTGCTTCGATACGTCAAACTCTCCTGGTGTTCCAGAATGTACGGCTGTCTGTCCCGTCACGTCAATATACTGGAGCTTCGATATGTCGCCAAATGTGATAGGAGCGTTAGCAATGCCATTGGTTGCAGGCATCACCAGTTTCTCCAGCATCGTACAAAGAGAGAGGTTTACGGTGCCATTCAATTGACTACCCATATTGGTGAAGTCAAGTTCCTTGATACATGAAGCGCCGCCCAGCATAAGCGGGTCGTTGGTCGCAAGATGCTGGGTGAAGTTCAATGTAAGATTCTCACCCTGTGCTGCTTGTGAAGGGCCTTGTAGCCAGAGACCATTCAGCTTGTAGCCGAAATAGTATAGGTCACCACTCTTCAACGTCAAACTGGATGGGGTGTCATTGGCATTGCGTACAACGGTGAAGGTAATCACATCACCATTATAATCACCTGCTCCGTATCTGGCATCGAGAAGCCTTGCGCGGTCTGTAAGGAAAGCGGTACGGTGTGCCTCACGGTTTCCTGTCAGCGTATAGACATAGTTCATTCTGTCTATGGTGTCGATATACTTCAACTTGCCAGACTTGTTATACTGACGTTCACTCCAGTTGCCCTGCATATTGATATTGAACTCTTCCAGCATCTTTGCAGTGGTGAGCTGGTTGCGAAGGTTGGCGGCACATTGCTTCAACTCATCCTCAAAGTTGGCCAGTACCAGGCACCATAACCATGAGCTGTGGCCCTCAAAGGCATATTTTGAACGTTCATTGTCGTAGGTGTCCCTGGTGACATTATAGAGGTACACCATAAAAGCATCGTTACGGATAGACTGAGCGGTATCACCGTCATAGTAGGTAGCCCACCATTTGAGGCCGTCCCATGTACGCCAAAGGATATTCTTGGCTCTCTGGTCAACGCTTGCCCAATAGTCCGTGAACAGATAATATGTCAATAGGTGATTCACGTTGAAATACTGCGAGGCCTCATTTTTGAACTTAGTGCTTACCCACTTGGCCTTTGAAACGTCACTCCAGCCTGCGGACGTGCCGTAGTCTGGGTTGGTTCTCATGGCAGAAGGTACGCAGTCATAGATCCATCCCATCCAACGCTTGATAGCGTCTCTGGCTCCTGGTGCAGGCTTCACGCTCCACTTGTTTTTTGCAGAATCCCATTGTCCTTCATCTATGTTGGCCCACTTTGCATCCTCCGGAAAGTTGAATTCAAATCCATTGTCAAACTCTGCTGCCAGTTGGTTTGCAAGTGCATTGCTGTTAGCTGTACCAGCAGGTTGGAACAGGGTCATAGGCGAAGAGTTGTTCAAAGCCTCCAGTGCGATAGAAAGTGGGTTGTTCTCTGAACCGCTAAAGCCAGTAACACCCTCCATTCCGAATATCTTGCCGGACTTGGATTTCTCATTGTTGAGAACGAACTGGCCGCGATATGTCAATGCACCTTGCTCACTGGTTCCGCAGAAGATGTCACAGGGAAGTCCATCAATGGCCTGTCTCACCCTTGCATCATGCTCTTGCGGTGGCGTTTCAAGATGCAGTGCTTTCATTACGGTATCGAAAAGGTGAGCACCGCCAGTGTTCAGTACCAGAGAGGAATCCACGAAGTCAGTCTTACAACAGATAACACCCTGCTCGATACTGTTACCTTCACCTCTTAAAGGATAGCCTTTGCCGGAGGCCGTTACATCTGTAGTACCGATGACAAGTGAGCGTGTACCATCCTGTTCAGTGGTCAGGTAGATACGGATATTCTTATATGGGTACTTGACCGACGAAGTACCTTGGATTCTGACTCTGACATTCCTTGCCTCGAAGCCCTCGCCGATCTTGTTTCCGTTGGCATCCAAAGGAGGATCCCACCTTACGAGGTCTGCCTTGAAGTTCTGCTTTTTATCTACGCAGGTGAAGAGGTCATCCATGCCGTCGCCGCTGTCACCGCTACGAATGATAGTCAACACTCCATGACCCTTTGACAGCAATGCATCACGGCTTATGGCGAGATTACCATCAGAATCAGCCGTATTGTTGCTGTCACCAACGGCATTGTTGTTGTGGGCATCCTGTATCTCTGCTGCCGTCGGACGGTCAAGAATCCAGTTTGACAATACCTCATCCGCTGTCAGAGGCGTACGATAGTAGCGCATACCCCTGATTCTGACATCAGCCTTATCGCTGTCAACGGTAATCATCTGCGGGGTGTTCTGTCTCAAAGCACCAGAATAGCGGTTGGCACGGCTTAATACACCATTGATGAACAGCATTGCCAATCCGTTACCGTTGGTCACTGGCAAAACAACGAAGGTGATATGCAGCCATTTGTCAGGACTGATATTCATGGAAACACCGTGCGGACGTGTCACCTTCAAAGGCACTTTGTGAGATTCATCAACGATGTTGCCCTCATAGTCGATGTAGTTGCCATTCTCATCAACCAAATCTTCAGCTGTAGTGATTTCCTCAACTCCACCGAAGTACAGTCCTGCCTCTTCCGTTGTAATCTTGATACCCATTGGATATCCTTGCCCTCCGTTATCCCAGAGACAGCTAACAACGGTTGCGCCACGCTGCATGACCTGCGAAATCTTCAACTCCATTTCAAAGGTCATACCGCTGTTCTGTATGGAGTAGTCATTATCGGATGAATCAAGAACGAATGGCATGATGTTGTGAACGGACTTTGCGCCATTTGTCAGCAGCAGGGCCGTTACTCCCTGCTGGTCGGTGTTCCAACCGTTGGTGCGGAAGTCAACGCCTGTAAACGTCGTGATACCGCCCCAGTCGCTTCGTGTGGCAAGGCTCTCGCTGTTGGTGCGCCCGTTTGCAGTCAGTTTGTTCCTGTAGCCGACAGCCTCAGTTTCTGTCACTCCTGCAGATGCGGACACAACCACGGCGAATGTGCGCGTCACGCTGCCGACAGAGATTGTCAGGGTATGGGTACCGCTCTCGTCGAAACGCTGGTTGAGCATCTGCATGGTACGGTCTGCAGAAAGGGTCTGTGTGGTCACTCCGTCAACGGCCACGACGACATTTGCCTCCAGTGAGTCTGCCTGCCATACGGCATAGTCCAAGGAGAGTGATCCGAACTGCTCAGCAGAAAGAGGTACAGCCTCGTTGCCGTAGGCGTATGGGAGAGGCATTTCCGAAAGCTGGGAAATAGGAACGGACATTCTGAAACCGAGGTAATTGTTTGAACTACCTGCTTTCAGTAAGTCGATGCTTACGACGTTGCTCAAAAGCCCGGAACTGACTGCTACGAGCTGGATATTGTGCCGTCCAGCCGAAAGGTCAGCCGCCGTCAGATAGAGATTGCCCCTGGCTGTGCCGCTGACGGTTGCAGTATCAAACAGAACACCGTCCTTATAGATGTAGATAGTGGTGCCAGCAGGAACGGTGTAGGTATAAGGTATAGTGATAGTCTGCCCGTTCACGAAGCCGTTACTCAGGGCCAGAGCCGATGCCGGGTCAAAGGAGGTGGCCAAGTCCATGGTGATGACGCTCACGCTCTTGAATCCCTGCGCCCTCTGAGGTTCCTCGCCATATACCGTCTGTGCAATGACGTAGATGTTCACCGTGCCAGCCTGTGTGATGACATCAGGGCCAAGGGTCAGCACCTCGGTAGTTCCTGCTGCCACCATCGGCTTGGTAACGCTATATACCTCGGTAGTTCCAATCAATGCGCGTATGGTGATTGTCTGCGCTGCCGTACCGCTCGAAGTCTGCACACCCTCTTCCTGAATGATGTGGTCATACGTCCACCTCACGCTGATGGAGTCGCCGAGCTTCACACGGGCAGGTGTCAGAAGCTCCGTTGCAACCCTCGGGAACGTCACGGTTCCAATCTCACTTGCTGCAGGGATTCTGACAGAGGCAAAGTCGGTGCCTTGCTCGTTGGTGAAAACGAGGTCTAGCTGTGACGAGTCGCCCTCTACAGGATCGGTGCGGATGCTGTCGATTGTATTGCCCTTGATGCTGTTTATCTCATGCGCAACAGCCGCATTCTGGACAGCATTAGGACTTTCCTCAGACAATGACTGGTCAACGACGGGAAGGGTGATATCCACCACTCCGTTAACGTCCTTTGACTGCATCTGGTTATTCACTCTGATTCCAGACATCTTGCCTGCAATCGATGTGTCGTGAGAACCCAACTTCGCTTGAAGTGATTTCTCGATGTCGTAGCCGTAGTAGTCATCGAAATTGCCGTTGACAATATCAAACTGAACACCTTCGGCCTTGCTTCTTGGTTTGTTACTTCTTCTTGCCATATTTCTTGTTTATTTACTTAGGTTGTTCCCTTCCAGCCTTCTTCGCCAATCCAAGGCTTATCACCTATCCATGCCCCGGAACCGAAGCATGAGCGAACGGCCATCCATACGAGCAACAGGCCGCGATATACGGCCATCGCCACCTTATTTCCCTTCCTCCGGGAAACGAGTTCATGACCACCCTTGATAATCATAGCTATTCCTCATAGATGTTATACTCAGTGTCTGCCGCCACCGTCCCTGCTGAGACGAGGGCATCGTACTGCTCCTGAGTGAGCCAGACACTCTTTGTAGATGCTTTCAGCAGGTTGATGTCCTGCGTGTTCTGCGCCAGACGCTCACCATGTGTGCCAAGCGTCTCGTTGATTGTCCCGATGGCCGTCTTGTGGCCATTCAGAATACCAGCGTTGTTGTTCACAACCTCCTTCACCTCATTGGCCTCAGTAGCCGTCCACAGGTCACCCCTGCTCTTGGCCGCATAGCCGATTGTCATTACATTCTCTGCCATATTATACTATTATTCTGTCGGTTTCTGATTCTAACTCGAAGTCCAGGGCATATGGGAACCCGAAGCCTTTCTCCATCGGGAAATCAAGCGTGTAGTCAAAGCCTACATGAGTGCCAGCATCCAAAATGTCGCTGTGCTTCAGGGCATTCAGAATGATTGGCAGCTCGTTCGTGGTAAGCTGTGGCTTGTCACTGTTGAGCAACCTGATGGAGACCTTGACAACACCGTTGGCAAGTACCTCTCTCCCCTGTACGATGAACCCTATCTTATTATTGCTGTTTGCCATTGAGAGCTTGCAACAGATAACGCTTGATAGCTGCTATGTAAGCACCATTAGAAATGACCTGTACGAGAGGCTGAACATACTGGGTCGGTATCTCTACCTCAGAGTCTGAGAAATAGATTTGCCGTGCCAGTTCCTCAAAGCCGATGTCACAGATGACCGGGCCATTATACATCATGTCATTGCCAACATCCTTCGCAATGTTGAAGGTATGGCGAGTGCCGTCAAACGACACCTGCACATCAATTGTCGTGAAATCAATTTTCATAACTTTTCCTATTTAAATAGTTAAACCATGTGAAATGCTTGCGACTGGCGAGATAGGCGACATCGTCTTGGTTGGCATACGCCTCACGCTCGAATGAAATGTTACGGTATGCCTTGTGCCAGTTGCGGTACTGGCACAGACGGAACAGGAACTCCAGACCATACCACAGGAAGAAAAACAGGATCAGCATTTCCTTCTGCTGCTCACTGTGAATTTCCTCATGGTTGATGAGTCGTGACGTGATGGCAACACCCTTCCTCACAATCAGCCACCATACCAGTGTGATGGCTGCATACCCATTGAACGGGAACCAGGAACTTCTTACTATCTTCATATCCTAATCTTGTCTGTTAAGTATTCTTGCTGTGTAGTAGCATGAGTAATCGTCTATGGTCAGAGACTTGCTGCTATCGTAAACCAAAAGGAACGTCAGACTGTCACCTGCACCCATTGACACCTCATCCCAGTTGCTACCATCCCAGTGAGTGATGAGCGGTAGTTCGGTAGTGTTCCAAGGCTTATTGCCGCCGCTGTCTTGTGTACGGCAACGACCACGGACAACAAAACTGTTTGAATTGAGGTCTGATATTACGGTCACAACTACGGCAAAGTTGGTGCTTGAACTGATTCCAAGCGCACTTCTTACCTCAGTCAGTCTCGGCAGTCCTATTCCAGAGTTGCTTACTGAACTATATACGATGAACGTATTGTTAGTTTTCAGTTCTGCATATCCAGAGCCGGAGTAGATGGTGTTGGCCGTTGACAACGTTAATTTGGTGAACTTGCAGCCTCCTATCCATCCGTTAAGAACGCCGTTGCCTTCACCCATAAAGGCGAAGTTACGGGTATTGTTCTTAGCACGCAGAACGAGAGCGATGTTTGCACCTCCACCGAACCAGTCATCATTGTCCTCAATCTCATACCTTGCCAAAGCCCTTGCGGTGGAATATGATGGCAGGACATTGGGGCCTATGCCGACAAAGCACCTGTGGGAATCGTTTCTGAGGATGACGTATGCATCATTCGTAAACGTGCCATTGTCATTCTCGTTGGTGAGTCCGTTACCCGAAATCTTGAAGCCGCCAATCTTTCCGCTTGTGGCAGTAATAGAGCCTGTGATGGTGGCGTTTGTGGCCTTGAAACCATCCATAGTCACATTACCATTTGCGTCAACGGTAAACTTGTTGTTGATTACGGTCTTTCCGACAAAGTTAATATTGTCAGCGGAAATCTTCAGCGAACCACTCTGGAAGTCTATCTTATCAGCTCTTATCTTGACACCACTCTCGATGATACCATTTGAATCATGGGTCACGAACGCGCTCATGTGTGCCTCTGCAATCTTATTGCCGTCTGCATCGGTTGCCTCTGCAAAAAGTTCAGCCCAATCAGTGCTTGAAATGAATCCTGCGGCTGTACCATAGTCACCTGCACGCTGATATGCAACGGCACGGATATATCCTTTGATGTTCTCGATGATGCTGTGTGTCGATTCCTGCAACACCTCCCAACCTGTTCCGTTGTACATCTGAATGCAGATACCACCCTCTACGGTCTGATAACCCGAAGGAGCGTTGCTGTCAGTGAAGTTGACAGGAGTACATACCAAGTCGTACAAATTCGGTGATGACGGCTTCGTACGGTAGATTCTGATAGTATATGAACCGATGACACCATACATTGCATCAAGTGCTGTTTTCAGTGTATCGTTTGACACCGAAACCCATCCTGCCGTGCTATTTGGGTACTGATAGACGGAACCATTATAATAAGAGATGTCACCGTTTGCATGGCCAGAAGAAGGCTTCGAGCCGAGATATACGGCCAGATATGAGTTTGAACTTTTGTCCCTTATGTACCCCCCAGCATAACTATAAACCATGTTGCACAATGCGGAAAGCAGAACCCTCGGGTCTCTCTTCTCTGTAATATCTGACAGGTCGGCCCAGTCGCTATCTGCACCTGTAGCACCTGCGCTGCGCCCATAGACACAGAGCATCATGTTGTTGCCATTGTTTGTCTGAATCCAGATATCACCTACCTTGTAAGGAGGTGTCGGACGTGAGCTCTGTGCGAAGACCTGAATCTTCGATGTTGAGCCTGATGCAAGCAGTGACGATCTGGCTTCATAGTAATTGCGCCACAGTTGCTTGAACACGCTGCCGTTTATGGTGGTGTTTCCAGAAGTCACCAGGATGGCAGGAGCCGTCCCCGTGAACTCTGAGTAGTCGGTCATCGACAGGTTATCGAGGTAGTGCGAAAGCAGGTTGAAGCAGTTGGAAAGCGTGGTTGTCGAAGTGCTCGGGTCATTGGCAAACTGCGACACCAACGAGGCGCGTTCTGCCTTGGCCGCTTCCCATTCCCTCAGACATACCATTTTCTCAAATTCTGTGAGGATATCATCATCGGCCATATTATCCAGCTCTTCCAGGGCATCGTCAGCGAGTGATTTCACCTTATCACCGATGGCCTCAATCAGAAGCGTCAACTGGATATAGTAATCATTCCACTTGGAACGGTATTGGTCAGCCGTGAGGCTGTAGTCGGACAGCTTGGTATCAAGTATAATATTTGTCGTTGTCAGCCATGCAGGGCGCGTTGAGCCGTTCAAGATGGCGGCAGATGCTGGTGTTCCTCCGTTGAGCATGGTGGCCAATGCTGTATATGCAGTGACATACGACGTCTTCGTAACGCTGTAATTGTCTGCTTGGTCAGTGTACTTTAGGTATTCCTGTATGCACCTCTGCCAGTCAATGAAGACACCGCTTTTCTCTGCACCGCCACTAAGGATTCCGTCAGATACAACGTCATCAATACGGTCATGGGCACTGTCGGCGGTGTCCTGAGCATGGTCTGTAAGCGCGGTGAGGACTGCCGTACGCTTAGCGTAGAAGTCTGACCATTTCTGCCTCCATATACTGCCAGTGATGGTGTTCTTTGCGGACATGTGGGCCGTTGTCACCTCTCCTTGACCGTTCACCTCATCATTCCTGATCCATAAGGGAAGTTTGCTGTCAGTGAATTGTGCAAGGGAAGGCTCAGTCCATGAAGTACCTCCATTAAGGTAAGTACCGAGGGCACGGAAGGCTGTTATATACGGGAGAATATAATCGTTGTATGTAATGAGCCACTGGCCGCTGCCGTCCTTTGCCATATCAAGGATGCCGGAAGCATAGCCAGCTTCATCAGTGTCCATCATTTCGTGGTACAGGGCAATGAACTCACGTTTGACCGTAATCTTTTCCGTAGGGTCTAACACGCCGTCATCAGCCATGTCGGAAATCTTACCGAGTGCATCATCTGCATCTGCCTGCGCATGGTCGGCCAAAGCCTTTGCGATTCTCTGAATCTCTTTCAGAAGGGCCGCGAGTGTTGTATAATAGTCAGCCCACTTTGCCCTGTAGTCAGTAGGTGATGGTATGACTGTTTCTGTCTGCAGGTTCTGGAGCCATGACGGTGTGGGGATTTCACTAAGAGAGTCGCTTGTAATCAAATCGGTACCACCATTGAGCAGCTTGCCAAGAGCCTTGAAAGCTGCACGGTAGTTGGTCAGCTCTGTTGTGATTCCATAGTCTCTGGCCTGTTCGGTGTACTTTAGGTATTCCTCAGAGGCTTTCTGCCAGTCGAGGAACACCCTCACTTTCTCTGCACCGCCAGTGAGCTTTCCGTCACTGGCAACGTCAGCGATTTTCTCCAGGGCGTCGATGGTGTCCTGGTCTGTGACATCTTCCCAGTAATAGATGATGGTGTTATTGGCACCTTCTGCGGCTATCCAACGCCATGCCCTGCCTCTCTGTGTGGCAGGAGCCTTGTATGTGTCATAGAACAGATCCTGCGCATGCAGGGCCTTTAAATCATCCGTTATCCACTCAGATGCTGGATAGTTGGCTGTGGCCGAAGGGTTATTCTTGTTAGGAAGCGGCTCGTACGCACCGAACCATATCTCCATTTTCTTGTCTGCCTGGTTCTTGATGTCATTCAAGGCATCTATGAGTGCGCGTAACTGGTCATCGATGGTGTCACCGTCACCAGTGTTACCGCCCTGACCGTCAACAACGGAATGGAACTCGCCATAGATGACGTTCTTTGACGGTGATAGCAATAGGGTGGGGCTTGGCATTACGAAATGCTGACCGTTTGCACCGACACCAGAATACTCCATGATGGCCGGGGAGCCCTCACCTTCCACCTGAAGGTATATAACGCCCTGCCTTGCGCTGTTAGTCCAGTTACCGAACTGAACGATGACATCCTCTGGTTCCGGGTAGTCACTGCCGATGGCACAGTCGGACATCGATATGTCAACGTACTGGTACTGGGTAGGCGTCGGGACGGTTTCGCCTGCATATTCTGGTTGAACAACCTGCGACGGTATTACACCCCTGCCAATACCTGTTGCCCTGCGCCAGTAGAACTTGTTGCTGACATTCTCATGCACTCCCTCGTCGATGTTGAAGGTGCGGCACATGACCTGATCATCCACGGCCCATTTGTTGATGGTGGCCGTCGTACCGTCATCGGAATAGAGGTAGCACCTGAACCTGTGGACATTGGCTATGCTTCCAACGGCCTTGTCGATAACGTTACCGTTTGCATCGAGCCAGTCAACATAATAGATACGGCTACCTGATGCAGAGAAAACGTAGTTGCCTCCGAGGTACGATATTTCACGGATCTCCAGCTTTGCGAAGAAGGCCCTTATGCGGACAAACAACTCGTCTATCTCGAGGCGGGTCTTGACACCACCATTGGAATCGGTCTTAGATATAAGCTCGAAGCCTTTGCCAAACAGGTTGTCCTCGTTGGCATTGTTGCTGCCGTAGTCTTCCGTCTGGATGCCCCTGCGCATACCATGGCCGTGCTTGAACGTCCAAAGTGAACTGATGATATCATCCCTGTTCTTACGGGCATACTGCCTGTCTGAGCGGAGAGCGGAGTAAACATTTCCGTCACCGGGCGTTGCATTGTCATTTACACCGATTACATAGACATTCCCACCGACACCAGAGTAACCATACTCGCTGTTTCGGTAGTTGATGGAGTTCACTGCATCGTTCAGCTTCGCCTCAGAGTCTTTCTTGCTCGAATAGGTGGCAGACTCACCAACATAGATAACAGGGCTGTCATAGGGCTTATCCAGTTTGTACTCATAGCCAACAACCCTCGATACCCTGCGACCTCCTGCGAAGTAGGCATCACTGATTAACTGTATTCTCTGGCCCAGTTCAAAGGAGCCCACCTTGCTATAGTTCGGGTCTTGGTGCCCGTTGTGGAGTCCGTACATGTAGTCGGACATCATGGTACACGGGTATGTCAGAGGGTCTTTCTTCAGCCGTGCCGCATAGTCCCGTACCCTTGCCAGCACCTCATTCTCGGCAGCGGTAACGAGACCCATGCCGTTCTCAACCTTCGTTATATCCCATCCTAACAGAATGAAGGAGTCACCGTATGATGGTTTCAGCGTCTCGTTGGGAAGGAGCAATCCGTAGGTGTCATTCCTTACGATCTCGAATACCTGCGCTTCGGGGTTTGTGACCTCGACACGTTCATCATTGGCACCATGAGCACTGATTTTCTCAGACACTCCCTCTGGGTTGAAGGCGACATCGAAAATCATGCCGTTAAGCCTGCCAGACGTGAACTGCATCTGCAGCGTCTGCCCGGCAAGGATATAATCCTTACTGAATATATACGCCCCCGTCTTGATGCGGTAGAACGTGGCCATTTCCTGCTCTCCTTCCTGTTCCACGTTGTCAGTGGTGGCCTCCGTAGTGGAATCGCTCTCGTTGACTGGTTTCTCTATCTCGGTAACTTCTGTTATCGTTGCCTCAGTCCTGGGAAACACGTCATCGAAGAACACGATGCCCTCGACGATCTCGTCAGCTGCAAGGTTCTGCTCAATATCGACATACGGTGTGGAAGCAGGCATCATGACCCTTTTCTGGACTACGCCGTTAAGAAGAACCTGCTCGTCGTTCTTTCGGTAGTCTGGTGGAAGGTTCCTTGCGGCACCGAAGGCATAGAGGCGTGTGATGTACTGCCCCTGTGTCTTCTCTGCCGTCATTTCCTCGACATTGACACCTTCCTCGAAATTGATGGCGTTGCCGTACTCTGCCTTTCCAAGATGGATGATGTTGTCAGTTATCCACCACTCCACATTGAAAGCCTCGGCTATCTGCGTAAGGGCATCAAGGATATACTTGTTGCTGAACTCGATGAATACAGCCTTATCCACGCCTTCCACCAGATATGAATTCTGGTCAACGGTGTAGTTCCATCCGTGATGCGTCAGGTTTCTCAGGAACACGGCCATGTGGTTCCGCAAGTTGTCGGTGAGCGACCAGCTTGCCTCGTTACGGTTGCTGCTTGGCTCGAACTTGTAAAGCTTATTGTTCCACCTGTAGTGAGGCGCGTCAAACTGAATGTCATAGTCATAGCCTCCAGTGCTCTTGTTATATGACCCCTTCTGCGGCTTCGTCACATAGAACGTACCCCAGTCGGTATTGATGTAGTCACCGAGGCGTATGTTTATCTTCTCATTGGTGGAGAATACCAGGCGCACATAGTCCTCTTTCATCAGTTCCAGCTTACGCACTGACTCCTGCTCTGGGACAACGGTGTGTGAACTGCCGCCAACCCCGTATATTTCGATTGTTGCTGCTGCCATCTTACCTGTTGTTTGGGTTGTATTCTCTTAATCTCAGGACAAACTTTCCCACACCTCTCATGAACTGGCTGAACTGCTGACATGAAAGGTAGGTGCAACGGTACGTTACACCAAGCACACCAATGTTCACAAGGCCAGTTCTCAGTTCAGCGCACAAGGCATTGTAGTTGGTGAGGAAAGCACTCTCATCAGCACCGTACACGCTAAGGTTCAGCGTGAAGTCCCTTGCTGCAACATAAGGGGTGTCATCAGTCACCACTCGGACACCATGCTCAATCCTGCTCTCGCTCTGCACCCTCTCCTTCATGGGTGGCGGTGTCATCAACTGACCAAGGGAACTCGGATCAAGCGATATGCCCGGCAGTGTCTTTCCATTGATTGTTACTGCTACTCTGCTCATATTTACTTCGTGTTTGAATTTATCTTATCCAGTTTCTTACCGAAATCCTTGTAGATGACCTTCGTGGCTTCGAGAATGTCCTCCAGGAAAGCGTTGTTGGTAATCATGAGGTTTCGGATCTCCAAAAGCGTAAGATTGCCAGTCTCAGTGTTGGTATAGATAGCGGCCATCGTGGTAACCATCGTAATGATACCCTCGCTGATCCTTTCGCCGGAAGCCTGCAAAGCGGTGAAACGCCCGTTGATTTCCTGGCCAGTGTCTTCACCCAGGGACTGCCAACCGCCCTGTGATGCTTTCTGCTCGTACTTCTCAGAATCTTCGGTTGGCTTAATAAGCCCTGCATCTATGAGGTTCTGTCTTCGGGCAATCATTTCATTGGCAATCTTCTCGTTCTCTGAACGGATATAATTCAGCTCGGTTTCATCAAGACCGTCACCTGCATGGTCGGCAATGTACTTATACAGGGCCTTTATCCTATCACGGTACTCTTCATTTACAAGTGACTCCAAGAGGGCGTTGCTGATGATGTCCTCTATCTTGTCACCGAAATCTTCCGTTGTACTGGTGAGGTTCTTAATAAGCGTCTTATAGGAATCGAGGAAACCGTCCCAGCTGTAGCCGGTCAGCTTTTCATTGAGCGCACTTGTCAACTCTTCAATCTGACCAGCACTCTCGATGTATTCATCAATCAGATCCTTCGGGTTGCTCTCACCGTCACCATTCAGGAGCTTGGCCCATTCAGCAGGAGCGAAGTCACGTAACAACTGCATTTCCTCTGGTGAGAGTCCCCAGATATTATTCCTGTTGACGTTAGTGTTATAGCCGTTCTGTCTCAGTACCTCAGAGAACTTGGCCCAACCGCTCCATGTGTTATCTGGCAGATAGTAGTTGAACGAGTGTTCACCACCCAGACCCATAAAGCCGTGACCTGAGTTAGACCACTCGGAAGCCCTTGCATCAATGGCATTCCTCTGGTTCTGCTGCCACTCCTTTGCGGCCTGTAACTGTTTCTGGTATGCCTCGATGGATTCCTTATTGGTGCTATCACTCCTGCTAATCACCTCTGCGAGGTCATCGATGCTCTTGGAAAGTGCCTCGTTAGCGGTTTTCAGTTCCTCGATACGGGCCTCCATTTCATCCTTATTGCTACCGAAGGCAGCACTTCCAGAGAACAGGTTGCCAATACCCTTGATGATTCCACCAACGATATTGAGCACACCGCCAATGATATTGACAACAAGCTGTGGAAGGTCACTAAGGATTGCTTCAACAACCCTTGCTATTCTATCCAGCAGGTCTTTGATGAATCCTGCCGGGTCTTCACCGAGGGCATCGATGATTTGAAGGATGGCACCGATGATACCTCCTATCTTTCCACCGAGTTCACCCAGTGATGCAACAACCTTATTGCCGGAGCCGCTTAACTGGTTAATGAGGTTGGCCACACCAACGGCAAAGCCGCTCAATGTGCCTGACGTTATCTGGCTAAGTATGGTGGAGAAATTCTGTAGGCCCTGCGTTGCTGCTTCTGTAGCGTCATGAAGGTCTCTGTTGGACTTGTCTTTCTTATCCTTGGCATCGTTGACTTCGGTTGCCGTTGAGTTTACCGTGGCCTGCGCTTCATCGACCTTTATCTGGGCCAGTGCCTTAGCTGCCGGAGTGGTGGCCTTCTTCAACTCTTCCTGTGCCTTTATCAGGGCATCAACGGCATCCTTGTGCCTCTGCTGTGTTTCAAGGAAAGAAGATACATCGGCCTTATATTGATTGGCAAGGCGAGAAATCTCATCCCATGTAGATGACTTGAACGGACTGCGGGCATCGACACCTCCTGCATCTACCAACTCGTTTCTGAGGTCTTGGTATGATTTCTTGTCGGAGGCATTGAGCTTTTTGTACTCGTCGGTGTTCATGTAGTCATCGACTTTCTTCAGCGTGTCTTTGGCGATTTCCTGGAGGACATTGCCGATGCCGCTGAACGTCTGACTCCAGTCGATATCCTCTGCAATCGACTGTGCCTCTATCTGAGACAAAAGACTGTTACGTTCCGCCTCCAGCAGTTTCTTCTTATTCTCACTGGTCTCTTTGGTAATCTTTTCTTCATAGTCCATGATGACAGCGTAACGCTTCTGCTCCATCGTACCGTACTCTGACAGGAAATCATAGAGGTACTGCAGCTCCTGTTTGGAAAGAGACTCTATCTGACGTTTGTACTCTTCGATGTTAGACTGGATCCTGACATCGTAGTTCTTCTGCTCGACGGCTGTAGGCGTAGTATCAACGCTGTTAGGGTCAAACGCCTTATCTTTGTTTTTGGGATCAGCCTCCCATAGCTTACGGGCATTCTCGATTTTTTTCTGGCGAAGGTCTTCAAATCCTTTCTCAATCTCAAATGCCCTGCGCTGGAAATCCAACTGAATCTGAGCGAGAACCTTATCATTTCCGTCTGCCATCATATCTATCTCGGCCTGGCGCGTCTGCAACTCCAATTCGCGGTTGGTACGCTCCAACTCCCTCTGCTGCCTATACCTTTCTTCCAGAAGCTTGCGGCCATCATTTGCAGCGTTTACCGTATTTCCTGTGGTGGTTGCGCTGGGTGACAGCTTCTTGGTGCTTGTCTCGCCAAGGCTCTGCAACTTGCCGTCGATATCATCAATCTTGTCACCGATGGCCTTCCAGTCATTGTTTATCTGCACCAGAGAGGCGTCACTTTCAAGAAGGGCCGCGTTGTACTCTTCAGCACCCTTGGCGGTAAAGGCGAACTTGCCAGAACCTTGATTGTACGTGTATCTGCCTCCGTTGTATGTCCCACCTGTTCGGTCTGCATACATGGACGTACCCTCTGGTGCCGCCTGGCCCTGATAGACCTTACGGGTGTTGTACCTGTCATAATACTTTTGCTCTAAATCCATCTGCTGTCGGTACAGCTCTGTCATCTGTGCCGCAAGAGCTGCTGCCTGTGCCCTGCGCTTGAAGCTGTCAACGACATTCTGTGTATTGTTACGGAAGATGTCTTCGGCATCCTTTACACCGTTCACGCTGAGACCCAGTTCATTGAAAGCAGACTTGTTGTCCTTTATCCACTTCGTGCGCTGATGGTCAGAAGAAAGACGGTTCCACTCGCGTCTGAGTTCTGAGTATTTTGACATCATGCCAGCATAGCTGCTGGAAAGGGTGTTCTTATACTGCTCGGCGGCTTCCTTTGATTTCTCCAGGGCCTCTTGATGCAGTTTCTCGGCCTGTGTCGCCTCCTTCGTACCACTGGTAAAGAGCGCAATGGCACCTACAACGGAAATTAGGGCTGTCGCTAAAAGAACGTATGGATTCGCCTTGGCTACGACATTGAAAGCGGCCTGTGCCACCGTTGCAGCCTTGGTGACGATGATGTTCTTACCCTTGGCGGCAATAACCAGGTTCTCACCCAAAACGGCTGCTTTCCTCTGTAGGTTGGTAACACCTATCATGAGCGCACTTTCCTTCTGCAAATTGTTCTGGATAACAGACAGGGCATTGCTGATGGCAAGTGAGGCCTGTAGCTTCGTCTGGATAGCTATTAGGTCTTCCTGCTCGGCACCGAAGAGCGCCGCCGCTCCAGTGACCGCACCGATGGATGAAGTGACCACGTTGAAACCTCCTGCCAGAGCGTCGAAGTTCTTAGTGTCACTGGCAGTTGACGTGATGGCCCTGTTTACGTCTGCCATGGCGTCTCTTAGGTCTCCTGCGCGTGTTGTCAGCTCCTGCAGCTTCATCATCAACTCTCTGCCTGCCGAAGAACGCTTTTCCTCGTCTGACATCTGTCGGTAGTTCAATGTGAGAGTGGCAATCTCTACGGTGAGGTTCCGTAACTGTGTTCTTAGGTTCATAGTGGAGTCACCATGGAAAGTCATCTTAACCTTCTCATGCTCTGACCTCAGATTCACCAGCTCCATCTTCGCACTCTGCAACTGATCAGCCAGGGCATCATATTTCATGGTGGCATCGTCAATGGCTTGGGTGTCACCGCTTGCCTTGGCGTTTTCAAGGGCAGTTGCAGCATCATTCAGCTTGTTAGATAGCTCGGCAACCTTTCCAGTCTGTTTGTCAACAGCGTCACTCAACTGGAAGAATCTCTGAGAGACCTCTGCGGCCTTCTCACCATCCTCACCGAGTGCGGCTGCTGCCTCCACCGCCTTCATCTGTGCACCTCTCAGTTCGTCCTGCATGCCTGAAAGCTGGGAGCGAAGCCCCTGCAGATCAGACTCAGAACCTTCGAATGTGGCTATCTGCATACGCAAGTCCTCGATGCCGGAGGTGAGACGCTGGACGTTCCTGTATTCTTCTTCCGTGTTGAACAGCATGGGGGCTGTGACGTTCCCGGTGCTGTTGCCTGCCATTGCGTTGACCATAGCGAGGGCATCACGGTACTCGTTCGTCTCATTAATGAGTTCCTGCATGCTCTTTGCCTCGGCCTCGATATCATTGGTGATAACCTCGAATAGCTTGGTGTCGCCGCTGTTGAATGCTGCTTCTGCATCCTTCTTCCACTTGTTGATGGTGTTCTGATGGCGCAGGATAACGTCTTCATTGTCACGGATGACCTTGCTCAAAGCCTCTATCTTATCATCAACCGTAGCGATGTTGAAATTCTTACCGACTTCCTCGATAATCTTGGAAGTCCTACTCACATCATCCCGAACCTGCTTCATTGAGTCGAGGAAATTCTTGTTGTCGCCTGTGATGTCAAACTTGATTGATGCCATATAATTCCATTGTTTCTGATTCAACTATGATTGGCCTACCAGCCTTTTTGAAATAGGGCGTCAATTCTGTCCTGACGCCCCAATCCCTCTGTCCTTTAACGCTGCCATGATTTTCTCGGCATTAGCGGGGTCGCTTGCATCAAGGAAACGGCCTCCAGCGTCACTCGGAATCTCCTGCATCTCTTCGTCGGTGCAATGGATGGACGTTATCTTGTCTGCAAGAATCAGCCGTAGATAGGAGAAACCACGCTCATACACGATCTCGTCATCTGAGTACCCCATTTCCTTTAGCTGGCCGATGAACGTACCGAACATCGACTTACCACAGAAATAGAGGGTGTTCTTATCGTTCCTGCGCTTGATTTCCATGACTTTCGCCAGTCTCTCACGCTCAATGTCCAGACCGTAATATTTGATGATTTCGTCCGTTTTGTCAGCGGACAGGACGTATATCATCAGCGACGCTAGGTCTTCTCTGTCGATTTCCTTGGCGAAGTGCTTCTGCCTCTTCTCGATTGCTTTGATATCATATAGGGCTTTCCTGGTGTTCTCTGCGGTGTGGTAGGCGATGATATGGCAACAGTCTTCACGCTTGGACTTTGCCAGACGTAAAGCTTCCATATACGGGTTTGACTTCAACAGCTTCTCATTGATGTCGAGAGCGTCAATCTGCCTTTTAAGCAGGAACATCTTAGCGAGGGTGATGGGATAGAGATAAAAATGCTTACGGCCTACCACGAATCCGTGAGGTCTGCCGATAATTACATCTGCGATGTCATATTCAATGTCTTTTGTCTCTATCTTCACATTGTTCTGGGTACGAGGCTCGAACTCGTGACCTCTCCTGTATGAGGGAGTGTTCTACCACTGAACTAACCCAGATGTCGGCATTATACCGACAGCGAGTGTCAGCCTCCGGCAACTGCGCCTTTGGCTGCAAAGGTGATGTCTGTCAGCAGTCCGTTTGCATCGACAGCGCCCTTTGTCTTCCACTTGGTGACCTCTACGAGACCATCCTTGGAATCGAATTTCACTGACACATGCTTGGAGCATCCTGTCAGGGTGCAACAGATTGCGCCAGTCAGTTCTGGCGTGACGGTTACACTACCAGCGTTCTCGGTATAACCGCACTGCACTTCGGCAGCGGAACCTACACGGCGGTGGTATGTCAGGATGTACTTGTCGGGAGCTTTCTTGCGACCTTCAGCAGAGCCGCCTTCGATGTTGGCTTCCTGCTCCTGGCCCTCTTCACAAGAGAGGTCGGTAGAGCCATCGACAATGTCATCCTTACCGTCACAGGAGCATTTGCCCCATCCTAATACTTTTACAGGGTCTGGCATAATTCTTCAATTTAAGTTGTTATTCTGCACATCTTTTAAACTTGATTCGCGTATGAATGAATGTCTCTCCAGTTTGGGGATCATCGTAAGATTTGATTGTGGGCCTTTCATCTGCAGGTATCAGGTACTCCACATTGGCCCACTGGTCGAGCCAGTCACGTATAAGCAGCTCCAAGGCATCGACACGGGCTATGTCCTTAACAGGCTCTGTGTCCTTGCCGAAGGGTTTCTTAGGCACGAACACGTTAACGACTACCACACCGTCTTGAATCTGCCCGTCTAGCCCGGCCACGAATGCGACCACAGCATCCTCGGCCTTGGAATTCCGCGGCCTGGTGCCGTCGCGGTACACTTGGCCTCCGATGGCTGATGCTATAGGGCTGTTCTTAACGAGACGGTAGAAGTCCTTTTCAATCTGTGTCTCGGTCTTGATGTTGCTCATTTCTTACTGACTTTGAATCCTATCTGTTCCAATAACTGCGGTACCAAACGCTCGGCAAGAAGCTCCGCTGACGTAAGGACGTTATAGCCGCGCCCTTCGACATAGGAGGCGTAATTCATTCCGGCCACTACAATGAGACAGATTCCAGAGGAATGCTCAGAGGCAAGGCGTTCAAGAAAGGCTTCCGCCTCCTTCGTGCCTTCCGTTCCATTCTTGACCAGATCCACTACATTCTTGCGAACGATTTGCCCGTCAACAACTACGACATAGCCGATGGACGAACGGAGGTTTCCCGTCTGATCCATGTAGGAGCCATTGTCCCTTGCCTCTGTGATACACCTGTTACCGACTTCGGAGAACGTGTCGATAAGGGCGTTCACGGCGTCTTCGATGGCCACGTCAATGTAGGCATCTATCTCAGACTGAGGGGTGACTAACTTGATCGGCATCAGACAATGATTTTGATTCGGTCAAGGCACACTTCCTGAATGTCCTGCACCTTGAACTCACCAAGGTCTTTCCTGCCTCTGACAAGGCGCACGGTATCGGTGTCGAGACCACCGGGAATCCGCTCTATCAGCACTTCGTATGCCTCATTGGTGAATGTCCCGCTAATGCTGACTCCTTTATTGTCGTGCGTATTGGTCTTGATGAAGCAGCGGACAGGATCGCTCCAGACAGAATCGGCGACGATGGGCTGGCCATCCTCGTCGAACTGCCCGGCGGCGGCTCCGATTCTGTATGTCATTGTTCCGTTGGTACGCATATCAGTACATTTCAGACCCGTCCTGGATGACGGTCATACAATCAGAGAGATACTCGGAAGCATCCAGTCCGAACCGCTGGCACCAGAAGAGAATGTTCTTTTCCACCGCCTCGCGGTTTATGCTCACGTTGATGCCACCCTCGCTGCGGGCAGACTCAACCCATCCCTTGACGACAACGATAGCGGCCTTGACGATTTCCACGTTATTAGGCACGGCATTGTCGCTTGGCTTGATGCCTGCATCCTCCAGCACGTCAATGAGCACGTCATCGTCGGCATAGCAGGTGTCGCATATCAGCTTGCACTTCGCCCTGAGTGCTTCCAAGTTAGTTCTTTCCATTACAGCTGGGTTTTGAGGGTATAGATATCCTGACCTTCCGTAATGATTGGCAAAGAGAGGGATTCTGCCTTGGTGAACTCACCGTGGTTGTCACCCTTGGTCTCGCCGACGTTCCACTGGCTGATGCGGATGCGACCGTAGTTGCTGTAGGCAACATCGGCCTCCTGCTTCAGCTCATTGTCGCTGTAGGCATTCTTGACCGTACCGAGCTTTCCATCCGGGATAGCCACAAGGTTCTTCTCGTTCCATGGAGTGTAGCTGAGGAACTGCTTGCCCTTCTGCACACGCAGCTTGCGGCGCACCTTCTCGAAGACGGGATAATCGTTGCTCAGCATGTACTCGTTGATGTCCTTCAAGGTGACAATCTTCGAGGACTTGTCTGTGCCCCAGATCATCTGCTTCATCTTCTTTGTGCGGCACATGTAGCTGATACGGCTTGGCGCACACAGAATCTTCGAGATATTGGACTTATCCTCAGCAGCGTCAATCAGCTCGAACACGTCCTCCATCGGGTCAACCGTATCAAGGTTGGCCTCCGTCCACTGGGTGTGAGCGGTGGCAAGGTTGGCCTGGGGGAAGTTCATGCTGAGACCGCCGCGGATCGGGCCCTCGGGGTTGTTCTGCTCGTTGAACTCGAACACACCGTGGTTAGACAGCAGACCGAGGAAAATCATGTCAAGCTTGCCCTCTACGGAGTTGACCACCGTCTGGACGTTGCCCCACATGATGTTAACCAGCTGCTTGGTCTTCTGCTTGTCACTGATGCTCTTGGAGTCGAGAATCTGGAGAATCTTACGATAGTCCTTCATGCTCAGAGGCAACGTGAGGGCGTGGTTCATCACGCTCTTCTTGATTGTCTCGATACCTTCCGTCTGGAGGATAGGCTCCTTGGAATCAATGCCAATGGTCGGAGCGACAACGGTGATGTTGTACTTGCCGACAAGTTCCTCGAAGTCAAGGCCGATTGTAGGATCGTCCCAGTCGAGAAAACGGGTGTAGAGAACCTTGTCAAAAAGCTGCTTCTGCAGCTCCGAGCCCTTGTCGATGCGAATCTGCACATTCTTAGTGAGTTCGCCAAAAAGTGAACTGAGTTCTGCCATAGTTACTGCTCAATGACTTTGATGTTTGGATTTGATTTCAGCACATAACCATCCTCCACAAGCCAGCTTTCGGGGAAGGCAGGGAGAATGTCTTTCAGAGCAACTGCGTCATACGCAGGAGAGAGAGCGGGGTAACGCTCCTTTACAAACTCTTCATCCTCGGCAAGGATAGAGTTAGGCACATACTTCGGAGCGGCCTTCTGCAGCACAACGTAATCGTTGGCAGCGAGGGTCTTTTCACCGAGATACGGAGTGACAGAAGCGAGAGCAATCTGTCCCTCACTGGGCTCAGATGCGACAATCTTCAAGGCACCCTCTGTGGTGCTCTCAGCGTCGATGTAGCCGTAGTCGATAGCCTCCTGGATGAAGTGACCCTCTGCCAGCGTAGAGATAGCGGCATTGAGAGTCAGAACGTCATAGTCAGGGTTGCTGGTGTCGATGGACTTGATGGTTGTCGTCTTGGCATCGTTGGAGAGATCCATCACCGTGTCGCCAACCTGGAAGTAACCATCCTTCGCAACTCTCGGCTTGGTAGTGGTACCGCCAGTGAGAACCTTAGCCACCTTTACGACGGCACAGGTCAGCCCGGCGAGAACGGCAATCCAAGCACCCTTGTAGATTTTGGTACCTACAGGGAATTCCTGCACGGGCTTGAAACCTGCTGGCAGGATGCGTCGCTCCTGGCGCCAGAAGGGATTCGGATGCTTCGTGTAGGAAGTTGAAGCGAATTCAATCATCGTTCTTAATCGGTTTTGTTGTCAGGCAATGATTTGGCCCACTCGTCGGCATCATCCTCCATTGCCTTTTGAGAGGATGATAAGATGTCAGCCTTTTCGACTGGCATCAGTTTGTTGGTGACCAGATCCTGCTTGTATTCCTTCAACTCCTTCTCGATGTCTGCGTCATCGGCAATGCTGAAACGCTTCATGAGGAAGTCGGGGATTCCAAGCTCTTTCGCTTTCAGAGTGATGGCTGCATGACGCTCGCCCTTGGCCTTCTCTGCTTTGAGTGCAGCATTTTCATCCTGCAATGCCTTTACGGCCGCATCGTTCTGCTTCTTGTATTTGCGGAACCATGCAGGGGGATTCTTGCCGTCATCGTCGCCCTCATCGTCGTCACCTGTTCCCTCATCGTCATCATCCCCAGTCTTTTTGGACGTGGTCTTAGATTTGGGAGCCGTTTTGCGCGTCTTCCTCGTAATCTCCCCCTGGATAATCTTCGCAGTGGGAATGAGAGAATCCGCAGCACTGTTGATGTCCTCGTCTGAGGCATCGTCACCTAAACCCTCGGAAGCTGACTCGGCCAGCTCCTCGATTGCCTTGTCTGTCAATCCAAAGTCTTTGCATTTGTCTTGCAGAACCTTCAATAGTTTCTTATTCATATTTGTACAAAAAAGTGATTAATCGCGGCAAATTTACTCATTTTTATTGAGATAGTGCGTAATAAGCACGAATAAATTTATCGTCTTTTAAAGTTAAACTTTCTTAAATAATTAGTAATAAAGGTGGTGCAAATCATAAAAACCTTGGATATGTTAAACATATTATATATTTTTGCATCATAAAACGTGCCTAACAAGCAATAACAACATAATAATAAATAGGATATGAATCATCATGATAAAGTTGAAATGATCGGGTGTCTGGTAGGTTTCACCCTAATGGGTTTCTCGGCGATATCAATATTGATGTCGATCGCCATTGTGTTTCTGAGTCTGGCAGAAGGAATGTAGTATAACAGGTTTATGAAGAAGCGAAGGATCATTCACATAGAACTGAAAAAGCCTTTCGATGGCAAGCGTCATTTCTACTTCGGCTCGAAAAAGGCGATATTTGACGTTTTATCACACGATGCAGTGGGAATCACTTATGCCTACCTTGTGAACTCTGTAAAGCTACAGAATGGCCCCTACGAGAATAAAAAGTGTATCATCAGACAGGGTAATTTGATAACAACTTACCTGATTAGAGCAAAAAAGTGACGAATTATTTGGAAGTATCGGAAATTATTCCTATATTTGCAGCGCGGAATGAGAGAGGGAGGTCATGCCCCCGCATTCTGCACCAGTCTGGCGAGGGGGTGTTTAGCACAAATACGCATTAGGCGGTTTGCTCCGCCTTTTTTTATTTTCAAAGGCTCCGTAATTTCCCATCTTCATTCATAACATAAACAGTAGGTAGTTCAGACAGGTTCCTCCCCAGTACAATAAGCCGACCTCTTTCGCGATTGACCGCCGTTATAACATCCTTATCTCTTTTCGCCTCAGAGTAGAAAATAACTGCCTGGGCTTTTCTTGCATCCTTGTAATAAGACCTGATAGTGTTCTCATTGGCCATAGAGATATATTTAACGTCCCATGTGAGACCATCAAACGCAAGATCAGGTTTACCAGTACCCTTGCCGTTCTCAGGCAAGAACTCCACTTGTTTTGCTCCTACGTCCGCCAGTGTTCGACCGACATGCTTTTCTGCTTCACCACCAGACATTTTGGCACCTGCGGCTTTGGTTCCAGAGAACTGATGTGAACGGTGGTAAACATTGTAGCCGCCGTTTTCTTCATTGAAATACGCCTTTTCCCATTCTTCATCGTATGTTTGGTATTTTCGCCTTGCCTCGTTGATGGTGTTTCTTTCATCCATTTTCGCCCCCGGCCCTGTTGAACTTGTGTCCGTCTTGACATACTTCGGGTTGTCCTTTATCCAGTAGGGCAGGGTGTCGCGCTCGGCGGCTCTACCGATGCGCTCCTGGTTCTCGTCAATCCATTGGCTGAAACCGTCATGAGGCTTCGTAATCTCCCCGCTGAACTGCCAGTTGCTGACATCTTCCCCGTTGAGCATGGCCCGGCGATAGGCAATGATCTCATTTTCGTCGGCCAGAACGTCGGTAGTGTAGCACCTGCACTGCGGATGCCAGCCAACAAACTTGAAATCCTTCGGGTACCTACCTGTCAGTCTCTCGCATATCTTGCACGGGAATTTGTGCTTTGACCGCTTTACCTCGACGCCGATAATCCACGGATGCTGCTGTCTGCGCTCATTGTCGGCGGCACGGTAGGCCATATTGGTTTCAGTCCTGGCAAGGCGCATGGCGTTCTTATAGCTGCTGCGGTACTCACCACGTCCGGGATGGTACGCTGCGGCCCTCTTCGACAGCTTCAAGTTTCCCTTCTCGTCACGTACCCGACGGAAAAGACGGTCGGGCTCCTGCAGGTACTGGCGCACATGACGCGACACGGTGGCCGCAGAGTCGCCACGCCCGAGGCTTACGCTGAGTGCCAGTTCCATTTCCTCCTTGAACTGGCTGGTGTACTTCCACACCTTCTGGGAGAGGTTCAGTCCGCCGTACTCGCTCTTGCGGCTGAAGAAGGCGTCCATGGCCTCACGGTTGCGGGCAAACAGGCGGGCAAAGCGACTGTCATCCTTCGTGCCCTTGCCCATGGCCAGCTCAACCATCCGGTCATTGGCATCATTGGCAAACTCCCACTCGCGGATGACGCCACTGCGGATCTCCCCATAGACGGCACTGTAGAGGTAGCGAAGTATGGCATTGCTCTTTTCCGACATTCGCTTGGTGCTATTGAAGCTGAATACCTCGTTTTCCGCATCCAGTTCCACCCTTGCCGACAGTTTCAGCAGCTCGTCAAGGGCAGTGGTATAATATTGGCCCACATGGTCAGCATATTCCTCGGTACGCCCGAAGAGTCCGATGGCCATCTCGTCGGCTATCTGGGCGGTCTGCCACTCTATCTGATTGCGCCCGGCCTTCCGCTTCGGTCTTTCTTTCTCTTTTTTCTTGCTCATTTCTTTCTCGGCTTAAAATGGTCATTGCAGCCCTCATGGTTCATCAGCATGGAAAACGGCTGGTAAGGGCATCGGCACATAAAGAACTCACCCTTCACATTCTTGCAATGGAAGTCGTAAGCCTTGGCGCAGTCACGGCACAGGTGCTTTGGCTTTTCGATTTTCCCCATTACTCAGCACCTCCGAAAACGTCACCCTTCTTCTGGGTACTGGCAAAGATGTTGCGCTGCTCCTGGGCGGCTTCCTCCTTCTGCTTCCTGATGCGCTCTTTCTCCTGCACCTTATCCTTAATGAGCGGGTTCTGCTCGATGCCGCTTTCCTCTGACATGGTGCCGCCGTCGATGGCCTCATTGATATTCTTGATGGTCTCTGCAATGTCCTCACCGAAAGGCTCCTGGTAGTCGTGGTCACACTCCAGCTGGTCAAGCTTGTATTCGCTCTTGGTGATATACAGGACGTTGGCCATGATGGATATGACAAGCGAGGCGGTTCTATCCAGCAGCTCGTCGTAGTTCTCCTTGTGCTTCGTGGCCTTGATGTCTGCAAGGAGCATCATCTGTTTGAGGGCCTTGCCCGACATCTGAGACATTCCCTTGAACTGGCTCCAGTCGATGTCCGGCGTGAACGTCTTGGTCAGGATATGGTGGCGCAACCACTCCAGCTCATCCTTCTTGCTCTCGTTCTGGCCGTCCCATGTGAGGAAGGAAGCCATCTTGCTGACATCTTCCACGTTGTCGTTGGCAACAAGCGTCTTATTCTCCACATCCTTGTCAGGCATGGACTTCAAGAGGGCTGCTTTAAGTACCAGATAGGGGTCGCTGAAATAGTCGTTGGTGTCGGCACGTCGAGAGGCCACGTATTCCTCGCGGTTGATCAGTTCCTCGACACCGTCCCATTCCTTCTTCTGCTTGAAGTAGATGACGGGGATTTTCCCGATGGGGTTGTCCTCTTCATCCACCTCCCATCCGAACGTTCCGCGCTGGCAATGGTAGATGGTATTGTCCGTGAAGATGTCGAGGTGATAGGTGGTCTTTCCTGCCACGTCCTTTGAGTAGTGGCCCCATGCGAAGGTGATAAGGTTCTCGTACACGTCCCAGCGGGTGTAAATCTCGTCACCCTTGGAACGAGCGAGGACGCGGATCTGACAATCAGGCTCATTCTTCTTGTTGCGGTACACACGGAAGAGCATAGCTGATTCCGTCTCGCTTCCTGCCAGTCGCTTGCACTGTCTTATCTTGCTGTTGAAGTGCATCCTTTTCAGCAAGTCGGTGTAAGCCTGGAATCCAGCGTCGGCACCCTCGCTCTTCTGTTTCCACTTCACGGGCTGTCCGAAGAGGAACACAAGGGAAATCTCATTGATGTACACAGGATAGCCAACAGGAAGCTTCCAGCGTGTCAGCGTGCCCTTGCGCTTTCCTGTGAGGTCTTTCAGCACCTTATCCTTGCGCTCCATAATGAGGTGCGTCTTCGGATCGTACTCCTTCATGGCTTCCTCGGCCTCTAACTGGTGAGAGTCAAGCAGACTCATAACTCTGGTGATGTCCTTGGCGGCAATAAGCTGCTCAAAGTCCTGGTTCCTGCCTACGGTGGCATTGAACAGGTTGGTAATCGAATTGATAATTGACATAACTTTACTATTATTGGTTACTACTATATTGCTAACATGGAACCGACGTACTCAGGCACCTCGAAGCTATCCTCTACGAAATAGTTGATGGCATAGCCCAGTATATCGACATATTCATCATGGGTCTTGGCAGGGAAGCCGCAGACCTCGTCTATAAATTCCTCGTTCCAGTCGCCTTCAACCAGATACACGCGGCCACATTCAATCTTCGGGGCCACAGCATAGAGTCGCGTGTCCTTGGGATCGGAAGGCGACGGCGTGTAGGTGACATTGAGCGAACTGACAACCTGTAGCTGCTGGCAGACGCTCACGCCGTTGGCTTTCGGCTCGATGCGCAGCGTGCTCTCTCCGTTGGCATCGTTAGCAGCCATGAAGTCCGGCAGATAGCGTATGAGGTCTGGAAACTCCTTGTAAACCTTCTGTGCGCAGGTGATGTAGATATTATTCCGTATCTTGCAGGCCCCGATGATGCCGCTGGGGTCATTGTCGCTCTTCTGTTTCTTGTTGTAGGCGGTATCGAGGAAGAAGTGAATGGGTTCGCGGAAATGCAGGGCGTGATAGTCGGCCAGGCTGATGTGCCTGAACCATTTCTCCTTGATGATGTTACCGCCCTCGGCTGTCGGGCTTTGTTCGTACTGCCCGGCATATCCGCGACTGCCGAGGTCTGTCTTTGCTTCATTCAGTACGGGCCTCGGGAGTCTTACAGGATCGAGCAGACCGTCCACATATTTCTCCCTCAGTTCCACAGGCTTCACGTTGTCGGACAGCTCGGCAGGGAGGCAGATGTGACGGATATTCTCGCCTTTCTTCTTCAGCAGGTAGCCAGTGACATCTTCCTCATGGAGTCGCTGCATGATGGTGACCACAGGCGTATTGGCTTTGTCAACCTTACGTGAGGAAAGCGTCTTGGTGTGCTCATTGGCAGCAGTACGCATCTGCTCAGATTCGGCCTGCTTGGGGTTTACAGGGTCGTCATTGATGATAACGTGAGCATGGAAGCCAGTAATGGTGGCTCCCGTCGATGTGGCATAGCGGTAGCCAGTTTCTGTATTCTCATAGTTCTGCTTACCGCTCTTGTCTCGCCTTATCTTTATCTCGGGGAACAGCTTGCGGAACTTGTCGCTCTCGATGATATCCTTTGATTTGGTGGCATGGTCAATAGACAATGCGCCGGAGTATGAGTTGGTGATGATGCGGATGCTGGGGTCTTGCGTCCACAGCCATACGGGCCACATCACCGTGACGATGGTACTCTTGGTTGTGCCTGGAGGAATGTTGATAATCAGATCATACGGCTTTGGCCTACGCTCAACGATAGACACGGAAAGCTTCTGGAGCTCACCGCAAAGATATGGAATGTGCCAGTTGTACACAGGTTCCTCTTTGATGATGACGTCCCAGAAGGTCTTGACGAAGAAGAAGAAACTCTTCCTGCACTCGTCAGCTACCACGGCGATTGCCAATTCCGAATAGTCAATGTTCATTCCTTCTTGTTAATGAGGTCAAGCCCGATGGAAAGCAGCACTTCACGCTGCTCTTCCGTAAGCTGGTCTAAGTCGATTTTCTGCTTTGGTACCAGAGATTCGCCATCCTTGCCGACAATCTCCCTGCGCTCGGTGTAGCCCCTGTCCTTCATCTGGGTCTTGGCATAGAAGATTAGCATCGACGTGTCGCCGTCCTCGATCTTCTTCAGGATGAGCGCCTCGGCGAAGTCCTTCTGCAGCTCCTTCACGTCATCCACCTTGTCGTGGAATTCCGGGTCTTCGTTGTACCAGCGGTAGAAGGTGGCGGGCGACACGCCCGTCACACGGCAGGCAGGGCGCACGATGCCCTTGGTGCCGTCGAGGGCTACAAGGAAGCCTTCCTTCTCTTTCCTTACACGCTCCTCAATGGTTGATTCGTTGTTGTTAGCCATATATCAATATATCTTTCTGTTATTCGCCCGCAAAGTTAAGCAAAATTCCGCAAAAGTGCTTAATAAGCACATCTAAATTGTGATATTTTGTCTTTTGTATAAATTGTAAGCATTAAAATTGTGTGTCTTAACAAGCACTAAATATATTATATAAGTATCCATGAGGGCCTGAATCATGCCCCCGTCGGCACGCAGAACCCCTTTCCCCGTTCCTTTTCCCCACACCCCTTTTTCTTTTCCCCCCATACCCCCTTATATTCTATTATTTATATTATATTATTGAGTATAAGCGCGCACGCGAGGGAGAAACGGCCATTTAACGTTTATTAGGTCGATCATTGCGTCATCGTCAGCGTCATGTTTTTACAACAAACATTAAATCCTTTAACTAAATCGCTGGAAACGCCCATTTTTCGTGAATTTTGCTGCGGCAAAACTATCGGCAAACGCCGCGGCAAAATCATCGGCAAATACTGCGGCAAAATGTCCGGCAAGTGCCGCGACAAAAATGGCGGCAAACATAGCGGCAAATTTTCAAGTTTTGCCGCGTCATTTGCCGCGACAAAAAACACGTTTTGAAAAATCATAACAAACAGCAAAAAGCCCCAGCGGAAAACTCCACCGGGGCAGCAACAAAGGTACGAAAAAGTGCGTCGAGAGAGAAGCGTCACAAGACGCCTGCCATCTTGCCCAGGAGGGCAATCTGGTTACGCATCGCCTCCATCCGCAACTGCATGGCGGTCTCGCCCTTGGCTATGCCGTAGTTGCGGCTGAAGAACATCAGGAAGGCTTCGTCGAGCTGGCCGAAGAGGGACTTCAGCGACTGCTCGAAGGTCAGGCCGGGGGCAAGCACGATGCCCGACTGCTCACGGCAGACAGGGCCGTAGCCCGTGCCAAGGAAGTAGCGGCCGTCGCTCGTGTACTCCTTCAGGCGCTTGTTGAAGGCCGTCACCTGACGGCGAAGCAGCTTGTCGGCATCCTGAGTGCGCGAGTCGCGCAGCTCTGTCAGCAGATGCTCCGTGCTGTCGGTGACGGCGGGATTGGGGACGGTGTAGGCTCCCGTGCGGCGGATGGCCGGAAGAACCTCGCTCGTCACCCAACGCTTGAACTGCTTGGCCTGCGGAAGCTTCGAAGAGAGAATCAGAGAGTAAAGGCCGGACTCGTTGATGAGAGTAATTTTTTGTTTTCCACCAGGGGTGACCATTTCGTTCACCCCTTTATCCTCATCGTCAACATGGTCGCGGATTGCCCTTTGAACATTGCGATACCCCAAAGCCTTCGCCACATCCTTGCCGACAAACAGGATATTCCCGTCATTGTCGGCCAGCGTTCGGATGTCTCCGAATTGCGGGTTGTTGAATACCTGGATTGCTGTTTCCATTGTTAATAACTTGATTAGTGAAATATATAATCGTTCATATCAGTATTGCGTGTCGGTGGCGGCTTCTTCCTTTCCCATAGGCGGTTTCGTTTTAGTTGAACATTGCTCCAGTCGTATCTCGGCCATCCAACTGAACACCTGGACCAGTCGGTCGCCGACAATGAGGGTGAGAATCACGCCCTTGGTGGTGCGCGTCTCAAAGATGATGCCTTTCAGCATACCGCGTACATGCTGCCGTGAGGTGGGTTCTGGGCGCAATGTCACGCTCCGACCCATCCACTCTTTTACATAAACCTCGTCGAGAGGTTCAAACTCCTTCGTTCTCATAGGCTCAGATAAACTTGTAGTCAGTCTCTACCTTGATGTTCACTGAGTAGGCACTGATGAAATTCGACATCTCTGAATCGACATCGGCAATAGCCCTCATCAGCTTATCGGTCTCTTCTTCCAAGTTATAGACGCGGGCCAGCTTGCATTCAAACTCGTTGTTGATGAAACGGCTAATGTCTATCAGCATGGCTTGACACTTCAGCAGCTTTCTTGTGGTGTCGCTGATCTGTACTCGCTCCACGTTCTGTGTCATCGTGAAGTCCTGTTCCAGGTTCTTTCCTTGATTCTCCATGATAGTATGTTTTAGATGAATTCATAATTGGTCTTGAGCTGGATTTCGTGAGAGTAGTCCGAATGCAGATCTTCTATTGCGGATATTGCTTCGGCAATCTTCCCAAGTGCATTGCAGACGCAACGGACAAAATCATACTTCCTGGTCTCGCTATCCTCTTCCATGTTCTGGATGCATTCAAAGACATCGTTCATCATGGCCTCACACTTCAAGAACAGCTTGCTTGTCTCGCTGATGGCGATTCCCTGCACATTGGCGGTATTCGCAAATGGTTTTCTTTTCTTCTCCATAATTCTTTGAGTTTAATTGATGTTTATTTTATTTTGTTTGTGAATTTGGGTGCAAATGTAAATTAAATAAATTACATATACAAGAAAATAGTAATTTAATTTATTTCGTTTAACGTTATTTAGTAATTGATTTGAATTACAAACGAAATAAAAAGATTACCTTTGCACTATTAAAATAATAATATATGGATATTACAGCAAGAATAGAAAGCCTTATCAAAGAGAAAGGTTATAATAAGAGTCAGTTTGCAGAGAAACTTGGCACTCAAAGACAGAATCTAAACAATTTAATAAAATCCCCATCGTTTCCAACTCTGGAAAAGATAGCAGAGGCTTTAGATATCCCTCTTTGGCAACTTTTCAAAGATGGAGATGATGATATGCCCTCTACTCCTTCTATTACTTGCCCTTACTGTGGCCATGAATTATCAATTGATATAAAATAGGCGTTCACAATGGGATTTTTTGAATTTTTCAAAAGAAAGAAGCCTGTTGGCCAAGAGGACGAAAGAGGGGAGGCCAATCAAGAAGAAGGACTGCAAGCTTCAAAGATCAAAATTCCTCTTGAGGAAGCAATAAAAATCACGCTCCATGGCGACGATGAAGAAATGCTGATGTTTTTTAGTACGCTGAAACATAAGGCAATATTTAACGGAGAAACCCCACCTGGGTATGTTGAAATGGACGTTGAGCGTTACGAGCGGGATTTGCGTATTAGTAATGAACGTCTGGAGCGTGACGAATTGCTCAATGAGACAGCAAGGCTAAACAACGTAGGTATTGCGCTGGAAAAAGAAGGTAGGATAGACGAGGCGATTGAGACATACGAAAATAATATTTCTTTAGGCTATAAAGCCGCCCATTCGTTTGACAGGCTGCGCATACTCTACCGCAAGCGTAAGGACTATGAGAACATGATCCGTGTTATCAAACGGGAGGGTGAAGTGTTTGATTATACCCAAGTAGAGATAGAAGACAAGATAAACCGATATTTGGAGAAAAAGGACAGGCCAAAGATTGATATAGTTCTCCCTCGTGTAAGGCAACAGGCGGTGATTGAAGGCGAGACGCTTGAAAGTAAGTTCAAGGCCATTACCGATAGGTTGCCGGAGTTTGATTTCTACACAACAGCAGATCAAGGGCAACGGAACATTATACCAATGGACGAATCTCGCAACATGGCTGATATTCGAGACGAGATCAAACACAAAATAGATTTGGGGGCAGAACACGAACGTCATGGAAGGCTCGACTTGGCGGTTCCATTATATGAGGATCTAATCGCAAACCACGTTCACAATACAAAGCCATACGATAGGCTTATAATGATATACAAACGTGCCAAGTTGTTTGATGATGCAAGAGACGTTTTAGAGTTCTCTATTAACTTTTTCAGAAGCCTAAAACAAAACCAATATAAGTACATTCACTATCTTGCTGACAAATATGGAGTAAGTGAAATTCACGGCGTGCCAATTGACGAATATGGGAAGATATACTATTATGCTGGTGTCTTTGAACTTTACAACCCATATCCAATCATTGAGAAATGGGAAAAGCAATTAGAATCATTGAAGAACTAACAGCCCGCCCCCCAATACAGCAGAAGCCCCGGCCATTGCGGTCGGGGCTTTAATTATAGTAGTTTTCTTTAGGTGCTGTGATAGACGTCACCGAAATTCGCTTCTATGAAGATTGGGTAAATAACGCCGTCGGCAATGTAGCACACAAAGGCGTGGTTGTCACCTGCAGCACGGAACACCGGGAACTTCTTTACATCGTTAAACACTGCCGGGATGGACTTTGCGGGCTTTATCTGGCTCCTGTTGATCTTCTCGAATCCATACTGGTGCTTGTCGGAACTGTTTATTTCATTCCATGTCCTCTCAGAAAGTGCAACCAGCCGTTTTGTGAACTCGCGGAAAATCTTGTCGTCACACTTCTTCACAGACACCCGCATGTTCAGGTAGCGGAAAGAGAACAGGGGACATTTCAGCCCAGAGTCATCTTGTTTGGGCTGGGCAGATACTGGTTTAGGCCTGTGCTTGGGCATCGTGTTCAATCTGTGTCAGGAAAAATGCACGCATCTCCTCATTGGTAATGACCTCTCCAAGCTCGTGGTCTTTCCACGGGCCTTCCTCATGAGTGAGGTTCATCAGTCCAACGGCAGAGTATTGGCTGTACTCGGAATACACATTCTCGAACACAGTTGCCTCTTCCGGGGTAAGCTCCAGGGTGTCGGTGAACTTCTCGGGGTTAATGGAAAGGCTCTTGAACTTCTTGAACTCGTTGTACACGGCTGGTACAACAGGCCCGTAGGCCCATGCCTGTATTTCCTCATTGAACAGCGGCTCATTGAAGAATGCCAGATGGAAGCCCTGCATGTAATAAAGCAGCTTCTGGAGCTTCAGGTTGGATATGGAATCACCGTGCTCAGTGTCGGTGCGCACGATAATCTTCTTTGCGATGTCGATGGCGTTGTAAGTCATAATCTTGTTGTTTATATCAATATTGCGCTGCAAATTTACTGTTTTTATTTCATAAAACAAAGAAAAACGCAACTTTTTAACGTGCGAGGCGCAAAAATTATATGCAAAAGGCGTGCCAGTCATATCGCTTTCTGACAATAACCATACTGGAAAACGACGATTATCATACTGATTATAACCGATAACCATATCAGAAAAAATGTTAATCGGTGGGGGCGCCCAGACAGTCCACGATAAGGCGCACTTGTCGGGGCGTGAAACTGCGGGAGTGGGAGGTGTAGCCGATGGAGCGCAAGCCGTCCATCAGTCCGGGGTATAGGGCGAGCCACCGCTTGAATTTCTTCCAAGCGGACTCCGGGGCAATGTCGGGACAATATTCCTGGGCAAGCTCCGTTCTGCCGTATTCCCTAATCTTGAATTCCATTTAGAGTGCCTAACAAGCGGCAAAGGTACGCATTTTCCGCGTGACGAAAGAAGGTTTTACCGCACAAAACAGGACATAACAGGACGGAGGGTGACAGAACCATTTTCGTGAGCCCGCGAAAATGTACCTTTGCGGCGGCAATAGTGCCACAGAACCAATGAAAAAATGCGTTATGATCAAGTACAAGAAGTACAAAAACACAAATGAAAAGTCGACCTGCTTCGGCAAGTGGTATGGCCGCGCCGTGCATGAGCTGATGGAGTTCGACGAGTTCGTGGAGCACATGGCAAAGCACCACTGCGTGTACAGCGAGGGGACAATCCGCGGCGTGCTCATCGAGATGGAGATCTGTCTGCGTGAGATGCTGCTGGAGGGCAAGGCCGTCCGCTTCGATGACCTGGGCATCTTCCGTCTCGGGCTGGAGACTGTAGGCGAGGAAGACCCGTCCAAGTTCACTGCCGCCGGCATCAAGGGCATCCGCATGAACCTCTACCTCGGCAAGCGTTTCCGCGCTGCACAGCTGTTCAAGGATGCCAAGTTCAAGGAACTGGAGAAGTATGTCGGCGACGGCATCGACTTCGACCCAGAACCAGACGGCGAGAACGCTGCTACCGATGGCCAGGAGAGTACTCAGGGCGGCACTCAGGAACAGGGCGGCTCGCAGAACGGCTCCACTGGTGCTGGCAGTTCCAGCGGAACAGGTAGCAACACTGGCGGCTCGACGGGTGGCAACACCAGCGGCAACAGTGGCTCGCAGAGCGGCACAGAGGGTGACTACAGGATGGTCATCTACAAGTACGGCAGCGGCACATCGACCGTGACCGATGACAACGGACAGGTCATCAACAACAATGACAATGTCCACTCTGGCTCGAATGTGAACATCAGCGTCGTGCCTGTGGACGGCAAAGAGCCTATTGCCAAGGTCAACGGCAACCGCATCATGCTGACTGAGAGCAACGGAACCTACACGGGCTCGTTCCAGATGCCTACCAAGGGCACTGTGCTGGAAGTCAACACCGAACCCAACGAGTGGGACTACGCTGACGAGAACTAATCGGTAGCAAAGACCCAAAAGCCACGTTTTTTCGGTTTTTGCTTGGCTGTACGGGGATAATTGACTAACTTTGCACCGTTGTTCGACGACCGCGACGCTTCCAAGGAGCCGACCAGTTCGTATTCGTAAGGGCCACCGAGAATGCTGAATCTCTTCGTCATCAGCCGCTTCTCGGAGGCCCTCTTTTTTATACTGTTTCATTCGTCTGCGATTTTTTGATTTTGCACAGTGCTTTATAAGCACTCTTTATGAGCAAAAAAAATAATCACTCCTTCAAATAACAGCGCACTTCCTTAACAAATTCGTCTATACTTCTGACCACTACGTACTTGTTTCCGTGAGCCTCTGCGTCTGCCTGCCACAGCTTCTGACTGGCTGACTGCTTGCCGTCCTTTGTCTTGAACTCTATGCACAGACAACCGTAGCCTTTTCTGGGTATGAGGATAATCATGTCTGCCACTCCTGCGGTGACTCCCTCTCCCTTCATGATGGCCGCTTCGCGTGCGTTCCTGGCACCACCATTGGGTACAGCGAAGCACAGACGGCTCAGCTTAGGATATTGAAGGTCAAACCATGTTTTGCATGACCGCTGAAGCTCGCTCTCGATGTGTGCGGGTTTCTCGATGGTGCCTTTGTTGCCTCTGGCCAGCATCATCATGAACTTCTCTTCCGGGCTTTTTCTCCCTGTTCTCTGTGCCATGGTGTCAGAAGGTGATAGCGTCGCCGCCGTTTGACTGATTGCTGTTGGAAGGCTTGGGGTCGAGAAGCTCCAGCACATCGACGTGAATCTCCGTCACGTAGCACTTGCGCCCCTGGTTGTCATCATACGAACGGGTCTTTATCTTCCCCTCAATGTAGAGCTTGGAGCCCTTGTGTACATACTTGGCCACCACATCGGCGGTCTTTCCCCATGCAATGCAGTTGTGCCACTCTGTGCGGTCTGGTACCTGAGTACCGTTCTGCAAGGTATAGCCTCTCTCCGTAGTGGCGAGGGAGAACTGAGCCACATTTCCGTTTGAATAGGTCTGGGTCTTCGGATCATTGCCGACGTTTCCGACCAAGATTGCTTTGTTTATCGACATATAGATTGTACTATTTAAGATTATACTACTATACACCACCCATACTATGGGTTAGTACTATGTTCACTATTGTAGCGAAAGTCTGTAAAGTGGATGATGATGCCGCTGTAAATGTCACGGCTCATGCCCTGACCGAAGAACCAGTCCTTGAACTCTTCGAGCGTCATGCCGTCATTCTTGGCCAGTGTCGCTATGTCGGTGAATCTCTTGCCGTCGATGACACATTTCAGCTCGTCGGTGTCACGGTCGTACTTCATCGTGAAACGCTGGTACCCTGCCTTGCGGTACTCCTTGATGACCTTCTGCTTCACGCCTTTTCCGTAGGGTCTGCCGTCCCACTCGCGGACTGACATCACATAGCCTTTGTCATTCACCTTGTCAATGTTGCTGGCCCATCCGTCGTAGCGGCCTCTGCAGGTGTGGATTTTCCTGCCGTCCAGCAGCTTCTCTTTGAAATGGGTTGGCTTTCCCGCATGGATGGCGGTTTTCGGGTAGTGGTGCGACAGCATCAGTACCACGGTCTTACTCCTTGTTGTTTCCATACTCTAATGTTGTTTACTAAAATAATGATAATTGAATTGTCTCTGTATGCTTCTTGGCTGGTGCCTTGGTGCATGGTTTTGTTCCGACTTCTGGAACTGGCTTCCTTGCCGGGGCCTCTATGTGGCCTTGTGGTGTGTGCTCCATCTTCCAGAGGGAATAGAACTCGTCGAGGGAGTCCGTTCTGAGGTGGTTTCGCTCGTTGTCCCAATGGGCTTTCCTGAATGCTTCGGACATGCTCGTTTCGGAAACTTTTGGAACGTTTTCGGAATATTTCGGTACGCTTTCTTCAATTTCTGGTACGCTTTTGGCAATTTTCGGAACACTTTCGGAATTTTCCGCATCCTCTGCTTTGTCGTACACATGACCAGGAGTGAAGAGGGCTATCGGGTGCTGACTCTGCAGCGGAATCCTCACCGCCGTCATTCCCATCATGTCATTCTCCCTTACGACGTTGCCTTGGAGCACCTTGCCGTACCAGCGGACAAATACGGGGGTTCCTATAGTTTCATGTCTCATTATGATTTTGGGTTTAACAATACATATTTGCCTTCTATTTTACTTCTTTTCAGACGCTTGTCGCATTCATTCCCAAAAGCAACCAGGCATGACCCGAAAAATGAGTGTCCTGTTGTGCCGTCTGGTCTTGTGAATTTAATACGGTGCCTCATGAATATCATAGATGTTGCCGAAGGAAAGATTACCTCTTGCCATAGCAAGTTGTCTTGTCTGTTAACGAGAAGAGCAATGCCGTTTCCATGATCAGCAAGTTTCTCACAGAAAGCCCGAAGCGGTTTACTGCTGTAAGGTGGATTCATCCATACTACAGAATCCCTGGGCCAATCGTGGGCAAGTCCGTTTTGTTCCTTGTTGTAGCTCAAAGGTGCTATCTCAAACGGTGGCTGCATCGGAGCACAAGGGTCAAGGTCAAACGGCCCAAGCTCGTCGATAATCCATTTGGGGGTGTACCATTCATCAGACGAAGCCACAGATTTTTTACGTTGCCTTTTATCCATACATCAATAGACACATTTTGGCATTTGTTTCCATTCCTTGCCGTCGAGCAGACGGCCATTGTCTTTCTTGTTGCGCTTTATGCCGTCCTCGCCGTATGCTCCCCATTGCTTGAAGAAGAAAGGAACATTTGCTTTGATGCAACGGTCTCTGAGGTCGCGGAAACAATTTGCTGGTGTGTACCTTGCGCACGATCCGCTCTCGCCTCCAGTGATAACCCAATCAATGCCGTCAAGGTTGATGTTATCCAGATAGCCCATCAGAGGCTCACAACTGAGGAAGCGGACGGGTGCTTTGTCAATCCATCTGAGCCAGTCGATGCGGTCATAGTGATTGAAGCTCTCACAGGTGACACCCAGCCATGCATTCTTAGGAACACCTTCACTCGCACCACCCATGAAGTATTTCGCCATCCTCTCAGCCCTCTTTGTGAGTATCTGGAAGGTGTGCTGTGGGTTCTCGCGTATCACCTGCATTACCTGGTCTATGTAGTCACAGGGTACGTCACGGTGGAACAGGTCGCCCATGGAGCAGACGAACACCATGCTTGGCTTCTTCCACTTGTAGGGGTCTTTCAGCACGTCGGGGTTCAATGTTGGCTTGAAGCCGTTCTCATAGCTCTTGATGTGGTTGCCCTGCAATCTGCGGGCCATCACTTCTGCATAGCAATGTTCACATGCCGAGCTTACCTTGGTGCAACCGTGCATTGGTTGCCAGACTCTATCAGTCCATTCTATCTTTGTTGCCATACTGCAATGATATTAAATACTACTATACACACTACTCAATACATTGTACTATCCAGAGGTTACTTGCGAGGCTTCTTGATCAGGAACGTCACATAGTCTCTGGTGCGTGAGAGGTTGTCGGATATATCGACAAGGACGCGCTCAGTCGTCTTGTCATATCCGAGGGCTTTAATCAGGAACTCAACCAGGTCTTTATTGCTGACGGTCACGTTCCTTTTGTTCTTGATGCAACACGCGGCCCCGTTGGTGGTGTTGAAAACGAAATGCAGTGCTCCCGTGATATTGTCCTGTCTCAGTCGCAGGCGCATGAGGTTCGCGTCGATGATAACCTTGCTGTCCTCGATGTTCATTACCACGGTGTAATTGCCTTTCTTGTTATTGATGGCGAACTTGTTGGGGCCGATGCTGTTTACCAAGCTGCTCTTCTTATCAAAGTCGAAAAATGTGAAGTCTTCCATTTTCTTCGGTGTTGTTGGTGTAGTAATAGGTTCTGGGATCTCCTTGTCAGAAACTTGTGCCGCATAGTTCAGGGCGTGCTCAATCTCCTTTTCCCTCTGCCTGTCAATGGTTTCAGTAGCACCAGTAAGCCTTTGTAGTTTGGCCTGCTTCTCGCCAATCTCCTTTTCAAGCTGGCGGGCCTGTTTCTCCAGCTGCTCCTGCTCCTTTGCGGCTTTCTCTTTCTCCTTTTTCACTCGGTCAAACTCCCCGGACTCGCATTCCTGGCAGTGCTTGTGGAGCTGGCCTTTGCTATTGTAGAGGAATGAGGACTTCGGCATCATGCGCTTGCAATGAGGGCAGTAAACCTGCTGCTCTGGCACGTCCATCTTGCCTGTATCGCGGAATTCCTGCAACTTGCGCTGCCATTTCTCATCGAGCTTCTTCCAGTACTGGAAATTGAAGATGGTGTTGCGGGCCTCTCCCATGTCGAAAGCATCCAAGATGGCATCTTCTGGGGCTACCTGTTCCAGATAGACATCGATGCTGATGCGCTTGAAGCGGTGGTTGGCATAGAAATACTCGAAGTTGTTGAGCGTCCCCTTGTCTGTGAGGAACTTGCGGAATAGTGTTATCTCATCATACGTCATACGATACTCCTTTCTGCATTACTGCTCAATAAGTGGAATGATGTTGGCTTTCTTCAACTCGTCATAGAGGAACAGACGGCCTTTCTGCGTCCACTCTGAGTTGTACTTGATTTCCTTCCGGCCATCCCTTCGGGTGATCTCGACGGGCTTAGAGTGCATGTAGCCCTGCGAAAGGTAGGGAGCATAGAGAATCCATTGGTCACCGACCTTGTGCTGGATGCGCATCATGTAGAGCTTCTGATTGAACGCCTTGGCAGACATACCGTAGTCGAGGGCAATCTGTGTGGTTAGCACGGTGGACTTGTTGTTGAGGATGGTGTCATAGTAGCTTACCTTTGGCTGCATCTGCTCTATCTCCTGAGAGAGTGCGAACACCTGCTGCTCGGCAGCGTCAGCACGCTTCGACTCAATCAGCTTTGCCTCATACTCTGAGGCCCATGCCCTTGCAGCTTCAGCGGGGTTGGAGAAGTTCGGTAGTGCCGTCATGCTGCTGCGCTCCTTGACTTCGAGCTGCTTCCATCTGAGGACGAGCTTTGCACGGGCTTCATCCTTGAACTTGGTGGCCACGTACAGGCACTCTTCCTTGTCGAGGTAGTAACAGGGCCTCTGCTGGTTGTTGGCATCCTGATACGTGCCGAGCGTAAATTTCCGCCCGGCGGTTTTCTCCCATGCAGCCTCCATCTTACGGATGGCCTCCAGCACGTCCGAATGTCTCTTTCCTGTGAGTTCCGCGATTTCGATGGAACTCATCGTCTTTGGGCTTTCGCCTAACTTGATTACTTCATTACTCATGGCTGTTTATTTTATAAGTCAAACAATGTTCTTTCTCTGACAGGCTCAAAGTTACAGACAAGCACTTCAACCTTGTGCCGGGCATTGGTAAAGTTCGCAACCTTCAAAGGCAACTCAATCTCTGTGTGTAGCCATCCGTTCCTAATGATGAAAGCAGACAGCATGTCGCACATATAGTTGGAAAGGATGAATTTTCCCTTGATGGTCTGTAAGAGAGTGAGTAACTCCTCCAGATTCTCGAAGGAGTACCCGCTGTAGTGTTTCATGTCTGCCATCGGATAAGGCGGATCGAGATAAAACACGGTATCTGGAGTGTCGCGCTGTCTGATGACATCGAGCGCATCACGACAGCTAATCTGTACGTCCGAAAGGCGGTTATGGAGCCATTCGGAAAACTCATGCCTACGACGGCGCATATATACTCCCGTATGGCTTCCGGCATTGCCGTTGTCCCATTTCCAGCCACCACGCGGACTGCCAGAGAAGGAAAAGTTTGTCACCATCCAGACAGCCCATGCAGTTTCAACGTCTGATGCAGGAACGCGGCGGTTGTATATCTCCCTGGCCCTGTTATACTCTGATTCTGCATCGAGCGTGGTCTGTACCATCTGCTGAAGCTCGTCGAAGTTGGTCATCACTTGCTTGTAGAATGTGACCAGTCGCTCGTTAGTGTCATTGATGGCTTCGAGATAGCTCTTAGGCTTGGCAAAGAACACGGCACCGCCACCGAAGAACGGCTCACAATATATCTTGTGGGCTGGAAGCATCGACACGATTGTCTGTGCCAATGTCTGCTTACCACCGTAGTATGTGATTGGTGTTCTCATATTACTCTTTTATTACAATTACTAAATCACCTCCAATCTGGAAGCCTTTCTCGAATAGTTCCTTGCACCGCTTCGGGATATTGGCCCACCTGCTCTTGTGCTTGGAGAAGCATGTGCAGAATCCCATCGTGTCCTCACGCCCGGCAAGGAAGAAGGGGCAGGTTCCGCACATCGTCGGCATTTCATAGAAGGTCTGTCCATTAATAGTCATCTCCAAACAGGCTTAGTTGAATGGGAGCAGACTTTGGCTTTGCCGATGGCTCTGCCTTGACTGGCTCCACGATTACTGCTTCTTTGATTCTGGGGCTTTCCTTGGCCTGTTCCCTTGCTTTCCATAGACGACACCCGATGAACACGTTCGGGTCTGTAAAGCGACGTATGGTAGGCAAAGCAGGGAAAGGATAAAGCCCCTCATTCACGATGTAGCCGAAACGGGCCTCTCCTGGTTCGCAAAGGGTGTCATGACAGATGACCTCGCCGTAGCAGCCGTGAATCATCATATTGATTGCCGTCTGCTTGCAGCACATAGCATCGATATCCTCACCTATGAGATAGGGCTTTTCGGCACCGATGCGCTCCAGCTTGCTTGCAGCGGCCAGAAGGAGGCGACCACTGCCACAGGCGCAGTCGCTGACGGTGATACGTCGGCCAAAGCCGTTGCAGTTCACTTGCGGAACATCTGGCTTGGTGTCGCCAAAGGTGCAATCGGCCATCATGTCGCAGATGCAGGCTGGAGTAAAGCACTGGCCGAGGGCGTTCTTGCTCCCGGCCCATTCCATAAAGAGGTCGCCAAAGGCATCATGCCATCCGTCATGAACGAGGGCATCCTGCATGATGTTGAAGTACACGGACATCATCGAGTAGAAACACTGGTTCTGCTCCTTGTTGTACCGCCATCCATCGACGGGCTTTCCCTCTGGATCCATGCAGCCGATGATGTAGTCGAGCAGTGCGGACAGAGTTTCAGCCATGCCAATGCCATATCGGTAGCCGAATTTCTCCATTTCCTGTGAGAGTGGTTTTATTGAGTACTTCATGCTGCTTTCTTGAATAGTCCGATGTTCTGCTCTACCAGCTTTACAATCTCGTTGTGGTACTTTGTCATGGAGTTCTGAACGCCCCTTGATTGCATCACAGCGAAGGTTTTAAGGTTCAGCTCTATTGTCTCTATACGTTCACCTGTTTCGCGGCTCTTTGCAGACAGAATCAGCGAGAACTTCTTTTTATAGTAGCCCATAGAGAATACGCAGTGGTGCATGTGCTGCCCTTCGTCTGCCATTTCAGCGATGCTCTGAATGACGGTTATCACTACGTTCTCATTGCCGAAGCAGATACCAAAATACTTGCCTTTCTCCTTCTTGTAGGTGTCCTCATTGAACTTGGCATCACGCAACTTGCGCTCATATTCTTCTTTGGCCTTGATTCTTTGCACTCTCGCTACATACATGTCATGGGCCGCTTTGAGATCAGACGGGCAGACATAGTGGGCGTTGTGGGTATCAAGATTGAGGTAGTGAAGCGCATCGAGCAGGTCATACCACATCGATGCATCCTTGACGATGTAGTGATTGCGGTTGGCAATTCTGATGGCATGGAAGAAATCAAACTGGCGGTCGCGGGAAAGGTGGTTGCCGTTACGCATCCAGTACCTGAGAATATCGTGCTGACCAGTTTTGGCAAGCATTTCAATGTCGCTGTTAGAAAGGAGCTGCTGCATCAATTCTACGATGTTGATGCCTCTAAGTTGGGCGAGACATGACTGCCAGCCGTTGCGCTTGAAAATGGGAAGAACACTTATTCTTGGATAGAAGTAGTTGTCGGTCACGTCAAAAACATCATCCATTGCATAGCTTCCAGTGGCACGGTCGTTGTGTTTCTGAATTCCCCAGTCTGAATGTACGTTCCAGCGGAAATGGAATGGGCTACGCGTGTACGACTTGGAAACGATGGTCTCATTACCTTTATCGTCGATCCAGTTCTGGTACACCTCGAAGATGGTGTAAGAAGTGTCGTGGCCCTGAAGGTTGTACCTGTTAACGTCAAATGTGCGGAACACCTGATATCCCTTGAACGTAGTGATGATTGTCAGATACACCCCTTCGTGCTTCTCACGGCGGTTACTTTCAAGCCAGTGCTTCAGTTTGAGGTGAGCTCCACAATGGGGGCATGTTTCATCATCCAACTCAAGTGACACGGCGAGAATGCTGTGGTCTTGGTGATATATGTGGCCGCAGTGTTGGCACCAAACCTTTCCAGTTGTTTTCCAGTAGTAGCCAACCTTTTCGAATATATGCTCCTTGGGATAGTCTCTCTGTATGTCTGTCAATGGTGGAAGCTGTGAGGCCATATCCACGAACATTTGCTGTTTCTTGGTTCTTGGTTTCATACCTTTTTTCTCCTTTACGTTACCTATACAATAACCTGATAAACACATAAGCTACATCATGTCAAAAAGTGATAACTGCAAGGACTTCTGGCGCTCTTCCGCTTCTCTCTGCTTCCTGATGCGTTCCTCCTTGGCCTTGCGCTCCTTTTCCTCACGCTTGCGCTCTTCCTCCTTTAGCTTGGCAAGCTGCTCTTTCTCATAGTCTGCCTTGGCTTTCTCCTTCGCCTCGGCCTTCTCTTCATCGGACAGCTCTACGGTGTGGTTTACGACTATCTTGGCGGCAGCTACTGGCTTCACGTCCTTGATGTCATCCTCGTCATAGTAGTGAATGGCCATGTTGTAGATTTCGTCGTCATCGAATCCACAACAGCCTGACTTCTTCACCTGCTGGAGAATGTAGTTACAGCACTCGTCAAGGTTCTTATTCTCCTTGGCGTAAGTCTTTGCGAAAAGCGCATCTTCAGCCGCTCTCTTGTCGAGATATGCCTTGATGGTTTTCTTGAAAGAGGTGGAAACCTTCTCACCTCTGGGAGCGGACTTCTTCTGTTCCTGCTCCTTCTTGGTCTCATTCTTTGTTGCCATATCAATATTGCGTTGAATTAAAGTTTTCTTCTGTCCTGCCCCTTTATCTCCATGTAGTTGCACATTTCCACAAGTCGGCTGGCCACACGGTCGCCGTAACGCTCGATAAGGGTCTTGTGGGACATGGGATAGTTTGAGGTGAACAATGTGATTAAATCCGTCCTGTCACCCCTCGACTCAATGAGGGTACGCAGGACTTCCAGTTTGTTTCCCATGAAGCAGCACTCCGTAGGTTCTGCCCCAAGGTCTTGAATGCCGATGATGTTGGTTTTCTTATAGCCGTCAATGTTGCCAGTATTGGTGAATCTGGCACACACATCATCTGCACTTACGTTAGCCCAGACAAGCTGATTGAGCTTGTCATCGAAGGTTATCTGGAATCCCATCAAGCGTGAGTATTCGAGGATGATTTCGAGAGCCCACGACTTACCTGTGCCAGTGTTCCCGGCAATGTAGATGCCACGCTTCAAGTCCCCCTTGCGCACCTCCTTGCTGTCAGCATCGAGGCACTGCATGGAAGCGTCGCCGTGTACCCACTTGATCAGGTTCGTATAGGTAAAGCGGTTTTCATCGTCAATCACGAACTTCTGCGTCCTGCTCTTACCCAATATCTCTATCATCTGCAGGGACTCGTTGATGTCATAGTCCGTGTAGCGGTAGCGGATAATGTCATTGAACAGGCCGCGCTGCTTCATCTTCTCCAGAAGGAGGCTGATTCTGTTCGTGCGGATCACTTCGCCTTTCTCGTTCTTTATTTCCATAGATCATTCACTTGATTGGTTCCAGAAGATGATTCCTTGCCGCTCTTCCTCAGTTCGTCTTTGTACTTGTCAACGACCCAGTTGAGAATTGCCCTGTAGTCTGACTTGTAGGATCGGCCAGTAGCGGCCTTGTAGTTATCAAGGAGTTCAACCATCCTCTTTGCTCCGGCCTCGCCGTATTCCTCCACCAGCTTTGAGTACTCAGCGTCAGTCATCTTGACCGTATCTGTGTACTTGTGCTTGACGTCGGATTTCGGCTTTGCCGGGGCTTTTACCGATGGATTTGCCGTCTCGTTTGCTGCATCATTTGTCGCGGCAAAACGCTTGTTGGTGATGGATGACCCCCTGCGTCCGGCTTCTGCACGCTTCTCGCTGATTTCCGAGTCGCGTATCATCCGCTTCTGGCACAGATAGTTGCCTTCCACGTAGAGGACACCTTCACCGACAAGCTCTTTCAGGGCGTTAAGAATCTCTTTCTTGTCGTATGGCATGTGACGAACCAACTGGGAGGCGAACTGCTCCAGCGGCTCGATACCACCGAAGAGGGAAATATCCCTCGACTTGATGGCTATCTTGCCGTAGGGGTCAGACTTATGCATCATACACATCAGTCTGATGTAGATGCCTGTTGCCGATGCGGAACACTCCAGCAACTTTTCATCGTTGAGGAAGTCCTGCACGTTCAACGGCAAACATGGTTGGTCTCTTAATGCCATAATCTCTACTTCTCGTTATAAACCAGTGAGAACTCTTTCGGAACGAAGCCCTTGGCAGGCATCGGTACGGCTTTCTCGATGCAGAGCGTAGCCATCCGCACCTGGTACTCGCCGCCTTCCTTCTCTGCACGTTCCTTGCGCTTTTCCTCGCATTCCTGCAGATACCTGCTGATGACCACCAAGGCACGGTTCGTGTCGATGGTGTTCACGATGAAGGACTGGTGCAGCTCAACGCCATCGTCATAGGTGATCTTCATATCCATCTGGAAGAACTTCTTCTGATCCTCCCTGATGGGTTCTTCATCCTCCTTGCTCTCTGTCTTGGCATTGATGTAGGTCTCCATGTCGATTTTGTCCTGAATATAGGCCACATCGATATTCTCCTTGCTCATTTCATCGGTGAGGATGATGCAGGAGTCCATTTCCTTGATGGCTGTGAACACGAAACCGCCGCTCCTGTTCAGCTCCAGGTAGTCACGCATGATTTCCAGAACATTCTCGATGCCACAGGCGTAGAGGATGAAGCGAAGATTATCCTTGCCGATGCGGACGTTCACGCTGTAGGGGTAGAGGGCCGTGTTCTCCAGCTCGTAGGCCTCGCGGTTCTGATTGCTGACCTCAATCTCCTTACATTCCCCTGCTGCCTGTGAGAACTGAATCTTCTGGAGAACGTCGCGGGTGATGAGAGTACCCTTCTCGAAAAGCACCTCATTGCGTTCTATCTCACATGGCTTTCCCGTGTCATGGTCGAAGAACGTCTCTTTCCACGTCTTCAAGACCTTCTTGCAGATGTACTTGTTAAGCATCCGCTTCGGGTCAGCTGTCGTGATGCGGATTTCATCCTTCCGCGTCTCAACCTTCTTCTTGATTGCTTTCTTTGCCATAGTTACTTACCATTTGTTGTGAACATCATAAACTCAGCCCAGATGTCGAGGAACTGCTTGCCTGCGTACTCAGCCAAATCTCTTGTCTTGAAGCAGAGCCGACCACCGCTGCCCGAGTTCGAGAACGTGGAGGCGTAATTCGCGTCCGAAAAAGCGACACCCGCGCTCGCACCCGCATAGTTGTTCGAGCGACCGAGCACCCGGCCTTTATCCTCTTCATCCATTTCGTCTATCTCCTTCTGTGTGTAGAGACAGAACCATGGATAATAGCGGTATTCATCGGTTGTGAACTTAGGCTCCCATCCCTCATTGAGGGCATAGGCGATAATGGCCAGCTTCATATAGGCCAATATCTGGGGATTCTTGATATTGTCGGCATTGGACTCATAGTCTGCCAACAGGGTTGCAGCCGTATCGTCGCCAGAAAGGGCTTTCGTGTTCAACTCCTGGAGTGCATCGTCAAGCGTCTTTACACGCTCCATGATATCCTTTGGCTTGAACAGATCCTTTCCGAGCAGATGTTCCAGCAGTTCCTTACCCTCGGGTGATGCGTTCTTATAGGCATTCAGCGCATTCTCTTCCGAAATCTTAATTTCCTTTTTCATTGTTACTTTCTTTAATTGATGATTTGAGTTTCTTATCCAGCTTCTTCGCCATAAGCCGCATGAGCCTTGCGCGGTTCTCCAATCGGAGGGTTCCGATTCCGAGTTTGTTCCTGCGGCATACCTCGACCGTTATAAGGGCGGCAGACTCTTCCAGAAACTGGATGATATTCTTGATATCTGTCTTACATACTTCCATGTCAGTACGGTTCTTTGGATAGGTCGAGCGTCATGCCTGCATTGGCAGCGTACACGCACTTTCCCGTCAGCTCTGAGACCTCACGGACAAAACGCTTCTCGTCTGAGTTTCCGTCGGAGAGGTGAATCAGGATGATGTTGCTTACGTCCGAGAGGTCATTGTCCTGTAGTATGAGCTTGGTGGTACCAATCTCCATGTGGGATTTCAGCAGACGGGGGCGCATAGCCGGGGGAACGCTGCCGTTCTCAATATTCCTGGTCAGAATGTCGTCGGCATAGTTCGCCTCAATCATGATGTGGTTCATGCGAGGCACAACCATGTCAAGCGTCATGGTGTCGGTGACGAACAGGATCCTTCCGCTTTCGGGATGGTCAATGACAAAACCGAGGCATCCGCATCTTGTGCCGTCATTGTTGGAATGATTGAGGGCAATCGGCATTATCTTGAAGTCGCCAACCTTGATGCCGTGCAGCGGCTCGATGGCCCGAGTGAATGGAGCACCGAGCAGCTGCTTGGCTTCAAGTGTCTCAGAGAGTGCCAGAACCAGTACCCCGGAAGCGGCCAGTTCGCCGATGTACTTGGCGTGGTCATTGTGATGGTGGCTGATGATTGCCCCTACAATGCCGTTTATATTGAATCTGAGAGCCTTTTTCACTTCCAGAAACCTTACACCTGCCTCTACTATCAGAGAGCCGCTGGCGGCCTCCAAAACGTAGCAGTTGCCAAGTGAGTTGCTTCCAAGGATATGCAGTTTCATGCTGTCTGGCTTTTATGGGTTAATAACCTGGTTCGTCATCGTTCGCGGGAGCTGCAGGAGCAGGAGAAGGAGCGGATTCGGACTCTTGACCCTGCGACTGCTGAGTGGTGCCGCTGTTCGTGACGTCCTCATACTCCGCATCTTCGAGCTTGGTAGTAGAGCGGCCCTGCACCTCTGCGTCACGCTGACGCTGTGCGGTGTCCACATCATCCTCGTCTTGCTTGCCCTCATAGAGCCATGCGTCATCAGAGCTGTTGATGACCATCTTACAGGCACGGCCGATGACCGTCTTCTTACACATTTCGGCAGGGAAGTTCTTGTGTGCCGGACTCTGACCCTTGGTGGCTCCCTGGTTCCAAGCCTTCTTGATTTGGTCGATGGTCATGATAGTTACCTCAGTTCTGCCATCCTCAAAGGTGGTGATGGCGTAAGCTGCCTTGATTTTGGCATCGTCGATGTTCTCAATCTTCTGGTCGTGCTTGATGACCTTCATGAGTCCTGTTTCTGGATCGATGGTGTACACGAACTCGTCGCCCTCATAGATGACGTTGGCGACTGGTTCACGCTTGATGCCGCCACCGACACGCTTTGCCAGTGCAACGGTGCCGAAATAGGAACGCTGGAACTCCAGCTTGTTTCCGTAGGCAATGAAGTAACCCTGATTCTTGCTCACGGCCATACCCTGCAGCACCATGTCGAAAAGGGCGTTGGCAATGGATGCCTTTGTGCATACTTCCAGCACTGGCTTGTTGTTGCGGTCGAGGGTTTCTTGAAGAATGAGCCATGCTGACTTCATGTTGTTCTCCACGGAATAGTTCTTCGGGAGAATCAGGCCTCCGTCCGCAGTGAACTTGTTTACTTTTTCGAGAACCTGATCTGAAATGTTCTCGTACTTGACTACAGCAGTCTGTTGCTGCTGTGTTCCCGGCTGGGCTGTTGTCGATTGATTCTGTGACATACAATCTTGAATTTAGGGTGAAACATTATTATTGAACTTTGAGCTTCGTACAGGAAGCGTCAACTATCAAATTGATTACCTGGGAGTCCACGTCTATGATATCTGTGGCCGACTCCCTGTTGTCGATGAAGATGGGGGCGTTTACCTCATTGGCCCGGCAGATGGCATTGATGATGTCAAGCCCGGCATTGATTTTCTCTGAGTTGGATAGTACGGAGTAGGGGGTGCCGTGCATCATGCACTCGCAGGTCTCGACTTCGCCGCCGTTGATCTGTCGCTCGTACATCTTGAACTTGACGATGGAGAAAAGGCTGTTGATTTTGCCCTCTACCATGGCCACCTTCGCCTTGCCGAACTCCAAGATGTTGAACTCGATGCCTTCAAGCTCAGTCAGGGCCTCGTTGTTCTTCTTCAACTCTTTCTCCAGTTCCTCGATGCGCTTCAACGTGGCGGCAATGGTATCACGCTTTGCCAGACGCTTGCGGTCATCCTCTATGCCTTCCAGCAGGAGGTTCTTTCCGTCGGTGAGGAAATCGGTATCTGGCTTCTCGATGGGCTTGGCGATCTCTGCCTCCAGTGCGGCAATCTCCTTGTCGATTTGCTGAAGCTCTGCATCTGAGGCAATGCCGGAGGTGATATCTGGCTGAGTCGGTGCAGCCTCTGTGAAGGGCTTCTCGACGAGTGATGCCAGAAGGGCTTCTTTCTCCTTGATGACAGCCTCGGACTTGGCAATGCTCTCTTTCAGCTGGGCCACCTCAGCGGCAACCTTCTGGCCGTTGGTCTTATTCTCGGTGAGCAGGTGGGAGGTGTGAGCATTGTATGCCTGTCGCTGTTCCTCAATGCTTCGTTCAATCTGACTCTGCTCATAGGGACGGCCACAATGCGGGCAGACGGTTTCAAGGTTCTCTGGGTTGAACTCACGGGCCTTGATGCTGCGCCACTCGTCACGGAGTCTGTTAAGCCGCTGTTCGCGCTCGTTGATGTCACATTGTAGGCTGATGATGACTTCACGCTCACGTCTGATTTCAGACTCGGCCATCCTGCGGCGCTGGCTGGTGTCGAAGCTCTGCTGCTGTGCTGCAATGCGTCGGTTGTTGTAGTCCTCGGTCTGCTTATAGAAGTCTTTCAGCAGTTCGTCGCGGACGGCACCCTCACGGACGGCACGCTGGCGTTTCTTCTCGGCAAGTTCCTTGGCTTTAGAGGCTGTTTCCTGTGCCTTGGCCTGGTAAGCCTTGCCCTCGTCGGCAATCTGGCCGTCAAGCTCCTTAATCTTCGCCTCCTTCTCCTTGATGTCCTTTTCAAGGGCTGACCAGTCCTCGGCCTCCGGCATCTGGCGTTTGTTCTCGTCGATGCGTGCAGGGATGGTCTCGATGGCTTCCTTGATGCGCTTCTTCTTCGCTCCTATCTCACGCTTGTATTCATCCAGCGTCTTGTGGCTCAGCTGCTCGGCGAGGTTGGCGAACTTCTCCTGGTCACTGGCCGCTACGTCGGCATCTGTGAGGTCACCTGCCATCTGGAACAGCATACCGCGCTGTATGGCTGGCTTCATGGATGGGAAATAAAGGGGGTTGGTAATGAGCTTGAAGATGCTCTCGTCGCAGATGTCAGCAATCTTCTTGGCAAATTCAGTCTTGCTGCAGGGTACATCGTTCCAGTAGCGTTCCTCGCTGTTGCCGTCATAGACTGCTTCCTGTGAGCCGCGTTTCTTGACCCAGTTCTCAACGAAGCAGCGTTTAAGATTGATTTCAACACCGTTAACCTCGATGCAGGCAGAAACCTCATGCGGCAGCTTCGGGATGATGTTGTTGTTCTCGTCATAGGTTCTGATGCCGAAGTTCTGGCGATCCTGGCTGTCCTTGTCGAACATGAGCCATACAAAGGCATCGAATAGGGTGGTCTTTCCTGTGTGGTTCGCTCCGTAGATGTTGGTCTCATGCTCGTCGAAGTCCACCGTCAGCTCCCGTACACCCTTGAAGTTAAGGAGCGACATTTGTCTGATAATGATGCTTTTATTCATACATACTATTATTTATGAGTGAAACAATAAGTGTTCGCTTTCGATTCCGTGACGGCCTTTGTCTCTACCTTGTTTGTACGGAGCCAGTTTTCAATCTCCGTCTTGTCGAAGAAAATCTTGCCGCCAAGAGGTTTGTAGAATGGGATCGTCTTGTTGGAAGTCATGCGGTACAGATTGCCAACGGTGAAGCCAGTCATAAGGCTGACGTCCTCGATGGTGAGTATGTCCTTTGCTCCCATCAACACCAGACGCTCAATCTTGTCGAGCCGTTCATTGATTTGTAAGTATTCCTCGCTTGCCATGTTCCTGCTTTTTGTTTACGGTGTTCAGCCTCCAGACCAGCAGCCCGGCAATGCCAATAAATAGCGCCGCCAACAGAAGGGAGCTGTCAGCAACGAGGGCACCTGCCATCATGAACACCATGATGATGTTCACCAGCACTACCTCGCGTCTTGTCACGGGGCCGTCTTCACCCATTACTTGTGTTCCAAATTCGCTCTTCGCATCGAGCCATGCCTTGACAGCCGATACCCGCTGAGCGTAGCGGTTAGACAGATAATTCTTCATACCAGTATTGCGTTTTGTTAATCCTTTGTAGGGAAGAGAGTAGCCACAGGAACATTCAGCTCCTTGGCGAGAACAGCTTGCGTCAGCGCATCGGGAATCTGTCGGCCAATGACCCACATCTTCACGGTAGCCTCGGACTTCTTAGTTACATCTGCCATGCGGCGGATGAACTCCTTTCTTGGGGTCGGTAAGGGTGGACGCTTGGCGTACCCCTCGTAAATCTCCTTGAATGACTTTGCTTCCATTTTACGTTAAATTTCCTTTTTCTTAATTGTTTTCCGCACTTTTTGCGTATCTTTGTCGCAACTTTCAAAGGTTGTCGGTGCAAAATTCCGAAAAAAATTCGGATTAACAAAATGTTTTCCGAAAAAAGTTCGGATTTCGTTGTAAATTTAACAAAATTTCAGATTATGGAAGCAAAAGACCGATTAGAACAAGTGATTAGGTACATAAAGTGCCAGCATAACATCAATCAAGACGACATTATTGTTAGCCTTGGTTACAAGAAAGGTAGTACTCATCTTTCGGATATGTTGAGTGGAAGGAAAGAAATATCCGAAAAGTTTTCGGAAAAACTGAAACAGGTGTATAAGGTCAATCCTGAGTACATCAGTAGTGGAGTAGGCGACATGTTCCTTTCAGACCAACCAGCCAAGGGTGATCAGTCTCAGGGTAATATGATGGTGAATGGCAATGTGTCCGGGAACGGCAACCATATTTCCCATAATGACTCAGACAATATCGCTGGAATGATTGAACTCCAGAAGGGATATCAGGAGCTGTTGAAAAAGAGTCAGCAGCAGATCGACAGACTCATTGGAATCATAGAGAAAGGAGGAAAGGATGAGAGTTAGGATTCAAGAGTTCGTTGATAAGTGGAAGATTGCTATTCCGCAGGATTTGTTCATCGACATGATGAAGGCTCAGCTAAATGACAAAACTTTCTTCCAACTGAATGAGGAAGATTTCGACATCATCAAAACCAATTATAATAAGATTTATGGAAAAGTATTATGAAATGGCTATTGCAGCCTTGATAGATTGCATAAAGAACGGTACCAGCGACAAAGCTCTGGAAGAAGCCCAGTTCAACCTACAGAACGCCCTCGGTGAATCGGCAGAGGGTAAGACAGCGGAACTATTGGAGTCAATTAAACAACTGAGGGGCTTATGAGCAAGAGACGTGCATACAAACAAGAGACCATCGACTGCCAGCAGCGGTTCTTCGACGTGCTGCAGATACTTCTCGATGGCGACAAGGTGCCTGGTGGATTGACTGGCTTCTGTGAGACATACGACATAGACAAGCGCCACCTGTACGAACAGAGAAAGGATATGGGTAAGGGTTATTTCGAGGTTGCCTGGATCCTTCCCCTTATCAAGTATTTCAAGGTCAATCCTACATGGCTCCTTCTCGGAACTGGAGAGCAGTTCAGGAAGAGGGCTATATAACAACAAAAGCGGGGCCAGTTTTCGTGACCTCGCTTTTTCATCTTTCCCCATACCCCTATTTTACTCTTTCTATTTTTTAATCTTTCTATTATTCATTATTATAATATATATATAGGCAAAATTCCAGCAGGTGCCGCTACTTTTGCCGCGGCGTTTGCCGATAGTTTTGCCGCGACAAATCACACGAAAAATAAGCACTTCGGGCGTTTTAGTTAACGGATTTAACAATTAACACCCAAAATGATGAAAAACGTGTTGCGGCAAACTTCCAGCAAAAGGGTCGGCAAATGGTGCGGCAAATACCGCGGCAAATGATGCGGCAAATTTCGATTTTTGCCGATAGTTTTGCCGTTACTTTTGTCGCGGCAAATGACGCGGCAAAATTTATTTGTCCTTTTTCAGCCCTATATCTGGTATGTTCATCACCGCCGCCTGCTTGGTTTTGTCGAGCACCTTTGCGTATATCTGAGTCGTGGAAAGCTCACGGTGGCCCAGAAGCTTCGAGACGGTGTAGATATCGGTACCAATATCCAGCATCATGACGGCGAAGGTGTGCCGGGCACAATGGAAGGTTATCTCCTTGGTGATGCCAGCACGAAGCATCCACACCTTTATTGCATGGTTGGTGGCCGATGCCGTGAGGAAATCGTTAAACACCAAGTCCGTTGGGTTCCTGCGCTCACCCAGCAGCTCAGCGGCTTGCGGCGTGATGTCGATGTACTCCTGTCCGCTGGTTTTCTTCTGCTTGAAGATGATTCGCGTGTACTCTCCCTGCTTGTGTACCTCGCTCCATGTCATCTTCATGATGTCTGATCTGCGAAGACCTGTAAGGCAAGAGAAGAGGAAGGCACGCTTTACACCAGGGGCAGGACACTCGGCAGCGGTGATGGCCTTTATCTCTTCGATGGTAAGGTACATTCGCTTGCTTTCCTCGGCCTTGAAGTTGTCAACGCCTCGTAATGGATTGTCAGAGATCACACCGTCCGCAAGTGCCTGATGTATGCACGCACGAAGCTTGTTGAAGTAGGACAGCTTGGAGTTCCTGGATAGCTTGTGGTACTCCAGTTCGCGCTCATACCTTGGCGACCACGCCTTGGCATCGTTCTCCAGATAGTCCTTGAAGCCCTGCACCCACTCAGGCGTTATGTCGTCGAAGGTGATATCCTCGTTCTTCTCATATATTTTCAGATGCTTATAGCAGGAGTACCAGTTTCCCCAGTTCCCCCGTGACTCCGGCGCACCCTTGCGCTTCTCGCACATGGCAGAGTAGTAGTCGAAGAATCTGATGTTGTGCTCTGGCTGATGGAATCCGAACTTGCCGTTCTGATAGTCCACTATGCGCTTGGCCTTGATGGCTTCTGCAAGCTGCATAGTCTTCTTGTTGGTTTCCTTGTCTGCCCGGCTCTTTTCTGGAATGAGGTAGAGCTTCAAGTATTCATACTCCCTCTTGCCGTTGTGGTAGAGGTCAAGGTAAATGGAGCTTCTGCCGTCCTTCAGCAGACGCGTCCTTAGTCTGATGGGTTCTGATGATGTCATACTTTTGTTGTTTTGTTGCTTGAATGATAACGAGCAACAAAGTAACAACAAAAAAACGACAAACGGACTAAAACAGACTCAAAACACCCTAATTATAACTATATTTAAGAAAACTGCCTGTTTTCGGGGCTTTTCTGAGTTCTTTTGCGGTTTTTCTGATACCGTTTGTTATTGTCCTATTTTCCGACGCAGAAACGCTACTTTCCCACGCAGTAGTGGGAGAAGATATTTCCGAGGACTTCGTGGGTGGTAATCTGACCACCGGTGATTTCGGCAAGGGTATCAAGGACTTGGCGGAGATCTTCTGAGAGGAGGTCTCCGCTGATGTTTTGCTGTAAGCCGTCGATGACGCGCTGCAAATGGCTGTGGGCGCGGGTGAGGGCTTCGTAGTGGCGGGCATTAGTGATGATAACGTCGCTGTCGGCAGTTTGCGGGACGGCGTCAATCAGGCGTCGCTTCAGGTCGTCCAATCCTACGCCGAACTTGGCCTGGAAGGTTTCGGTCTTGTTTTCGATACGGATGACGGTCTGGTCGTCACGTACAGGGATGTCAGGGTAGGGGATGCCTGGCTGGGTCATCAGCAGGATGATGCGGGCACGCTGGGCGGCACTGATGGAGCGCTCGATGCCGAGATTCTCTATCTGGTCGTCAGTATGGCGGATGCCTGCGGTATCGATGAAGCGGAAGGTGACGTCGCCAAGTTGGATGCAGTCCTCGATGGCGTCGCGCGTAGTACCCTGGATATCGCTGACGATGGCGCGATCTTCGCCAAGGAGGGCGTTTAGCAGGGTGCTCTTGCCGACGTTAGGCGCTCCGACGATGGCTACGGGGATACCGTTTTTTAGGGCGTTGCCAACCTCGAAGGATTGTGCGAGGCGAGTGATGTGGGCATCGATGGTCTGCGCGAGTTGCAGGAGTTCCGTGCGGTCGGCAAATTCGAGGTCTTCGTGGTCAGAGAAGTCGAGCTCGAGTTCGAGCAGCGAGGTGATTTTCAGCAGTTGTTCGCGCAGTCGGCCCAGCTCGGTGCTGATGCCTCCGCGCAGTTGGCTGATGGCAATGTCGTGCGTAGCTTTGTTGGTGGATGCGATGAGGTCGGCAACGGCTTCGGCCTGCGAGAGGTCCATCTTGCCATTGAGGAAGGCGCGCTGGGTAAATTCACCAGGATTGGCCATGCGGCAGCCTTGCTGAATGAGCAGTTCCAACACCTTATTTAATATATAGCGCGAGCCGTGACAGGAGATTTCCGCGGAGTCTTCGCCTGTGTAGCTGTGGGGTGCGCGGAAAACAGAGACGAGGGCTTCGTCGATGATCTGTTGATGCGGGGAAACCGCATCACACTCGACGATATGGCCGTAGTGGATGGTGTTGGGCTGGGATTGTGTAAGGTCCTTGCTGAAGATGCTTGAAAGAATCTCAAGTGCCTGAGCACCTGAGATTCTGATGATGCCTAATGCCCCACCGGGAGCAGTAGCTATAGCACAAATTGTATCGCTGTTCATAGATGAGGTCGCTGTAGCCCAGCGACATACATAACATTTAAATACGGTCGAGCACTTTCTGGATGATGGTGTCGATAGAGTTCTTGTAGTCGGTATTCATCTTCTGGGCATAGCGGTTGGCAATGACCATACAGCAGGTCATAGCGTGGTGACCCAGCAGGGCTGCGAGACCAGCCAGAGCTGACGACTCCATCTCGAAATTACAAATCTTCATGCCCTCATACTCGAAGGCTTCAATCTTCTTGTTCTGCTCAGGATCGCCCACGGCAGCACGCAGCTGACGGCCCTGAGGACCATAGAATCCGCCACAGGCTACGGTATACCCCTTGACCATGTCGTCGGCAGCAATGCGGTCGATGAGTTCGCGGTCGGCCACGGCTACGTAAGGAGCGCCCTTGATGGGGTTCCAGTCCATGTGCTTCTTGAAGACTTCCTCCATCTTCAGGTCGCAGACGTCGTTACGTCCGGCATAGAAGTTGAGCAGGCCATCGAAGCCGATACTCTTGACAGAGGCGATGAACGAACCAGTTGGCGTGAAAGGCTGCAAACCGCCGCAGGTGCCGATGCGAACCATTGTCAGGGCGCGGTGTTCGGGCTTTTCCTCACGGGTGGCGTAGTCGATGTTGGCCAGCGTGTCGAGTTCGTTGACCACGATATCGATGTTGTCGCAACCGATACCATGACTCTGACAGGTGATGCGCTTGCCTTTGTACATACCGGTAATGGTGTGGAACTCGCGAGAAGATACTTCGTGCTCGATACTGTCGAAGTGTGCAGCAACGGTGTTGACACGGGCGGGGTCGCCAACGAGGATAACCTTGTCAGCTAGGAATTCGGGCTTCAGATGAAGGTGGAAACATGAGCCGTCACCATTGATGATGAGTTCGGACTCGGGGAAGGTTCTTTTTGCCATAGTATTACTTGTTTTTAGTTAGAAATATGATTTCGTTATTGCGTATAGCTTTTTCCGTATTGTTTATTTCTTGGCGCAGCGCGTATTGCTGCTGTTCGCTGGCCAGAATCTCGGGTCGTAACTTGCCGCGCTCGGCATTGCCGGCTTGGGCGTATTGCTCGCGAGCGGTGTCGAGGGAGTTGACAAGCTGTTGGTACTGACGACGCAGGTCTTGCAGTTGCAGAAATTGCTCGAGATTGCCTGGCGCGCGGAAATCCGCCAGCCGCGTGTACGTCGTTGCATCGTTGATGACGAAGGCGAATTCCTGTTCAACAGGCTTTTCGTGCTGACGCTGGGTAACGGCATTCAGCCTGGCCAACGCGTCCTGTCGTGCCTCATCGTCCGTCCATGTGTCGGCAATGCGGGCAATGCGGGCGAAGGGGGCGATTTCCTCGGGACTGAACCCCGAGGCGCTATAGGTCGTGCGGGCCGTCGGTGGCACAAACAGATAGACGCACACTGTGTCTGCGGGCTGGTTGCGGTCGGTGGCGAACCATCCGAGATGGCTGTATTCGTCGACGATATAGAAGTAGTCGTTGGCTTCGCTATTGAACGGCATGCCAATGTTGACAGGATGCAGGAACTGGTTTTCCTCCGCGTTGTAGCGCGTGACGTAGATGTCGTAGCCACCGAGCCCGTCGCCGCCCTCAGCAGCGAAGTACAGCGTCTGACCGTCACCCATCATGAAAGGATAGTTGACACGCGGAAATTGAGCGTCATCGTTGATGCCTTTCAGCTGTTGCGGTTGTGTCCAGTGTTTCTCCAGATTTTCGCTGCGGTAGAGTTGCATAGTGGTGTCTGTTGGCGCCAGCGAGAGATAGCAGCGTGAACCCAGTTCATTGATATGAACGTAGGCATCGGGTTGCTGTTCGGTGTGGAAGATGTCCTGATAGCGCGACACCTGGCCGACCTCGGGCGACAGGCGGATGGCCGACAGGAGATTTGCTTTTGGTACGACGAAGCTATCGATGAACATGATGCGTTGTGTGTTGGCAGTCATACGTTCCAGTTTCGCCTGATGCTCCAGTTGCTCAGGCGTCAACTTGGGTGCCTTGCGTCTCTGCGCCATTGTCGGCAGTAGAAGGCACGCGAGGAACAATGTGAATATGCTACGTATCTTCATCACTAGGCAAAGATACGAAATAAAATGAAATAACGGACAAATGTCTGCGGACAATTAAAGATATTTAATATTCTACGAGCTTGTTGTCGCTTTCTAATGCGCGCCAGATGCAGTAACGGGCCTCCGGATTGAGTTGTTGGATGTGTGCAAATAATTCGGACGCCGTGGTGCGATTGGTTGCCTTTTCGTAAGGACATTGCTTCAGTTGTTTTTCATAGCCTTGTTGCTCGGCATAGGCGCGGATGTCGGCTTCCTGACAGAGGCAGAGCGGGCGGATGATGGTCAGCGGCATCTTCCTCATGCGGAGTTTGGCGGGCATCGTGGAGAAATGGCTTTGAAAGGTGAGGTTCATCAGGGCGGTATGGATGATGTCATCTTGGTGATGGCCCAAAGCGATCTTCGTGCAACCCAATTCTTGGGCAAGATTGAAGAGTTGTTTGCGGCGCTGCCAGGAGCAGAGGAAGCAGGCGGGCTTTTGTTTGCCCTTGCCCGACGGAGAACTGTCAGTAGTAGTGGCACTTTCGTCGGGAGTGATTTCGCTTACGTCGGGAGTGGCGAAACTGGTGGTGATGATGTGCAAGGGGACGTCGAGGTGGTTACAGAAAGACTGGAGGTAGGTGGTGTCCGTTTCGTAATGAATATTCTCCATCCGAACGTGCAGGGCTTCGACGGTGAAGTGGGGGACATGAACCTTGGAGCGGCGGGCAAGAAACTCTAGCAGACAAAGGGAATCCTTGCCACCAGACAAGCCGACGAGGATACGGTCGTCCTCGTCGATGAGCTGGAATTGCCCCAGCGCTTTGTTAAAAGTTTTCCAAAGTTTTTCTTCGAGATTCATCATGATGTTTGTCGCTATGGCATAGCGACATACTGGACTATTTCATGAATACCAGATAGACGGCGCAGATGATGAGGAAGAATGCCAGGATGTGGTTCCAATGCAGGTGTGTACCTTGGAACATGATGTTGGCAATGATGCAGAACACTGCCAGCGAGATGCACTCCTGAATGACCTTCAATTGAATGAGGTTGAAGGGACCTCCATTCTCTACGAAACCGAGACGATTAGCGGGTACCTGGCAGCAGTATTCGAAGAAGGCTATCATCCACGAAAAGGCGATGACTCCGATGAGGGGCCAGTTATTTGAGACGCCGTTCTCCTGAAGTTTCAAATGCCCATACCAAGCCAGCGTCATAAAGACGTTGCTTAGTATGAGCAATATGATGGTATAGAGTCCGTTCATAATTTTATCCTTGAGGCAGAACCTCAAGGCACACTACTTTTTCTGGAGGTATTCGTCCATATTCTGGGCAGCACGACGACCATCACCCATAGCGAGAATGACGGTAGCACCACCACGCACGATATCGCCACCAGCGAAGATCTCAGCGCGAGCCGACTGCATGCCTTCGTTGACGACGATGGTGTTCTTGCGACCCAGCTCCAGGCCCTCGATAGACTTGGGAACCAGTGGGTTCGGCGATACTCCAACAGCTACGATAACTTGGTCGACATCGAGTGTGACGGTCTTGCCCTCCACGGGAACAGGACTGCGACGACCAGAAGCATCAGGTTCGCCTAGTTCCATCACCTGCAGCACGGCAGCCTTCACGGCACCGTTCTCGTCAGCGAGATACTCGATGGGGTTGTGGAGCGTGAGGAAGTTGATGCCCTCTTCCTTAGCGTGCTTCACCTCCTCCAGACGAGCAGGCATCTCCTGTTCAGAACGACGATAAACCAGTGTGACGTTACCGCCCAGACGCTTAGCCGTACGGCAAGAGTCCATAGCGGTATTACCACCACCTACGACGAGCACGTTCTTACCCAGGTTGATAGGCGTATCGGTCGTCGGATTGGCAGCATCCATCAGGTTGACACGGGTCAGATACTCGTTCGACGACATGATGTTGATGGCATTCTCGCCAGGGATATTCATGAAGTTAGGCAGACCAGCGCCAGAACCGACGAAGATGCCCTTGAAGCCTTGCTTCTCAAGTGTCTCTACGCTGATGGTCTTACCCACGATGACGTCAGTCTGGAAGTGTACACCCATCTTGGCAAGGTTCTCGATTTCCACGTCGACAATCTTGTTGGGCAGACGGAACTCAGGAATTCCGTATTTCAGCACACCGCCAATCTCGTGCAATGCCTCGAAGACATAGACGTCGTAGCCTTTCTTCACCATATCACCAGCGAAGCTCAGTCCTGCAGGACCTGAACCCACGACAGCAATCTTGATACCGTTGGCAGGAGCAATCTCGGGCAACGAGATGTTGCCGCTCTCGCGCTCGTAGTCGGCAGCGAAACGCTCCAGATAGCCAATAGCCACAGCGGGCTCGTTCATCTTCAGGTGGATACACTTGCTCTCGCACTGCTTCTCCTGCGGGCAGACACGACCGCAGACAGCGGGGAGGGCAGAGGTATTCTTCAGCACCTTGGCAGCAGCCAAGAACTGACCACGCTCGATGTTCTTGACGAACGAGGGGATATTGATATTCACAGGGCAGCCCTCGACACAAGTCGGCTTGGCGCAGTCCAGACAACGCTTAGCCTCAGTCATGGCCATCTCCTTGGTCAGGCCGATGTTGACTTCCTCCGTACGGGTGGTTGCACGATAGACGGGATCGAGCTCAGGCATGACGACACGCTCGATAGCCGTACGTTCTTTGGGTTTCATACTCTTTCTGAGCTCATCGCGCCAGGCGGCATTGCGGTCTGTCAGCACCTCGATGGTGTCGTTGGTGGGGTCGCTGTCCATCACCACGTCGGTGGTTTTCTCGACGGCAGAACCGTCGAGCACACTACCTTTGCCCACCAGGTGCTCTTCGTAGTGCTCCAGCTCTTCCTGCTCGGCACGCTTGAAAGTGCCCATGCGCTTGAACATCTCGTCCCAATCGACGAGGGCACCGTCAAACTCAGGACCATCGATGCAGACGAACTTCGTCTTGCCACCAATGGTCAGACGGCATGCGCCGCACATACCCGTACCGTCCACCATGATGGTGTTTAGGCTGACTTCGCAAGGAATGCCGTGCTTTTGTGCCGTGAGGTTCGAGAACTTCATCATGATGGGAGGACCAATGGCGAAGATCTTGTCGACGTGCTCCTGTTCAACGAATTTCTCGATACCAACAGTCACCACGCCCTTTTCGCCGTATGAACCGTCATCAGTCATGATGATGACTTCGTCAGATGACTCGCGAACTTTATCTTCAAGGATAATCAAATCCTTCGAGCGGCCTGCCATTACTGAGAGTACACGGTTACCAGCAGCCTTCAAGGCCTGAATGATGGGCAGCATGGGAGCTACGCCCAGTCCGCCACCAGCACAAACGACGGTGCCATATTTTTCAATCTTGGTGGGGTTACCCAGAGGACCCACCACGTCAGCTACGAAATCGCCAACGTTCAGGGCACACAACTTCTTGGAAGAGAGACCTACCATCTGGACGACCAACGTGATGGTGCCCTTATCGATGTCTGCACCTGCGATAGTCAGTGGCATGCGCTCACCTTTCTGGTCTACACGTACGATAACAAAGTTGCCTGCCTTACGGCTTTTGGCAATCAGTGGAGCCTCAATCTCGAAAAGAAAAACCTTTTCAGAGAATTGCTCTTTCCTTACGATTTTATTCATAATAGATTTGTTTGGTTTCAATTTGGCTGCAAAGATACTCAAAAATAATCAAAAAGCAAAAGAATATGACGTTTTCTTTTGCTTTTTGATAAATATAATGATGTGGCGGAAGAGATCCTTATCCAATATACTGGAGAATCAGTTCGACAGCCTCATCTTCGGTCTTGCCTTCCATATTGATGACGAGGTCGTAGTTGCGAGTGTCGTAGCGAGAGGTACCAGAATATTTCTTAACATAGTTCTCGCGCATTTCGTCCACTTTCTTGATGACTTTCTCTGTCTCTTCACGACTCAGCTGCTGCTTGCTCATAATGCGCTGGATACGATGCTCCAGAGGTGCCTGAATCAAGATGCTGAGGTGGTTGGGATGGTCTGCAAAAACACTGAAACCATTACGGCCGGCAATGACACATGAGTCCTCGGCAGCAACTTGGGTAAGAATCTCCTTATCCATCTTGAACATGTCGCTACTGGTAACGAGGTATCCTTCCTGACCTGTCATGCGCTGGTAGTACCACATCTCATTCATACCCTGACCCATATACATGGCTGAGTTGATGAATTCACGCCACCAGTCGCCCTTTCCGCTCTTCAGCTTCTCAATCTGCTCTGTGTCAAGCTGGAACTTCTTCTTCAGTTCGTTGATGAGTGCCTTGTCGTAGAAAGCTACGTTCAGTTTCTCTGCCAACTTTCTGCCGACGGTACGACCGCCACTACCTAATTCACGGTTAATCGTGATGACATACTTTTGATTTTTGTCCATATCGTTTGTCCATTGGTTAATAATTATTCTCCGTTTACTTAATATCTGCTTGCAAAATTACGAAATCTTAGTCAAATTGCAAAGAAAAATAGCCGAAAAATATTGAATACCACTAAATTGTAACTTAATCTATCATCTCGAAGCCGGTATATGGCACAAGAGCAGCAGGGATGCGGATGCCCTGTTCTGTCTGGTTATTTTCCAATAATGCAGCTACGATGCGTGGCAGGGCAAGAGCCGAACCGTTCAGCGTGTGGCAGAGCTCAGTCTTCTTGGTCTCGGCATTACGATAGCGACACTTCAGACGGTTGGCCTGATAAGTGTCGAAATTGCTAACGCTTGATACCTCGAGCCAGCGTCCCTGAGCCTCAGAATAAACCTCAAAGTCATAACAGATAGAACTGGTGAACGACTGGTCACCACCACAAAGCAACAGGATGCGATAGGGCAGTTCGAGCTTCTTCAGTAGACCCTCTACATGCTCCAGCATCTCCTTGTGGCTCTCCTTTGAGTGCTCGGGTTTGTCGATGCGGACAATCTCAATCTTCGAGAACTCGTGCAGACGGTTCAATCCGCGAACATCCTTACCATAAGAGCCTGCCTCACGACGGAAGCACTCTGTGTAGGCGCAGTTCTTGATGGGTAACTGAGCTTCGTCCAGAATCACGTCGCGATAGATATTGGTAACGGGCACCTCAGCGGTAGGAATCAGATAAAAGTCATCCACCTCGCAATGGTACATCTGGCCTTCCTTGTCAGGTAGCTGACCTGTACCATAGCCAGAGGCAGCGTTTACAACCGTAGGAGGCATGATCTCCGTGTAGCCGCTCTTGCGAGCCTCGTCGAGGAAGAAGTTGATGAGAGCACGCTGCAGGCGAGCGCCTTTGCCAATATAAACGGGGAAACCAGCGCCCGTAATCTTGACGCCCAAGTCGAAGTCGATGAGGTTGTATTTCTTAGCGAGTTCCCAGTGGGGCAGGGGATTGGCGATGCCCAGCTTCGGGTTCACATCCCAGTTGCCAACGGTATCTTTGTCTGTGCACTCCTTCAGATTCGACTTTACCACGTGGTTGTCCTCAGCGGCGGCACCTTCGGGTACTTCGTCGTAAGGGATATTAGGAATCTGGCAGAGCAGACGTGTCATCTCCTCCTGAGCCTGATTCATCGTTTCCTCCAACTGCTTGTTGGTTTCCTTCATTTCAGACACCTGCGCCTTGATAGCGTCGGCCTCGGCCTTCTTGTCTTCCTTCATCAGACCACCAATCTGCGCAGCCATCTTCTTGGCTTCGCTCAGGTTCTTGTCCAACTGCTGCTGGGCCTCGCGACGCTTTTTGTCAACGGCCAGCACTTCGTCAATGGCTTTTTTGGCACCCTTAAAGTGTTTCTTCTCCAATCCGCGAATCACGCGGTCTGTCTCCTCTGTAATGAGTTTCAGTGTAAGCATAATCTTATCGTATTTTGAATTTTGCCTGCAAAATTACAAAAAAAATATAAGAAAGGTGCGATTCTTTTAAGAAAATCGCACCTTCTCTATAATAATAGTGTTTTTTTTTCGAGCTTATACGATGCTTAGCAGCATCATCTGTATAACCTTGACTTCGTCGAGCTTATACAATGCCCTGAGCCATCATGGCATTGGCAACCTTCATGAAGCCGGCTACGTTAGCGCCCTTCACATAGTTGATGTAACCATCAGCCTGAGTACCGTACTTCACGCAGTTCTCATGAATATCGTTCATGATGCGCTTCAGATAGTCGTCAACCTCCTTGGCAGTCCAGCTCAGACGTTCAGAGTTCTGTGACATCTCAAGACCAGAAACTGACACACCACCAGCGTTAGAAGCCTTACCAGGAGCATAGAGGATCTTGGCATCCTGGAAAATCTTGATAGCCTCGGGCAGTGAAGGCATGTTAGCACCCTCAGCAACAGCGATAACACCATTATCTACGAGAGCCTGAGCCTGCTCGCCGTTGATTTCGTTCTGTGTAGCGCAAGGCAGAGCGATATCGGCCTTCTCGTGCCAGGGACGCTCACCAGCGTGATATACTGCGTTAGGATACTCCTCAGCATATTCCTTAATACGTCCGCGCTCAACGTTCTTCAGCTCCTTAACATACTCGAGCTTCTCGAATGTGATACCGTCTGGATCGTAGATATAACCGTCTGAGTCAGAGAGCGTCAAGGGAATAGCGCCCAGCTGCAGGCACTTCTCGGTAGCATACTGAGCTACGTTACCTGAACCAGAAATCAGCACCTTCTTGCCCTTCAGCTCGATGCCACGGGTAGCGAGCATGGAGGTCAGGAAATATACGCAACCGTAACCAGTAGCCTCAGGACGGATCAGTGAACCACCGAAAGAGAGACCCTTACCAGTGAGCACACCCTGGAACTGGTGAGTGAGCTTCTTGTACTGTCCGAAGAGGTAACCAACCTCACGACCACCTACACCGATATCACCAGCGGGAACGTCCTCATCAGGACCGATTACGCGATACAGTTCATTCATGAATGCCTGGCAGAAACGCATTACCTCAGCGTCGCTCTTACCACGGGGAGAGAAGTCTGAACCACCCTTAGCACCACCCATAGGAAGTGTTGTCAGAGAGTTCTTGAAGGTCTGCTCGAAAGCAAGGAACTTCAGGATGCCCAGGTTTACACTCTTGTGATAACGGAGACCGCCTTTGTACGGGCCAATGGCGTTGTTGTGCTGAATACGATAACCCATGTTGGTCTGTACATTACCCTGGTCGTCAGTCCATGTAATACGGAATTCGCAAACACGATCGGGGATGCAAAGGCGCTCAATCAGATTGGCCTTTTCAAACTCGGGGTGCTTGTTGTACTCTTCCTCGATGGTGGGAAGTACTTGACTTACGGCCTGGATGTACTCCGGCTCATTGGGAAATCTCTGTTTCAGTTCCTCTACAACTTTTGCTGCATTCATAATGTTAAATTTTTAATGTAATTATACTATTGATTGAAGTTATTTCTCGTTTGCGGTTGCAAAATTATAGCAAAAAGTGGTAAAAACCAAACATTTCGTCACTTTTTTTACGAAAACGCTTACGTTTTGATACTTAATTGATATATATCAAGGCAGTGTGCCTCAAAATAGCGATGCTTTTGTGTGCGGATACAAAAAAAAATGTGCACGAAGATTGTTCTTCGCGCACATACATTATTACTTTAATGGAGTAGGTGAATTACTCGCCTTTCTCCATCTTAGCCTTCAGCTCAGCCAGTACGTCAATGTCGCCCAGCGTGGTGCTTGCAGCTACGTTTTCAATCTTTGGTGCGTCGTCCTTCTTAGGAGCACGAGCCTTCTTGGCAGCAGCCTTCTCTTCACGCTTTGGATCCTCAAAAGTGCGGCTGTGAGAGAGAATGATACGCTTGCTGTCCTTGTTGAACTCAATCACCTTGAAGGGCAGAGTCTCGCCCTGAGCAGCCTGTGAGCCATCCTCCTTGACGAGGTGCTTAGGAGTAGCGAAGCCCTCAACATTCTCGTCGAGCTGTACAACGGCACCTTTCTCGAGCAGTTCGATAATCTTACCATCGTGGATAGAACCAACGGTGTACTTAGCCTCGAATACATCCCAAGGATTCTCCTCGAGCTGCTTGTGACCGAGAGAAAGACGACGGTTCTCCTTGTCGATATCCAGAACGATAACGTCAATCTGTGCACCTACCTGAGTGAACTCTGAAGGATGCTTAACCTTCTTGGTCCAAGAGAGGTCGCTGATGTGAATCAGACCGTCAACACCCTCTTCGAGCTCAACGAATACACCGAAGTTAGTGAAGTTGCGAACCTTAGCGGTGTGTTTGCTGCCAACAGGATACTTAACCTCGATAGCCTCCCAAGGATCTTCCTTCAGCTGCTTGATGCCGAGAGACATCTTGCGCTCGTCGCGGTCGAGAGTGATGATAACAGCCTCTACCTCGTCGCCAACCTTCAAGAATTCCTGAGCGCTGCGCAAGTGCTGGCTCCAAGACATCTCGCTGACGTGGATCAGACCCTCAACACCAGGCTGAATCTCAACGAATGCACCGTAGTCGGCAATAACGACTACCTTACCCTTCACGTGGTCACCCACCTTGAGGTCAGCATCCAGAGCATCCCAAGGATGAGGAGTGAGCTGCTTCAGACCAAGAGCAATGCGCTTCTTCTCTTCGTCGAAATCGAGGATAACGACATTGATCTTCTGGTCGAGCTCAACAACCTTATGAGGATCGTCAACACGACCCCAGCTCAGGTCTGTGATGTGGATCAGTCCGTCAACACCACCCAGGTCTACGAATACACCGTAGCTGGTAATGTTCTTGACAACACCTTCCAGAATCTGACCCTTCTCGAGCTTCGACATGATTTCCTGCTTCTGAGCCTCGAGCTCGGCCTCGATGAGAGCCTTGTGAGAAACAACAACATTGCGGAACTCCTGGTTGATCTTCACGATCTTGAACTCCATCGTCTTGTCTACGAACTGATCGTAGTCGCGTATGGGATGAACGTCGATCTGTGAGCCGGGCAGGAAGGCCTCGATGCCGAATACGTCGACAATCATACCACCCTTCGTGCGGCACTTGATGTAACCATTGACAACCTCCTGAGCCTCCAGGGCTGCATTGACGCGGTCCCAAGACTTCGACAGGCGAGCCTTTTTGTGAGAGAGTACGAGCTGACCTTTCTTGTCCTCAGCGTTCTCTACATAAACCTCAACGACATCGCCGGCTTTCAGGTCAGGATTGTAACGGAATTCAGAAGCGGGGATGATACCGTCGCTCTTGTAGCCGATGTTAACGACTACTTCTTTCTTGTCTACGCTGATAACCTTACCGTCAACGACTTGATGTTCGCTAACCTTGTTGAGGGTTTCGTCGTACGCTTTGTCAAGCTCTTCCTTGCTGACATTAGCTGCCAGACCATTCTCAAACTGTTCCCAATCGAAATCCTGTAATGGCTGGACGTTCTTTGTTAATTCTGACATAAATAAAAATTTGTTGCCCAATCTCTCGATGGGCTAAGATCTGAACAGACGTTTATCAGACCATCTTTTAAAGGGTTAATTATTACTAGGAGTCAGCGCCTGTTCTGGCTCCTATTTCCCCCTTTGGGGAAAATCGGAGTGCAAAGGTACAACTATTAATTGAGAATAGAGAGTTGAGAATTGACAAACGTTATAATATTTACGTTTTTTTAACGTTTTTCGCCTTCGGCAGCCTTTGTTTCCCGTTTTTTCAGGTTAAACAGGTCGCTCCATCCGTTGAAATCTTTCTTCAGGATGATACCGATTCCTTGTGTGTTGAGCGACGAACGAGTGAAATATCGGTCGTTGGTCTGGTTGTACACTTTCAGCGCCAGATTGCCGCTAGGGAATAACAGGTAGCGGATGTCAAAATCACCAATAAACGAAGGTGTCGCAGTCCTGACATTATCGCGGTAACCGAACTGTCCATTAATCAGCAGGCGGTTGTTGAGCAGTCGTCCGTTGATGATGCCCTCGTATTCAGCATTATTCCAGCCCTCGTCGCCTGTCGAGATATTGGCACCGAAGTTCCAGTTGTTGCTCTTGATGACTTGCCCCAGCATGGAGTTGAGCTGTCCGCTAAGGGTTCCTGATAGCAGACTTTGCATAGCCAGCGATGTGCTGCTACGAGCCGACTCACTCTCAGCAGCATTGTTGGCACCCTGTGGATAGAAACGGCCGATAGCCAACAGATAGACCACCTGCTGTCGCATCTCGTCTTGATTGTTGATGAGGCTTCGCACCATCTGCTTTTCGTCGCTGTTGACGTTCATGATGTCGAGGTCAAAGTCGACGATGGGTGCTCTCGGCTGTCCTGTGATATTCATCAGACAGTTGACGCGAACGGTGTTTGAGAACGACTGTCCGATATTGAGGTCTGACAAACTTACTCCGTTGACAATATGCTGCGCCTGTAAATCCAGTCGTGCGTCGTAGGGATCGCCTCCGAATACTATTGTTCCGCCTTCACGGAAGGTAAAGTCTTTCTTGATGACGTTTTGAATGGTAATATTGTAAGTCCCTTCCGTTACTTCGTAGTTGCCAAACATATTGAAGCCACCCTTGTTATAGTAGGTTGCCTGCAAGTCGCCACGCCCTCTAAGTGTAACATAATCGCCTGTCCGTGCATCCATTAGTAAGCGTATCTGCGCATCAGGTGTCGCATTGATTTTCAGTCGCATGGTGAGGTCACTGCGGTAGTTGTCGTTAATGATGGCAGCGTTGCTTGTTTTAGCAGGTTTATCCGCAGTCCCCCATTCTATGAATTCCTGACTGGTGACGACCTCTGGGCTGGAGGCATTATAGACGTAGAAGGAATTCTTCTGTGGTGTGATGTCGGCCTCGATGATAGTCTCATTCTCCCGTCCGTGAATAGCCGCTTTGCCCTGTGCGAATACTGTGCCGTAGAACGTGTCTTCACCAAAATCCGGAAAATCGTATGCCAGCAGATTTTGGGCGTCTACATAGATGTCGAATGTCAGGTTGGTCAGTTCCTGATGGTGAATGCCGCCCGTCATCACGCCCAAATTACCATATATGTCGTAAACGGAGCAGTTGACGAACTCTATCTCGTTGGGTATCATGCGGATAGTGTCATTACGCATTTCATAGGTGCATCCTAAGGCGGTGACGTGTGCATTGCCATTAAGCACCAGTTCACCAGTAAGATTGATGGCGTCCAGTGGTCCTATGAGCCTCACCTGGCCGTTAGCATGTCCACTGACATCGCTGCAGAAACTGCTGGTGAACGACTTGGCAAAGTCCAGATATGTCCCTTCTGCGCGAATACCTAAATCGATGTAGTTGCGCTCTGGCGATACATAGCCGTTGATGAAGGTCTTGGCTTTTGGTCCGTCGTCGGCAATGGCGTGTATGTCTATCTGCTTTTCCTCTACATTCCAGTTTACTTTTGCATCGAGCGTTCCCATGCGGCCTCCTTCAAATTTAAACTGTTCCACTTTCAGCGCTCCGTTAGCCTGTAGATTTCCTAAGATGCCGTTCGCACTTCCGCTTCCTGTTGCCAGTCCGCTGAAGGATACGGCGTGGAAGTTGATGAGATTTAAAACGTAGCTGATGTCAATTTCCTTGAGGTTGAATTTCAGCGAGTCAAGACTATTGTCAGATGCAGTTCCGTCCACCATGAGGTATTGCTGGTCGTGGCGGATAGCGAAATTGTTGATGTCCAATCGCTTGTCGTAATAAGTGATATGACAAGGCATGATGTTCCATTCCGCATCGTGTACTGTCATCTTCGACGAAGCGATGTCCACATTGGTAATTTGTTTGCCCTCTAATGTCGTGTCAAAACTGGCCATAGCCGTAATTTTTCCTTTCATGCGCTCTGGTTTTTGATTGTCCCAAAGCAACGATGTGGTCAGCTTGTTGTCATAGGCACTGCTTGTTACTTGCAAGTCCCATTGCTCACCGTCGTCCATCAATTTTGTGACACTCAGGTCGCAAAGCAGCGTATTCATGGGTGAAACAATATTCAGATGACATTTGTCATATTGGCTGTCGTTATAGAACAGCTGGGGGATGTCACACTCGATATTCAGCTGGCGTGTCATGTCGTTTACGGTTCCATGCAAGGTCAGGGGTTTCGTCAACTTAACGGGAACCTGTAACAAATGCTCCATCCAGTCCGACTTCCGGATGGTGGCGTCAATGGCAAAGTCGTTGTGAGTATGAGGATTCACCTTTGGCAGTCCGGGCAGGGTTGGCAACTTGGAAGCCACGAAATTCGTGATACTCTGCACGAGTGTCCTGTAGTCAAAGTCCCCTTTGATGCTCGCATCGCAAAAATCGCTGTTCATGAGAATTTGGTGGATGTCGTTCTCGTAGCCGGATGCTATATGTAATGAATCCATTTTGTAGTTTGCTTTCTCCGAGGTCATCGTCAGATCTGTCACATCAATACTGCCAATGACATCGTTGGTGCCGCTACCTATGAGATCGGCTTTCACGTTGGCAGCAAAACGGGCATTTCCCCATTGGTCGGAAAGTCGGATGGCTTGAGGCGAGAACTGGCTGACGGAGGCTTCTACCTGAATGTTATCTACTCCTCCTGCCCGTTTCATCATACCTTCTACGGTCAATCTCAGGTTAGGGTCATCAATGCTCAACAGTCCATGAATGTCGTTAGGACTGTAGAGTCCGTTCACAGCGATGTTCTGGTATTGATAACCGTTGTAGTCAAACTGATTGACGGTTCCGTCTGCCTCGATGGAAATGTCGCCCTTTTCGGGAAGTTTTCCGTTGAGGCTGATTTTAGTGGCTAACGTGCCGAATTTGTCGTCGGCCAACAATTGTCGCAGGTTGATGCCGTCCGTATTGACGTTGCCGCTGAATGTCCGCTGCCTGTCAAGCGTCAGGCTGAGTGCAACACTGCCGGCATCTGTTGCCAGTCGACTGTTGGTGGTTACCTCGCTGACACCTGTTCCCTTGACGAAACCTTTCATGTGGATATTTCCCAAGCGTGTTACGACAGCAGGAACCTCCACTTGCTGCCCTTTCAGGTTCTCGGAAATGAAGTTGATGGTCTTGTCGGAAAGTCTGAGGTCTTTGATGTCTGCTAGCCAAGTGGGCTCCGACAGCGTGAGATTTCTGACCCATCCGTCGATGTTGACGTCGATGTCGCCAGTCGTCGAACTCACCAAAAGGTCGGAAACGTCAATGTCCTCGCCACGTCCTCGGAAGAATGCCGAGAGCTCGAGGGTGCTGTTGAATGTCTTGAACGACGGTAGCAGACATGCCAGATCCGACAACGTAATGGTCGACGGTTCGATGCTTCCCTTGTAGCTCAATGACGGGATAATAAAGCGGTCATCCCTGAATTGGTATTTCGCCTCTATGTCACCCAATGCGACGTCAGTACCTGGCATCTTCAGTTCGAAATCCTGTAACAGACTATAGTTCCTTCCTCCTTCGTATCTGAATGCCAGACGGTCAATCTGCAGTCCGGATTTCTCCTTCAGAGCCAGACGCTTGAGGTTGATGCAAAGTGAATCCTCAGTCAGTGTCTTGATAATGGCATGAATGCTGATGTCGCTGATATTCAGATGATTAGGATTCAGTACTTCAGACGTCTCGGGCTTGTCAAAACGGTCAAACTGGATGCTGGAGTGTCGCATGATAAGCGAATTGCAGCGTAGGTCGAGCGGCGATGTGTTGGTGGTGTCTTTCGAGGCCAGCGAGTCGAGGGCAAACTGGAAATTAGGCTTGCTCAGCGAGTCGCGTTGGTAAAAGACGCCATGCACACCGAACATCTGGCCTGTGGCAATCGATATCTTGCCTTCAGTTAAAGGCACGATGTCAACGGTCGCTGATAGTCGTCGGGCTAACAGCATATCGTTGCCCATCTGGTCGCGTATCACCACTCCGTAAAGCGTCAGACGGTTGGGAATTCCGATATCTGCTCTGCTGATGGTGACGCTGGTGCCCAGTTTTTTTGCGGCCATTGCTGCCAGTTTGCTGCCCAGCCATTCCTGCATGGCAGGTATTTTGAATGTCAGAATGAACAAAAGGTACAGTCCCAAAACGGTCCATACAACGATGCTGATTATGTACTTCAATACCTTCAAAACTGACAAATTGGGATAGCAAAACGCAATGTCTGCCACGAATTTTGGTACAAAATTACAAGAAAAAGTTGTGATTCGGTTTATTTTTGCACTTTTTTTCTTTATAATATACCATTTTTTTAGTAATTTTGCACCATTCATTCAGAAAACTATTCAAATTCATTTTAATAATGGCAAATGTAATCAAGTTACACAAAGGCTTGGACATTCACCTTCAAGGACGAGCTGAGGAGAAATTGATTCAGTTGAAATCAAACGGCAAGTACGCACTTGTTCCCGACGATTTCGAGGGAGTTACTCCGAAAGTGGTTGTCAAGGAGGGCGATAAAGTCAAAGCCGGGGATGCCTTGTTTGTCAACAAACAATATCCCGAAGTGAAGTTTGCCTCGCCAGTGAGCGGAACGGTCCGCGAAGTGGTGCGTGGCGAACGCAGAAAAGTGCTCTGCATCAAGGTGGATGCCGACGCGCAGCAGGAGTTCGTGGACTTCGGCAAGAAAGACGTCAGCAGCCTGACAGGCGAGCAAGTGATTAACGCGTTGTTGGAAGCCGGCCTCTTCGGCTACATCAACCAGTTGCCTTATGCTGTTTCGACGAATCCTAGCGCGCAGCCTAAGGCGATTTTTGTGTCTGCTCTGCGCGACAAACCCCTTGCTGGCGACTTCCAGTTCGAGGCGAAAGGTCAGGAACAGGACTTTGTGACGGGTATCATGGCCTTGTCGAAGATTGCCAAGACGCATGTGGGGCTGGGTATTCAGCCCGACTTTCAGACGGAGATTCGCAAGTTGGGTATCGACAAGTATGCTGAGTTGACCATTTTCGACGGTCCCTGCCCTGCTGGTAATGTTGGCGTTCAGGTGAACAACATCGATCCAGTCAACAAGGGCGAGGTTGTTTGGACCATCGGTGATCCTACCGTAGTGCTGTTCATCGGCCGTCTGTTCAACACGGGCAAGGTGAACCTGACCCGTCGAGTTGCGCTCTGCGGAAGCGAGATAGCCAATCCTGCTTATGTGGATATGCTGGTGGGCGAAGAACTCTCGACGCTGCTCAGTAACAGCTACGACGCTTCGAAGAGCGTTCGTATCATCAATGGTAACGTGCTGACGGGACGCCCCACTACGAAGGATGGCTTCTTGGGAGCCCATACTTCTGAGATTACGGTAATTCCAGAGGGTGACGATGCCGATGAGGTGTTGGGTTGGATTCTTCCCCGTCTCAACCAGTTCTCTGTAAATCGCAGCTATTTCTCTTGGTTGCAGAATCCTTGGTTCTGTAGCAAGAAGAAGCAGTATGCCCTCGATGCCCGTGTGAAGGGTGGCGAGCGTCACATGATTATGAGCGGCGAGTACGACAAGGTGCTGCCGATGGATATTTATGGTGAATACCTCATCAAGGCCATCATCTCTGGCGATATTGACCGTCAGGAGGCGCTGGGCATCTACGAGGTTGCTCCCGAGGACTTTGCTCTTGCAGAATTCGTGGATTCTTCTAAACTTGAGTTGCAGCGCATTGTGCGTGAAGGTCTGAACATTTTACGTAAAGAAAACGCATAAGACTATGAGCTTTTTAAGAAATTATCTCAATAAAATCAAGCCGAACTTCGAAGAGGGTGGCAAGCTTCATGCCTTCCGCTCGGTGTTCGACGGCTTTGAGACCTTCCTCTATGTGCCTAACGACACAGCGAAGGCTGGTGGCGTGAACATTCACGACGCCATCGACTCGAAGCGCATTATGAGTATGGTGGTTATCGCCCTGATGCCTGCCATGCTGTTTGGTATGTATAATATCGGCTATCAGAACTATGCTGCTGCCGGCACACTGGCTGGTGCATCGTTCTGCGAGATCTTTGCTTACGGCTTCCTGGCTGTTCTGCCAAAGATCCTGGTTAGCTACATCGTAGGTCTGGGCATCGAGTTTGCCTGGGCACAGTGGAAGGGTGAGGAAATCCAGGAGGGTTACCTCGTTTCGGGTATCATCATTCCTCTGATTATTCCTATCGGTTGCCCACTGTGGATGCTGGCTCTGGCCTGCGCATTCTCAGTAATCTTCTGTAAGGAGATATTCGGTGGCACGGGTATGAACATCTTCAACCCCGCTGTTGCAGCCCGTATGTTCCTGTTCTTCGCTTATCCATCAAAGATGACTGGTGATACCGTTTGGGTGGCTCAGAACTCAATCTTCGGTCTGGGTAACGACCTGCCCGATGGATTCACAGCTGCTACACCACTCGGACAGCTGGCACAGAACATCACTCCCGATGCTTCTATCCTCGATATGGCCCTCGGATTCATCCCAGGTTCTATCGGTGAGACATCGCTCGTAGCTATCGCTATCGGTGCTGTTATCCTGCTGTGGACTGGTATCGCCTCTTGGCGTACTATGATCAGCGTGTTTGTAGGTGGTATCGCATTCGCAGTGCTGTTCGAGCAGACTGGTCAGGGCATGACTTGGTGGCACCATTTCGTGATGGGTGGCTTCGCTTTCGGTGCTGTGTTTATGGCTACCGACCCTGTTACATCTTGCCGCACTGCTACCGGTCAGTACATCTACGGATTCCTGATTGGTGCTATGGCCATCATCATCCGTGTGATGAATGCCGGTTATCCTGAGGGTATGATGCTTGCCATCTTCTTTGGTAACATGTTCGCTCCTACGATCGACCACTTCATCGTTGAGCGCAATATCACAAAACGTTTAAAGAGAGGAGGTCGCAAATGAAACTGAATACAAACTCTAACGCGTACATTATTATATATAGCGCGGTACTCGTAGTCATCGTGGCTTTCCTGTTGGCTTTTGTTTATACAGCTTTGAAGCCTATGCAGGACGCTAACGTGGCTCTCGATGTTAAGAAGCAGATTCTGTACTCGCTCAACATCCGCAATCTGGATGGTGCCGAGGCCGAGGCCAAGTATGCCGAGGTGGTGAAGAACGAGCAGGAGCAGGACGGCCAGAAGATCTACGCATGTGAGATTGACGGCAAGGCTGTTAAGGTAGTTAGCCTGAAGGGTATGGGCCTTTGGGGCGGTATCAGCGGTTATCTTGCTATCGATCCAGAGGGCAAGGTTTACGGCGCATACTTCAACCACGAGGGCGAGACCGCCGGTCTGGGTGCCGAAATCAAAGACTCACAGGCTTGGCAGGAGAAGTTCATCGGCAAGCAGATCTGGGACGAGCAGGGCAACGTTGTACTCTCAGTAGTTAAGAAGGTTGAGAACCCCGCTACTCAGGTTGACTGTGTAACAGGTGCTACCCTTACTTCGAATGGTGTTGACGCCATGCTGAAGGACGGTCTGAAGAATGTTAAACCAAATGCAGAGGAGGAGTAAGATTATGGCATTATTCAGTAAACAAAATAAGGAGGTTTTTACAAACCCATTAAACGTCGACCATCCTATCCTTGGTCAGGTGCTGGGTATCTGCTCAGCATTGGCTGTTACATCGCAGCTTAAGCCTGCTATCGTAATGGGACTCGCCGTTACTGTGATTACCGCATTCTCTAACGTTATTATCTCAATCATCCGCAACACTATCCCTAACCGCATCCGTATCGTGGTTCAGCTGGTGGTTGTGGCTGCGCTGGTAACTATCGTTAGCCAGATTCTGAAGGCTTTCGCTTACGATGTTAGCGTTCAGCTCTCTGTGTATGTAGGTCTTATCATCACCAACTGTATCCTGATGGGTCGCCTTGAGGCGTTCGCCATGCAGAACAAGCCTTGGCCTTCATTCCTCGATGGAGTAGGCAACGGTCTTGGCTACGCTATGATTCTGGTTATCGTTGGTGCCGTTCGTGAGTTGCTGGGCCGCGGCAGTCTGCTGGGCTTCCAGATTATCCCCGATGCCTGCTACGATTTCGGTTATGTGAACAACGGTATGATGACGATGCCTGCTATGGCGCTGATTCTCGTGGGATGTGTGATTTGGGTTCATCGTGCTTACTTTTATAAGGAGAAATAAGATATGGAACACGCAATATCATTACTATTCAGGTCGATTTTCGTCGACAATATGATCTTCGCTTTCTTCCTCGGCATGTGCTCATATCTGGCTGTGTCGAAGACTGTGAAGACTTCGCTGGGACTCGGTCTCGCCGTGACCTTCGTGCTCACCGTTACCGTTCCCGTCAACTATCTGTTGCAGACCAAGGTGCTGGGCCCCGACTGCCTTGTTGAGGGTGTCGACCTCAGCTACCTGTCGTTCATCCTCTTCATCGCCGTTATTGCCGGTATGGTGCAGTTGGTTGAGATGACTGTAGAGAAGTATTCTCCATCGCTCTATGCAGCGCTGGGTATCTTCCTGCCTCTGATTGCCGTAAACTGCGCTATCATGGGTGCTTCGCTGTTCATGCAGCAGCGCATCCTGATGGACCCCTCTAACTCGCAGGCCATTACCAGCGTTTGGGATGCCATCGTCTATGGCTTCGGCTCTGGTATCGGTTGGGCGCTGGCCATCGTGGCTATGGGTGCCATCCGCGAGAAGATGCAGTACTCGGATGTGCCCAAGCCTCTGCAGGGCCTCGGCATCGTGTTTATCACCGTGGGCCTCATGGCTATGGCTATGATGTGTTTCTCAGGCCTTAACATATAATGGTCAATGTTCAATGTTAAATGTTCAATGAATTTATGGCTCAGTTTATAGCATATAGTATAGGGGTTTTCCTCGCGGTAATCATCCTGCTGGTGATTATCCTGTTGGTGGCTAAGAAGTATCTCAGCCCCAGCGGTAATGTGAATATTACAGTTAACGGCGATAAGGTGCTCAACGTTCCTCAGGGCAACAACCTGATGGCTACCCTCAACCAGAACGGCATTTTCCTGCCTTCAGCTTGTGGCGGTAAGGCCAGCTGCGGACAGTGTAAGGTGCAGGTCTTAGAGGGTGGGGGAGAAATCCTCGACAGTGAAAAACCTCACTTCACCCGCAAGCAGATTAAGGACCATTGGCGTCTGGGTTGCCAGTGCAAGGTAAAGGGCGACCTGAAGATTCATGTCGATGAGTCTATCCTCGGCGTTAAGGAGTACGAGTGTACCGTTATCTCTAACAAGAATGTGGCTACCTTCATCAAGGAGTTCAAGGTGCAGCTGCCTGCTGGTGAGCACATGGACTTCCTGCCTGGATCGTATGCCCAGATTAAGATTCCTAAGTTCGATTGCATCGACTACGATAAGGACATCGACAAGAGCCTCATTGGCGACGAGTACCTGCCCAGCTGGGAGAAGTTCGGATTGTTCCCACTCAAGTGTAAGAACCCCGAGGACACCATCCGTGCTTACTCAATGGCTAACTATCCTGCCGAGGGCGATGTGTTCATGCTTACCGTACGTATCGCTACGCCTCCGTTCAAGGCCGACAAGAGCGGATTCATGGATGTCAACCCTGGTATCGCTTCGTCGTACATCTTCTCGCTGAAACCTGGCGACAAGGTTATCATGAGCGGACCTTTCGGCGACTTCCACCCACACTTCGACTCGAAGAAGGAGATGATTTGGGTTGGTGGTGGTGCCGGTATGGCTCCTCTGCGTGCTCAGATCATGCACATGACCAAGACTCTGCACACCACCGATCGCGAGATGCACTACTTCTATGGTGCACGCGCTCTGAACGAGGTGTTCTATCTGGAGGACTTCCTGGGACTGGAGAAGGAGTACCCCAACTTCCACTTCCACCTGGCACTCGACCGTCCAGACCCTGCAGCCGATGCAGCTGGCGTAAAGTACACACCGGGATTTGTTCACAACGTGATGTTCGAGACCTATCTGAAGGACCACGATGCTCCCGAGGATATCGAGTACTACATGTGCGGACCTGGCCCAATGTCGAAGGCCGTCGTCTCTATGCTCGACTCGCTCGGCGTAGATCCCGAAAGCATCATGTACGATAACTTCGGTGGATAATTTATCATGTTAAAAGTTTAAAGTTCAACGTTCTATGGCTAAGACTCCAACTCCCCACATCGGGGCCCAGTACGGCGAAATTGCCGAGACTGTCATCATGGCGGGCGACCCGCTGCGTGTGAAACTCATGGCCGAGAAATATCTCGACGATGCAGTATGTTTTAATCAAGTGCGTGGCATGCTGGGCTTCACCGGCACCTACAAGGGCAAGCGCGTCAGCGTGATGGGTCACGGCATGGGTATGGCTTCCATCGGCATCTACACCTACGAGCTGTACAACTTCTACGATGTCAAGACCATCATCCGCGTGGGTTCTGCAGGCTCTATCAACAACGACCTGCACATCGGTGATTTGGCCATTGCCATGGGCGCCTGCACCAACAGCAACTATGCTGCACAGTACGAGTTGCCTGGCAACTTTGCACCCATCGGCGACTTCGACCTCATTCGCAAGGCCGTCGAGTCGTGCGAGAAGTTCGGCTACCACTACAAGGTGGGCAACGTCCTGTCGTCATCCATGTTCTACCACGAGAATCCACACACCGAAAAGTGGATTAACATGAATGTCATGGCCGTTGAGATGGAGATTGCCGCCCTTTACATGAACGCCGCCCGTTCGGGCAAGCGCGCCCTTGGCATCTGCACCATCTCCGACCACATCCTGACGGGTGAGGAGACGACCGCCGAGGAGCGTCAGAACAACTTTACCCACATGATGGACGTCGCATTCTCGCTTGTCTGAGAATGCCCCCTCTGACCCAACCGCCCCACTGCCCCTTTCGAAAAGGCAGTGGGGTGTTTTTATTGTCACTTGATGGTCAGCCAGACGGGTTCATTGCGGGCTTTGGCTTCGACGATCTTCTGTTTGAGTTCGTAGAGCCACTTGCGCGATTCCAGAACTTGGCCTACCAGTTGGTTGCGACCCACGAGGATGCAGCCTGGGCAATGCAGTTCATGGTCTTGCAGACGAGTGTGGTGATGTTTTCCGTGTGGCTTTTGAGCTGATAGCACCAGGGCGTTATCAGCAGCAGACGGCCGGAGGCGCAGTCGTCCATGCGCTGGGCCGAGGGATGGTAGATGTCCGGAAAACCATTGTCCTCAATTCTAACGACGGGGAAACCCAGTGTACTTGCGGCATCCATGATGTCTTGCTCGCCCTGCGATATGCGGGCAGAAACCAGCACCGCGCCAGCGGCTGCTTCCGCTAGGCATCGGGCTTTCTGTTGTTCAAACAGGGCGGCGTCCTTGCGGTGACAGACGATGGGGAGTAACTTCCTGTGCAGCAATTCCACGTTTCCATAGCTGTCGCAAACCACGTAGCCATCCTCTTGCAACAGCCGCTGGGTGATCACGGCGAAGCCGTCGGGCGTCATCTGTGAGGGCATCGCAGTGTGGTTGTCAGGTGCCATCTGTGAGGGCCTCGTGGTATGGTTGTCGGGCGCCATCTGTGAGGGCCTCGTGGCTTGGTTGTCGGGCGTCATCTGCCGAGGACATTCGCGCTGCAGATAACCCTTCAAAGCACGGATGCTCACGGCGGTATTGACAGTGTGGCGCTGTGGCTGCAGCCATTGGCGGTTCGTCGTTCTGAGCAGGCGGCTGCGCGGATTGGCGCGGATGTAGGCCCGCTGCGTGGCGAGCTGTGCTTCGTCGATGGGCATCACGTCGCAATAGCCGGCATCGAAAAGGGGCGGCGCGTCTAACTTGGCGACCGCTCCCGGCTTACCCACTGTTCCCGGCTTGACGTCCGCTTCTAACTTGGCGACCGAATCGCCAAGCACACTGCCTCGAGTGCCCGGCGGTTCGGCCGCCGGGGTGGTGCTTCGGATGGCCGCCGCGGTGCCGCCTGCATTTCCGGCCGCGGTGCCGCCCGCGGTTGCCGCCGGGGTGCTTCCGGGCTTGGCCCTTCCGGTCATGGCCCAGTAGCGCTTGTTGCACCCATACTTGAAGCCCGCAATGACTTGCCCCAGATGCGTGGGCTTGCCACCGTTCGACACGATGTCCCTATGGGCCACCAACAGAAAATGGAGATGCTCAGGCATGACGACATAATCCATCACTTCGAGCATCGGGTAATGTCGCTGGATGCTCTCCCTCAGTTCCTGTTCCACCATCTGTCCCAGGGGCGATAGCACCACGTGTGGCGCATCGCTGTCACCATCGGGCTTATCCAACCGGCCTGCAATCTGTCCGAGTGGCTGGTGGAGCGCTTTTGTCGTGCTGATAGTGATATGGTAATACCCGCTGCGGCTATAGTCGTGTGAATGGCTGCGCCGCTTCATGTTATGCGCTGTCGGCTTTCTGACGTCCTTGTCCATGATCCGTCTTTATCTGCTTCATGAGTCTCAATATCTACGATTTAATTTTCAATCTGAAGACTTTCACTTCATATCTTGCCCTACTGATACGGAGTCATTTCCCCAGTAATCAAAATGATTTCCTCGTTTTAACATATCCTGAGTAATTATGATTATATCATATAAGGTGTCACGACATATCTCTTCCCAAGTATGCTTTCTAGCTGTCTCCAGTTTTATGACAAAGAAATAACCTGTCTGGTTGGGCCAGTCTATAAATAGATGATGCGATTGGTGATAACCTGCACTTGAATCAGGAGGAATAATATCGTCTTTACCTATAGAAAGTTTTCCTTTCCCGTTAAATTTTGTATCGACATATTCTCTACATACAAGGGTATCTCCTTTAAATACAAGGGAATCCCCTGTGTCAGAATACATAAACCACTTGGTACTGTCGATTATATTGTTGTGACCATAACCAATCAGGATTGTGTCATCTGTATGATTGATTATATGCATGGGATATGCAAAATCAATAACACATGAAACAAGTGCTAGTGAGAGCACAATCAATAGTATAATTACTTTTTTCATTTATCACAAATAACTATTCTTATGTCAATTCTTATGTAGGTGATAGTCAATAGTCCTATATCACATCGGGGTCGTAACACTTGTATTACTTTTGCGATACAAAGATAATACAATTCCATTAAACTTCCAAATAATTTTCGGACTTTAACTTTGTTGATGTTGTGTTCTGCGTCACAGCGTCCCGCGTCCCATCGTCCCATTAAGGTCGATGGGAATGTCGGACGGTGGGGTGGAGCAGAGGGGGTGTTAGTGGATGGAGTACAGGGAATATTGGTAGAGGTTAGTAGTATTATAAATATTATTATATTATAATATAATAATATTCTCAAAGGGGGGCAGCGTACAGGTCGAACATGCTTAATGGGACGTTGGGACGATGGGACGTGTGGCGTTTCGTGAGGATTTTGTGTGTTAACAAATTTTTGCACTACAAAGCGCGTTGGATTTGGAAACACGATGAAATTTTCGTACCTTTGCATTGTCAATGAGAACGATGAAATTGGCGCGGCAAGCAGGAAAAATTATCGCCCTGGCCAAGCAGAAAATTCTCCCTGGGCAGGCCGCAAAAACGAAGTCCTATCGGCGACACGAGACAACAAACCTATGTTTAACTAAAAATTTTTACATTTAGAGCCCCTTGATAAGGGGCGGCTATAATGCAGGGATTAAAAAAATTAAAAGACTATGTTGAAAGTAAAAGCAATTGAGAAGAAAATCAAATTTAGTAAGACCGACGAAGGCGTGTGGCGCTACGTGATGAGCCCCGAGCTGTACACCCCGCTGAGTCAGGCGAAGGTCATCAAGGAAGCTGCCCTGCGCAGCGGTGTGAGCCGAGGCGTGATGCAGGCTTGCTGGGACGCAGCCGGTGAGGTGATCAAGGCGTGGGCAACGGAAGGCCACTCGGTGGCACTGCCCGGACTGGGTACAATGCGCTTCGGTCTGCGCAGCAAGGCCGTGGAGGACGTGAACGACGTGAAGACGAGTCTGATCTCGAGCCGTCGCATCATCTTCACCCCCAGCGTCGACCTGAAGGACGAGCTGAAGAACACCGCCATCCAGATTACCTGCTACGACCGCAACGGCGAAGAGGTGAAGCGCGTGACCTCGACCTCCGGCGAGGTTGAGGACACCGAGAACAGCCTCACCCCCGACCCCTCTCCAAATGGCGAGGGGAGTGATAACCAGGGCGGCGGCAACGGAGGCAACTCCGGTAGCGGTTCGAACAGCGGTTCGCAGAACCAGGCGCTGACTTCGCCCAGCATCAACGGTAACACGTCGTTTGCTGAGTCTACTCAGGTGAGCATGAGCGGTCCTGACGGCGCAGAGATCCACTACACCACCGACGGCAGCACGCCTACGGCTGAGAGCACTCTGTACAGTGAGGCATTCACTCTGACGGAAAACACTACCGTGAAGGCTATCGCCATCAAGGACGGTCAGTCGAGTGAGGTTGCAACCAAGTACTTCTACAAGAGCGGTAACCCCGGTGGCGGTATGGACCAGAATTAAACGTTCTCTCAGAGAGAGTGTGGCGTTGCAATGAACATTGAACATTGAACGTTGAACTTTTGGAGCAGCGAGAGCCATCAAGCTTGCTTGTTTGGCCGAGTCGTGACAAAAGTCATGGAACGAAGTGACATAACATTGAACGTTGACAATTATGAAGAAGCGTTTTATTGAGATTGCGGTGAAGGTTGTAGTAGCCGCTCTCACAGCCTTCCTGACGGCCATCACGACGACCAGTTGTATGGGTCATGGACCGATGGTCTTTTAGTTATGAGATAAAAGATAATAGTTAAGAGTTGAAAAAAATAGGGCTGCCCTTTGAAACAGGCAGCCTTATTTTTGTTATTCCCACTCGATGGTTGCGGGTGGTTTTGAGGAGATGTCGTAGCAGACGCGGTTGACGCCACGGACCTTGTTGATGATCTCGTTCGAGACCTTCGCCATGAAGTCGTAGGGTAGGTGAGCCCAGTCGGCTGTCATGGCGTCGGTAGAGGTGACAGCACGCAGGGCGACAGGATTCTCGTAGGTGCGCTCGTCGCCCATGACACCGACGCTGCGGACGGTGGAGAGGAGAATGGCTCCAGCCTGCCAAATCTGGTCGTAGAGCGATACTTCGATTTCGCCGTCGGTCATAGCGGCAGGAATGCCAGCGGCCAGTACTCTGCGGGCCTCTTCGCCCGAGAGCTTCACCTTATATTCGCGGAGGCCGCGGATGTAGATGTCGTCGGCATCCTGCAGAATGCGCACTTTTTCGCGGGTGATGTCGCCCAAGATGCGGACGGCAAGGCCCGGACCGGGGAAGGGGTGACGCGTGATGAGGTGTTCGGGCATCTGCAGCTGACGGCCTACGCGACGCACTTCGTCCTTGAACAGCCACTTCAGTGGTTCGCAGAGCTGGAGGTGCATCTCCTTGGGCAGACCGCCCACGTTGTGGTGGCTCTTGATGACCTTGCCCGTGATGTTGAGCGACTCGATGCGGTCGGGATAGATGGTGCCCTGGGCGAGCCATTTGGCATCGGTAATCTTCTTGGCCTCGGCATTGAACACTTCGACGAAGTCGCGACCGATAATCTTACGCTTCTGTTCGGGTTCGGTAACGCCTGCGAGGTCGGCAAAGAACTTTTCGCTGGCATCGACGCCAATGACGTTCAAACCCAGCACCTTGTAGTCGTCCATGACCTGCTGGAATTCGTTCTTGCGCAGCATGCCGTGGTCGACGAAGATGCAGGTGAGGTGCGAGCCGATGGCCTTGTTCAACAGCACGGCGGCAACGGAGCTGTCGACACCGCCCGAGAGTCCGAGGATGACGCGGTCGTTGCCCAGCTGATAGCGCAGCGTGGCGACGGTGCTTTCTACGAACGAGGCAGCGCTCCACTCCTGACGCGAGCCGCAGATGTCGACGACGAAATTCTTCAGCAGTTGCTTACCTTGCAGAGTGTGATACACCTCGGGATGGAACTGCACGGCCCAGATGCCTTTGGCAAGTGAAGAGTGAAGAGTGAAGAGTGAAGAATTTGCTACCGCCTCAGGGGAAGCCCAGAATGCGGCGTTAGTAACGTCGGCGGTAGAGCCAATGACACGGAAATCGTCGGGGATGGCGGTGATGGTGTCACCATGCGACATCCACACCTGCGAGTGCTGGTCGAAGCCCTTGAAGAGCGGGTTCGTAGTGTCGACGGTCTGGAGGTTTGCACGGCCATATTCGCGGGAGTCGGCCTTTTCCACACGGCCGCCCAGCGTATGACTGATGAACTGTGCACCATAGCAGATGCCGAGCACGGGGATGCGGCCTACGAACTGCGAGAGGTCGACCTTGAAGGCCTCCGGATCGTGCACCGAGTAGGGTGATCCGGAGAGGATGACGCCGATGACGTCTTCGTCGTTGCCTACGGGATACTTGTTGTAGGGAAGAATCTCGCAGAAGGTATCGAGTTCGCGGACGCGACGGCCGATGAGCTGCGTGGTCTGCGAACCGAAATCGAGGATAATAATCTTCTGTTGCATATTAATATTCTTTCTGTTGGGTGTGCAAAGGTACTAATTATTTTCCATACTGCCAAATCTTTCGATGATTTCGAGGCACATGCGGCTGTTGTGGTAGGGACACTTCCAGAAGCCCGCCTTGTCGTCGACGGTGTTAAGCGTGCCGTCGGCATGGCGGCTCCAATGCCACTCACCATGCTCATAATCAATGATTTGCGCCTTGATGTAGTCCCAGCATTTCAGGGCTCGCGCAAGGGCTTCCTCGTCGCCGAAGTGCTGGTAGAGATTGAACCAGCCCACGACATTCTCGGCCTGTACCCACCAGTGGAGGTCGTCGTCGACGTGACCTGTGTCGAGGTTCGCCTCGTGAATCATCGAACCGTCGGGACGCAGCCCTTTCTCGCTGGCTTTTGCCACTTCGCGGACAACGGGTTCGACACGCGCCAACACCTGTCGGTCGCCCAAGACGAGGGCAGCCTCGTGCATGAGCCATGAGCACTCGATGTCGTGACCATAGCTCTCGAGACGGCCAGCACCACGCGTCCAGTCCATGTCGAAGAAGAGGTCGAGGTGGTGGGTTTCGGGATTGAGGATGCGGTCGGTAAAGATGCCGATGATGTTGCGCAGGGCGCCTTCGACCCTTGCGACTAAATCGCAAGGCACCGTGATGTCGATGGGCAATACGGAGCCGATGACGGGGACGTAGTCGCACGATGAATTGGCTTGAAACTCCTTCAGCGTGCGATAGAGGTTGGCGTAGGGCTCGATGATGTGCAGATGGGTGTTCTGCGACTTCGGGTAGTTGGCGTCGAGTTCGGAGAGGCGCATGTCTGCCAAGGGTTGCCAGTCGCGCGAGAGGGCTTCGATATAGCCGTTGTGCTCGTGGTCGAAGGCGTGCTCCTCGATGCATTCGAAGAGCTGTAGGGCATAGTCCAAGGCTTCGCGGTCGCCCGTAGCGCGGGCATATTCCGAGAGGCCGTAGATGGCGAAGCCGATGGCATAGAACTGCTTCTTGGTGTCGAGGGGATTGCCTTTGTAGTCGACGCTCCAATAGACGCCGCCGTATTCGTGGTCGATGAAGTGTTCGATGAAGTAGTCCTTGGCGCGCGTGGCGGCGGCAAGGTAGGCGGAGACCTCGGCGGCCGAACCGCCGAGCACACGACCGGCATCAGAACCGCAGCCACGACCGGCGGCCGAACCGCCAAGGACGCGGTAGGCGGCGGAGAAGGACCAGAGGATGCGGGCGTTGAGGATGGCGCCCTTTTCGGCCTCGCGGTGGAGTTGTTCGTTGGCATCGATGCGCCCGTAGAAACCACCGTTTTCGTTGTCCTGCATGCGGTCTAACCAGAAACGCAGGATGTTGTTCTGGACAACATCCTGCATTTCACATTTCATTGTTTCAATCGTTTTCGTCAACATCGCGATAGTAACTGCGTAATTCTTTCAGTTCTTTGTTAATCTGCGTGATACGCTCGGTGGTGAGCGGATAGAACCAGACGATGCACATAGACACGAGGGCTACGAGTGCAGGAATGAAGCTCATGAGCCAGCGCAGACAGCTGAGGGCTCCTTCGGGCTGAATGACACCAGCGGCAAGCTGCTGCGGGTCAGTAATATAGCCAAAGCCATCGAGCAGCCACAGTACGGCCGCACCACCGATGGCGCCACCAAACTTCTGGGCCATGGACGACGACGAGAAGATAAGACCCGTGGAGGCCGTATGGAACTCGAGCTCAGCATAGTCGCTGACGTCGGCGTACATCGACCACACGAGGGGTGACATGATACCCGTCAGGATGGAGATGAGCACTTGGAACACGAGCATGGTCCAATAGCCCGTCGGCGTGCAGGGAATGAAGTAGAACGCGATGCTCAGTACGACCAGCGAGGCATTGACCATGATGAAGGTGGTCTTCTTGCCCAGCTTGCTGGCAATAGGCACACACGAGGCCACACCCACCATGTTCGACACTTCGCCGACACCGAGGAAGAGACCTGCGTAGAAGGCAAACATCAGTCCGAAGAACACGAGGCTGACGTCGGCACCGATGATGTCTTGGAAGTAATATGCCACGGTAGCACCACGCACGGTGTTGAATAGGTTGAAGCACAGGGCGGCGCCGATGAGCAGCCACCAAGGCTTGTTGGAGAGCAGCGCCTTGAAGTCGGAACCTACGGAAACGGTAGAGATGGTCTTCAGGTGTTCGCGCGTCATTGAGAAGCAGATGAGGAACATGACGAAGCAGGCTGTTGCGATGACCACCATGGCCCAGAACCAGCCCTCGGGCGTGTTATAACCGCCCATCATGTTGGTCAACGGTTCCCAGAGGAACAACGAGATGAACGAGCCGCCGTAGGCAAAGAACATGCGGAAGGAGGAGAACACGGTCTTCTCGTTGGTGTCGTCGGTCATCACACCCAGCATGGCGCCGTAAGGCACGTTGATTCCTGTATAGACGGTCATCATGAGGATGTAGGTGACGTAAGCCCAGATGAGCTTGCCACCATAGTCCAGGTCGGGCGTGGTGAATAGCAGGATACCTGCGATGGAGAAGAACGGTGCCACCCAGAGCAGGTAGGGGCGATACTTACCCCAGCGCGTATTGGTACGGTCGGCAATGACACCCATCATGGGGTCAGAGACGGCATCCCAAATACGTGTTACCAATACCAGCACACCGGCGTCGATGAGCGACAGTCCGAAGATGTTGCTGTAGAAGAACGGCAGATAATAAGAGAATATCTTCCAGAACATGCTGGACGACATATCGCCAAAGCCATAGGCGATTTTTTCTTTTAAACTTGTCATAGGTTATGATTTTTTGCGATTAACTTCTTGATTGTTTCCACGCTGGCGGCGGTATAGAGGCCGTCCTCGGGGGTATTCATACAGTAGTCGACGAGTCGGTCGACGGTAGAGGTTGCGACATGCATGCGCGTGTCGGCAGAGGCGTAGTAGATGAACACGCGGCCGTCGGGGTCGGCAATCCAACCGTTGGCGAAAGCCACATTCATGACGTCGCCCAGATATTCGTCGCCTTCAGGAACGAGGAAATATCCGCCCGGCTGAGCGATGACGCGCGTGGGGTCGTCGAGAGCCGTCATGTACATATACAGGACATAGCGCAGTCCGTCGGCCGTAGCACGAACGCCATGCGCCAGATGAAGCCACCCCTTGGGAGTCTTGATGGGGTGGGGGCCTTCGCCATTTTTCACTTCCGTGATGGTGTGGTAGTGGCGGGCGTTGATGATTTTTTCGTCCTTCACCTCAGCATGGGTGATGTCGTCGACCAGTGCCCAGCCGATGCCGCCACCGCTGCCCGTATCGATGAAACCATCCTGCGGACGGGTGTAGAAGGCGTATTTGCCATTGACGAACTCAGGGTGCAGCACAACGTTGCGCTGTTGCGACTTCGTCTTCAGGTCGGGCAGACGATACCAAGTCTTCAGGTCCTTGGTGCGCGCAATGCCTGCCGTAGCGGTTGCCGCAGAGAGGTTGCCAGGCTGTGAGTCGTCGTGACGCTCGGCACAGAACACACCGTAGATCCAGCCGTCCTCATGCTGCGTGATGCGCATGTCGTAGACGTTGGTGGCCGGAATGACATCCTCGGGCATGGTGATGGGCTCGTCCCAGAAACGGAAATTGTCGACACCGTTAGGCGACTCAGCCACGGCGAAGAACGACTTGCGGTCGGCACCTTCGACACGTACTACGAGGCAGTATTTGCCCTGCCACTTGATGGCCCCGCTGTTGAGCGTAGCATTCATCATGATGCGCTGCATGAGGTAGGGGTTGTCTTTTTCGCAGAAGTCATATTTCCACTCCAGTGGTGTATGCTCTGCGGTCAGAATGGGGAACTTCCACTTCTCGTAGATGCCATTCCCCCATTCCAGGGGTTCGTTTTTTCGCGTCAGCAACTGCTCGTGGTGAGCACGCAACGCTTTTACTTTTTCTTCGAAATTGCTCATTTATTCTTTATTTTTGATTTTATTTTTTTTCGTTGTTTCGTTATTGCGGTATTTCGTTATTTCGGGATTTCGGTATTCCGTTATTCCGTCGTTCCTTTTTCCGGCTGGATGTCCTTCAAGAACAGCGTGTTCGGGGCTTCGTAAAGCTTGCGGAAGTCGGCAGCACACGGCAGGTTGGGCGCAGGACCGAAGAATTCCTCCTTGTAGTTACGCCAGAGGAGGAAATAGCTGATAGGATATTGGTCCATGATGGGTTTCAACACGCGGGTCCACCACGTAGAATCCGTCATGTTTTTCAATCCGCACTCGGTCATGGCGAGCAGTTTGCCGTTCTTTTGGGCGAAATCGCTGAGGAATTTCAGGTCGGCCGTCAGGTCGCGCTTGAAATCCTCCTCCGTGCCCCATTGATAAGCATCTTCACCTATCAACGTCACGCGCTCGTTGCCGGGATAGCGCGCCAGGAAGCGTTCCTCGTTCCATTTTCCGTCGAGATTGGGCGAATAGCTCCACAGCAGATTGGTCAGTCCACGACTGTTCAACTCGTCCTGCAACATGCACCAAAGACCTTGGAACTCGTTGTCTGTGCAAAGACTCTGCCCCCACCAGAACCACGAACCGTTGTTCTCGTGCCAGGGGCGGAAAATGACGGGTACGGGCTGTCCGTCCTTTGTTTTCAGAGTCAGCAGGAAATCGCCCACGCGCTTCATCCATGTCTGGAACTTCTCGAACTCGCTGCCACCAGGCAGAATGCTGGCAACAATGGTGGAATCGGCAACATCCCACGCCGAACCTTCAGGAAATTTCTGACCATCCAGTCCTCCACGCGGAGCTGTGGTCTTGGGATTACGCGGATGCCACGAGATGGTAACGATACCGCCACGCTCGTAGTGAGCAATAATTTCGTCGTGGATGCGGGTAAAGGGCACGCTGTCGAGATTTTTGGCGTCGTCCACCTCGATGCCGCCCAGGTCGAAGCCCATCACGGCAGGATAGTCGCCGCACGTGTTCTTCACGTCGCTGCTGTCTGCCTGATATTCCCACGTCAGACCGTAGAACGGGTCGTCCTGATGGCCCATCATATAACCTTTCTGTCGCAAAGCTTCCAGACGTTCTGCCAACAGGTCAGCAGCGGTCTTAGGCGCCTCTTCTTTTTTACAGGCAACCATCATAATGGCTATACCTATTATTATATATAATGCTTTTTTCATATTCTTACATCTTACCTCTAACCTCTTACTTCTTACACCCTAATTCTTTCAGCAGCCAGTTTTCCCATTCGTCCCATTGCTCCTGATGCCAGTAGTGCCACGTGGCCTGATAGGGCGAAATCTCCTTCGGACCTGTGACGGTATTGTACGTAGCCCAAGCTGTTGTGGGAGGCACCACGTCGTCGTTATAGCCAAACGAGAACCATCCCTTCTGTTTGTCGTTGATGAGGCGGGCAAAATTGACACCATCGTAGTAGCGCGAGGTGTTGATTTTCGCTTCCTGCCCCTTGCCCTTACTCCAATAGAAATAGTGCGGCCACCCACAAGCCACGCCCTTCAGCGAAGCCGTGTGGTCGCAGCAAGCAGCGTGGACGGGCGCATAACAAGTGACGCGTTTGTCGAGCCCTGCACAAGCCAGCGAGAGGAATCCGCCCTGGCTGGAACCCGAAACGGCGAGCTGTTGTCCATTCCAAGGTGTGTATTGTTCAATATAGTCAATGGCCCGGATACAACCGATGATAACACGCTTGTAGTAGCTGTCGTCGCGATTGTCCATCCCCCAATTCCAGTAGTTCATCAAGGCTCCGTTGAACACGTCGTCGTAAACCTTTTGGTCCATCGTGACGGAAATGCCGTGAATACCAATCTCCAGTGTAATCGCACCCTGCGAGGCCGTATAGATGTCACCACCATAAGGACGAACACCGGCACCAGGCACACGCAGCAAAGCGGGATAACGCCTTGCTTTCGCTGGATCGGCCTCGGCTTCCACAGGAACACAGAGAATGCCGTAGGTGCGCCAGTTCCATTGAATATTCTGGAACGACACCTCATAGACGTTGACATCCTTCGTACAACGCTCAGGCAAGAGGCGCTTCGTGGGGTTGAGGTCTACTTTGCGAGCCTCGCTGATGGCGTTCTGCCAATATTCGCTGAAGTCCTGAGGCATGACGGTAGTCGGTTGCAAGCGTTCCGGCGAGAAGGCCGCGCCGCAAGCACCCTTATATTCCTTGCCATCGATGGTGGCTTTTACGTCGACCCGATAGAAACCGGGCTTCGTCATCTTGCCTTTCAGCGTCAGCGTACCATCTTTCAATACCACTCCTTCTTTTTTGACGTCCTGATACATCTCCGGTCCAGCGGCATAATCCACCTTCACATTATTTATTAAGGTATGCTCGCGCGTAACCTTAATATTAAATATAGCGGTTTCTCCTACCTCATAGCGCCAGTTTTGGTGGTCGGGGATGACCTCGACATTAATGCTATTGCCACGAATCTGACCCTTCATCGGCATCGCGATGAACAGCGTCAGCAACAGGGCGATAAAACCAGTTTTCTTCATATTATTTGGTCTTTAGCTCGATGTATCATTTTAACACGTTGCAAAGTTAGCACTATTTTTTGAAATAGCACTATACTATTTTAACAAACTTGCATACTTTCAGTCGGAGAGACACTTAAAAAAACTTAAATTGTATATTTTTCTTGTACAAAATCGACCGAAAAGCAAAAAAGTATCAAAAACTATCAATAAAAGATGTTAGCTTTTACAAAAAAAAGCATTACCTTTGCAACGTCTTAACAGAAACAAAAAGATACATTATACTATTAACTAACAAACTAAGTATGGATTTAAATTGCAGTAAAAACTCTCTGCTAGCAGGATTATGCGCTATATTCCTGCTGGGCTACTCGCCCGTAACGTATGCCGCAGAGGGCAGTTCACCACTGCCCAATGAGGTACAACAGGCGAAGAAGATTACTGGTACGGTGTCGGATGCCATGGGGCCCGTCATTGGAGCCAGTGTAGTTGTAAAGGGAACATCGAACGGCGTTGCTACCGATTTCGACGGAAACTTTACGCTCAGTGTCAATCAGGGACAGACCATCGTCGTTAGCTACATTGGTTATCTGACGAAGGAAATCAAGATTGACGCACGTAACAACTATCAGATTGTGTTGGAAGAAGACAAGAAGATGCTTGACGAAGTCGTCGTCGTGGGTTATGGTACGATGAAGAAGAGCGACATCTCCGGTGCTTCGGTATCGTTGGGTGAAAGTGCCGTGAAAGGCTCTATCATCACTTCGCTCGACCAGTCGTTGCAAGGCCGTGCAGCCGGTGTGTCTGCCGTATCGACCTCAGGTGCACCTGGTTCGTCATCAGCCATCCGCGTTCGTGGTACGGCAACAATCAACGCCGTTGCCGAGCCTCTTTACGTCATTGACGGTGTCATTGTTCAGACTGGAGGACAAAGTGGTGCTTCATACGGTTTAGGAGACGCGCTGGGTAATGGTAAGATATCGACCATTTCGCCCCTCTCCACTATCGATCCTGCCGACATCATCAGCATGGAAATTCTGAAGGATGCCTCAGCCACCGCCATCTATGGTGCTCAGGGTGCTAACGGTGTTGTGCTGATTACCACCAAACACGGTAAGAGCGGTGAGGCGAAGTTCTCATATAACGGTATGTTAGCCTGGAACTATCAAGGCAAGCGTTTGGACATGATGAATCTCCGCGAGTATGCTCAGTTCTATAACAATTTAGTAAATCAAGGTGAGTTGACAGCGAATGCTAATCTGGCAGATCCCTCTATCTTAGGTAAGGGTACCAATTGGCAGGATGCCGTGTTCCAGACTGCTCTGCAACACTCTCATCAGATAAGTGCACAAGGAGGTACTGACAAGGTACAATACTATGTCTCAGCTGGTTACATGAGTCAGGAAGGTACCATCATAGGTTCTAAATTTGACCGTCTTTCTGTTCGTACCAATATTGACGCACAGTTGAAAAGTTGGTTGAAGATGGGTGTCAATGCTACTTTCTCTAACACCAACGATGACCTGAAGCTGGCCGACTCTGACGAGGGTTTGATCAACTACTCACTGACCACTATCCCCTCTATACCTATTTATAATGTAGACGGCACCTATTCCAGCATCTCACAGGAAGGATACACCAACCCCAACCCCATTGCTCTGGCTATGTTGGATGAAATCAAGCTGAATCGTAAGAAACTGACGGGTAACATCTTCTTCGAGGTGACACCTATCCAGAACTTAGTATGGCACGCCGAGCTGGGTTATGACATCAGCTCCAGTAAGGGTAACCGTTGGAAGCCGACTGTAGCTTTAGGTACATGGAACCGCGACGACAACTACGCTTCTATTCAGAAGAACAGCAGTACTTTCTGGCAGTTGAAGAACTATGTTACCTACAGCCGCACCTTTGGCAAGCACTCTGCCACGGCCATGGTCGGACAGGAATGCTGGGAGTCGAAATATGACTACAACAATGTGGCTAACACCTCTTTGCCTTCGAATGCCGTACACAATCCGGAGTTAGGTGATGGTACTCCGCAGATTGGCGCAGGCTTCGGTAGCAGTTCTATGGCTTCGTTCTTCACCCGCTGGACCTACAGCTACGACAACCGCTACAATGCTACCTATACTTACCGTTACGATGGTAGTTCGAATTTCGGTCCTGACAAGCGTTGGGCAGGTTTCCACTCGTTTGCAGCCAGCTGGCGTTTCTCGAACGAGAAATTCATAGAAGAGGCCGTCGGCAAATGGTTGTCGAACGGTAAGCTGCGTGTCGGTTGGGGTCAGACTGGTAACTCCTCTATCGGTGGTTATGCCTGGGGTGTTAGTGTAGGTCCTATCAACACTGCCTTAGGCAAGAGCTATCGTCCTTTGAATATTGCCAACAAGAGCGTTCAGTGGGAAAGTCAGGAGCAGTGGAATATCGGTTTAGACCTCGGTTTCTTCAACGACCGCGTTAATCTGACCGTCGACTGGTATAACAAGGAGTCGAAGGACATGCTGATGCAGCTACAGGTTCCCACCTACATGGGTTCCAGCTTGATTACTAATGGCTCTGCTCTCTTGCAGCCTCCTTATGGTAACTATGGTACTATTCGCAATACTGGTATAGAAATCGCCTTGAACACCCACCCGCTGGTTGGTAAGTTCGAATGGGATTCCGAGTTCCAGATTTCATTTAACAAGAACAAGCTCGTTTCGTTGGGCGATTCTGACACTCCGCTGCAAGGCTATGGTCAGTGGAACGATCTCGTCACTTTGACCCATGTGGGTGAGAGCCTGTTCAGCTTCTATGGTTATGTTACTGATGGTTTCTACACCAGCCTTGAAGACATCGAGACTTCGCCAAAGCCTGTGAAGTACCCCAATAATGGCGGTTTTGCCAAGGGTACTACCGTATGGATTGGTGATGTCAAATATAAGGACCTGAATGGTGATGGTATTATTGATGAAAACGACCAGACCAACATCGGTTCACCTATGCCTAAGTTCACCTTCGGTTGGACGAATACCTTCCGCTGGAACAATTTCGACCTGAGCATCTTTATCAATGGTTCTGTTGGCAACAAGGTGGCTAATTACCTGAAGATGAAGCTGACTCACATGAATTCAGCTTGGACCAACCAGTTGGTTGAAGTCTTGGATTGTATACGTCTGGAACCCATTGATGCCAACAAGGACTATTCCGCAGGTGTCGACCGCGGCGACGGTACACTGGTATGGAATTGGTATGACGACATCACCAATGTACGTATTGCCAATCCTGATGCGGGCCTGCCACGTGCCAGCATCAACGACCCGAACGACAACGACCGCTGGAGCGACCGTTACATCGAAGACGGAAGCTACGTCCGTCTGAAGAACGTCACTTTAGGATACACCTTCCCCAAGAAGATGATTAGCAAGTGGGGACTGGAAAGTCTACGTCTCTATGCCAACTTCCAGAATCTCTTGACCATCACTAAATATAGTGGCTACGACCCGGAAATTGGTGTCAGTACAGCTTCTGTTAACGTAATGGGTCTCGACAACGGACGTTATCCCTCGCCTACGACCTATTCCTTCGGTTTAAATGTGTCCTTCTAAAACCAAAACAAGAAATGATTATGAAACTCAATATATTAAAATATAGTATGTTCGCGGTGGTTCTCTCGTTAGGGCTGACCTCCTGCGACGATTTCCTTGACAAACCAACAGAAGACAGGTACAACGAGACGAACTATTACCAGACTGATGCTCAGTGTATAGCTGGTGTAGGATATTTATACAGCTCACCCTGGCACGATTTGCTGCGTGGTTACTTCATGATTGGCGAGATGCTTGCCGGAAACCTTTTTGCAAGCAACAACGCATACGTAGGCTTCACTGTCAACGGTTCCGACCAGTATCTGAAGCTGGCTTCTGCTTCTATGTGGTCAGTCATTGCCCACGCCAACACCGTGTATAACAGTATCAAGAGTGCTCCTGCCAGTGTGTCGGATGCCGCTCGCAACACCAGCATGGGTGAGTGTCTGGTTTGGAAGGCCATGGCTTACTTCTATCTTGTACGCACCTTCGGCGAAGTTCCCATCATTCACGATAATGCAGCATCACTTGCTGCCGGCGACTACAACTCCGTTCAGAAGGTGAAGATAGCTGACGTCTACGACTATATCATCCTGACGCTTGACAAGGCTCGCACCCTGCTGCCCAAGAAGAATTCGACAGGACGCATCGACTACTATGGCGCCACTGGTCTGCTTGCCAAGGTGTACTTGAACAGGGCAGGTGTGACAGGTTCGCTGAATGCTGAGGATATGGCCAAGGCAGCCCAGTATGCTAGGGAAGTCATCAATGATTCTGGCCGTAAACTCATGGACAACTACGAGGATGTTTTCCGTCTGCAGAACAACACTTGCGAAGAGAGCCTCATTGCCTGGCGCTGGACTGCCAATGGTAACGTATGGACTGCTCAGAACTATCTGCAGTGCGACTTGGGCATGCAGGGCTTCGATGAGTTTGGCGACACCTGGGGTGACTGGACTTGTCCTTCTGTTGACCTTCAGGAAGCCTTTGGTATCAAACTTTTGGAGCAGCAGCCCGATGCATGGATCAACAATGTGGATACCCGTCTGAGGGGAACCATGATGCTGCCGGGATTCTTCTATCCCTACTTCTGGCAGGACAAGGGTGGTTTTGACTATTTAAAATTCATTTTCGATACCGACTACAACGCAGGAGCCGGTGAACAGAAATCGCCGACAGGATCCAACTGTGTGAAGCACCTCTATGGTGACGCATACGATCACGTGGCAGGCATTGGACATTCCGCTGCTTACATGTACAACAGTTTGGCAACCCACCTGCTCCGCCTGTCGGATGTGTACCTCATTTATGCTGAGGCCATGACTGGCACATCAGGAAAGACTACCGATGCCAGTGCCATTGATGCCTTCTATGCCGTTCGCCACCGCGCCATCAAAAACTACGAGCGTCCTGAATACATCTCTTGGAACGACATTTGGAAGGAGCGCCGTTTGGAGTTTGCCTTCGAGGGTGACCGCTGGTATGACTATGTACGCGTCAGCTACTACAACCCTGATTTCTGCATCAAAGATCTGGAGAACCAGAAACGTAACCAGTTCTGGAACCTTGCTGGTTTGTACAAGACCTATTACGAAACAGGTAGCTGGACAATAACCAATCAGGGCTACGACGAGAATACGTCAGCTCCTAACGTCATGATGCTCATGAAGAAGAATGTCGATACAGGTAAGTACATGTTCTTGTTGCCCTTCCCCACAGAGGATGTCACCACCAATCCAAACATGGCTACTAGCGTGGACGGTGTGCATGTCGACGTGTTTTCAACCTATAGTTATGACTAATCAAATAAGATTTCCTAAATTATGAAAATAGCAAAATATAACAAAGGCTTTATCCTCGCACTTGCTGTTACGGCAGGACTGATGCTCACGTCATGCAAGGATCAGCCTGACAAATACGAAGTAGCGGACGGTATTCCGACTATTAACTACATACGCTGCCTGTCTACGGAAATCGTTGGAAACAATGATGATCCTGACACGCATTACACTAATGGCGAGCTGGTTACTAGCGCTTCGCCTCAGTCTCTATTGTGCCTTGTGGGTGAGAACCTACGTAGCGTCTATGAGATGTACTTCAACGACCAGAAGGCTATTCTCAACTCCAGCTACATCACCGACAAGACCCTGATTGTGGCTGTTCCGAAAAGCATTCCTCAGGAAGTGTCTGACAAGATTTACATGATTACCCAAAATCATGATACAATAACCTACGACTTCAGCGTTGTTATTCCCGGACCTTCTGTGGTCTCCATGTCAAGTGAGTATGCTGCTGCAGGAACTAAGGCATCACTCTATGGAAACTATTTCATTGACGATCCCAATGTTCCTCTCACTGTGACATTCCCCAACGGAAAGGTTGTTGAAGACATAACAATCAATGACAGCTATAGTGAAATTACCTTCACCGTTCCTGAGTGCGACATCTCTGGTCCTATTACCATTAGCAACATCTATGGTACAACGACCACGGCATTCTACTATAAGGACACCCGCGGCATGTTGTTCGACTTCGATACGCCGAACCCCGTAACAGGTGCAGTCTTAGGCAACCACGGTTGGCACGCCCGTGATATCCTGACCGACGAGACCTCACTCTCTGGCAATTTCATGCAGTTGGGTGATGCTGAAACAACATTAAGCGAAGACGCTGGATGGAACGACTCTAAGTTCTCATTTGAGTACTGGCCAGGCAACTGGCAGGATCCCGAGGATTATCAGGGCGATGGTGTCCGTCTGACCAGTCTTGCTGACTTCTCGAAGTGGGAGAACATGGCTATTAAGTTTGAGATGTACATCCCGTCCAGCAATCCTTGGATGTCGGGTGCCATGCAGATCATCGTCGGCGGTGTCGATAAAGTCTCGCAAGGCAATGCCGGTGTCAAGGATATCTACGGCAACACGCTGGGTGGCTGTAACAACACCTACTTCAACAACGACGAGTTGCCTCGTGCGCTCTATCGTCCTTGGACTTCCTCGGGTTCGTTCGACACTGGTGACCAGTGGATTACCGTGACTATCCCCATCAAGTCGTCGTTCACCTATGGTTTCTCTGGCGCAGTTGCTTCTGGTTCGCTGAAAGCCGACGACTTCTCTAGTCTGCTTATCTTCGTAGTAGGCGGTGGTGTTAATGGTACAGAATGTAATCCTATCATCAAAATTGATAACATCCGTGCCGTTCCTTATAATTAATTCTAAAACCGATTCAATATGAAAAGTATCAAAAATATATTTGCCCTGTTGGTGATGGCCCTCGTCGGGCTGTCCCTGACAGCGTGCAGCAACGACGACTTGGATACCAACCAGTATAAGGGTGGTTTCAGTCTGAACGCATACGGTCCCAATCCCGTCATGCGTGGCGGTACACTGCGCTTCGTGGGTAGCAACCTCGACCAGGTTGCCAGCATCCAGATTCCAGGTGTTGCAGCCATCACTAATTATGAAATAGTAAAGTCTGGTGTTCCCAGCGAGATTCGTGTGGTTGTTCCAAAGGACGGTCCTACGGAAGGAAAAATCACCCTGACGTCCAAGACCAACGAGACCATCCAGACGGTTAGCGAACTCACCTATACCGAGCCTATCGAATTCGAGAGCTTCTCGCCTGCATCAGTAATGCCTGGCGACATTGTCACCATCAAGGGCGACTACCTCAACCTCATCTATTCGCTGGCATTTGCCGACGAGGTGATTATCAGCGAGGCTGACTTCCTCAAGCACGACCGATATACTATTGAGGTACGCGTTCCCGAGGAGGCTAAGACCGGTAAGATTGAGCTGTACACTGCCGACCTCACCGTATCGTCCGATGAAGAACTCGACTATCAGATTATCTCTTCCGATAAGGCCATCGAAATCGGTACTCCGAGCATTACCAGCATTACCGGCCGTAACACCGCTGAGGCTCTGGGCAACATCATTGCCAAGGCTGGTGAGGAAATCAAGATTGCCGGTAGCTACTTCAACATGGTTGCCGACGTGCTCATTGGCGGTGTCAGTGCCAATGATATGAAGATTGCCAACGATGGCACGGGCATCATCTTTACCCTGCCTGCTGAGGCTCCTGACGGCGACATCATCATCGTCTGCAAGTCGGGCGTAGAGGTGCCTGTCGGTACGCTGACCACCGTGAAGCCTACCAACTGCGTAGCTACTCCGACACCCGTCAAGGCCGGACAGGCTTTGACCATTACTGGTTTGGATATGGATTTGGTATCAAGTGTCGAGTTCCCCGACTTCGCAGGCGACTATATTGTTCCTGGTGGTGACATCACTGCCGAGGCTACGAAGGTGGTCGTCCAAAGCGTTCCCAACTTAGCTGCTGAGGGCAATCTTCATCTGGTGATGGCCAACGGTATGACGGTCGATGTACCCTTCACGTTGGTAAAGCCCACTGTGACAGGCTATAGTGTCAATCCTGTCAGTGCTGGCGGTGCCTTGACCATTAAGGGTACAGACCTTGATCTGGTCGCATCGGTACAGTTTGGCGAATCCGACTTCCCCGAATTGGAAACTACTGCTAATGCCATTACCCTTACCGTTCCGATGAATGCCACTTCAGGTGTTCCGACCCTGACACTGGCTAATGGCACGAAAGTGGAGAATGTTCCTTCCATCACTATCGAAGAGGCTGTATTCTGCTATGTCACCGAGAAGATTTGGGAAACACAGGAGATTGAGTTAAAGGCTGGCGATTCCTTCACCGTGCCTATTGCCAATGGCGACAAGCTCACAGGCGTGGAAATCAACGGTACCGCCTGTCAGTATGTGCTGACAAGCAACAATACCCAGCTCATCGTAGGCATTCCTGCCAATGCCAAGAAGGGCTCTACGTTCCGACTCATTTCTTCTAACGGTGAGATTTCCTATACCGTCGACTTCACTCCCAACACCGAGGTGAACACCGTCCTCTGGACAGGTCTTGCCGACCTCAAGAACTGGACGTTCAACTGGGAGATTGGTAAGGGTACCAATGGCGACAACAATCCGAACATGTTCAAGGATATGGGTCTCCAGGCTGGTGACGTCATCCGCGTTTACGTTACGCCGGTCGATGGCTGGTGGATGGTGAAGTTCTACGACGGTCACTGGGCAGAGCATCTTGAGGCAGGTGTTGCCGCAGGCATTGGCGAGACCTGCGAAATCAGTGGCAACAACTACAATCTCGACGAGCACGGTGGTTGCATCGAGTTCAAGGCTACTGACAAGATGGTCGAGCAGCTGACAACGCTCACCGACTGGGGTATGTGCTGGGTCATGATGGGACAGGCTGTCATCACCAAGATTTCCGTCACTCATTACAACAGTCTCGAGACTACCGTATGGACTGGTGAAGCCGTGGCCGACGACTGGGGTGGCCAGCCTTACATCCTCAGCGACGGTGGTACAGAGCTGCTCGCTGCAGGCATGAAGGTCGGCTCGCTCATCCGCATCTACATCACAGCTACCGATGCTTCTTGGAACTGCCAGCTGGTCGATGGCCACTGGAGTCCCAACACTCCGTTCCCAGGCTGCGACTTCAACAACGGCAACTGGGATCTGGCAGAACACGGAGGTGCACTTGAACTGCAAGTAACCGATTACGTTTACGAACACATCACCTCAACCCAGGGCTGGGGCGGTTCGTTCCTCCTCAATGGCGACAATGTTATCTGCACTAAAGTTACTGTTGAATAATCAAACACGATAAGCAATATGAAACTAAAGAATATTTTTAAGACATTACCGTTAGCAGCTGTGGCACTCGTTGCCACAGCCTGCCAGGACACAGATGCACAATACACCATTACCGAGGTCGACGCGCCTGTGTTCACTGAGGTCGTTCCCTCCGTGACAGATGACCTGCTGCTCTTTGGCGAAAAGACCATCAAGGTAGTTTTCGACAAGAACATCGGCTTTGCCACCAAGAACACCTCGCTCATCACGCTCAATGGCGTGCCAGTGAAGAGTGCCGCCGTCTATGGCGCTGATAAGGCACTTACCATCGTTGCCGACGTCAGCTTCGACAGAAAGCAGACGCTGCACATCCCCGCAGGGCTCATCGTCGGTCCACAGCATAAGACCAACGCGCAGGACATCGACCTCACGTGGGAAGCCAAGCCGCTGCCCGACAACGTAGCCGGACAGATGACCCGCCAGTTAGGGTGGGGCTGGAATCTCGGTAACCACTTCGACACTAGCGACACGCAGTGGGGCTACTGGGACGGCGTTGCAACCATCACCGATGCACCCTTCCGTACGCTCGCCGCTGCCGGTGCCAAGACTGTGCGTATTCCCGTTACGTGGACTAACCACATGAATGCCACGAACGTCATCAACGCAAACTACCTCGCTGAGGTGGCTGGTGCTGTCGACAAGGCCCTCGCTGCAGGACTCAACGTCATCCTCAACACCCACCACGACTCCTTCGAGACCGACCTGGGCAATGCCGCCTCCAACGCCGAAGTAGCCCAGAAGGACTCAGCACTCATCTCCTTCCTGTGGAGACAGGTGGCCACCTATTTCGCCGACTACAGCGACAACCTCATCTTCGAGGTCTTCAACGAGATTCATGCTGGCGACAACTGGGGGGCTGGTTCCGATGCTGAAAACGAGCTGCTTAACAAGTGGAACCAGTATGCCGTCGACGCTATCCGTGCCACTGGTGGTAAAAACGCCAATCGCTGGATTGCTGTCGCAGGCTATGCTGCCAACATCGACCAGACCATCTCGAAACTCCGCATTCCCACCGACGACGCCAACCGTATCATCGTCGCTGCCCACTGCTACGACCCCTACAACTTCTGTCTCGCACCTGTAGCATCTGGTACCGACAGCTGGGGTCACAACGCCAATCCGTTGACATCCGTAGCAGGCGCCAACGAGGAATACGTCATCGCCCAGCTATACAAGCTCCGCAGGGCATACATCGACAAGGGCATCCCCTGTTACCTCGGTGAGTATGGCTGCGTATGGCAGACCACTGAAAGTGCCAACGCCTTCCGCAAGTACTACCTCGAGTTCTTCTGCCGCGCTGCCTATCTGGCCGGTATTCCCATGTTCGTCTGGGACAACAACTCGAAGGATGCTGGCGACGAGGCCAACGGATACATCGACCATGCTACCGGTGCTTGGTTGAACGACAGCGAGACCGTCGTACCTATGATGATCCGTGCCTGCACCGACACCGATGAGAGCTACTGGTTCCCCACAATCTGGGATCATTCCCCCGTTCCTGTTGATTAACGTATGAAGAAAAACCTCTTTATAATTGCCGCCGCACTGGTTCTTGCCTCGTGCGGCGGCAATCATCAGAAAGCTGACGATCCGCTGGCTGACAGCGGACGCACCCAGCGTACAGAAAACCTGTTGCACAATCTGATTGCACTGGGCGATTCTGCCGTCTATCTCTTCGGACATCACGACGCCACCGTCTATGGCATCGGATGGCAGGCCGACTACACCAGTGACTCCACCGTTCATCAGCGCTCCGACGTCCATAGCGTCTGCAACGACCATCCCGCCGTCCTTAGCTTCGACCTCGGACACATCGAGCTCGGCGACTCCCTAAACCTCGATGGTGTACCCTTCCACCGCATCCGACAGGAGGCCATTGCCCACTACGACCGTGGCGGCATGGTCACCCTCAGCTGGCACCTCGACAATCCCCTCAGCGGTGGCACCGCCTGGGTGGCTGACTCCCTCAAGGCGACGGAGTCGCAAACAGTCTCCGCCGTATTGGACGGTGGTTCCAAACACGAGTTGTTCCTCACATGGCTCGACCGCGTAGCCGATTTCCTCAATTCACTGGAGACACCCTATGGCGTCCGCGTACCCGTCCTCTTCCGACCCTGGCACGAGCATACAGGCTCCTGGTTCTGGTGGGGACAGGACCATTGCACCGCCGAACAGTACAAAGCCCTCTGGCGGCTCACTGCCGACCGTCTCCGTGAGCGTGGCGTCGTCAATGCCCTCTACGCCTACTCCCCAGGCACCGAGGCTGACGGCGACGAGGCACGCTATCTGGAACGTTATCCCGGCGACGACATCATCGACCTCATGGGCCTCGACTGCTACTGCTGGGCGCCCGATGCCGATACCCTCCGCATTGCCGACTATGCCGCACAGCTTGACAAGAACCTCGCTATGGTCTGTGCCGTTGCCAAGCAACACGGGAAGGCCGCAGCGCTCACCGAGACCGGCTACGAATGCCTGAAGACGCGCGACTGGTGGACTAAGACGCTCGCCCCCGTACTTGCCAAACACCCCATCAGCTACGTCCTCGTCTGGCGTAACGCCTATAACCGTCCGAACCACTTCTTCGCCCCTTATCCGGGCCAACAGTCCAGTTCCGACTTCATTCGGTTCTACAACGACCCCCGCACCCTCTTCCTCCGTGACGTCAATGCCCTATACGCGGAGCGTCCCCGTTAATCGGGGAAACGCCTTCCACCAGGAGGCGCAAACGCCCAGAAAAAGACGACATACTAAAGAACAAATCCACGCCATGCAAATTTGACGTGGATTTTTGGTATCGTGCCAGCCACCTGTCCCTCTGGCTACAGGCATAGCCTCGGATAATATAATCGTGTAACCGTTGTGTGGCCCAAATACGGAACATTGTACCCTGGCGTGACTTCACACGATAACCTACTGAGATGATTACATCAAGGTTATAGAAATTCGTTGGTTTCATAGAAAATTCGGAATTTCCGAATTTTCTCATACTATTACTTTCTTGTAACTCTCCCTCTTGGTAAATATTCTGAATATGCTCATTTATCGTTGACCTAGCTTTTCCAAACAGCAAAGCCATTTGTTCTTGGGTCAACCAAACCGTTTCGTCTTGAAACAACACGTCTACTTTTATATTACCATCTTCCGACTGGTAAAGCACTATCTCGTCTTGTATAGGTACGAGATTATTGTGTTTTATATTCTTTTCTTCTGCCATATCTTCAATTCCGTTGGCAAAGTTAATCAATTATTTCGAAATGATTATCAGAGTCCCCCTTAATCTGCTTTCTTATTCAACTCGGACTCTAGTTCCTCAATTGTTGGAAGTGAAGATTTCCATTTATCAGCAATATCTTTCTCTATCTCAGTTTCCCAAGAGGCGACACCGATAGGCTTGTTTATTCCTTCCAAAGAATACTTTACTACAGTCTCGTCCTTGCTCTTCACCAAAAGCAAACCAATGGTTTTGCCGTCTGATTCATGTCGCAAAGTATCGTCAACTACAGACTGATAAAAGGAAAGTTGTCCCATCATGCCAGGGTCAAAAGGCACGGCCTTTAGTTCGATAACCACAAAGCATCTAAGACGCAGATGATAGAACAACATGTCTATATAATAATCGTGGTCACCCAATTCAAGATGAACCTGTCTGCCAACGAAAGAAAAGCCCTGTCCCAACTCTAACAAAAACTTAGTAATATGGTTGGTCAGTCCGTCTTCTATTTCCTTTTCGCGGCTATTGGAATCTGCGCCTGTAAAATCCAATAGATATGGGTCTTTAAACATCTGCTGCACCATATCGGACTCAATATCAGGTAACGTCTTTTCAAAATTCGTCGGCAGTTTCCCTGTACGTTCTATTGTATAGTTCTCCAATTGTAGCTCAAGGATTGTTCTGCTCCACCCGTATTTGATAGCGGCCATAGCGTATGCAAGTCTGCGGTTGGGCTCTTTTACTTTTTCCATCAGGCAGATATTGTGTCGCCACGGTAATTGTGCAACGGTGCGTTGCACAATTTCTTCATCTGGCCAGATTTCACAAAAGCGCCGCATATATTTCAAGTTGCGAGGCGAGAAACCATGCATTTCAGGGAAAGCATTTTTCAAGTCCGCCGAAAGACGGTCAACAACTTTACTCCCCCATCCTTCGTTATTTTGTCGTTGCAGTATAATCTGACCAATACGATAGTACATCATCGACATCTGGACATTGGCAGTAAACATAACCTGCCTTCTGCCATTTGCCACAAGTTCTTTGATGCTTACAAGCATTTCACCATACCAGTCCGGCATTTCAAATTGCGCTGCAGGGGTTGGGAAAAAAGCTCCCTTAACATCTTTCGTACGACCTTTCCTGTCATTATTATTATTCATATTCATATTTTGTTTGCATCGTTACAAATTATATTTCAACTCAGCCATCAGACCTCATACATCCGACATCTTTCAGCTATATTCCGTTTGCAAAGGTACGATTAAGCGAGCAAAAAGCCAAATAAATTTGAGCTTTTTCGAGCGAAAGATTGCGAAGCCACACTCAGACCTTCAGGTCAGAGAACCTTCGAGCGCAGCTCAAGGTTACTACTTTTCTATCAATAAAGTATGCAAAATCCGAAAAAGTTACACTGCAACGACCTGGAAAGTTATATACCTCTATTTATCATAGCGGCAGTATTAATCATAGCAGTACTACTAAAGAACTGGATTCACAAGCACAAATAGCGTGCTACCTGTTCCTCTGCCATCTACATGTCCGTAAGTTCCAGGTAACATCTTCGCTCTTCCTATAGTGTTGCCATACTCTACCCATACTAAATGAGTATGCCTAGAAGCAGCCTAGAGTATGGCTAGAAGCACCCTAGAGTATGGCTAGAAGCACCCTAGACTACTTTTTACTCGTTTCTTTGGTTGATCAGATTAACCACGACTTTTACCATCACATCCTTCTCCTCCGTCTTGCTCTCAGCAATCATCAGCGTCAAAGCCACGAGGGTATTGTCAGCCAATCGTTTCGAGCCATCCTCACGATACAGAATACCGTTATTGTTCAGGAACCAGAGGAACAACGTAGCAGCAATACGTTTGTTGCCATCGCTAAACGAATGGTTCTTCGTCACCAGATACAACAACATAGCCGCCTTCTCCTCCACACTGGGATAAAGTTCCTCGCCCCCAAATGTCTGATATATCTGGCCAATGCTGCTCTTAAACGACTCATCCTTCTCATTACCAAACAGCGCAGAACCTCCAAACTTATCGCGCAATGTTTGGATAGCCTCCATAGCGTTCTCATAAGTGGCATGGAATTTCACATCATTAGTGGTATTCCTAATGCCCAATCGCTGATAATCATAATCATCCAGCGTGTCAAGAGCATAGGTATAGTCCACTACAACGTCATACAATTCTTTCTGATCTTCTTTCATAACACTCTTTTCGTTTGCACGCGGCAATCATGCCGCAAAGTTACTACTTTTTTTCTTATTAGTAAACAAAAGACCAAAAATGTTAATCCATCAACGTGTTTTTACTTGATTATCTCGATATTGATTTCCGTTCTGAACTTCCTTACATAGATGAAATCAGTAATGGCAAACAACATGTGCTGAAAGAGGTTGTGAAACTGGCTGATAAGGTGCAAGTCCTTGGTCAGCTCAGGGTCAAGCCCTTCATTCCAATTTGGAGGCGGACAGTCCATACCAATAAACGAATCAAAGGTATAGCCCTCATCCCTAGGGAATGTCAGAGTCAACACAGATATGCCATCAGCATACATGGGATTCAGGTCATCATCACACAGTGCGTACCACAAATCTTGCCTATCATTACCCTGTATAGGATGCAAAGCCGGATAGTCTGTATCTAGATAAATTTTAGCAGTAAGCTCCATCTCTTCGCCATCACCTTCATCTATGATGTTTATCATCTTATCCCAGATACGATGAGCTCTATCGTACATATCACGAAGCGACTCACGCAGTGCATCATTAAAGGCGATAATATCAGGTAACAGCTCTTTCTGATTCGCCAGAACCTGCTTGTTGATGATGTCTTTTCGTAGGGATAAAAGCACATCATTATCAGAGTTATAACTGCGATAATCATTATATTTTAGAATGATCTCCCTCTCTATTGCATCTACATTGTTGTCCATAATAACACGATTAGTTAATCCCATAAATTTCTATAATGCTTGCAGAACAGTTCAAGCCCTTCCTCAATGGTCTTTTCTTCTTCCTCACTGAATGTTGTTATATGCTTCAGCAACTCGAACGCATCAATCATCTTCTGAATAGCCCTATTCCATTCTGCCATTCCCTTAAATGCAGGACAATGGCCATACTTGTCGAGAGCCTTGAATGCTTTTAATCGATCAGCAATCACCCCAGCCAAATAATTGTCTGTGTTCCAAACCTCTTCTATGGGGTAGTCATTCTTATAACTCCAATTCTCAGCGGAGTCATCTTTCTTCTTCCTTTTCATACAGAATCAATATTGTTAATCCGACAATTCACGATAATACTTGCAGAACAATTCCACCCCTTGTTCAACAATCCTTATATCTTCTTCATAAGAAGGTGAATAATCCTTTACCAATTCAAAAGCATCAATCATCTTCTGAATAGCCTTGTTCCAATCCTCCTGATTCTCGAAATCTTCTGGCCATCCATGCTTATCGAGTGCTTTGAATGCTTTCAATCGAGGAGAAATCTCTCGTGCCAAATAGTGATAAGTACCCCAGACCTCACTTATTGGATAACTATTTATATAGTCATCATATCTCACTTTCTTTTTTCCCATATTACTTGTTTTACTAATGGATTTTTTGAATTGAATGATGCATAGTCGATGCGGACTTGTCTGCCCAATGAGGAATCTGTGGCTACAAGGATGTCGCTTGATTTGCAATTGCCTATAAGGAGCTTGCACAAGCGTTGTTCGTCCTCATTCAGTTCTTGGTGCCATTCGCCAGTTGTCAGAACCACTACCATTCTGTCTAATCTGGTATTGATATCTTCTATCTCCAGCAATTCACAAAGATACTTGGCCCCATTGGTATTCTCATCCGCATACGATGTAATAGTTTCTGGACTGAACAAGTCTGACTGAAACAGGCCACACAATTGATCCAAACTCATATTGTTTCTTTCGTCACTCAAAGCCGGAATGGCCTGAACGATGAACCTACTGATAGCTGCCATACGCTCATAGTAGTGTGCCATGAACTCTCTGCGAAACATCTTCTTCCTTTTAATCTTGTTCATCGAAGCGCTAATACACCAGAAATAGTCTTTGGCCTTGCTGAACAATTCTTGTTTCTTTGATGGAGCTAATTCTCTAACAGAAGGTATGTAGCCACCATTTCTGCGGATGACGGAGAAATTCTTCTCTGCACGTGCCTTGTTATATACAAAGTCATCCCACCTATCTTTGTGGTATTTGTCGAGTTTGAAAAATCTGAATTCTTCCTCCTGTTGTTCTCTCACAAAACCATAGAATGAGGTATGCCAAATACAACAAGCCGCAATTTCTGCATTCGTAGCCTTGACCTCAGGGTCAATGACGATTTCTTTTGTCAGTGAATGCTCCCAATAATCTCCCTCCATAGGGTGAGCATCGAGATGTGGTTCACTGTCTTCGTCCCATTTACTCATGGAGATATGGCACACATCAGAATTTGCATCATCATGATGTTTGGGAGTCATCAAGCGCAGCATATCGAAATGAATCTTATACCATTTCAAATTACCCTCTGCTTTTGGGTACATCTGCAAAAGGCAAGGAGCCACCTCCTCAAAAGTAACACTGTTTAATAATTCCTTGAATGTCATATTATGCAAATGTTTTCAGCTCTTCATTTGTCAACTCTCTTCCTCCAATTACTTCGCCTTTAGTATTAACCAACGAAGCATACTTACCTTTGAGACAGATGAAATCGTCTTGGTTTACCTGGATTATCCTACCAACGTCTTCAATCATAGCAGTTCCTGTTCTATTGCCTTCTTCATCATAGATCTGGTAAGAATCCTTCGTAATGCCAGCAAAGAAAGACACACCTATGATCCATCCTTTAAAATAATCCTTCTTAACCATACAATTATCAAGCAGCACAGATTTCTTCTGCATACCCTTTTCATTGTATGTAATGTTGGCAATGGGCATGTACTCAACTCTACGTGGTTTATCAACCGAATTAACTCCAACACTCGACATCGTTACTTTTACACTTTTGATACTCATAATATTCACTTTTATTGGTTTATGGTGCAAAGATAAAAGAAACCCCTGCCGTTTTGGGGCAGAGGTTAAATGTTTGTTCGGAGTTATTTTATTCTGGAAAGTCAGTTTCTCGATACTCTTTCATCTTAGATAATAATAGATTAAAGAAATCTACGATTTTACTATCATCGGTACCAACAGCTGCAACGAAGTTAGCATTGCCCTCCATTTTGAATAGTTTCGACACATCACAGATTTCTTGTACTTTTGCTATGAATATGTCAGGATGATTACCATATGAGAGAATAGATAAAACATACTTATTTCCTTCACTATCTATCTTCAATCCAATAGAAATTGTTCCATTCTTTCTTTCGTATTTCCCATTTTTGCCTTTACAATAGTATTCATGAACTAGCTTTCCTTCAGAATCTACCCACTGATTTGTGCCATCTTTTCTAATTTTATTCTTTATTGCAATAATTCTTTCGAAGTCATTTTGATTACCCCGAATATTAGTATCAAGATATTTCTCTCTTGTCGCTACAACTTTCTCAATTTCAACCCCTTTATACAAATCATTTATGATTCTTACAATAGCAGGCAAAGAAGCCAATACTCCATGAGCGCCACTTGGATGCGGAATACCCAGAATTATTGTTCCATCAAGTTGCGTTATAGCACAAGTGTGCTTAATATGATAAGGCTTAAATTTCTTGATAGGCATTTTTACATTTAATCCTTCTCTTTTTCTTATAGAGTTTACAAGTTTATCAAACACGTCTTTTACTGAGAAGCAAACAAGAAACTTTGGTTGAAGAATATCTAATATTAAATCTCTCGTTAATTCAATACAACTATTCTCAACATTGGTTCCTATTTGATCCAACACTTCATATATCTTGTTTCCAGTAAAGAAAATCGCATTAGTAAAAACTAAATGATCCAAATCATCCATAATGGTAGATTCACCAAACGTCTTAATAAAACCATCACGCAAATTTTTCCATATAGCCCACTTTTCGTTTCTCTCTTTCCAACATACATTCCCGGTTTTACAACGTTCTCTAAAATAATCGCTATTTTCAAATTTAAAATTGGAATCCGCCTCATGAGCATCATGACCTAAAAACATGATATTGATTTTATTGCCTAAGGCTGTAGAAATGTTTGACTGCATGGCTGCAGCTGGCATGTTCAATGTCGGACCTACTTTCTCGACAAATTCGCATGCCTTATCTATCCAGTCATTATACTTCATTTCGACATCAATACGATTATCCATAATCAAAATTGTAAGTTTAACTATATATTATTGAAATATTCATTTCTTTCACTTCTGCAGGGAGTATTCTTATTTGCCAAACAATATTCAAACCATCCATGCAATCAGCAAGCTTTTCAAGCAAGTCTGTAGGATTAGACGAGCCACATAATGTTACAATGACTTTCTTTGAGGAACGTAGTTGGGCCAAGTATTCACTTCTGATTGTGTCAATGATACTTTGAAGTTGTTCTTCATCGTTGGCACCTTTTCCTTTGATGCGAACTTCATATACGCAATCTGCATCATAGAGATCTTTGAGGTCTGAGTAGTCAATAGAGGCAACGCCCATCTGCTGTAAGATTCCACAGACAACAGCATCCATGTTTTCCCACTGATAGGGCCAGGGGCCTTGACATGCGTTATATTCTGCAATAGCAGTTTTCCGCTTTTCGTCGAAGTCATGTCCTGCCTGTTCAAAATCCTCATCAGAGATTCTTCCTGCATCATGAAGTTCGCGCAATGCAGCGTAACTCTCATAGATGCTTGCTTTCTTACTATTTTCCATATACTTAATTGATTTACCTTTGAATTCTGCATAGGCGATTTCTCGTCTGGTGCTATCGCCAATATAACCACCTACATTGATGACAAAGATTTCATCTGCCAAGTCAATCTTTGCCAAATGCTGGCGGTCAAGCATATCTTTCACGCCCTCCGTCCATACTACATCGTCACCAGAATGGCCAAATAGGCCTACTGATATCACAATGTTACCTTCAAGGGTTTGGCGCTTCTGAGCCTCCAGAAATTCATCCTTGAAGCGAGTGCTACCACAGAGGGTTATAACCTTAAATCCATTAACCATAAGTCTTATTTATATTTTAGGTGCTACAAAGATACATCTTTATTTTGAAACAGAGGCATTATTAACAATATTTTTAGGTCCCAAGTAGGTCATTTCCCAGAAAAGGCCAGCAGCCAGCTCTACTTCGCTGATTTCAACATCGTCTCTAACGTTCACTTCCATACTCAAAACCTCAATCTTATCTTTATGTTCTGCCGCAGAATACAAAAGCCCTTTCTTGTCATTGACAGAACAATTCCAGTCAATTAAAGAATTCGTCATCTCCCATCTCGATGCTAACTCAATGTAAAGATCAGTAGGCTTTGGTTCGCACTCTTTTGCCCAATGATTATATATACCACGGAAAACCTCAACACTTGCATCAGAAAGATGATGCTTACTGTTCACTACAAATAGATGATCAAGATGCAGAAGCACGCTCTCAAAATCATACTTTCTAAATAATTCTAATACTGTCATATTACTGTTCTTTATTGTTCACGATGCAAAGATAAAAGAAAGGTGTGCCGTTTGGGGGCACACCTTATAAGAATCTCATTATTATCTTATATTTTTTATTATTTTCTTTAGTTTTTTCTTTTTATTATGAGGATAATAATGTCACGTGGACAAGTTAATAACTATAGGATTTCCCTTGCAATCCAGGCACAGGCCTCAGCATCTGCGAGGGCATGATGGTGATTCTCGAGTATATATCCACAGCGTTTTGATACTGTGTGAAGTTGGTGGTTGGGTAACTCAGGGAAAGCCCTACGAGAAGCCACACAAGTGCAATAGAATTCATAATCCGGATAGTCCATCTGGTAACAACGGAAAACGGCTTTCAGACAACTCTCATCAAAGCTTTTGTTATGAGCCACTAAGGGCAAGCCATCAATAAGTGGCTCTATCTCTTTCCAAACTTCAGGAAATACAGGGGCGTCCTCAGTGTCCTCACGAGAAAGCCCATGCACTTGGCTGCACCAATAATTATAGTAGTTGGGCTCTGGCTGAATAAGAGAGTAGAAAGTATCCACTATCTCACCATCTCTCACTATCACAACACCAACAGAGCAGACACTGGTTCGCTCGTTGTTGGCTGTCTCAAAGTCTATTGCTGCAAAGTCTCTCATTTGTCATTCTTGTATTTGTTCCACATGTGTTTTGAAATCTCTGCCACCTCATCACGGAACCATTTGGGCTCCAGCACTTCGATATCACTGCCTTGCGAAAGAATCTCCTGACGGAAATCGAAAGTGGGACGAAGCCTGACAGTAAAGATACTGTATTCATCTGTCCGCTCAATCTCATGTTGTGACTGATGTAATCTCAAACTGCGAAGATAGTTTGCCTGTCCTGCGGAGACCTTGAACTTAATAGTCTCTACGCTAACGTTTTGGTCAGCAATGATGCCAAAACAATCATCAAAGAATTCTACAGGAACAAAATCCTTGGGGTATTTGAAACTCTTTTCGGTTAATCCCAGCCATTGAACCCTATCCAAAGCGTAAATCATGATCTTATCATAATACGGACTACGCGCCACCAAGTACCAGCGTTGTTTAAAAGCCCTCAGACAATAAGGCTCAATTTCGAAAGTGTTGGCCTCGTCACGTGTAAAACTCTGGTAAGTCATACCAAGTACCAGGTTCTTCTTCAGGGCTTCGAGAATATCAGGCAGATACTGCTCGCCATCAGGAATTTCTTCGAACAACACCTTATCCTTGATGCTGACGCTATCCAGCATCAGATTGCTGACTGTCAGTGTATTGAAGAGCCAGCTGCGCATCGAACCACTTCGAAGCTCATCAGCATTCTGGATATAGTAACGGTATTGGCCTCCCTGCTCGTTCTCAATGATGAGACCAAACATCTCTTCGATAGCGATACGCCACTTATGGAAAGTCCGAATTGACAACGGCTTGTCCTCACTCATATCATTATCGAGCCAACGACGATTGATTTCCTCAAAAGAAATCTTCTTAGCCTTGTAGATGGTCTCCACAAGCCATACGTACTTATTTAATAGATTCTTTGCCATACATTTTTATATTTGATGCTGCAAAGATACAAAAAAGGTGTGAATAATTGAGGCATAGGTTTGAAAAATAATCTGAAAAACAATTCTGGCAACTATGGCGCAACTTTTTTCTTTTGGTCTCGCCTTTTTGCTAGCGTATCTTCCAGCCAAAAATTAACTCATCACCCTACGGGCTGAACGGCGCTCTGCTCCCTGCTGTACAGCCGACAGCAGGGAAGTGTCAAGCCGACAGCAGGGAGCAGAGTGGCAGTTAGCAGGGAAGGTGTTGGCGTTTGCCCGCTTCCCAACGACGCGCGGTTTACTTACTGCTCGTTGTCAGTTTGCTTACTGCTCGTTGGTAGTTTGCTTACTGGAAGCCATGACTCCACCCAATCGCTCGGAGTTCCTTTAGGCAAAGGGGAAATGGAGGGGTTAGTGTTACCATAACACTCCACCCGACACTCCACCTAACACCCCACCCAAGACTCAACCCTTTTATGCACGCTTTAATAGATTTCGCAACGAAATTTCATAACCTTTTGGGTGGAGTGTTAGGTTGAGTCATAGGTTGGGTGTTGGGGTTACTGTTTCGGCAACACCCACCCCAGTGGAAGCACCCTATTTATTGGCATTCCGACAAATCAGGGTTACTCTTGGCTCTTTTTTGCGCCCTGCCCAGAGAAATAATATTCCCTGCCCTGGGAATTCAAGTATTAATGCTTGCAATTGTTACCTTTAATGCTCGTAATTGCTACCATTAATGCTGGCAATGGAATCAATACTATCGGAGTAATCGGAAATACTCCAAGAGTATTTAAAATTACTTTCGGAGTATTGCATTTAAGTGCTGGGTTGAAGGGGAAGAGTGCTGGCGTTTGCACGGCCGCGGGGACGCGTCGGTAGCACGGCCTCGTGATTATTGGGCGGGATTGAGATAGTGTTTTCTGTTGATTTTGCCGTTGAAGGTACGTTCGACTTTGTCGACCAGACTGTAGAGCATGGGGATTTTGTATGCCTCCAGTCTCGTTTTCAGATGCAGGGCGAGGGCCTTGCGGTCCAGCGACTTGCCGTCCTTCATGACTACGAGGAGCTTCAGGGCCTTGCCGGTAATGATGTGGTCAACGGGTATACACACGCAGTCCTCCACGTCGGGGAATGCCAGTGCGGCATCCTCCACCTCGGTCGGTGCGACCTTGAAGCCGCCGACATTGATGACGTCGTCCTCACGGCCCGTGAGATGCAGCATGCCCTCAGCATCGAGCATTCCCATGTCGGAGGTGTAAACAGTATCGACCATTGAACATTGACCATTGACCATTGACCATTGACCATTGACCATTGAACATTGAACATTGACCATTGACCATTGACCATTCTCTCTTTGAGAGTGTGGCGTTGCGAGGACCATTGAACATTGATTGTCGCCGAGGTAGCCGGTCATTAAGGTGCGCCCCTTACAGGCGATGAGGCCCTTGTCGGTAATGATGATCTGCGAATGTTTCATCGGACGCCCCAGACACCCTGCCACGCACTTACCGTCGTTATAGTTGTATGTGCTGATGATGCCGGTCTCCGTCGAGGCGTAGGTGTTGTAAAGGCGCGTCGTGGGCAGCAAGCGACACAGCGCCTCCATGTCTGCCTGCGATATGGCTGCGGCACCGGTTTCGATGAAGTCCATTTTGTCGGCCAGTGCTGCCAGTTGTGCGGCACCAAACTGCAGCAGCATGCGGATGCTGGCGGGCACGAGGAATGTGGCCATCTTCGGTGCGGGATATTGGAAGGCGTCGAAGAATCGGTTTAAGTCCTTCAGGCCGTCGACGATGATGGCGGTAGCCCCCAGCATCATGAGCGGATAGAGCTTCGACAGGCTTCCGATGTGGTTCAGGGGTCCGTTGACGACGAATGCCAGGTCGTGGGAGAATCCCTGTCCGTCGATGAGGTTTTCGGCATCGGCAATGATGGCGTCGTGGCTGATGATGACGCCCTTCGACCGTCCTGTTGTCCCCGTGGTGTAGAGGATGTCCGCCGAACCCTTCGGGACGGAATGCGGACACAGCTCGTCGGCAATCTCCTGGAACGACGCCTCGGGGAGGTCTTTTTCCAATGGTGCTACGACACATCCTGCGACGTGATATGCAAAATAGTCCACAAGGTAGTCAACCGTCGGCAGGGCTCGCAGACAGACAATCTGTCCCTCCCGACAGCCGGCCGCCTGTAATGCCGCCGCCTTCCGGCTGATTCGCTCCTGCAGCATGCTGTAGGTGCAGTGCTCCCCGCCGCAGACGATTGCCGTCTTGTCAGGGTATAGTGTGGCGTTACGTTCGATATAGCGTTCGATGGTCATAGTTTTATGTTCAATGTTCAACGTTCAATGTTCAACGTTTTCTCTTCCACCATTGCCACGATGCTGTCAAGCGTTTTCAGGTTCTTCGGCGTAGCATCCGTCGCCTCCAACTTGATGCCGTATTCGTCGGAAAGCAGCATCAATATGGTTGTTACGCCCAATGAGTCGAGTTCACTGAACAGGAAGTCGGAGTCGAAATCCACCAAGGGTAGCGCTTCCTCTAATAATTGTCTAATCCTTTCTCGCATATTCTAAATTATTTGTTACGTTTTCGGTGGCGTGACGGGCCACGATGGCACGCTCGTCGTCGGCAACGACTGCCACATAGCGTCGCTGCGGATTGAGCAGTGCCACTAGCAGTGCCGTTTCGCCCCAACCGTCGTCGGTGATGGTTTCGCCGTCCGACAGTTGACTTAGTTCAGCCTCGTGTCTGCGCCAGTAACGCAGCCGACGGTTGACGGCCATCGATATCTCCACCCCACGGTAGCGGTAGCGGTCGGAAACTTTCTGGTAAGCACTATTTCGATTTCTAAATAGTAATCCACAAAGGGTTATCGGCTGCTTGCGTTCGTTGCCGTTGCGGTCGTACACCAACCAGCGGAAGCAATATGCTGGTAATAGCCAAGCCATAAAGACGACTGTAAACATTCCCACGATGGTCACCTCAGCCAACGAGCGCAGGGCGGGATGGCGTGCCACAATCAGCGATCCAATGCCTATAAACATGATTAGCGCTGAAGTGATGATGCTTTGTTTGTATGAGTTCAGCATCTTGCGTCGGTAGGCGTATTCATATTGGCAGCCCTCCGTCATAAAGATGGTGTAGTCGTCGCCCTGTCCGAAGATGAATGTTGCCAGGATGATGTTGACCACGTTAAACTGTATGCCCAGCAGCGACATGATGCCCAATATCCACACCCAGCTGATGGCCATGGGCAGGAACGATATGAGGGCCAGTTCTATGCTGCCCATCGAGAACCACAGGAAAAAGAACACGATGGCTCCGCAGGCCCAACCGATGTAGTTGAAATTGTCCGTCAGACTGCTTACAATGGCGGAGGTGAGGGCAGATGAACGTTGAACGTTGAACATTGAACGTTGAACGTCTGATGTTTGATGGCTGAGGGTCATGAGTTTGTAGAAGTCGTCGAACGAATCGTCGGCAAAGCCCATCGCCGCAGCTTTCTGCCGCAGTTGCTGACACAGTGCGGCACCCTTCGTAGTGCGCCATTCGTTCCATTGGGCGAGGGCTGAAGTCTGAGGTCTGAGGTCTGAGGTCTGAGGGCTGAAACTTGAATCCTGAAACCTGAAACCTGCGGTTTGTTCCAGCAGTTCTCTCGGAGAGAGTGTGGCGATGCAATGCATGTCCTGGCGCTGTTCGTCTGTCATATAGTTGATGTTGCGCAAATCGGCATCGAAAGAAGTCTGAAAGCTGAAATACCCCAACACGACAGTCAGGGCAACAACCATCCCGACAATCCACCGCTTGTTCTCCAGCTGTACATCGCCGAGTCGTTCGAGAAGTCTGATGGCTGATGGCTCTCTGACCTGAAGGTCTGAGTGTGGCACGCAATGATGTCTGATGTCTGATGGTTCTCTGACCTGAAGGTCTGAGTGTGGCACGCAATGATGGCTGAGGTCTGATCTCTTTTGCACCATGTGGGGTAACCATACGAGTACGAAGATGATGGTGCCGACGAGCAGGAACGCGCTGAAAAGCCCCAAGTCGCGCAATGCCACCGACTGCAACGGCACCAGTGCCAGAAACGCCCCGACGGTGGTGACGTTGCCCACAACGAGCGGCATCCTGATCTCTTTGAGTGCCGTCTGCACGTCCGTCGTATGTGACAGATGTGCGATGAGGTGCAGCGGGTAGTTGACGGCTATACCCAAGATAACGGAGGATATGCCTATGACGATGATAGAGACATCGTTGTGAACCAGTGTGAGACAGCCCATTGCAAAAAGCCATCCCCATGCGATACTGACAGCGATGAGCATCATGTTTCGCACGTTGCGGAATACCAACCACAGCAGAAGTAGAATGAGAATCACCGCAAAGGTTATTGAAATAATGCTGTCTTTCTTTATCTGTTGAGCATTGCCGACAGCAATGACCGGACCTCCTGTCAGATGTATGCTGACGTCGGGATAGGCGTTGCCGACGCTGTCGCACACCTGTTGCAGCATCGCCACCAGTGCGGCATTATGCTCCGTCTCGCTGGCTCCGAAAGGTGAATCAATCAGAAGCATACTGCCATGAGCCTGATTGGTTGGTTTCTGACGAGCCAAAACAGACGCGAACAAATTCAGCGGGTCGTGCTGAATTTGCATAGCCGCCATGCCGCCACTGGGTAGCATCAGCATTTGTTTGTCGTTTTCCAGTTGGCGGTCCATAAAGTCAGGCGTTTCTGTTATGCTGTCTATACGGGCATAGTCATCCGCTGTCAGCAGGTACGGCATCCGCGCATAGATGGTGTTCATAGCCTCTTGCACGACTTCAGGATCGTCACCCTGCAAAATGGCTAATGGCTTTTGGCTTTTGGTTGTTCGCAGTTCCGCCCTCTCTGTAAACAAGTCTACAGCAGGCTGACAGTCATTGTCTGGAGATTGAAATATGACATAGATACGACGTGCACTCGACGTATTCTGATATTCCATAAAGGCTTCTTGCTGCTCATTCTCAAGTGGCAGGAAGTCGGAAATATCTTCCTTATACGACTGTCCAGCTGTTAACAGCACCAATATGGCCGTTAACAGCATTAACGACGTCCAACGCCACAGAGTGTGCGCCTTATCTGTTGTCCACCGGATTCGCATAGATTCCCAAAAATATTTCCCGCAATCGTTCTATGTCGCACGTCTCCGCATAACGGTCCAGTTTCGCCAGATGGTGACGGAACGCCTCACGTTCCTCGTCGGTGTACATCCCGCGGTAGCGCTCGTTGCCATACAGTATGTCGTGGGCCACGTAGTTGTTCGGCCACAACCGGTAGGCTCCGTTGATGCGCTGGTCTATCAGGCCCGCCACCGCCTTGTGGTATTCGTTGTTCGTCAGCCCCTCCATGGCCGCCAACTCCTCTGCGTGGATGGGTTCACACAGTGCCATATGTACGCGTCCCTTCCATTGCACGATGCCCGTCATGATGCTGTTCAAGTCCTCACCGGGCTTCTTCGTATATTTCGTGTACTGCGACTCATACAGTTCCAGCGCCTTCAGCACCTCGCACGACTCCCATTCGTACGAGATGGTCACGGGCACGATGTTCAGTTCCGCCAACGCCTTCACGCGGTCTTTGTCCTCGCTCATGCAGAACATCTTTATAACGCCTTGGTCCGTGCGGTCTATGCCGTTCTTTGTCCGTCCGTTGCGCTGGGCAATCCACACCGACTCGCCCTTTTCCCTGATGGTATAGCGGATATATTCCGAGAGATGTAGTGACTGGCGGTAGAACTCCTTGATGTCGCCCCCAGGCCGCGCCACCTTGAACATCTTGTTGCTCCGGCCTACGTCGATCACCACCGGATGACGCATCAGGTTTTCGCCAAACGTAATCTCCGTGGTCTCAAAACCGTTCTTCACCAGCCAATATTGCAGCAGACTGGCGTCGAGCATGATGTCTCTGTGGTTCGACACAAACAGGTAGCGCTTGTCATGCGAAAGCCGCTCCAGACCGGAAACGGTAAACGCTGTCATGCTGCGTGCAATGACCTGTTCGTTCACCTTCACCATTGCATCATGCTGAAATTCACGAACAGTCTTAAACGCTCGGACGCGCTGACGTACATCTTCCAATGGTTCCGTCGGATATACAAACGATGCCAGTAACGGAAACACGTCGCTCGTCGCTATGCGCTCCATGGCCGCCAAAAACTCCTTCTCGTCATACGGACGAATATCGTCAAACTTACCTATCATGGTTTCATGTTTCATGTTTCATTGCAACGCCACACTCTCAAAGAGAGAAGTTTCAAAGGTTCTTTAGCCATTCCAAAAACATTTGCTTCCACTGGCGACACTCCGGCGTGCCTTTTCTTTCACTGGCACCAAAGCCGTGACCGCCCGTTTGGAACTGCACATACCGGTGGCTCACTCCCGCTACTGTCAGCGCCGAGTCGAGCAATACCGAGTTACGATAGTCCACCACGGGATCGTCCACACAGTTTACTAGAAACACTGGCGGACAGTCCGTCGGCACGTGACGCTCTAACGACAGCTGGTCGCGTAACGCCTCGTTCCCCGTGCGTGAGTCACCCAACAGTCCACGGCGCGAACGCTTGTGGACGCACTCCTCCGTCATCGTCACCACCGGATATACCGGCACGACAAATGCCGGACGGTCTACTGCGTCAAACAGTTCTGCTGCCGACATCACTAGATGTCCACCGGCTGAAAAGCCCATCGCGCCAATCTTCGTCGTGTCCACACCATACTCCTCCGCATGTTCCTTCACATATCTGATGGCCTGCCGCAGATCGTCCTGTGCGTCGGGATATCTGGTGCCACGAAATATTAGTCGGTAGTGTGTGGCATATGCCAGTGCCTTCGCCGTGCGGTAGTTCAGCACAAATGCCGTGATGCCGTTCTCCTGCAACCACTGTCCTACGTCGCTGGCCTCGCCCTCCTTGTCGTGCCAGAAATAGCTGCCACCGGGACATACCACCACCGCAGTACCGTCGCCTCCTACGGCTCGATATGGCGTCATCATCACACTTTTGTGATGCGGGTCATGCTCCCAGATGTTTATCTGAGCGCCAGCCCTCATGGCGACAAGCAGTAATAGGATGATTATCTTTTGTTTCATATTTTATTTATTATTTAGGCCGAAGGACGCATTGATCTTATTAACCACATAGTTTCTGCCCAAGATGGCCTCACACGTCGTGATGGCCGTTAGGGGCACACCGCAAAAGCCGTGCAGGTTGACGTTCTGACCCGTCAACAGCAGGTTGCGCACCTTTGTTACCACTGGCACCTGCGACAACACGATATTCTGACAATTTTTGGCATATCCACAAATGCTCCCGTCCTTCACACCATAGAAGTCGCGGATGGTCAGGGGCGACGACGTGTTGATGGCCTCTATGCATGCCTGGAAGCCTGGGTGCATTTCTTCTATCTGCGCCAACAGCAGTTCTGCACATTTCGCCTTCCATGCCTCATACTCCGCACCACGATGCCCCACAGTGGTGTTCTCCCATTGCCTGACCATATCGAAGGGCATGGGGGCTGTTATCAGTACCTTTGTGGCGTATTGGCCTTGATGACAGTTTGGAGGCGTCATCATCAGGAATCCCAATGGCCAGGGGCGGTCCGTCCGACTGAAATTCCACACATCTGCATATCGCGTCATATAGTATTCCGAATGATTGATGTATGGGAACGTCTCCGGCTTCAGCTTTACGTACAGTGCAAAAGCGGAATGGGTGTTGGGGATAGTGTCCAAACGCTCACGATACGATTTGGGGAATGCATTCTCTGACCTGTGGTCAGAGTGTGGCGTTGCATTCTCGTCCATCAGTTTCATTAGCGTACAGGGATGAACGTCAGAGATGTAGTAGTCGGCCGTGTATTGCTTGCCACTCTTCGTACGAACATACTCCACCTTCCTGTCAACAACGTTAATCCACTCGACGGCATCGCCTGCAATCACCTGACCACCATTGGTGGTGATAACGTCAGAAAGGAGTTGTGCAAAATGACCGCTGCCATCAACAAACCTGCTGGCACCATGAATGTACAGCGTACTGATGATGGCATGAATGTATGCTGGTGTCTCGTGGGCACGACCGCCATACAGCGGATTCATATAGGCCAACACACTCCGCAAACGTTCGTCCTTGATATATTTGGCAATAAAGGCATCAGCAGCCATCAGAAAGTCATTGGACTCAGCAAAGAGCCCCATCTGACCTGTAGAAGGTCTCAGATTGAACAAATCTACCTTGTCAGCGATAGCCAATACGGCATCGACATAACGCTCCAGATTTCCTTGCTCTTCAGGAAAATACTTTGACAGCGAACTGATAAACCCTTCCCGGCCTTTAGCTATATCGTAATAGGTGTGGTCTTCTGAGAAATACAGTCGGTCGGTGCAATCGTCATCCACATCGCGAATCTTCATTTTATCCAGCACACCCAGATAACGGCAGATTTTCCATACATTACCACCAGGATGCATACCTCCAATCACGTGCATTCCTGTATCGAAATGCTCGCCAAAGCGTTGGAAGGTCTGGAGCCCACCACCAATCGTAGCGTTCTTCTCCAAGATGACGACCTCGAAGCCTTCCTTGCTTAGGATGGCACCAGTGAACAACCCACCTAAACCTGCACCTATGATGACGACGCGCTGTTTCATGTTCAATGTTCAACGTTCAATGTTCAATGTTGTTGGCCTTGATGATTTGCTGATAGATACGTTCAGCGGTAAGTAATTCACTACATGTGACGATGGTGCCAACGATAACACCCAGAATACCATGCGAATTGATATTTTGTCCTGTTTGCCACACATTGGGAATCTTCGTACGGTGCGGCACCCTGCATGCCGCCCCAAGATGAATGTCACGTGCAATGCCATACATACCGCCACCTTCAGTGCCTGTATAGTCACGATACGTCAATGGCGTAGAGGTATAATAGTGTTTGATGTGTGAGCGGAGATCAGGGAAATGTTTTTCGGCAGATTCCAGAAGTTGTTCTGCCTTACGGAGCTTAAAAGCCTCGTAATCGTCCCCACGATGACCAACGGTTGTATTAGCCCATTGCGCTACATCCTTCATCTGCATATACGAGATGATAACGCCGGTTTTTGCGTAACGCGGCTGTGGCTCCTGACAGAAATGCATATAGAGATATCCCTTGGGCCACGACTCCTCATCGTACTGCTCACAACCCCATGGAGATCCTTCGTTATAACTATAGAAGTTGTAGTTCTGGTATGGCACAGCCTCGTCTTTAAACTCCAGATAAACGGAGAACCCGCCAATGGTCTGGGGAATGGCGTTGATGCGATTGCGGAATGCCGGACGTATCAGCTTCGAGTCCGTCAGTTCCAACGTCCGCATGGGGTGGGCGTCAGAGATGACATAGTCGCACGGTATATATGTACTTCCATTTACTTCCACTCCTGTTGCATGCGTGTCGTCACATATTATCTTAGTGACCTTATTGTGCGTCAACACCCTGCCGCCATACTTTTCTATGGTACGTACCATGGACGCTGCAATTCTGTCGCTCCCTCCCACAACTCGAAAGGCACTTTGATTATAAAAGTCCATGATGAAAGCATGGGTGGAAAACGGCGTCTTGTCGCGTTCGGCAGCATAGAGTGGCAAGGAACCTACAAGGACTTTAGCCAGCAAAGGATCGGTGATAACGCTATCAATCACTTCGTTGACAGATCGCAACTGGTATTCGGTGTTGATGGCGGCATCGCTCTCGGCATGTTTCAGAGAATGCAGCGACGATGCTCCTGCCACGCGCTCTACCAAGTCGAAATAGGCCTCCAACTGCTGACGCTGATGGGGGAAATAGCTGACCATCTGCTCGATGAAGGCCTCGCGACCATTTGCAAAGCGATACTTCTTCCCGTCAAGACATACGACATCATATCCATCCCTGTCGAGTGGGGCTAACTGGATGTCTTTCTTAATCTCCAAATATTGCAACAGACGGTCCAGCGTTTGTCCCTCAGCAGCACTTCCGACGAAATGCATGCCCGTCTCAAAACGTGCTCCGCGACGAGAGAAACATTGCAGGCAGCCACCCACCTGAGTACCCTGCTCCAGAACGGTCACCTCGTAACCGTTCTTTGCCAGGATGACTCCACACGACAAGCCTCCCATGCCACTGCCTATGATGACTACTCGCTGTTTACACATCTTGCTCTATTCGGTTCGCTATTTGTTCATACTTATTGATGTAATGCTTGCGCAACTTGGACGCCTGCTTTTTAGTATCACCCATCTGTCGCAGTTTGCTTAAAGGTATAGGGTCGCCCACCTCAATGTATATGGGTCCTTTCCGCAGATGATAAGTCCGCGGGGGCAGTATCCTTCCTGGTCCATAGAGATACATGGGTACGACGTCTAAACCCAATTGCTCTGCGATGTGGAATGCTCCCTGATGAAAACGTCCGATGCGGCAGTCCCTTGAACGGGTGCCTTCCGGATATACTGCAATGCTGTAACCCCGCTCTACCAGAGAGCGTAGTTTGGGCATCAACTCGTCAATACCATTCTCTGACCAACGGTCAGAGTGTGGCGTTGCATTGGCAACAGGATAAAACTCCGCATGGCGTATTATCAGACCATATATGGGGTTATGCCATACCCACTGGTTAGTGAGGAAAATGATATTGGGGGTGAATATCAGTTGACAGGCAAGGTCAATATGCGACTGATGGTTGCAGATGACCACAGAAGGCTTGGAAAAATCGACGTTCTCAGCGACTTTATATTTGAAACGAGTACCAGGAATACCATGCCGTAGCATGACGAATCGCGTGGCGTGGTAAATCAATCGATGTAGGTTGCGGCATTTCTGTTCTGTCACCTTTCCAATCTTTACATATAGCCATACTATCGGGGTGAAGACACAGCAGCAGAAGAACAGGACGAAAAGGAGTGAATAAACCGTTCTTGTGACATTTGCCAACCATCGGAAAAAACGTAGCGGTAAACCATAGACGACTGCCAGGAAACATAAGATGGTGTTCAGCACGCTGATGCGGGCAAAATCCATACCAGGGCGGAAATGACTGACACGCTGGTCTCTTGGAGGATAATAGACTTCGATGTTGATGGGAACCAGTTCTACACCATGCCATGAAGCGAAGACAAGGAGTTCCAATTCTGCCTCGTAGCGTGATGTCAACAAACGGAGCCCGTAGAGTTTTTTCAACGGATAGAGCCGATAACCTGTCTGGGTGTCAGGTAGGCATCGCCCTGTCTGAACATAAAACCAGAAGTTCGAAAACTTATTGGCAAAACTGCTCCCCTTTGGCCGATCGACACCCTCCAGCGTGCGACTACCAATAATCAGTGCTCCAGGATGTTGTCGATTCGCCTCGAGGAAGAGACTGATATCATGTGGATAGTGTTGCCCGTCGCCATCAAGTGTAATGGCATAGGCAAAGCCCATCTCCAGAGCTCGCTGAAAACCACGTTTCAAGGCGTACCCCTTACCACGATTCTGAGTATATTCTACGATGGTAACACCCTCTATGGCATGAAGAATGGCGGACGTGCCGTCTGTTGATCCGTCATTGACAACAATCACATCCATGCACTCCTTGAGAGTCTGACGGACAACAGCATCTATTGTCCCAGCATTATTGTATGTGGGAATCACGACACATATACCGCGGTCGTGTAATAATTGCTGTTGTCTTAGTCCATTATCCATTATCCATTACCTTAAGTTGGTAGGTGATGTGACGACGCTCATTGTGATACGTTGTTTCACCCTGTTGCAGACGGAGCATCAGTTGGGCAAGGTCCTTGCGAAGGACACGACGGATATACCATTTGTCCATCATGCTTATGACATGATGTAGCTTGACTTTTTGTTTTTCTGGATGATAGGTGAAATCGAGCGCTGTGACACCAAATTCATTGAAGAGACTGCCGCGTACGACGTCACCTTCCCGCAATAGCACACAGATGCCGCTGAGGTATGCTTTTGGCATTTCGATAGAGGCAGCATAGCGGATGCGTCCACCTTCCGTTTCAGGAATTGCAACGCCACACTCTGACCGTGGGTCAGAGAATGTAGATTGCGCAAATAGCCGCATGACGGCTAATTGGCTAACGAATAGTAAACATATCAGCGCTGATTTTCTCATTGGTTCTGATGTTATTCAATTCGATGACTGTCTTGTCGCCATTCCGTTCTATCAGTTCTACCTGCTTCACCATCGCATTTTTCTTACTGAAATGCAATATAATCTTCTGGAACAATTGTTTCAAGTCTTTCCGTTGAGGCAATAAGGATGCTATCCATTCGTTGCCGTTTGTGGCAATGGTGCTCTTAAAACTCTTGTCGTCGGTGAGACTGGTGCCAACAACGCTATTCATCATGATACGGGCAATCTCGCGGAACAGCTTGTTTTTGTTCACGTCTATGACATCGTTACGTTGTTTGTTTTTTAACAGCACTTTGTCGTCGTTGAGTATAAAGGTATAGGAGTAGGGTGATGTGTATTCCCAGCGCAAACGATTTGTTTGCTGGTAATACATCCGTCCTTTCGACGTCATTTTGTCGTTAAGCATTCGGAGATGCTTCGTTTGTATGAAGTCGCACTGCATCGTCTTCATGGCTGATGCAGCCTGAGTGATTGCCTGGCGGATTTGAGCCTCGCTCTGTTCTCTCGGAGAGAGTGTGGCGTTGCAATGCGCCATCAGTGACAGGTGGACGGAGACGAAAACAAACAGTAGAATCAGTAATCTCTTCATAGCTTAACTATTTAGCAATCAACATACACCCAATAACAATGAATGCCACGCCAAACCATTTAATCATAGAGACCTCCTCATGAAAGAACAGTATGGCAGCAAGTATGCCAAAAACATAGCTCAGACTAACCATCGGATAGGCTGAACTGAACGGGAACACCTTGACGATATACATCCATAGCAATGAAGCAGCACCAAAGAACAGTCCGCAAGTAGCAAATTGCCAGTTGGTGAGGATGGAGAGCCAAAAATCACGCGTCCACGCAAAAGGTGGCATTTTCGACAAGGCAAACTTTAAGAACACCTGCCCTCCTGTGAGCAGGATACTTTGAAGAATGGCGTATGGTATTATTTTCCACATGACAACACAATAGCTTTAGAGTTTACGGATGGAATATCGTCGTAGCCCAATCGCTGCATCAATTGGCGATAGAGGGGAGTCGATTCGTCGTGGCATCCCACGAGAACCGTTTTACATTTGCCGCTTTTCAGCAACAGCTCAGCATCACGTATGGCCCAGTCAAAAGAGGCCTGGTCCTGAGTATAAGTGATGTTATATCCATGACAGCCCAAACGGATGGCGATATTGCTGCTGATCGTATTATGCGTGCTCTGCATGAAATACGTGGGCTTTAGCATCGTTTCGCCTTCGTCTACCATTTGTCTTAACAATAACTCTGAGTTTTCCAGACATCCCAAAGCAGTGCCAGTAATGATGGCATCTGGCTGTTCTATGCCGGCTTGCCGAAGTGCCTTCAACGATGACAGTAGCGAACTTTTCATGATTTTCCCCATGCGACGGGCTTCCAAGGGTTTTACGTAGTCTCGAATCTCAGCCAGCTGGTCTTCTGATGTGATTTCAACCCTTGCAAGTTCTTTAATTACACAGGGGGCATCGTTGCCGATTTCTAATTCTCTCTTTGAGAGTGTGGCGTCGCAATTATCGTTTCTGCTTAAGCTGAAAACCAAAGACGTGTCATTACCTCCAAAACCAAATGAATTGCAAACAACATGCTGGAGGTGACAGTGGTCTTCACCCATCGTGGGAACAATGCCGCCATCTATAGCTTGCGACCATCCGAGGTTCGCAGGTACAAACTGATGCTGTAGGGCAAGTAGGCAAATGACAGACTCAATGCTGCCTGAGGCACTGGTAGTATGACCAGTAAACGACTTCGTAGAACTAACGAGGGGCATGTTTTCGCCAAAGACACGCTTCAATGCCATGCTCTCTGACAAGTCATTATTAGGAGTACCAGTACCGTGAGCATTCACATATTGAATGTCCGATGGCTTCAAACCAGCCATCTGTAACGCTTCTGTCATTGCCAGATAAGCCCCCTCGCCATTGTCAGACGATGCCGTCTGGTGAAATGCATCGCAGGCATTGCCATAGCCAGTAAGATAGGCGTGAGGCGTAACGCCACGACGACGGGCACCTTCTTCTGTTTCCATAACGAGGAATGCAGCGCCCTCGCCAAGGTTCAGTCCTGCACGAGTGGCATCAAAGGGCCGGCAGGGCTCATGGTCGAGAATCATCAGTGAGCGGAAACCATTGAGATGAAAGAGTGACAGGGCCTCTGCACCACCAGCGACTACGATGTCTGCCTCACCAGCTGTCAACATTCTGGCTCCCAGCATGAGGGCATTGGCTGCAGAAGAACAGGCGGTGGAAATCGTGGTGTATTCTGCAAAGATGTCAAAATACTCCGCTATCAGGCGGGTGCTGGCCCCTGCACTGTGGTAGCGCAGGCATTGCAGGGCGGCGTCAGAGTGTGAAAACTGGTCAAACAAATCCTCTGTAATGTCCATTCCTGCCACTGTCGTTCCGGAAATAAGTACCAATCGTAGCGGTTTTTCCTTAACGGCGTCACACGGGATGCCTGCATCTTCCAGTGCCTGTCTGACTGCCAGCATTCCCATCAGCGTGGTACGGTTAATCAGCGTATCTTTGACTCCTAACAGATTACGCATATCGTCATTCGACAAAGGCACCTCGCCCACAGGCAATTCCTTATGGCATGAGCGGAGAAACTGCATCGTGCCAATGCCGGAATGCTTGTGTTGCAGGGAGTCAAGAACAGATGGCTTGTCCTGTCCTATAGCACAGACAATGCCCTCGCCAGTTATGACAATATTATTGTTCATCATTTAGTCCTATGACTACTTACATATTCTGCTATTGTACGAATGCTCTTAAAGATTTCTTTCCCTTCAGCAGGATTAGCCAACTTGATGCCATACTCTTTCTCCATGAGCACAATGAGTTCAAGTGCATCGATGGAGTCAAGACCAAGACCCTCACCATCACCAAACAGTGCATCATCGGCATCAATGTCCGCGGGGGTCATCTCTTCCAAATTTAATGCTTCAATAATCTTCTCTTTTAATTCTTCGACCAGTGGTCGAAGTGTGGCGTTGCAATCTAAAATCAATTCTTCCATATTTATCTTTTTATTAATTTCAATTCTGCTTCAAAATGTTGATCGTCCTCATAATCTATCCAACCAGTCAGAATGCTTTGGATGGTTTCGTCGAGGAAAGTCGATGCCAATACTTGGTGCATCATGTTCTCATCTTTATGGGGCAAGATATAGAAGGATGTCTCGGCATGATAACCGTTGCGCACTGCTATCTCGCCACAAACGATATTGGGTAACGTATATACAAATAGCGAGGGGCTGGGGAAATAGTCGTCGCCAACAGCAATGCTTTTTGCGTATTCACGATCAACCCACACTGATGATGAATGGTTAAACAGCACCACAGCCCTGTCAGCGCATTGCTCCTTACGAGGGCTTTCCTGTTTTAATAAGAGTTCACTTGCAATGAATCCCAACTGAGAGAGCTTGTCCATTTTATAAAACTTGGGATAATTGCCTATCTGTTGTTTGTAGATTTCTGTGAGATCGGAGGGGGGCGTTATACGTACATGATGTTCAACAGAATAAGTATTGGCAGTATATTGTTGAGATGGGCTTGGCGCATTTGGTGCGCAATAGACAGCAGCGTTGCAACCACCAAAACCCGATATGACCTTTACAAATGATTGTTTGCTAATAGGCATAGGTTGAGAGGAGATGTTCACACGTCCAGAGACGCCGATTTCACTGAATCCCCTGGTACCGAGCAGTTCTCCATGCGCTACGGAGTGCATTGTGATAATTGTCTCAAGTATTCCAGAGGTGCCAAGGGTGTGGCCGTAATATCCTTTTAGCGAATTCATGGGGACGTCGGAGAGTCCTGCGGCGGCAATGGCCACGGACTCCATCTGGTCGTTGTACATGGTGGCTGTGCCATGGGCATTGATAGCTGATAGGGTCTGGGAATCGACACCTTCTGTGACATAGCGGATGGCATTGGCACATCCCTCTCCCTTTGGGGAAGGACTGCTGATGTGGTAGGCATCATTGCGGATAGCTCCACGGACTATTGACCAAACCTTAGAGGTGAGAGGTGAGAGGTGAGAGGTGAGAGAATTTCTCAAAATCATCGTTGCTGCAGCCTCGCCGAGATTCAAACCGATTCGCTCGATGTCAAACGGACGACAGGGTTCTGGCGACATGGCTTTCAACGACTGGAAGCCAGATACGACGAAATGACTAATGACATCACAGCCTACAACAATCGCAGTGTCATAGCTGCCACAGTCCAACAGACGCTGGGCAGTAACAATAGCAGCCACACCAGAGATACAGGCGTTGCAGACCACGAGGGGTGGGGTAGTGATGCCTAATAACGATGCAATACGCTTGGCAGATTCTGCGGGTTGAAGGATGGCGTAATCAGCGGCAGAGAGGTAATCGATATTCGCTTTGGTGGTACTGACAACGAGCAGGGTGCGAGGACTGGCGACATCGATGGCGCACTGGCGAAGGACGTCCGTTACACTGTGGTAGCATAGCGATTCAAACCACGTCAAACCATGAATCATCAGTTTCTCACGCTGTTCGTCACTGAATCGCGAAGCAACATAGTCATCTTCACTCCTGCCTGAATAGCTGGCATAAGATGTCAGTGCAGAATGCAACGCCACACTCTGACCATGGGTCAGAGAACGACCCGCCCGCAGAGCCTCATAGTTCTCTGCAGTGGTCGCACCAAGCGGCGACAGGATGTTGTCAGCTATGCAATATACGTTCATCGTTCAACGTTCAATGTTCAATGTTCAATGGTCAATGTCTCAAACACCTTCCAGCGCTGTTGCCATTCCTCATAGAACTTGGGACTATAGAGCACCAGTTGGTAGTTCAGGTCCATGAACACCTGTACGCTATGTGCAGTGGCTATGAGGCTCTCGTCGGCCGTATCGTGGATTTCATAGTCGAACACCACCTTTGCGGCCACCGTGGGGCGATAGATGATGTCGATACGGGGCTGCATGCCATAGAGGATGGGCTTCTTCCACTGGATGTTCATCTCCACCATTGGAGCGTAGTAGCCGTGACGGACATAACCCATGTAGGTAAGGTCGAATTTCTCGCCAAACAATTCGCGGGCGTCCTCAAAGTACAGCATGTAGGAGCCATGCCAGACGACGTTCATGGAGTCGACTTCAGAGAAACGGATATCGAGGAGTTTGGATGCTTTTAATTCCATAGTTCAAAGTTCAATGTTCAATGTTCAACGTTCAATGTTCAACGTTCAATGTTCAACGTTCCAATATTCAAAGTAATTGTACCATTGTGTGGGATACATTGTGAGGATACGCTCCAATTCTGTGGCATACCCTTGAGCCAACTGACTGATTTGCTGCCGGCGTGGCGACTGCCTGTCGTAGTCAAGCGGCTTTACGTATATTTTGTAGCTGTTCGTAGCGGTTTTCATCACATTGACTGTAAGCACGTTAAGCCCTCTCATGGTAGCCACGCTAAATGGTCCCAATGGCAGTCTTACTTCCGCGCCCAGCAACTTCATGGTAACTGATTTCTGAGAACCGAAAATTCTGTCGGCAGGCATGCTGATGATCTCGCCCTGCTGGATGACCAGGTCGAGGAGAAACAGGTGGCTCATGTCGTCGCTGACTGGAATCATGCGGATGTTCTTGTCGGCAAACATCTCCGTACGATGCTCCATCACAGTCTGTTTCTCGCCAGAGAATACCAGCGCGTTCAGGCGCTTGCGATCTGACACAAGGGTGTAGCCTGCCATTTCGTAGTTGCCGATGTGGGAACTCAGCTGGACGAAAGCCTCAGGACGCTCAGCCAGACGCTGGAAATGTTCGAGACCTTCGATGGTCACCTCGAAACGGTGGCCTGCATACATGGCGAAACGGTCGATGACGACCTGTGCGAACATGCAATGGTTCTGATATGTTTTCAGAAACGCCCGTATCGGACCGTAACCCCACCGTTGACGGAAATAGTGATAGATGGGCTTGAAGCCGTCACGTAGCAGACAGGGAGGAATGACAAAGACGTAGGTGAAGGCGTAGACAATCCGAATGTCTATACCCTTCAACAGTTTGATAAGCCAGCGATGCATCAAACTATTGCCGTATGTCGTGCCTTCCCACTGTCTCATCAACGTTCAATATTCAACGTTCAATGTTCAATGTTCAACGTTCAATGTTCAACGTTCAACGTTCAATGGTTTTACTCTCGATGTAATCGCAGAACTGGCTGAGCGTGGTGACGCCCTGCATCTCCTCAGGCTTGATCTTAAAACCGAAGTTGCGTTCTACGATGACCACAATGTCTACGAAGTCGAGACTGTCGATGCCCATGTCGTCCTTCAGACTGGCATCGGGGAAAATCTTTTCCTCATCAATCTCCAACTCGTCAATGAGGAATGCTCTTACTTTTTCTTCAATTTCTTGTCGTGTCATATTTACTAATGTTTAATGTTCAATGTTCAACGTTCAATGTTATTACAGACAATGATACTGTGTCCCAAACCCAGATGGTCGTGAATGGTCTCAACGGACAAACCGGCCTGCTGGATACAGGATTGCATATCTTCCGTATGATACATTTTTGAATTACCGTTGGCCATAGCCGTGAAATAGAGGCTGGTCATGGTAAGGCAGAAGGCGGCAGTCTCGAAACGCTGACGGTCCCACAGGGTCTCCATAATATAGAGGCGGGTATGGGGCGTCATAGCGGCCTTCGCCCTTTTCAGGATGCTGACGATTTCGTCCATGCTGAAACAATCAAGGAACTGGCTCATCCAGATGGCGTCAGGACCGTCTTCACGCTGGGGGAAGGTCGCATTGGGGTCGAGCAAGTCGATGCCATATCCGTGAATACGCTCTGCACCCTCTTTGCCTTTGACGTTCTCTTGCATCATGGCTATCTGTTGAGGCAGGTCGAGAATGGTGACGTCTGCTTCTTTGCTGTAACCAACACATTGCAGGGCCCACTTGCCAGTATTGCCGCCGACGTCGTAAAGTGTGCGGACATGATGGTCGTCGAAAATGATTTTCAGTGCCTCAGGAAATGACGTATCGCTATAGAAATGGTCGAACCCAAACCAGCTCTTTTGCACTTGCTGTGGCAGTTGGGAGAGACCCTCGTAAATCGTTGGCCATGGGCCGAAATGCTTCAACCCCTCTGGCTTGCCATTACACAACGATTCCTCAAGATGGAACCACCCCTCGTAGTTGACGTCGTGGTTGAAGTCGATGTTTACACGGGTGGCAGGGTCGGTGGCCAGAAACCAGCCGGTCTTTGTCAGCGTATAGCGGTCGGTGGTGGGGTCGATGATGATGATCCCGATGGTGAGCGAGGCTTCCAGCAGACACTTGACGGCATAGTCAGAATATCCTGTCTTCGTGCAAATGTCTTCGCGGGTAAGCCCGTCCTTGGAGTCGCGTAACATATCGAGGATGCCCCACGTCAGCATGATGCGTGCGGTTTGGAACACGGCAGGACCCCAAGCGATGAATTCCGCCAGCCGTTGTGCGTCGAGTGCCGACAGCGACTCTTTGCTATACCTTTTCTCTAAAGCCGGAAACAGTTTCATATCTCAACGTTCAATGTTCAACGTTCAATGTTCAATGTCCAATGTCCTAATCACCAGCGCACTATTGGTGCCGCCGAATCCGAACGAATTGCTGAGCACCGTGTTGACCTCCGTATCAACGGTCTTGGTGGTGAGGTTCAACTTCTCAGAGTATTCGTCAGGATTCTCGAAATTGATGTTTGGTGCCACAAAGTTATTCTGCATCATGATGATGCTATAGACAATCTCGCTGGCTCCAGCCATCCAACACTCATGGCCAGTCATCGATTTTGTTGAACTGATGAGGGCGCGCTGACCGCGAAACATCCTGTCGAGGGCGATGGCCTCATACATATCGCCCTGAACCGTCGATGTCGCATGGGCATTGATATAGTCAATGTCGTCGGGCGTCATGCCAGCATCGTTGAGGGCTCGCGTCATGGCTATAACAGAACCATTATCGCTGGGTTCTGATATACCACCACCATTGCTCGAAAAACCATAGCCTACGACTTCTGCCAGAATGGTAGCACCTCTGGCTACGGCATGGTCGTAGTCTTCAAGCACAAGTGCTGCAGCACCACCGCTGGGGATTAGTCCGTCGCGGTCTTTGTCAAACGGGCGGCTGGCCTTCGTCGGCTCGTCCATCCTGATGGAAAAAGCATTCAGCGCGTCGAACGATGCCATCGAGTAATAGTTGGTTTCCTGGGCACCACCGCATAGCACCATGTCCTGCAGCCCCTGGCGGATGAGCATATAGCCCAGTCCGATGGAGTGACTGCCACTGGCACAGGCCGCGCTGACGGTGAAGTTGATGCCGCGAAGGTGGAAGATGGTGCTAAGGTTCATGTTCACCGTCGAGTTCATCGACTGGAAAATGAGACCATAGCCCAGCATAGCGGAGTCATGTTTCTCGTCCATAATCTTCGACGACTCGATGACGGGTTTGGCGGAGGAGTCGTTGCCAAAGATACAGCCTACCTCGTTCTCGCGGAGATAGTCATCCGTGACGTGGGCCTGTTCGAAGGCCTGACGACTGGCCATATAGGCATATTGAGCCTCTTCCGACATGCCGGCACGGGTATGACGATCCACCATCTGCTTCGTAATGACGGGTGTCTCGACGATGCCCGTAAGCCCTGAGCGGTAACCGTATTCGAGTCGTTCGGACTTGAGACCAATGCCCGATTTGCCTTCGTATAGTGACTGTCGGACGGTTCCAATGTCAGTTCCAAGACAGGACCAGATGCCCATGCCTGTAATAACAACACGTCTCATCAGGTATGCAGGCCGCCGTTGATGTTTATTACCTCACCAGTGATGTACGACGCATCGTCGGAGGCAAGGAATGCAACGAGTGCTGCCACTTCGTCGGGCTTGCCGAAACGACCTACGGGAATCTGCTTCTTCAGGTCGTCAACGGGCAGGTCCTTCGTCATGTCCGACTCGATGAAGCCGGGGGCAATGGCGTTGACGGTGATGTTACGTAGTGCCACCTCCTGAGCCAGGGCCTTCGTTGCACCAATCAAGGCAGCTTTCGCGGCACTGTAGTTGGTTTGGCCAGGCAGTCCCTTCACACCCGACAACGAGGCGATGTTGATGATGCGGCCACCGCGCTTGCGAGGCATCATGTGACGCAGGATGCAACGCGTGATATAGAAAAAGCCGTCGAGCGTGGTGTCTATCACCTGATGCCACTCGTCGTCAGACATCATAAACATGACGTTGTCGCGACGGATACCGGCGTTGTTGACCAATATCGAGATGTAGTCGTCAGGATGCGACGCCTCCCAGTCCTGAATGGCCTTTTCCACTTCCGACTGGTTCGAAACATTGAAAGGCAGCAGTTCTGCCTTGCCACCAGCCTCTTCGATAAGGGCTTTCGTCTCGTTGGCAGCAGAAACGTTAGTGTTGTAATTGATGATGATGGGCATACCAAAAGAGGCCAATCTCAAACAGATTGCCTTTCCAATGCCTCTTGACCCACCTGTGACTAAAATGTATTTCATTACTTATAAGTAAACGTTAATGTTAAAAACAATTGCAAAGGTAATCATTTTCATTGGAAAAGGAGTCTAAAACATTTAAAATAAATATAGGTGTAACGCGTTTTTTGTTTTTTTTATGATTTCTTGATAAAAAAACGCCCAAAAGTTTGGTGGTTCCATAGAAAATGCCTACCTTTGCACCCGCAAAACGGTAAACTGATCGTTTCCAAGGTAACATGGTGCCCGTAGTTCAGTTGGTTAGAGCGTCAGATTGTGGTTCTGAATGTCGACGGTTCGAGTCCGTCCGGGCACCCTTCAGAAAAGTCCTGTAGATCAAAGATTTACAGGACTTTTTCTTTTTCATCATCTCAAATTTGATACTGATTTGATACTGCTAGACAGCTCCTTCGATTTCTGCGCTATTTCTGCCATATTTTCTCCTTTAAAAACTTCTTTTCCCTTAAAGTCCATAACAAGCCTTAAGGGAAAAGAATATTATTAAGCGTTGACAAGTTGAAATTGTCATATAGATGTCAATTTGTCCACTCCGTTGTCGTTTGCATAAGCAGGAGCACTTACTTCAAAAGCTGCCACTCACCTTTAATTTTCGAATGTTCTGGATTTATATATCCGAGTTCCTTAAGATCGTTTATAGCCCTAAGAATAGTGCTTTCGCTTACGCCTAAGTTATCCTGAAGCCATGAATATTTAGCTTTACGATTTATCTTAAGGGCTTCATAAACATTCTTTACTATCATTGAAGGAAATTCATTTTCCGTCAAAAATGACGGTTTCTGAACTTTTCCTTCATCATTTTCCGTCATATTTGACGGTTTTTGATCAAAAATGGTCAAATCTGACCTTTTTTGTGACCGTTTTTCTTCTCCCTCAATTACAAGACCATTAGCAATAGCCGCATTCATGGCCCTCTCTCCACGAGGTGATTTACTCTCCGTCACCATAACAGCCGTTTGATGACTGAAGTCATAAACAGCCTCACCATTCTCATTAGCCTTCAAATCTTTCTGCACCCTCAGCACACCACGACTGTGGCGATTAACGAAGCCTAAGACCTTCATAGCCTCTGCCACTACGATGTTCCGATAGTCATTCACCTTGGGGAAATTTGCCTCATTGGCACGTCCATACAAGCCACCGTGATTCATTATCTCAATGCGGTCATCATACTGATAGAACTGAATCGGTCCATTGCTCGTATAATCACGATGGCAGATTGCATTCATCAGAAGTTCACGAGTAGCCCAGTCAGGATAATCCACGAATATATCTTCACGTGTCGAACTAACAGGTATAGGGCGACGATTGGCAATAGTAGTATCAACAAAAGTCTCCAGTTCCTTTAAGGTCGTACACAGATTCGCCTTGAACTCATGTTCCATCAATGTTGTATGGGTTGTGTTCAGAAAGAGCCATAATAATCCAATTACATTCATCCCTTTATGATTGGTAAAATCAGTTGTTATCATTGGTATTTTTTATTAATGACCCATCTGCCTTCCTTGCGGCCATCTTGACGCTCAATATTGATACCAAGTTTCCTAATAGCTGTAAACTCTCGTTGGATGGTCTTATCGGACACCTTAAGTTTTCCATATGAGCACATTAAAGTTCCATAATTTAACTTTCTGTATCTTTAATATCAAAGAAATCTTTTAGTATCGGCTGTATTTCATCATAAGACATAAGTATATTTCTGTTTTCTGGCAGATATCTATCAAATGATGGATAAAGTTGGCTATATGTTACGACTCCTTTATCTTCGTATTTCTTTTTTGTAACTTTAATGTACCTATGATAATTATCTATAGCATCTGCAAACTTTAGTTTCTTATCTTGAAATTTATGTTGCAAATTGAATATACAATCAAGACCTATTACTGTTAAGGGACGAATTCTTTGTTTTGTAGATTTTTTTAATTCCTGTTGATTAATAAGTTCCCTCATTTTAACGGACAAGAAATGATTTAACCCATTAATTTTATATTTGTAATCTGTATAGATGATTAAAGGATATATATTTAACCTCTTGTTATATGGGAATCCATCGTTTTCATATTCATTGTTTTCATATTTTTCTATATATACAACCAATTGCTGTATTGCTTTCCTTTTTCCCTCTGATTGAATAAATGTCCTTATTATGTGGTTTTCAATACTTTTATAATCCAATGATTCCATAACATTTTCACTCATTAGACTATCTTTTAGTTCTATAATAAACAAATGGTTTCCTATCTGAAACATTGCATCTGGTTTTCCTTTACTTTCATCATCAAATAAAGCACGTTGCCAGTTTCTTGAAAAGGATGTTGTCAATACGTTTCTGAACAAAGTCTTTTCTATTATTAATCCACTCGTTTTTTTGATGTTTTGAAATCCTGCATTGTTTAATCTCTCTTTAAGAGCCATGAATGTTCCTATAAAAATTTGGTTTAGAAAATAATTCCAATGAAGGACATAATATGCGCCATTAAAATAATACACAGGATGTGTTTTTAATTCTAAGTAGGAGTTTATTGTTATGTTATTTATCATTAATGGAGCAAATAACTTGTGAGTTTGCTCACTTTCTTTTATGCCTGCTTTTAATTTATGATGATTCGTGTAGCATGTTATATAATCTAAGAATATGATGGACAAGGCACTTGCATATGAGCTAAAGCTATCAAATCCTCTCTCTTGAAAAAAAATATCAATAATACTTGATGTACTTGGATACTCCTTTTTAATTCCTTCGATAAAATATTTAAGTCGATATATCTCATACTCTATTCTTATAGCTTCATTTACATCCGTTTCGGGTAATAGTAATGGCCAAAACATTTTCTCATACGAGAACTTGTCATCAGGTGTTATTGATACCAAGTTGTTGTGAAAATCATCATGTTTGTATAAGCGTTGTTCATTAGCGATAAAGAGCAGTTTCAAATATATTAGTTTCTCATCTACTGACATTGATGTTTCTATACATTCTCCTTTCTTATGTTTTAGTAAGATACAATACAATTCCATCAATGTAAAATTATTAAAATTTAGCGTTTTTAAGTCATTAAAGAAAAGCCAATTTAGAATGGCATGCCCATCAGATGTATTACATATAGCATCTTTGAATTCTATCATAATCTTCTCTTGAACATGCATCCCCTTTATATGGCTTGCATATAATGAAGCAGAAAGCGACGTCGTAAAAACAATATATTTCTCAGCAAGACCTTCTGTCGATAGTTGGGCAATTATTCCCTCCTGGTCTTCCTTAAAGATGTCTGAGTAGGTGGGATAAATTGTGAATGAAGTCTTCCTTTTGGCCATTTTTACATATCCTTTTCGTGTTTGTTTATCCATTATTCAGGAATAGCCTCTGATATTTGGGTGGTTGATAAAACTTCTCCCTTTAATTCAATAGGTTCGTCATCAATTATTTCTCTTTTTTCTCCATTTATCATACGAAGAAATGAATTGTGACTTTTCGAGAAGATTCCATTAATCTCTTTGTTGCTAAATCCTACAAAATTCAGCATACAGCATAATAGAAGTTTCCTTAACTTATGATTCAAGTTATAAAGTTTATGCCCATCCACAACATGCTCCTTTTTTCCAGGAGGAAGCAAATGAGAAAAGTAATGTCGGGAATCGCGGATACATTTTATATCATCATCAGATAATTCAAGAATAAAAATATCAGAAAATTCATTTCGCAAATTCTTCAATATTGTAGTTAGGTTTGGCCCGTCTTCTCTAAACCGACAATAAAAACCTTCAATAGCTTGAGCAACAATTAGGAAATCATTGCTACAAAAAGTTCCTATGTGTCCAACACTATCTATTAAGTGCGCACGAATGGGAAACATATCCTTTTCTGCATACCATTTACATATAATCGAGGAGAAAGAATCTTTTATCGTTTCATAAACGAATAGAAATTCCCAAAAACGTTCAGGATCATTTGACCTTTCATATTTCTTTTCATAGATTTCAATGGTTTTATTTTGGGTGAGGTCCCCATCCTTTTCTTTATCTATGAGCAGAAAGCGATCACTTTGCACTGATGTTAAAGTCGCAAACGAAAGGAATTGCTCAAATAAAAACACATTGCGTTTAGCATCATTCATGGAAATAGGTTTTGAACAAGTGAAACTAAGAGTACTCATCTGGTTAATTTCGACTTGCATTCCTGTTTTGCTATGTGTAATATTTACCTCTCCTTCAAGTTTTAATGTACAACCGTTATCTAATGTTACAGCAATTTGATTTGCCTTCTCTAAATCAGTACTAAATGTAAACTTCTTATCTTGTTGGCTAACATGTATGATATTTGGCCTAAACCAATATGATAATTCTTCAATATACGCTTTAATATCATAATTTCCAGTTTCTTTCAACGATCTTATATGTTTGCCAACAGCGACCACCTGTACACTGTATTTAGCAACAGGGAAAGGACAATCAGTGTTCAAGGACATTGATTCATAGCAATTAAATACACTAATCTTTTTGGCATCTGATGATATGCCCCAAATAACATTATATTGAGGCACATTTCCGCCTGCAAAGTGCTCTATAGGAGACTTGGAACCCAACACGCCAATAGTCTCAAGAACTATTTTATCTTTTTTTACAATCAATGTTCCAGATACCTGATTCTCTATATCATTAAGTAACCACCAAAGTCCTTTGAATTCCTTTATTTCCATTCTCGTTCTTTTTATATTGAGACTTGTTGCAAATGCCTATTACAAATTCCTAACTAAGTATATTATAGTTACCTACTAACCTATGAAATTTTGCCATTAATTATGTAAAATCAATTGCATAACGACTCGAGTAATTCTGGTAATTCTTCATGCCTGTCATACCATACACAATTTACTCCAAATCCTCGCATTACTTTTTCCATAAATGGAACATCATATTCTATTTTCCTAAGAAAAGCATAATGAACGGGCTCCACTTCGCCACCATTATTAGAAATATCTATAAGTCTTCTTAAATTGGGGTCTGTCATAGACAATCCGATAAATAGACATGCACTTCTACATAGGGCGTGAAGTTGTTCTACATTGCCCCAATTGTATGATTCTTGATATATTTGATGATACTCTTTTTCTCCTAAGACAATCGGTGACCAGTCTCCGTTTTGTGGTATAAAACCATGCACATGATAAACATGTAGGCTGTTTCCATCTATTGGTCGTGATTTATCAAACACAGGATAGCAGGGTTTCTTCTCATTAACTTTTTGTTCAACGAGGTCATCATAATTATAGGATATAATACTCTCTATATTACTTATTTCTATTAATCTTGCAATTGAATTAATTAATTTTGAGGTATGTATATTTGCATACAAGATGTTTCTCATATCAATATAGAAATCATCAGGTATCTCATTGGGATTTTTTTTATATGCATCAATAATATATCTTCCCTTAATTACGCTCTCTATATCACTATCAATTTTGGGCAATCCCTTTTTTATACAGAGTTGTTCTAAAAGACTATTCCAAGTGACAACACCTGCAGAAGCACTAACACCGGCACCAAGAAAAATGCTAATTTTATCCCTTTTCAATACTCCTTTTATTCTTTCTTGGATATTCGCATCTACATTGTCCAAATATTTATTTCCATTGTTTTCGTCTTCGGCAAAATCCATATTAGATATGCCTATTGCACTTGTTTTTTTATATAGGTCCTGATATGAAATGACCTCTATTTGACGTCTGCTCATACGAGCATTGTTAGTTAACCTTAAAGATGTCTCGTTTTCGTTTATGACAACGATAATTAACTTGCTTGGTTGAATCCTATCATAGATTTCTCTAATTTTGGAAAATGAATTATATATTAGACGATACTTAATCTCTACAGCAGTATTCTTTGGCCACTTTAATTTTTTTACACCATTTGGTAGAAGGAAATCAAACTCCCCACCAAAGACAATGCCTTCGTCTTGGCTTAAACAGTTCGAAATGAGTCTGAAAACATCTTTTTCAAATGTTTCCCCTTTTATTGATGTTGTGTCTATTTCCATTTATATTTAATTATTTTCTATTTATTATCTACTCTCCATACTGCACAAACAAATTGTCTAATTCTTCATTTGTGTTAATAACTGCAACTTTCTCGCGCAACTCGCTATGTGCCGCAAAGTCAAGTCTGCGGAGCACATCGCCTGTAGCTGTTTTCGTTTGACGAATCAGTTGAGCACGTCCAATACATGGATTTTCTGTTGCATATTGAGCTAATGCTTTTGCCTTGCTCACATTGTCATCACGAGTAGGATCGTGTGGTTCAAGTATGTCTATAATATAGTCACCTCCATTCTCTTTTCTGATAACCAAGAAATCAGGATAGAATGGTTTCTTTGTACCTTTATAGTTATGGTACAATGTTAATGCATCGCTGCCACGTGATGGATTGCGATACCAACAACGATAGTCCTCACGCTTGCGTTCTTCCTTTATCACATTTTGTTCCCAATTATTGAGTTTGATGCGCACCACACCCGTCTGCTCATTTACAAACAGATGGTCATTGTACTCTTCGCCCTCTTCATCATTACGGAACATTATATTTTCACCTAAGTAGAATGGAACATTTGATATCTCCTCACTATCTCGTACAATGTTTCTATATTTTGTTTTAAGAGCATCCGACAAACGGGTTGTCTTATGTCTATAGGTGTCATTTAACTTGTGGTATTCCCTCTTTGCAAAGTCATGCAACTGCTGCATTTGTTCCTCGTCACTGACAAACAATATAACATCCACCATGAAGGTATCTTGCCTATCTGGATTATCATACTTCCTTCCATATGCAGCACCTACACCCTCATTGTTTAATTTCTTCTCTGCTATTCTGTATTGTCTCTCTATATCAACATTCGATTCAGAGAAAATACTATTTACGGGCTCTGCCTTTATTATTTCACCAAACGCATCATACACATTGGCAAGCATCTCGAAATTTTCCACCTTAGCCTGCGCTTCTGCATATCTGCCACTTTGCTTGAGTTGTTGAATATAGGCACATATTCTTTCAACTATCTTGTCTATAACTTTCTCTCTTGCATTTAAATCTAAGCCTGATAATAGAAGAAAATTGCATAAGCTGAATAATGATTTTAGATAGTCATTCATTTGGAATGAACGTATCTGATAAGTTGGCAGAGACAAGCTATTTATAAAATCAACTATCTTCTCACGATCTATTCCGTCATATTCAAACTCTATGTCTATAGGTTCAGAGTTGCTGTCTTCTGCTGGTTGCTTATTCTGGTTTGGTGTATGACTTACGGGAGAATTTTTAGGTGTTAAGTTATTCGTTTCTACTTTATCACCATTATCTGTTTCTCCAAATAGCGGAAGACTGTAATCTTTTGGTGGCACTCTATGATGATGACGCTTTGAAGTAAGCATTACATAAGTTCCATGTCCGATTTCTTCATCCATAATATCAGTCGGCAATTCCCCACCTTCTTCGTTTTGAAGTTCGTCAACAACCTTCTTAACATTTTCTTTATCGAAGTGAGGAAGGAACAACTGCACATCATTTAGCATATCGTCAACCATTATGCGCTGTTGAATTGGCGTACGCACCATTCTGCCCAATAGCTGAGCTATAGCAGTAGAATCAATATATCTTCGGAATGACATCATTGTCTCTGCTCTTGGACAGTCCCAGCCTGTAGATAGTGTTTCCTTAAAGAACACCACTCTTGCCTGTTTGTTGTCTTGTATCTTCGAAGGCTCTAAATATGGCACATCAAGACCATTTATTGTTATGTTCCCCTTAATATCTCCAAATGAATGTACTACCTCACCTTTATTAAAGGTGAAACCTGTACGCTCCTCAATCTTTGCAAGACATTCACCTAAAGGTGTTTCTGTGATATTGCTTGCCGTACCATTCAGCACCTGAATAACAAAGATAGGCTTTACCATCCAATGATGTTGCTCTCTACAAAATGTTTCCCAGTGTTGGCATTTTGCTATCCATTCATCTGTTGCTGCTTGAAGTACGGCTATATCTTTCTGTTCATTAATATTCTTGGGGTAGTAAATAATAACTCTGTCTTTCAGTAATCCAGAAGAACGAACTTCTTCAGGACTTACACGCACAGGTCTATTCGTTGCTGTGGAATTCTTTACCAACTGATTGAAACGTTCAATTGTTGCAGACATTCCTATAACTACTGGCACAGGAGGAAGTCCATCTTTCTCACTACCTAAGATGAATTTCTGCATGATGGTGGTAGCACGTCCTGCATCAGTTCCTTTCATACCACGATGCGCCTCATCGATGATGAAGTATAGTTTGTCAGCCTTCTCATATATTGTGTTTGCTAACGTCTCCCATATCGTATATTGGCGATTGTCTGAGTGTTGAGTCAGATTACTGCTCTTGCTCAACTTCTGTGTATTCAGAAAATAAATATGTCCTTCCTCCAGTGTCTCACGGTCAAAAGAATCGTCAGAGATTACTACACATTGGTTGAGTTTTATCTTGTCTGCCTTTGTGTCAATCTTCTCTTTCGATTGCAAATTTAGTTCAGGAGAGTCCGATAACCATACAAAAATGGCATCAGGCTGCTCCACAAACTTTTCGTTACCGAAGAGGATGTCTTCTATCAGAGCAGACATGATGATAGTCTTGCCTGCACCTGTCGGAGCAGTAAAAGAAACAACCTGATTCTCTCTGCTATTCTTATATTCATTGTGAGCTGCCGCACAATGGTTGCGCAACTTCTCTAATGCTCGTTTCTGAAAGGTTATAAGTTCATCTAACATATTATCATCTTGTTATGTTAATACGAAAGTTATCTAAATAGTCACGATATAACTGGCATGTCTGCCTCTTTGGAAAATGTTTCGCCATTTCTTTATACATCATGTCACTATCTACTACAAGATATATCATTGTAATGTCTTCATGCTTATCTACTTCATCAACAAACTGCCCGAAAGATTTCTCGTCTGTCAGCACAGCAAAGTGGTTTTCTGGCAATACAAGCATTTCTGGAACACCGTCTTTCTCCAATTGTGGACATTGACCAAAAGCGCCAACTTTCATCCACAGCATTGGTAGAAGTTCGCGGAACTGGCGTCCTAATGCAACTTGCGTCTTGTCGAGGAAGTCAAGTTTGAAGAATACACAGTTAGATTCAAATCCTTCTTTCATCTGCCTGTGGTCTGTGCCTAAGTATTCACCTTTCAGCGGTTGTCCGTTCACATCGTGTCCTTCTATAGAACATACTGTGCGAGGCCAGTTCACATATCGGGCTATGCCTAATCGTTCCCATTCTTCATCGCCAGGCTTAAAGCCCTGCTTTGTCAGCGTCTTAGCCTCCTGTTCGCTTACCTCGTTGTTGGTCACCATAATACAGCGACGATTGCCACCATCTTCTGCATTCAGCAGGTTAACAGCATGAAGAGTTGTGCCTGAGCCTGCAAAGAAATCCACAATCAATGCATTGGGCTTGTTGGCAACGAAGAATCTGATAGTGTCGTGGACAGCATAGAGGGATTTGGGAAACTCAAAACGCTTATCATGAAATAAACCAGATAACAATTTTGTTCCATGTTCTGTAGCATTGTGTGAAGAAATAGACCATGCTGTTCCAGGAACATATTTTGCTTCATAATCACTATCATCAACAATAATAGAACCATCTTCCTTATGACCTATTATCTTAAAATCGCCATTTTCAACTTTTTTCTGTTCTCCGGATGCTATATAGCTTATTGCCATTCCTACTTTTGTAAAGCTACCTAAACGCACATATCCAGCAATAATATGTTCTCTTAATGTTGATGGTTGAAGTTGCCAACACCCTTCTTTACCATTAGGGAAAAGAGGCCAAATAGTACGTGTACCAGAAGGCGGAACAACGTCATTAATATTTTCTCCTTCAAAAACTTCTCCTACGGAATGGATAGATTTGCCATCATCATTTACAAAAATCGGGTAAAAGAGTTTAGGTCGCTCCTCTCTTGTTTTATGGGAGCCCATACGTCGTAGTTCTCGCCATCGAAGTTTGTTCTTTGTCGTATTTTTTACGTTGCCAAGCCATTCATCATCTAGTGCAATTGGCTTTGGACATCCTAACCCTATCATTACAAAAAATATGTATTCGTCTGTACGTGAGAATTCATTCCCTCGTGCAACTCCCCCATGATTTATCACACTGCTCACCATCTGAATTCTTGCCTCTGGAAACAATTCCTCCAGCAGACATCCAAGATGTAGGTATTCTTTTTCATCGATAGTAACTATCAGCACAGAGTCTTTCGGATTCAGCAACTTCTTTGCCAACAACAAACGGCGCTTTATCATCGAAAGCCATTTGGAGTGACGATATTGGTCAGAGGAATCAACATAATCATTGTTGTATTTCCAATCTTTTGCACCAGTATTGTATGGCGGGTCAATATAGATGCAATCTACCATTCCCGGATATAGATAAGCCAAGAGCTGCAGGGCATAATAATTGTCTGCTTCTATCAGCGCATGCCATAAGTCTTTATCAGGAGCATGCAAAACTTGGTCCATTATTCTGAGAGTAGGATATATAGGGCCCTCGTTGAGTCCTTCAGGCATATGATCCTCGAACACCAAGCCGAATTTCTTCTGCTTCAAAAGACGTTTTAATTCCGCATCAATCCTGTTGCGCAAATCATCATCCTTTATTTGAGCTATCAAATCATTTATTGCTGCCATATTAAATCCTATTTATAGAAAACCTTGCTTCTCACATCCACAGGGCGTGAACTTTTACCAATCTTTACCCAATCCTCGCAGAAGCTGGGATTAGTCAGTATGTAAACGTTGCCAGGTTCTTTGTTGTTCATACTTATTTTGTTTAGTCTGTTTCTTCTCTGCAATTGACTATCTTTTTGCCAAAATAGTCAAACAAGAATATCGGGAAAGCGTTAAGAATAGCAACCTTGCATTCTTCTGTGTTGACGTATTTGGATAACTGACTGTCGAAAATGTCTTGCTGATTATTCACTTCGTCTAGCAACTCGTTCTTGTCATTGCAGATGTAGTTTGCCTTGCTCGTGTTCATCGTGACAAGATGCAGCCAATTGGTCTTAGCAGTATCTGCCTTCTGCTGAATCTTTGCATCGTCGTCTGCGGACTTGATGGTGAGCACGAGATATTCCAAGTTTGACTTGTAGAAGGAGAACTCATGCACCTGGTGTTTGAAGTTCTCTTCTTGGCACCTCTGGCGAGTGACGGTATATTGCCAATAATTGTTGTCTGGCAATTCTTTGGTATAGCGAAGAGATTCTACCATTGGGTAGTTAATATACAGTTTACCTCTTCCTGTTTCATCGGTGAAATAACCCAGCAATTCGGAAAGCCTATTGTTATTTTCTTCAAGCGTCCTTGAATCTTCCTGAAAGTCATAGTCAAAGAAAAGGTAGATTTCCGACACCTCATCTTCTCGAATATCCTTTAATGTCTCATCGCCCTTTTCAAGCAGAATTTCCTTTAGAACAGAAACGGTATCGACCTCCAACATTTCGTTCAGGGCATCATGAGATTTCAGTTTCGTATAGAGGGAATATATATTGCTGTTGTATGTGCATACGAAGGTATCCGACTTCGCAGGAAAGAAAAGTCGTTTAATTGACTCAAAGTAGGTTTTGTCGTCTTTGCCTTCAAATACAAACAGTATCATACTTCAAATGCCCCTCCACGGAATAGTTTTTCTATATTATGACCAAATCTCAGTTCTTTGTCAGTACAACTTTGTAAAGGCTTAATCTTATTGTTCTGCAAGATGAAATTACAATCTGGTCGCAAGAGTTCATTTGTCATGAGGTAGGTGTTATGCGACGATGTGAACACCTGACAATTAAGATTGAACAATTGCTTGCATACCTCAAATGCCAACTTGAAGTGATAGAATGCATCGAATTCGTCAATAAACACGAAAGATGCTACTGACATTCTCTTAATCCACACATAGAGGAGTTCTAATGCTGAGGTTCCTGTAGATGCAATTGTCTGGAAGAGGATCGCATTGCCCCCAATTTCACAGAACAGGTTTTTGTCACCTTCTTTCGGAGGAATAAAGTTAAATTGTTGCTCACTTACCTTAGCCAAGAATTCAGAGAAATCCTCAACATACTTATTTTGAATGATAAAGTCCTCTAAACTGAATGTGGCTGTTTCGAGTCCAATAAATTCACGGCTATCCAAATTCTTAAACCACAGCATGGAGTTTACAAATAGAATCAGTTTGACGATGTAATGATCCTGAGGAAATGGATAGGATGCCGTCAAAAAGTTAACAACAGAAACGCTATTTACATTTTGCTTGAAATTTTCCTTTACGGTGGCATCAACCTTAAACTGCTCATCGTCAATCTCAAAAACAGATTGATTTCTTCTGAATACTTGTTTCTGATTGACAGTTAAGGACTCTGCCACAAGCAAGCCCACAGAATTCTTTGAATAATGATATTCCAAGATGTCATTATCAAATTTGAACACATATTCAAAATCTACAGGTGAGTTTGGATTTCCTGTATATACGAAGTTTGTATAGTAGTCTGTCTTTTTCCATTTGGCTGAAAGATGGTTTTCTATGTCGAAGATGGCTAATGCAAAATTAGATTTCCCTGCCCCATTAGGACCATATATAATGCCGTTTTTAATAATTCCATCTTTGATTGCATATTTATTGAACTCATAATTACTTGGATGGGACAAATCCCACTCAATCCTTTCCGCAAAGCCTCGGAAGTTTTTTACGGCAAATTTGATAAGCATAACTATTTCCTTTGATAATTCTGCTGCAAATATACACAGATTATTCCATATTCCGTAATTTTTTTACGGAAAAATAACATTTACAATTAAAAAGCACGCCAAATGACTAAGAAAACATATTAAATATAGCCAAGTTGTGTTGTAATCATTTATCTGACATACACTAACAAAACGATATATAAATGCTAACATATTATAAATTATCCAATTATTATTCGTTTTATTTGCAAGATCACTAGTGTCCACTAAAAATTAGCGGAGATGTTTGTAAGTTATTTAAATATAGAGTTTTAGAGCGAAAAATTGACGGTGACGATTTGAATTGACTACCTTTGCAATCCAAAAGCAAATCAGTCATTCGATGAACACCGGAAAATATATATTCGCTCAGCTTATAGAGTTCTTGCCTCAGAGAATATTTGATAGAATTGTAATGAAATACGAAGGGAATAAATACGTGAAGCATTTCACATGCTGGAACCAGTTGCTCGTCATGATGTTCGGGCAACTGAGCAACCGTGACAGCCTTCGTGACCTTACAAGTACCATATCTGCGCATTCCAACAAAGTTTATCATCTTGGCTTTGGCAAGAACGTGACGAGAAGCAATCTCGCAAAGGTCAACGAGAGACGTGAGCCACGTATCTTCGAAGAATTTGCCTACCATATGATAGACATTGCGAGAAAGAAGAGAATCGACAAGGACTTTGAGATAGACGGGAAGGTGTTTGCCTTCGACTCTACCACCATCGACCTTTGCCTGAGCGTCTTCTGGTGGGCAAAGTTCCGTCGTGCAAAAGCGGGAATCAAGATGCATACGCTCTATGAGATTGAGACGGATATTCCTGCCTTCATCCACATCACCGAAGCGAAGGTTCATGACCAACGCGCGATGGACGTAATCCCTTATGAGCAGGGGGCTTACTACGTGTTTGATCGAGGATACTTTGACCTGAAAAGGCTCTATCATATCAATGAGATTGAAGCCTATTTTGTAATAAGGCAGAGAGGTAATCTTCAATATGAGGTTGTTAGCGAAAGTGACACGATGCATAATGCAGACGGTGTACTCTCTGATCAAGTTATAAAACTTACGAATTACTCTACTAAACAGAAATACCCTGCTGTTCTTCGCCGCATCACATACTATGCGGCCGACAAGAACAAGACATTTGTATACCTGACCAACAATATGGAGATAACGGGTACTGAGGTTGCCCTCCTTTATAAATATCGTTGGCGCGTGGAACTCTTCTTTAAGTGGATTAAGCAGCATCTCAAGATCAAATCCTCCTTAATTCCGCAACACTTTGATTTAACTTTATTTATAAGTTCCTGAGCAACAAAAAGTTGCTCAGGATTTTGCCATGTCAGATTTTTCACTTATCTTAGTGTTGCAAATCAAAACAAGCGTAAA
>Ga0256404_1000164_pt1 | contig 161820 bp, 143 predicted proteins | sample RumenRJG_01DNA_FD_185990 | JGI IMG/M metagenome (GOLD analysis project Ga0256404, IMG submission 185990) | Bovine rumen microbial communities from Lethbridge, Alberta, Canada - RJG_01 | ecosystem: Host-associated > Mammals > Digestive system > Stomach > Rumen | place: Canada: Alberta...
TGCCTCCCGTAGGAGTATGGGCCGTGTCTCAGTCCCATTGTGGCTGATCATCCTCTCAAACCAGCTACTGATCGTCGCCTTGGTGGTCCATTACACCCCCAACTAGCTAATCAGATGCAGACTCATCCTGGAGCGATAAATCTTTCAAGAATAGTATCTCAACTACGCTCATATGGGGTATTAGCAGGAGTTTCCCTCTGTTGTCCCCCACTCCAGGGCAGATTCTCTACACATTACTCACCCGTCCGCCACTTTCCATCCACCGAAGTGAATTTCTCGTTCGACTTGCATGTATGAAGCACGCCGCCAGCGTTCGTCCTGAGCCAGGATCAAACTCTCCATTGTCAGAAAGTTATGTCCATCCTACCATCTAGATAGGTTTGACTCGTTTTTTAACACTAGCTTTCGCTTTGTGTCTGTCCGTTTAGCACTCGCAATAAACACCACCGTCTCCAATTAGTAAAAATATTCATTTTTACATAATTGTCGAACTCTCGCCTTTCAGGCTCGTGGTTCTGCTCGTGCTGAATCATTTTCTTTTGAAATTAACAAGTATTGTTTCGTCTTTTTGTATGGTCACATATTTTCATATGCGCCACACTGCTATTCTGTTTTCAATGTTCTGTATTAATTATTCGGCAACAACTATATTTTCCGGCTACCGATTCTAATCAACCGATATTTCGGTGATTGCTATTCTTTCCACTTACCTTAATCTTTAATAAAACTGTACGTTTTTAGATAAAATTCTAAGTTTCTGGTTTTAATAAATCTTTTAAGATTCAGTGTCCTTTCGAACTTTTCTATCATAACTCATCAATATTTTAATGCAAGTATTTATTTTTTAAACCTTAACAATTCGTAACAATATAGAATTAAGCTGTTTTTCGCTTTTTATGTATTGATATTCATGTCAAAAAATAAGAGTCGCAATACAAATTTGTGACTCTTATTTATTATATATTATGAATTTTATTATGCAGCCTTTGAACCTTTAATTTCTCTGATAAGATATTCAGCAACCCATTTAAAATCTGCATTATCTTTAGCTGCCTGTTTCAAACATTCAACTGATGCATCACCAATTCTTATTAATGTCATGGCTACAACACCTCTTTTGATACCTCTTACAACCTGCAATTTGTCAACAAGGCTTGGTACTACAGATGCGCCCATGCTTACCAATTCATTTTCTACTTTATTTTTTGTTGTATTATCTACATTTTCTAATTCGTTTAATGCTTCTTTTAAAGTACACATTTTATTTTCTCCATACAAATCTCATTTACAATCATATTATAAATTAAATTTTAATGATTTTGGGATTTCATTACATAATCTTTATATCCTGAAGAAAATATTAATATCTTCTTTATATCAACAAAAATAAAGGGCTGCGGAATATCACCCACAACCCTTTATTTTAAAACATTTTGCCACTATTTCAATTCTTTGTCAATTGCTGCCAAAACTTTTTCAACAGTAGCTTCCTTTATAACTTCATTATTAACTTTAACATACGGAGCTTTCGAAAATTCCCAATCAATTGAACATAAACCCAAGCATGGAGAACCTGCTACATCTACATCATCTCCATATTTTTTAGGAACCAAATCCAACAATTCTTGTAAATTTGAAGAACCCATTACAAAACAAGTTGTTCCTAAACACACTTTTACATTAACTTTTGCCATTTTCATTACTCCTACATATACTGAATGTTTACTTTTTTATAATACTTATCCTGCAAGATAGCTTTTATTTTTTTGATTATATTTTTTCTAATCTCAATTTCTATCGGCAATGCCGGATTATAATGTGCCTGATTAAGCTTTGCACCGACCATAAAATAAATACAGTCACTATCTAACAAGAATTTTACCAGCTTTCCGGCTGCGTTGTCAATATCCCAGTTTCCGTCTTCCAGATATTCCAGTGTCTGAGTAAGAGTTAATATACCTTCCGTAACTAAGTCAACACCATCCATATATGAACATGACGGCAACTTGCCTATACTTATAGTTTTGTCCATAGTTATAGGAATATTTAACTCTCTTGATATTAAGTTTGCAGTTGTACCGCCGGCTATAGCTTTTTTACCTTTGAAGTCTTTAAACATCTGTGCATACTCGGCATCTTTGTTCTGCATAAACGGAGGTCCGGTAAATACAAGTGATTTTCTCGGTTCTCTGCAATACAAAACAAGAGCAGACATATCATCTTTTGGATTGCGATCGGTTTCTATATTTCTTGCCTGTTTTACAATATACGAAGATAATTCCGAACTCGATATTTCAGGATCTTCTTTTAATTTATCCAAAACAAGAGTAATTAAACCGCTGCGGCGTAAACCAAGTTTTAATTTTTCATTACCCAAACCGCATTGAGTAATACCATCCGAGCAGAAGATTAATCTATCACCCTGTTCGAGTTGAATTTTATACGACTTCATACATCGGTTTTTATGATTTTTTGACGGGATTGATTCATATTCAGGCTTCATCACTTCGCCATTTTTTATCCAGATAAAATCCGGATTTCCTTCTTCTACAATCTTGGCATGCCCCTCATCATTTACATCTATAATTGAAAAAGTTGAATAACTGATTTTTCTGACCTGACATACAGGCAAAGAATTCATAACAATTTCAGCCGCATCTTTAATAGGAATCTGATCACCCTCAACAAACCTCAAAAGCATTGTGGCTGTCATACATGATAATATATTCGCCTTTATGCCCGAACCCAAGCCGTCAGACAATACGGCAATAAGTTTTGCCTCATCAGGATACCTTTTTGAAACAAAATAATCGCCAAAAGCGTTTTGATTATATTTTTTTATCTGGTGACAGTCAATATCGATAAACATTAATGTTTATCCTCCTTATCATCATAATCATTAGCTATAGAATTCAATAAAGTTTCGGTTTCAACCATATGTTCACCAAGCAGACAGGCTATTTCCTGAACAATTGAAATATTTTTAGAAATTACTTCACGAGCTTTTTCGGAAATTTTTTCCCTGTTCGTTTCTGTTTGGGTAACATCTGTTATAACAGCACCGACAATCTCGTTTTCTTCTATAGTAAAGACATTTATGTCATACAATCTGTCTTTTACGGCATAATGCTCTTTGTGAAGCTCTTTACCTGTTTTCAAAATAGTGGCAAACAAATCCGCAAAATCAACAATACGGTCAATAGAAGCACCGGTCATGCCGTCAGGACGAGCCTTGAATATTTCATACATATCACCGGAAAACATCTTCATAAAACTGTCATTTGCTTCTATAATATGCATATTATTATCAACCATAACAATAGCAGAAGGCATACAACGAAGCATCGCCGCAGCTTTACGCATTGCTATTTTTCTCATATAAGAAACACACATGGAAGTTTCCGCAACACCGTCCAACAGGGCTACAGCAAGTTCTCTGCATGAAGAATAACCGCATCCGCCACAATTTAATTCATCTTCCTCGCTATGTTTACCTATTTTTTTCAAAGTCTGCTGAATTTCTTCCAAGGTATATTTTGACGATGTTACAGCTTTCGGAGCATAATCACATTCTACAACTGTTTGTGCCTGCTGAGGAACTTTATCACGAACTTTTACTTTAAACATAACATCCGAAATTGAACTTATGCTGGCCTTATTAGAAGCAATACAAGGACCGGTAATGCAGCCTGATTCACATGCCAGAGCCTCTACAAATACAGGCATTTCAAGTTTTTCCGGATCAAGATTTTCCAATGCTTTTGCAAGCGCAGGTATAGTACATATTTCCATAAGCTGAACATTTGGTTTTACCCCAACTTTTTTAATAGTTTCGTTCATGCCGCCATTGATAGGGTAAAGAGTACCCTCATGAGCGCTGTATGGAACAAACTCAAAATCATTTTCCCTTTTAATTCCGGAAATATCACCTATTTCATCAGCTACCCAATATTTTAATTCTTCAAAAGTAATTGATACGTCTATTAAACCGTCATCTTCATCTGCTTCATTTTTCTTTCCTATGCAAGGCCCGATGAATACAACTGCAATATCTTCACCGTAAGTATCTTTTAACATTCTTGCGTGAGTCTTGGCAGGAGAACCAACAGGAGTGATATATTTGGCATACTCCGGTTTATAAAGTCTTATATAATCAACTATTACAGGGCAGGCACTTGAAATAAGCAGCCCCTTTTCCATGTTATTCAACACCTGTGCATCGTGTATTGAAACCTCTTGCGCACCAAGAGCAGTTTCCGACACATCTTTAAATCCTAATCTTTTCAAAACCGCAATCATTTTTTTTGCGGAATTTTCAAATACAGATCTCCAAGACGGAGCCAAAGACACATACACATCTTTCTTTGCAATAAATAAATTTTTTACTTTTTCAATATCGGTTCGTACGCATTTTGCATTTGTCGGACAAACCTGAACACAATGACCGCATGAAATACATTTTTCCGCAATTACCGATGCGTGATCATTCTCAATTTTAATTGCCTTGACAGGACAATGTCTTACGCATTTATAACAATCCTTACATTCATTTGTTAATGTATAAACCGGATGCTGTGTTTGTTGTGTTGTCATAATTTACCCCTGAATAATAAATGAATTTCTTTAACTTAAGACCTTTTTCCGAAAGATGTGAAGAACTTCTGAAAAAACATCCCGGAAAGATATAAAACTTATTTTAAATTTTCTAAAACATCTTTGAGCATTTCTTCATCAACTTCATCATACTCTTTGTCATCAATAAAAATATGCGGTCCACTCTCACATTTATCCTGACAATGTGCACCAACAAGTTCTACTTTTGCTTCCAAGTTATTTTCACTTATAAAGCTTTCTATATAATCAAGATTATTCATGTTGCCTCGAGCAAAACACGAACTGCCCATACATACTTTTATCTTATGTTCCATATCTTCCTCTTATAACTACATATATATTCTATTATAGAGAAGTTTACAATGCAAGAAAAAACCACCCTTTAAGAGTGGTTTTTATAAATAGTTTACAATTTTTATTTTATTCTGAAAGTTACATTTGCAACGGATGTTACTTTTTTCTTTATAGAAGACGAATCACTGATACCCATATCAGATACATCATTTGAATCTTCAGGAGTAATCTGGAATACACCCATTTGCAATGACTGAATTTTGCCTACACTGTTATGCGTTGCCTTTAACATTGCTTTTGCACGATTTTTTGCATCTTTTGATGCTTTTTCAAGCATTTCTATTTTTAAATCTGAAAGTTTTGAATAAAAATATGACGGTTCATAACCGGAAATTTCAATTCCTTGCTCTGTTAATGTATTAATATCTGTTGAGAGTTTTTTAATTTTTTCAACATCATCAGATTTTACAATATATTTTTGATTAGCATTAAAACCGATAATTTCTTCCGTTGAATTGCCGTTATAATTTGTTTTGTATATGTTATAGCCGTTAACATATTTTTCTTCAATCTGACTATCTTTAAAACCCTGAGATTTTAAGTATTTTATGATAATCGGTTTTTGTCTTTTCAAAGTCGCATAAGCAGCAGCTCTTGATTTATCTCTTGCAATCACATCAAAATCATAAGAACCTTTATCTGATGTAACAGTCTGCGAATAAGAACCGGTAACGGTTATTACATCTTTTGACATTGTTTTGGTAAAAATTACAGTTGCAATAATAGCACTGATACCAAGCACTACAGCCAGTAATAAAATTTGAAATCTCTCTATTTTTTCAAGCATAATTTCCCCCTTTTTGACTATAATAGACTTTAAAAATTATTTTGCAAGTTTATGATATAATGTTTTTATGTTCGGATTTTTTAAAGATAAAATTGAAAATTTTAAACAAACTATTTCTAATACAACCCAAAATCTTATAGGGAATGTTTTATCAAATGTTGATGCTTCGGAAGAAGAATATTCCGAATTTGCACTTGATGATATTGAAGATACATTAATAAGTGCAGATTTAGGGGTTGATTATTCAGCTGAACTTGTAGATAATCTGCGTTCAAAAAAGAATGCAAAACCATCGGAATTAAAAGACTACCTTAAGGAAGAATTTAAAAAAACACTATCACAGGCAGGCTCAACAGAATTAAATTATAAAGACGGCGAATTAAATATCTACTTCATTACCGGCGTAAACGGATCCGGAAAAACAACTTTAATAGCAAAACTTGCATATAAATTTAAGCAAGAAGGCAAAAAAGTTCTTGTAGCTGCAGGGGATACATTCAGAGCTGCAGCAGAAGAACAGTTAAATATCTGGTCTGTGCGTGCAGGTGCAGATATTGTAAGACGGGACAAAGCAGACCCTGCATCAGTTGTTTATGAAGCCATCCAAAAAGCAAAAAATGAAAACTATGATGTAATTCTTGTAGATACAGCAGGAAGATTACAAAATAAATTCAACCTTATGGAAGAATTAAAAAAGATAAAAACCGTCATTGATAAAAATGCACCTGAATCTTTAAGAGAAAGTATTTTGGTTCTTGATGCAAACACAGGTCAAAACGGACTGCAGCAAGCAAAAGTTTTTGGGCAATGCGTCAACTTAACCTGTGTAGGGTTAACAAAACTTGACGGAAGTGCTAAAGGAGCTATCATCATAGCTATCGCAAAAGAAATGAAACTTCCTGTTAAACTTGTCGGAGTAGGAGAAAAAATGGAAGATTTAAAACCGTTTAACCCTGATGATTTTATAGAAGCTTTGTTTGAGTAATTATCCCCTCGCACTTTTATAAAAGCGTTAGGGTGAAATTAAAATTAGTAATTCCCTCACCCGTTCAAGAGAGGGTTAGGGAAAGATAAAATTGATAGTTCCCTCGCCCCTTTGGGGAGAGGGCTAGGGAGAGGAACTGATACTAATTCCCTCGCCCCGCTGGGGAGAGGGGCAGGGAGAGGGGCAAAATGAATATTTTACAGATTGTAAAAACAAAACTCGGAAACAAGATAGAACTTATTGGTGAAAATCAACAAGAAAATAATGTTTTAATCATCGGAGCTTTTCACGGTGATGAGCCACAGGGCAAATATTTGATTGAAAAATATTTATGTAAATATAGCCCCTCTCCCCTACCCTCTCCCCAAAGGGGCGAGGGCTATCACATCAATTATTTACATTCCCGCAATTATACAATTTTTGCGCAACTTAATGCCAAAGAACTAAGACAAAATTCTACAGAAGCAGAAAAGAAATTATGGAATTTATTAAGAAATAATCAAATCCATGGTTTACATTTTAAACGACAAAAGCCTATTGGGAATTATATAGTTGATTTTGTATGTCTTAAAGAAAAAATTATTATTGAACTTGACGGCGGGCAACATAATGAACCACAAAACATAACACACGATAATGAAAGAACAACTTATTTAAATTCATTAGGATATAAAGTAATAAGAATATGGAATAATGAATTATTTGAAAATTTTGAAGGAGTTAAAGAATATTTATATAATACCCTCGCCCCGTTGGGGAGAGGATTAGGGAGAGGGGCAAATAATCTATTGTTCATCCCATGCCTGAACCCTGACGGATTACAAAATAACACCCGCACAAATGCAAACGGTGTTGATTTAAACCGAAATTTCCCGACAAAAAACTGGGGTGAAGACACTAGTCAAGCCGGAGATAATCCTGATAATTATTATGGCGGAAAATCAGCAGGAAGTGAAATTGAAACGCAGTTTGTCATAGATATTATAGAAAAATATCAGCCAAAACTAATTTTAACCCTCCATGCACCTTATAAAATAGTAAATTATGACGGACCTGCAAAAGAGGTTGCGCAAAAGATTTCAGATATAATCGGTTATCCTGTTGAAGAAAGTATCGGCTACCCAACTCCGGGAAGTTTTGGAACTTATTGCGGAGTGGAGCGCAATATTCCGACAATTACTCTTGAATTAGACGAAAAAATACCGGTCGAAAACTTAGTCCAACCGGTATTTGAAATTTTTGATTTACTTAAATAACTATTTTTTATCTAATGACCAAATACTTACATGAGAATCTACACCGGTAGATTTTGATGTAACTGTAGTATTAAATATGCCGTCTTTTACATTATTATGCTGAATATCACCATAATGTTTACCGGCATCTTTACCAATCAAAGTTTTCATACGATAAGCAAATCTGTCGTCTGAAGAACCGGATTTTACACCCATATCCTCATTAAATAATTTTTGAGCTAATTCAAGATCAGCTTTATTTAAAACATACTGACCGCCTTTGCCATCAATATTAGACATCCCTAACAACTGATATGCTGCTTCATGCGATAATTTAATATTAGGGTCTTTGGCAAGTTTTCCATTGATAAACAATTGGTTATTTTTAACCATAAATGTTTTTCCATCAGCTTTAAACCCAAAATTACCTTCAAATTTTAAGGTTTTTGCCTTGCCGTCATAATTTACATTTAATGAATAACTCATTTTTATACTCCTCTGTTTTTAATGCAACACTTCTCTCATATTTCAATAAAGTATTTTCTGTTTTTAGAATTTCAGAAATTTCTACACATGTTAACAATTGTTTACATTTATTTGTGGTAATATTATTTATGTAAGTCGGCGGATAAGGAGTGAAAATGCAATTATTTAACACATATTCAGGGAAATTAGAAGAATTTAAACCAATCGAAGAAGGTAAAGTAAAAATGTATGTTTGCGGCCCTACCGTTTATGATTATGCCCATTTGGGACACGCAAGATGCTACATAACTTGGGATGTTCTTTACCGCTATTTAAAATTCAAAGGATATGATGTAACTTATTGCAGAAATGTTACAGACGTTGACGATAAAATTCTTAAAAAAGCCGAAAAAGAAAATAAAACACCGGAAGAAGTATCTCAATACTGGTATAGACAATTCACGGCTTCAATGGAAAAATTAAATAATCTTAAACCGGACATTGAACCTTTTGCCACAAAAACTTTAGGTGAAATGATTAAAATGATAAAAGATTTAATCGACAAAGGCTATGCCTATGAGTCAGACGGTGATGTATATTTCAGAGTAAAAAAATTTGGCGCCTACGGCAAGCTTTCAGGGCAACCTATTGACCAATTAGAAAGCGGTGCAAGAATTGCCGTTGGCGAGCAAAAAGAAGATCCGCTAGATTTTGCACTTTGGAAAAAAGACGAAAAATTTGGCTACAATTCCCCTTGGGGAATTGGCAGACCCGGGTGGCACATCGAATGTTCTGCGATGAACAGGAAATATTTAGGTAATACAATTGATATTCACGCAGGCGGCGCGGATTTAATCTTCCCGCATCACGAAAACGAAATTGCACAAAGTGAATGTGCAAACGGATGCAGATTTGTTAATTACTGGCTGCATAACGGTTTTGTAACTATTAACAAAGAAAAAATGTCAAAATCTTTAGGAAACTTCTTAACTATTGATGATATGTTAAAAAATTATGATGCTAATACTTTGCGATTATTTATTTTAACAAATCATTACCGCATGCCTGTTGAGTTTTCTGACGAAGCACTCACTTCCGCACAGGCAGGTGCTAAACGCCTTACAAATGCAAAACAAACAGCAATTAATGAGCAGCTTGATATAACCAAAACTCCTGAATACAAGGCTTTTTGTGATGCAATGGATGAAGATTTAAACACTTCAAAAGCTCTTGCGGTATTATTTGATTTGACTACACGCGCCAATAAGGATGAAAAAGATGCATATACAATCCTTTACAAACTTGGAACAGCATTAGGATTTACTTTTGAAAAAGCAGGGTTATCAGAAGAGGACTTAAAAAATGCCGTAACAACAGTATCAAAAGCTCTTAATCAAACATTTAACACAATGGAAGATATACTAGAACTTCGCAAACAGGCAAGGGCAGAGAAAAATTGGGAAATTGCAGATAAAATAAGGATTTCTCTTGACAGCATAGGTATTATACTAAAAGACACTCCTGACGGAACAAAAATAGAATTAAAATAAGCTATTATAAAAGGTGTATCAGCTGATACACCTTTTTATTTATGCTATATATGATTGTTTTCTGTATTTATCAAGAAGATTTGTGTTTCCATCAGCGGCTTCGGTTTGTTCCGGAATTTGTTTTAATTCTTCTGCATTACCTTTCATTGCCGGATTTTGATTATTAGCATCTGCTTCAGGTTCTTCATAACCTTTCTTATTCATCATTTTTTCAACTTTACTTGCAAGAGGTGTTGCAATAAACGGAACGATTATACGTTTTGCAACAATAGTTGCAGCTGCAAGTTCTGTAACAGACTTGAATAACGAGAATGCCATATCTTTCATACTTGCATATTCTGTTCTTAATTCAGATTTATCAGTTACTTTTGAAGGATCCTGAGTCAAACGTCTTTCGTTTGCACGAATTTGACGGCTGTATTTGCCGAAGTGAACACCTTCTTTGTCAAATGATTTTAACAATCCGTGGAATAATTTTTCGTTGATTCTGCGCATTGCAAAGAACATTGCAACCTGAGAAGCGACCATCAAAACTCCGTTTGTTAAATCTAAAGCAGCAACAAATCTGCGTCTTTTTTCAGGAATTTTGTCATTATTTAAACTTTGATAAACATACATTGCACAACCAACAATATCTTTTGCGGCAACAGAACCGATTGTGGTATATGCGATAATATTATCTGCAGTTGTTCTGTCAACTTTATTTTCTAACGCTTTGTATGGTCTGCTGTCTGCAGCTTTTGCCAACACCCAAGCTCCGGCTTTACTAATAGGATTCACCATTATTTGTTCCCTCCTTGGTTACCGGATGGTTCAGCTTTTGCCTTTGCATTGGACTTGCCAAGACTTGGGAAGAAGATATCCATAAATCTTGGATATACCCAGTTAAGTGCATAGCAGGTAATTGGCAGAGTAACCGCAACACCAACCGCAACTTTACTTAATTGTTTGAAGATACCATATTTATGACCAACAAACTCTTTGTAGCTGCTTACCACATCGTTATATACTTTTGATTCTAATTCTTCAAACTTAGATTCAGGTTTAAAGATTCCGTTATCTCTGAAGATTTTTGAGAATTTACCGGATTTATCATCTTTAAATGAACAAATTTCAACAAGTTTTTTGATAGTTTCTTTTATTGTTTCAGGTTTTGCATTTTCTACATCCTGAATTTTTAATCCTGCCAACGCATCTATTTTGGTTTCATATGCAGCATTAAAATCACGCAAGTAGTTTCTGTATGCATCCATACTGTACTTTTTGCCGCATGCTTCTTCTATTTTCGGAATACGTTCCAATGTTCTTGAACAGAAACTTTCTCTTGTTGACGGCATATCTTGAATAATTTCATTCAGAATACGTTTCACTTCTATATTAGGAGCTTGTTTGCGCTGTTCTCTTAAGTATTTTTTCAATTCTTTAGGATCAATATTACCGTTTTCTAATTTAGGAAGTTTATCAAGAGCTTCTCTGCCTAAGATTTCATTTAATTTTTCTCTGTTTTCCCAAAGTTCAGCAGATCTTACAACATATTTTCTAAAATGAGTATCATCTATTTGCTGATCTCTTGCAAATGCAATATAATCATCAATTCTGTTATTAACAACCTTAGCTATGGCTTTGTCATTAATATCAAAATTACCCATTTTGATTTTACCTTCATTTTTCAGACTGTTAATTATATTATCAACTTGCTCTTTTTTAATTCTGGTTACTGCATCCGATACGGATTCTCCGGCTAAAAGCGGAATCTTACCGTTGTTTATTTGTCTTGTTATATATTTTTCATCCTGAAGGGAAGCTTGATTCAAAACCCAACCTTTAAAGAAATTTGACATCTCAGGATTATTTGTAACATTTTGCAGATATTTATCGATAGGTTTTTGAACACCAACCTGAATCAAGATAGCTAAAGCAGCCGAAACAGGCTGACGCATTGCAGTGTATTTCTTTGTTTTGCTCAATTCTTCTTTTTCTTCGGCAGAAGCACCCGGTTTTGCTTTAACCAACGGATTAAATGCGATAAACCACGGAGCAACAGCACCGGTACCTATTGAGTTAATCACAATACCGCCGACTTCACCTTTTGCATAATCTGAAACAGCTGTCATAATTTTATACAATTTTTTTTCAAAACTAGGGAATAATGACAAAAAAGCTTCCTGAGTAGCAGTTAATTTACTGCCGGTGAAAGCCGGGGCTTTGTTTACAGATAATGGTTTTGACAGATTATTTACTCCTTTTTGAGCAGAATAACCTGTTAGATAATTCTGTTTAACACTATCAATTTTCATAACTACTTATTACACCTTCCATATATATAGAGTTCCCGAAATGAAAAAAATTGCTAGTTTTTGGAAAAATATTAACAAATATTAAGAACTTCACAGCTGTTTTATTTTTACAATTCATTCTCTGAAATGCTAATTATCCGCCCCAAATATCCCTCAATAATTTCATTAGCAGAAACAAGTTAATTATATAAAACACATACGAAAAAATAAAGTAGTTTGTTACAATTTATTAATATATAACATTAAAAAAAGAGCATGAAATAAATTCATGCCCTTTTTCATATTCATAAACTTTGAATTATTTATTTTGATTATAAAAATTATTTAATAATTCATCTAACTTGTTCATATCGCCAAAGTTTTCGTTTTTAAGATGTTCATGAGTATCAGCTTTTGTATTTACCATAAATACTGTAGGGAAAGCTGAAATTTCATATTTTTCAACTGCATCTTTGTATTTGTTGTCTTCAACATTTACTTTAGCAAAGTTAAATTGATTTTTATGATTTTTGTATAACTGTTCGTAGATTGGCATAAATCTTACGCAGAAACCACACCAATCAGCATAGAATAATACAATCATCGGTTTTTTTGTATCTTTAACAGCCTTTTCATATGGAATACCGAATTTGTATTCTGACGGTTTTTTAGTAGGCTGATCAGCAGCAGGTGCAGCCGGTGCAGAAGCAGATGATGCTGAAGGTTGTGAGTCACCTACAACATAATTTGTTAATTTGTAAGACTGAAAAGCACCAAAAGTTGTAGAAACTAATACCAATGCTAACAGTGTTGTCTTTAAAGCATCTTTTTTATCAAGATTTGCCCAACATTCTTTAAAACCCATGTTTTTACCTCCATTGTTTATTTACAGGATTATTATAGTATAAAATACACTAAAATATAATAATATAAACAGATGATTACAAATTAAATTTAATATTTCTTAACATAGGGGTTTAAATTATATATATTATAGTATATACTATTTATATACCCCATGTAATTCTCGTGTTACCCCTATATGTGAATGGCACAGCCTGAGCAAGTGCCGGAAGTTAATGCTGTAAAAAATAAGAGGAGTTTAATGTTATGCAAAATGAGTTTATCGAAATGAAAACCTGCTATCGCGGACCGGAAAGAAGAAGTGTCGTAAGAGATGAAAATGACGAATTAAACACATACATCAGAGAAATTTCATCATACCCTCAACTTAGTGCAGAAGAAGAAAGAGAGCTTTGTAAAAGAATTGAACAAGGCGATATTAAAGCAAAACAAAAACTTATTCAGTCAAATTTAAAACTTGTTATCACTATTGCAAGAAAAACAATTCACATGTCAGGATTACCGTTTGTTGATTTAATTCAGGAAGGCAATTTAGGTTTGATTGCCGCTGTCGATAAGTTTGACTACAAGTTAGGCTATAAATTCGGAACATATGCAGGATGGTGGATTAAACAAGCAATGTTTAAAGCTATATCAGAACAATCACACTGCATGAAAATTCCTGTTTATATTCAGGAAACATTATCAAAATACTCAAAACTTAAATATCAAATGGAACAAACAACAAATAAACAGGTAAAAATTGAAGATGTTGCACAGAAAATGAATGTTTCACCCGATAAAATTGAAATGTTTTTATCAGCATTCACAAAAACTGTTTCAATAGAAAACGGCATTGAAAAAAATGACGGCAAAGAGCTTAATGTTGCAGATATACTTGCTGATGAAAACACATATACAGGTGAAAATGTAGAATACCAATCACTTATAAACGACCTGAACAATGTTATTTCAACCCTGAAAGACAGAGAAAAGGAAGTTGTGCGTATGCGTTACGGACTTGATAACAGCGAAAAATACACCCTTGAAGAAATTGGCAACCTTTATGGTGTAACAAAAGAATGTATAAGACAAACAGAACTCAGAGCATTAAAAAAGATGAAAGCTACAGGCAGTGAACTGTTAGCATGCTATATTGACTAAAATTTCTCGTGTTTATTTTAAATCCTTTCAGACGCCGTAATCCGATGCTGGTTACGGCATTTTTGTTTGAAAAGATTAATCGCTTTTCAGAACTTTCATACAATATTTTTCAACCGGACAAATATCGCACATTGGTTTTATTGGTTTACAAACATTTTGTCCGTGAGTTACAAGCAAACTATTAATAGGTATCCAATATTTTTTCGGCAATTTATCCCTCAGAGCGAACTCGGTTTCTTCAGGATTTTTCGTTTTTATATAACCAAGCCTGTTAAAAATTCTGTGAACATGAACATCCACACAAATTGCAGGAACACCAAAGCCTTCTGACAAAACAAGATTTGCTGTTTTTCTGCCTACACCCCTGAACTTACACAATTCATCTATATCACAAGGCACCTTACCGTCATATTTTTCGACAAGAATTTTTGATAATTCAATAATCTGCCCAGCTTTATTTTTATAAAAACCAACCGGATAAATCGCTTTAGCCAAATCGTCTTCATTTACCCTCATCATCTGCTGAGGAGTTTTTGCAAGTTCAAGCATACGCAAAGTTGCAGGATATGTTGTTCTGTCATTTGTTCTTAAACTTAAAATACAGGCTATCAAAACCAAATAAGGATCTTTAAATGAATCCATAAGTCTTACAAAATCACTTTTATTTTGATTTGACGCCACAAGATTATTTACAACAGCATCAATATCGACAGTTTTCATAAAATTTCTCCGCTATTTTTTAGACTTTGAGGATGGTTTGCTTAAAAGTTCTTCCACATTCAAAATAGTATTCAGACGCAATGCATAGATATTACCGCGATTAAAACGCTCTAATTTTACCGCATCTTTTTCTGTTGTAATAATATTTCCCTGAATATCAATAAAATCCGTAGGAACATACTGATGATGGTCTTCAAAGGTAAGTGTTTTTGTAATATTAAAATTTGACAAAAAGTCATAGAACTGTTGAGGCTGACCAATTGCACACATAGCAACCGCATCCATACCGTCCATTAATCTTTGGCCATTTTTGATATTATAAACTACACCCGGTTCTGTATAACAAACCTGAGTCGGAAGTTTTAATCTTTTGTGCATAATTTTTGCAACTTTTTTAGCATGTTCATGGCGAATATTCTTACTTACAATTAACAGTTTATCAATTCTATCAAGAGCCTCTGCCCCTTCTCTTAAAGGCCCTGCCGGTAAAAGATTTTCATTCCCGAATCCTTTTACACTATCCATCAAAACAATATCCAAATCTCTGTGTAATTTTCTGTGCTGAAAACCGTCATCAAGAATAATTATCTGTGCTCCCATTTTTTCTACGGCATATTTTGCAGCTTTATAGCGATTTTTACAGGTCAAAACGATTGCACCTTTTGTGTTTTGAGCAAGCCAAAATGGTTCGTCCCCGGCTTCAAGAGCTTCAAAATAAATTGTTCTTCCGTCAGAAATTATATTGATATTTTTATTACTTAACTTTCCGCCATAACCTCTTGATACAATTGCAACTTTTTTATTCAGATTGATAAGATATTTCGCAACTTCGCAAACAACAGGAGTTTTGCCCACTCCGCCTGTTGTCATATTCCCGATAGAAATTACAAATGCCTTCACTTTTTTTGGTCTTAAAATTTTTTTATCATATAAAAAATTCTTCAGACCACTGCCGAAACCATAAAAACCGGAACAAAATTTTAGCAAATCAAATAATATTCCCTTGGGTTCTCTTGTATAGTGCAATTTTACTATTTTGTTTTTTATACTCATAATACTTAGATACTTCGATACTTAAATTTTTAGAATAACAATCTGAATAACAAGAATCTCTTATTCAATTTTTCAGAGAATTTCTTCAGGTTTTCTGTTATACATACTGTATCCTGAACAATAATTTTCAGGTCAGTAGCTTGCTGTTTATTTTCAGGATTAACAGCATTTATTGTTTCAAGAGCTATAGCCATCTGACTCATAGCTCTGTTTATGTTTGTTACTGCAGATGCAAATTCAGACTTGAGTTTTCCGTCACTTGTCATTGCATTTACACTCTCACTGATTTGAGCAAGATTTTGGACAATAATCTTAAGATTTTTACCTGTTTCTTCCGCATCCGCAGCATCCATAATCTTGTTCAGATTTTTAGCTAATTTATCTACAGAATCTGCTGCTGTATATACGGCAGTTTTGAATTTAGGATCACCGATAAGATTATTTATATTAGCAGACAATTTTGAGAAATCTGTAGTAGCCTGCTGAGTCATATCCAACAATCGTTTTATATCTTCCTGAGAAGAATCTAACAATGTATCAATCTTATCAAGAGTTTGAGTCGAACGACCGGAAAGAGTATTTATATTAGCAATTGTTTGTTTCAAATCTTCTATTGTCGCATCCGTTAAAATATCATTCAACTTTTTATTTGTTTCAGTAAGTGTTTCTGCCGCTTTGTACTGCCAATCCATAAAGTCAGACAATCTCATAGGTTCAATTATTGTATATGGAGAAGTTTGTTTCGGGTACTGCAGCGGAGTCTCGTCAAGAGGAACCAGTCTTAATTTACTTGCTCCTTCATATTTAACAGCAGAACCTCTCATAAATTCCGGTAAAATCAAACCCGGTAAATTTATATAATAATCAACTTTATACGCATAGCTTGTTGATATATTGTTTTTATAATTATAAGGGAGAGAATCTCTCGGGATTACATCCACCCCTTTTATAACACCAACATCATAATATTTGCCGCTCAATTTCATCTGAACTTTATCGTTTTTATACAACAAATCTTTCTGAAGCATCGGGATATATATAGTTCTTGTTTTCGGAGGAGTAATTTCCAAAAATAATTCACCGATAATACCTGTCTGCTGGATAGAAAATGATGATGCTTTCGGTATATCTACATCAGGATTTGTAATAACAAATCTGACTTTTACAAAACTGTTTTCATCTCTTACTATAGGAGTAATTTCTTCAACCTGACCAACCTTCAGACCCATCATCTGAACACCGGCACCCGGTCTCAAACCGTTTACATCTTTAAACTGTATTTCAACTCTTTCTGCTGAAGAAAAAGCTCTACCCTTTACTTTTAAAACAGTACCAACCAGTAAACACAACGCCAATACTGTAAGTAATCCAACTTTAAAAGATGATGAAAATTTCATTGTAAACCTTCCGTGATTATAATCTTTCTATATATTATCAAAAAAACAAAAAATCTGTAAACCCCAATTACTAAAAATCATCTTTTCTATTGATTTTAGACAAAAAAATTCCGCAAAATTGAATTTTTGCGGAATTTTCTTACATATAATTAATTTTCTGAATTTGATGAAATTAATGCGTTAATATCATTAACCATATCATCAACATTGAATCCGTGAACTTTTGCACCTGCTTCAAGATTTTCAAATCTTGCTGCAGCACAGCCTAAACAACCTAAACCATACTTGTGGAATATTTCAATACTTTCAGGATGTTTTTGTGCGATTTCAATAATGTTCATGTCTTTAGTTACTAATTCTGTCATTTTTAATTCTCCTATAATTGACTTTTTGCAATTCATTATTAAATACATTATACACAAAAAAAATAAAAGGAAGGATGTGTAATATGGAATTGCTAAAATTTTTCTTAACGGATACCGTTGAATCAGTGGGAATAACCAAATATATGGATAAAAAAGATGAACGAGCAGCATATTTAGACAAAATTTACAACAATCAAAAACAATATTTCAAACCGGATTACAGCAATAATTTCTTTTTGTTGTAAAATTGAAATATGAAATCAATTCAATATTACGGACCGCAAAATATAAAATTTGAAGAAGTTCCTGTTAAACCTGCACAGGAAGGGGAAGTTATCGTAAAAATAATGTCTGCTCTTACATGCGGAACAGATGTAAAAACATATCGCAGAGGACATCCTGTTTTAATAAAACAAATACCGTCAGGATTTGGGCATGAATTTTCCGGCATAGTTGAAAAAGTCGGAAAAGGGGTTACAAAATTTAAACCGGGGGACAGAGTTGTTGCCGCAAACTCAGCTCCATGCGGAAAATGCTTCCATTGCAGACACGAAGAATACAACTTGTGTGAAAATTTAGATTTGTTAAACGGAGCTTATGCTCAATATATAACAGTTCCGGCAAGAATTGTTGAAAAAAATATGCTTATTCTGCCTGACAATCTCAGTTTTGATAAAGCCGCATTTTGCGAACCTTTGGCAAATGTTGTGCATGGTGCATTCAGAACAGGAATAAAACCCGGACAGAGTGTCGGGATTATAGGTATAGGCCCTATAGGATTGATGTTTGCAAAAGTTGCAAAACTAATGGGCGCAAGAGTAATTGTCGGAGGAAGAAACCCTATAAAATTGAAACTTGCCGAAGATTTTGCAGGAGCAGATGAAATTGTCGATTTAAAAAAATACCCGAATCCTGAAAAAATATTCCGCTCGTTTTCTGATGAAAACAAGGGACTTGATGTTGCGATAGAATGTGTCGGATTACCGGAAATTTGGGAACGACTCATATCTTGCGTAAGAAAAGGCGGAACAGTACACTTTTTTGGAGGGTGCAAATCCGGTTCTACTGTAACTCTTGACACAACAAGCATACATTATGGGGATTTAAAACTTATGAGTGTATTCCACCACACTCCGGAATATTTCAGGAAAGCTCTTGAATATATTGCATCAGGTGAAATTGAAGTAGAAAAACTTATTACCGAAACTATACCGCTTGAAAAAATAGAATATGCTATGCAAAAACATATTGCAGGAGAAGCTATAAAATTTTTGGTTAAACCTTTTATGGAATAATATCATTTATTAAAAATATATTCCGTCTTTTGTTTCAAATCGTCCAATATTTCGTTATAGTTGACAGTAACAGGTGTTGGTCTTGAATTTTGAGCCGTATTTAGAAAAGCCTTTGAATTTAAAGGTTTTTTACCGTCATTAAAAACTTTTGAATAGGCAACATCTAATCTTGCAGGCACTATCAAACCGCTTTTTGTAAACTCTTCGGATACTCTTTTTGAGGATAAGTATTTTATAAGTTTAACAGCTTCGGGCTTATGTTTTGAAGATTTACTTAATGCCCAGCCTGACGAATCTGTCAGTACAGAACTTTTTTCTTTTCCCGTAAGTGTAGGAAATTCAATGACATCCCAGTCAAATTTTGCATCCTCACGCAGCTTCGGAACCATCCACCGACCTGAAAAATACATGCCCAACTTCCCCAATAAAAACATTTGCCCGTTAGTCATACTGCCTAAATCTTGTTTTAAAGGAGCACAATGATATTTATATCTTAAATCAGCATATGTATTAAGTGCTTCATTTATTTTTGGTTTGGATAAAATATCTTTTTTAAAATAATTCAAAGTATCTTCACTTGTCCATTCACCATACATTACAAGATAAGACAAAAAATACAACGGACCTTCATCAAACGACATCCCGAAACTTTCACCTCTCTTTGTTAGTTTTTGCGCCATTTTTACAAAATCGTTATAAGTCCAGCCTGTATTCGGATACGGTATATGATATTTTTTAAATAAATCTTTATTATAAAAAATCAGCAGATTTGAAATATCTCTTGGTATTGCATATATGCCGCCTTTCCAACCCATTGAGGCCAAAGAAGTTTTATAAAATTTGTCATATTCTAAATCATATTCACTCAAATCGGACAATACACCCGCATTTGCATATACAGGCAAATACAAATTATTTATAAATATAACATCCGGTGCAGTATTTGATGCATATAAAAGATGCAACTTCTGAAAATAATTCTGAGGTATGTGCATAAAATCCACTTTTATATCAGGATTTATATTTTCAAAATCCTTTAATATAGGCTTTAATATTTTTATTTCGCTTTCAGAACCCCAGGAAGCAAAACTAATATGAGTCTTTCCGTCACACTTGTCATGCACAAGCACAGGAAATAACAATAAAGCCCCTATTATTAAACAGAATATTAACAGTACTTTCTTTAACATTTAACACAACAGGCTAGATTTCCAGCAATGTTCCCATTTTATCTTCTGTCACATCTACAAGACATTTGAAAGAACCTACTCTGACAATATATGTATTGCCATAATCAAGTCTTACCTGAAGCGGTTTATTTATGATACTTTCAAATTTCTTGAGTACGAATATTTCTTCACCGATTTTACCGATTATAGCTGAAATGCCATCCATATCAACCATATAAATACTTCTGTTTGAATCTATTGAATAGTTTGATTTAATAGTTAAACCATTTACATCAGACTTAGATGCTTTTGCAAACGGTACTCTTCTTTGAGATGCCATAGGGTTTGTAACACGGGATCTTGAATTAGCGGCAAGCTCTTGTTCTGCTCCGGCAATTGCTCTGGATAATTCCTGAGGATTTTCAAGAACACTGGAAGATGCTGTTTTTTCATCATCGAGTAAATTCATATATTCATTTATTGATGACAATACATATTCTTCCTGTTGTTTATCCATAAACACCTCACTATCATTACCGGATACCGCACTATCACTACCGCCTCTTACTATATTTGCAAAATTCAAACCTGAACTTGCAGATTTTCTTTTGCTCATAGTCAATGCGGAATTATTCATTTTGACAAATTTGCCTTCTTTTAGAGTTTTCTTTCTGCTTGCAAGTTCTTCAAAAGAAACCAAATCTCTTTCAGAATGAGTTAAACTTACACTCTTTGCAAATGATTTGAGTTTAACTTCTGACATTTTATTTGCAATTGCATTATCTTCAGAACGATATTTTGTTGAAAAATCTTCACTTGGCATGGACGCAGGAGTTTGAGCATATGAATGCTCCATTCTTGAAATTGTTTCCTGCATTTTATCTCTTTTTGGCTGTAATTCAGGAACAACTACACCCTTTGAAGATTTAGTATTTGCAACATAAGACATTCTGCCTCTGTTTGCAATTTTTCTTTGTGATTCTTTGACTTTTGTATAACGTTTATATTTTTCCTGCCAGTTTGCATTTTTATCATCCGCAATAGCCTGTAATTCAGGATTTTTGATATCACTATCATCTGCAACATCATTATCAAGATATTCTTTTAATCTGTTGCGCTTATCTTCAACACCTTTTGTAATTATACCGGCAAGCCCTGTTAATAAGAAAATTCCGAATAAGCAGAATGCTGCGGCAATAGGGATTATCGGATTATGATATTTTGAAGTATGAGCAGTTTTTACATGCTTATTTGATGCTTTTGATGATTTCTTTGCAGTTGACTGAGTTGCTGCAACCTTCTTTGTTTCAACTGTTTTTTGAGCTATATTTTCTTTTACAGGCTGCTGAATATCAGTAACATTTGTTTCCGGCATTTTAACAGGTGCACTTTCCTGAACAACCGGTTTAACAGGTTCTGCAGGTTTTACACTTGTTTGCGTCTTTGGTGATACAGATTTTGTTACAACTTTATTTGAAGTTTTTGGTTGAGGTTGTTTTACTTCAGCTTTTTGTTGAGAAACTTTTTCAATTGTTTTTGGTGCAGTCGTTTTTGCAGAAGTTTTCACTTGTGACTGTTTTGCGGAATTATTTGCTTTAACCGCATTTGACACAGGTTTTACGGCTGCAGTTTTGAGGGCATTTGAAACTGCTTGTTTGGTATTTGAAGCAGGTGCTTTTTGTGCAGATGCTTGAGATTTAACAGTTTCTTTTGGTTTTACATGCTGAGTTTGTGCAGTTTTTGGGGATGCTGACTGAAGTGCCGGCTTTACTGCTGGGGTACTAGAAGTGTTACTTAATGGTTTAATATTAGCACTTTGTGCTATTAAATTTTTATAACCTTGTTGAGCAGAAGACAAAGGTGCAGTCTGCTTTGTAGAAGTTTGAATTTTTAGCGGTCTTGTTGTGGTAAATGTTACTTTTGTATAACCGCCGATACCATCATCAACATTCTTAACTACTACATCTGAAAGTAAATCTTTTACACCGCCCAATGAAGGAACTATTGACTGATTACCTGTCACATTAGGAAGCAATACAACATAAGTATTACCTGTTTTTCTGGTAACTACGGTATTTGCCGGAGCACCTGTTGTGTAAAAAGTTACATCCACAGTATCCTGGACTGACGATTTTTTAATATCCATACGCAATAAATCATTTGGAATCATACTTGCTATGCCCATCGGGATACCGGCTGTTAATATAGTTGATACGACTACAGTAAAAAATAATTTTTTATTTATCATGACTACCATTTATTCTTTAAAACTACACTTCTACTTTATATAATAACCGAGAGAAAATAAATTTGCTAGTATATTAAAAAATAGTAAATTTATGTTACAATATTTTTTATGAAAAGCGGATTTGTCACAATTATAGGAAGACCAAATGTTGGGAAATCAACACTTTTAAATCAGATTCTCGGACAAAAAATTGTAATTACAACAGACAAAGCTCAAACTACGAGAAAAAGAATTAAAGGAATATATACAACAAAAGAAGGTCAAATAGTATTTATAGATACACCGGGAGTTCACCGTCCTTTGAATAAACTCGGCGAATTTCTTATGGACGAAGCTAAAATTGCAATTCCTGATGCGGATTTAATTTTATTTCTTGTTGACGGTTCAGAGCCTGCAGGTAAAGGGGACAAATGGATTGCACAGAATCTTTTGCAGACAGATATTCCAATAATTATTGTAATGAATAAAGTCGATAAAGTTAAAAAAACTCAAAAAATTGAAGAAAATTTATTAACCTATAAAACTTTGTTTGAAAAAAATTTACCTTTAGTCAGACTAAGTGCAAAAACAGGAAGAAATATTGATACCCTTTTAAAAAATATTTATCAAAAACTTCCCAAAGGAGATATTTTATATCCTGAAGATGTTGTAACGGAAGAAACCATGAGAGATGTTGCACAGGAAATTATAAGAGAAAAAATACTTCTAAACACCTCTGATGAAATTCCGCATGCCGTTGCCGTAAAAATAGAAAATTATTTTGAACAGGAAGATATAGATAAAATTTATGCCACAATATATTGCGAAACCAAAAGCCAAAAAGGTATTTTAATTGGCAAAGGCGGGAATTTACTCAAAAAAATCGGCACAGATGCAAGGCTTGAACTTGAAAAAATTGTTGATAAAAAAGTTTTTTTGGGACTTGAAGTTAAAGTTGAAAAAGACTGGCGCAAAAAAGATAACATTTTGAAAAATTTTGGCTATAAAGAAGAAGATTAAATTATTTTTCCATTTTCAATTTTATAAATTTGAACATCATTTAAAAATTCATCTTCAAAAAGAACTGTATCAACAGAAGTTATTATGGTTTGAGTATTTTCGGTTATTGATTTTAACAAATAATTTTGCCTGATGTCATCAAGTTCTGCCAAAACATCATCCAAAAGCAAAACAGGTTCATCTCCAGTTTTTTGAGTTATTATATCAAGTTCTGACAATTTCAACGCCAGAACAACAGTCCTTTGCTGACCTTGAGATGCAAATTTTGAAGCATCCAAACCATTTATATAAAAAATCAAATCATCCCTGTGAGGCCCGACACATGCCTGACATCTTCTCATTTCTTCAATTTTTCGTTCTTCCAAAGATGCTTTAAACCGAGTTTGAATAAACCCTATATCATCTGTCCCATCATCTTCAAGAAAAGCACAGCTGTATTTTATCGACAAATCTTCAACTTCACTTATTGTTTTATGCTTTGTTCCGGCAATTTTTTCAATTTCTTTGAGATATTTTTTTCTGATGAAAATGATATTGCTTCCGGTAACTGACAACTGCTCATTATACACCTCAAGCAAAGTTTCATCTGTTACATTATTTTTCGCACACTCTTTTAAGAAATTATTTTTTTGGATTCTTATTTTTTCATATTTTGACAATCTTTCATCATACGCAGGATAAATCTGCGAAATAGCTCTGTCAAGCCAATCACGCCTGTCTTGCGGAGCGCCCCTTAGCAATAACAAATCCTGAGTGGAGAAAAGTACGGTTTTTAATGTTGATTTAAAATCCTTCAGGGAAGATTTTACACCGTTTAACTTCATCTCTCTTTTTTTGTCCTGATTATAAGTAAATTGCATATCAATATTAGTCTGACTTTTATACAAAGACGCATCAATCTTGAATGAATGAGAACCGATTTTTATAAATTCAACATTATTGGAAGTTCTTGGACTTTTTAGGGTTGACAAAAAGTAAATGCTTTCAAGAATATTAGTTTTCCCCTGTGCATTTTTCCCGATTATTAAAGTTTTATTTTTATCAAATTTCAAATTGATATTTTCACAATTTCTGAAATTTTCCAAATTAAGCTCTTTTAATCTCATAGAGTTATTATACACCGAATATATGATTTTTGTTAAATCCTAGCCTATAAGACGCTAATTATTGTATAATAATATGATAGTGCACTAAAATAGAGGAATAGTATATGTTACCGGTAATTACAGAAGAAATTTCGCAAAATGTCTTTGAGGATATTTTTGCAGACATGCCGTCTTGGAGGAAGAAAATGATACATTATCTCAAGGATGAAAACCCTGAGATAAATACAGCCATTATTGAAGCGGCAAACAAAACAGGACTTGACCCGAAGGCAATAGCTCTCGGGGCATACATGTCGTATATTTTGATTGAAACGGCTGAAAAAGAGAGTGATATTTTAATGAATTATACAGAATAAGAGAGGACAATTATGGTTATTGAAGACTTACTAAAAGAACTGGTGGAAGATAGAGGCTCCGACCTTCATATCTCAAATGCATTACCACCTATCAAACGTGTTGACGGAAACCTTGTAAGAATGGATTATCCGCCATTAACATCCGAACAGGTTGAAGCACTTTTGTTCCCAATGATGTCAAACGATCAAAGAAGACGTTTAGAACAGGATTGGGAACTTGATTTTTCATACGGCATTAAAGGAATGGGACGTTTCAGGGTTAACTTTTACAAAGACAAAGGCTCATATGCAGCTGCATTCAGAACGATTTCTGATAAGGCTCCGACACTTGAAGATATGGGTATGCCGCCAATTGTAACAACAATTGCTGAAAAACCGAGAGGACTGGTTTTGGTAACAGGTCCTACAGGTTCCGGTAAATCTACAACTTTGGCAGCTATGATTGACTACATCAACAGAACAAGAGCTGAACACATTTTAACAATTGAAGACCCTATCGAATTTGTGCATACATCAAAAATGAGTGTTATTCACCAGAGAGAATTAGGACAGGATACAAGGTCTTTTGCAAATGCTCTTAAATCTGCTCTCCGTGAAGACCCTGATATTATTCTGGTAGGTGAAATGCGTGACCATGAGACTATTGCTTTGGCTCTGACTGCAGCTGAAACAGGTCACTTGGTCTTCGGAACTTTGCACACCTCATCAGCTTCACAAACTATTGACCGTATTATTGACGTATTCCCTCAGGGACAGCAGCAGCAAATCAGGGTTCAGCTTGCGAACTCACTTGTTGCCGTTTTTGCACAAACTCTTATCCAGAAAAGATTACCTGACGGAACTCCAAAAGGTCGTATTATGGCACAGGAAATAATGGTTGTAACACCTGCGGTTGCCAACCTTATCAGAGAAGCTAAGGCAGCTCAGATATACTCTACTATTCAGACAAGCTCTGAAGCAGGCATGCAGACACTTGAATCTGCACTTGCAAATCTTGTTAAGAAAAGACTTATCACCCTTGAAGATGCTATGTCCAAAACTTCAAGACCGGCAGAGCTTAACAGATTATTAAATGCTTAATCCGATACTGAAACAAAAGGACTAAAAGGAACATAATGGCAAACATTATAGAAGCATATAATGATGTATTTACCGAGGAATACGCACTGGCAAAATTTTTTGTCTATGCGATTCCGGTATTTATCTGCCTTAATGCGTACGCAACAGGTCAGTTTGTTTTAAGCGGAATTTGCGGATTTTTCGTTGTGCTGCTCCTTCTTGGGCTTTTGACATGCGGAATTAACGGCATGAGGGAACACAAACAAGAAATATTAACATTCAATATACAATACCTTGCAACATCTACTGCTAAAACAGCAGTTGCTATAATACCTCAGTTGTCAGTTGCCTTCATGATTGGCATATTTATGAAAGAACTTATACCGCCAACAGAAGACTTAGCGCAATTGCCAATGATGGTAAATGTAGTTATATGGAGTATTTTGATAGCATTTATTACTACATCATATCTTGCTTTTACAAAACACATGGATATTAAAGAAGCCTATAATATAAAAATAATACTTGAATCAGTTGTAGATGTTTTTGTCAATCTTGTATTTTTCGGAATTCAACTGGTTATTGCAAATTCTATATTTATCGGTTTGATGTCTTATGTATTTACCGTTCTCAATTTACCTTTAGTACATCCCGGTTTTATATTCTATTGTTCTCTGTTAATAATAATAAATCTTTCAGTAACCGCAAACATGCTCTCTCAAGCCTCTTATGACTGCATTAAAGGTAAAGACGAAGACTACAAAGACAAATACAAAATCGGCTCAACTTTATCCACCGCAAACTTTTCCGGCGGAATATCAATAACTCCGAGCGGAGCAGCCCCATTTACTCCCGGAGGTATTACAACAAGCGGCAGTACAAATAATGCCACTCAAACTCCAAACAGAGCTGCTCAAAGCAGAAACCACCTTAATAAAACAAATCGCAACAATAATTTAAAACATCCGACCAGAAACAACAATAATACAACCGGAAGAAGCAGCTCTATCAACAGAACAAATTCAACAGGAAGCGGAGTTAACAGAACTCCAAACAGAAATATTGGAGGCGGTTCAGGTTCGGTAAACAGAACTCCAAACAGAAACATCGGCGGCACAGGTTCAGCAAGAAATAATAATCCACCAAAAAGAACTTTTGGAAATAACAGAAGACCAAGCAGCGGTTTTGGCGGCAATAGAAACGTCAATCGTTTTGGAAATAAAAAGGACAACGGCGGCGGTTTTTGGGATTTCTTTAAAAAGAAATAACCATGCCGGTTTATTTCATTTCTCTCAATTTTTTAAGTTGATCTCTTATTTGGGCAGCACGTTCAAAATCTAGAATCTTTGCAGCTTTATGCATATCTTTTTCAAGTTTTGATATGAGTTTTGGCAAATCTTTCTTTTCTATACCCATTTCAACCATTTCTTCAGCAACCACATCTTCAAAATTTCTGTAACTTGCAATAAGTGAAAGAAGATTATTTTCAATAGGTTTTTTGATAGTCTGCGGAATTATTCCGTATTTTTTATTATATTCAATTTGAATATTTCTTCTTCGCTCTGTTTCTTTTATCGCATTTGCCATCGAATCTGTAACTTTATCGGCATACATAATTACTTCTCCGCAAGAATTTCTTGCCGCACGACCTATAGTCTGAATTAAACTTGTTTCTGAACGCAAAAATCCTTCTTTATCGGCATCCATAATTGCTACAAGCGAAACTTCAGGAATATCAAGCCCTTCTCTTAACAAGTTTACTCCGATTAAAACATCAAATTCTCCCAAACGCAAATCACGCAGAATTTCTACCCTTTCAATAGATTTTATTTCAGAATGAAGATATCTTACCCTGATACCCCCCTGCAAAAAGAAATCTGTTAAATCTTCAGCCATTCGCTTTGTAAGGGTTGTAATTAAAATTCTTTCATTTTTATCAACACGTTTTTGAATTTCTTTTTTTAGATCAGGGATTTGAGAATCAATAGGGCGAACAGAAACTTTTGGATCAAGAAGTCCTGTGGGTCTTATAATTTGTTCTACAATTTGAGAAGATGTATCACGTTCAAATTGAGCAGGGGTGGCAGAAATATATATTTTTTGTCCGACACGGGAGAAAAATTCTTCATTCTTTAAAGGGCGGTTATCTTTTGCACAAGGTAATCTGAACCCATAATCAACAAGAACCTGTTTTCTTGCCGCATCACCATGGCTCATTCCTCTTATTTGCGGAAGTGTTTCGTGAGATTCGTCAACAATTGTTAAAAAGTTTTCAGGGAAATATTCAAGCAAGGTTGCAGGAGGAGTTCCCGGAGCTCTGCGTTCTAGTATTCTTGAATAGTTTTCAATCCCTGTGCAATATCCCATTTCTTTTATCATCTCTATATCATATTTAACTCTTTGCTCAAGCCTTTGAGCTTCTACAAGTTTATTTTGGTCATTTAATTCCACAAGTCTGTCTGATAATTCTTTTCTTATCATATTAATAGTTTCTTCCTGATCATCATCATCCGTAACATAATGAACTGCGGGATAAATAGAAACTTCATTAGGAGTATCTGTTATTTCGCCTGAAACATTGTCAATTTTCACAATTTTTTCTATCTCATCCCCAAAGAAATAGATTCTTGTAACTATTTTTTCATAAGGCGGCATAATTTCAACAATATCACCACGGACTCTAAAAGTTGAATATTTCAATTCTAAATCGTTTCTTTCATATCTTATTTCCACAAGATATTTCAGAAATTCATCACGATCGATTTCATCCCCGACATGCAAAGTAACAGTGCCCTTAAAATAATTTGCAGGAACACCCAAACCATATATACAACTGACGGAAGATACAACTATAACATCATCCCTTTCGTATAAACTTCTTGTTGTATGATGTCTTAGCCTGTCTATTTCTTCATTGATACTTGAAGATTTTTCTATATAAGTATCTGTTCGCGGAATATAAGCTTCCGGCTGATAATAATCATAATAACTGATAAAATACTCAACCGCATTATCAGGAAACAACTCCTTAAATTCATTATATAATTGAGCTGCGAGAGTCTTATTATGTGCAATTATCAAGGTCGGGCGCTGAACCTTTTCAATTACATTTGCAATTGTAAATGTTTTACCTGAACCTGTAATTCCAAGCAAAGTTTGAGTATCATCGCCGTTATTTATACCCTCTACAAGCTGTTCAATCGCTTTTGGCTGATCCCCTGACGGTTTATATTTTGATGAAAGTTTAAATAATCTGTGTTCCATAAAAACATTATAGTATATATATAAATAATCACATAATTAATATTAACTATGCACGAATTCTTTTAAAAAATTCATTTAAAATCTCGTCACACTCCGGCTCGCAAATGCCACCGTATATTGCAGGTTTATAATCAGAATATTGCTCAAGTTTTATTTTGCTGAACGCACCATATTTGGTGTCATAACTCCCAAAATAAATATTTTTTATACGTGACTGCATAATAGCCCAGGCACACATCGGACAAGGTTCAAGAGTAACATATATATCACATCCGTCAAGACGCCAATTATTCAGAATTTTTGAAGCTCTGCACAATGCAAGAATTTCAGCATGCGAAGTAATATTATTATCATTTTCTTTTGTATTGAAAGCAGAAGCTATAATCTCACCATTTTTTACAACAACAGCCCCGACAGGTATATCTGTTTCTGTCTGTTTTGCAAGCTCTAATGCCTTTTGCATAAATTCATTCTTCATAATTAAGCCAAATTCAAAGTTATTGTCGCAATAAACCCATACTCATCTGTTGAGGATAATTTTATTTCACCGTCCATTGCCTCAATCAGACCTTTTACAATAAACAAACCCAAACCTGTTCCTCTTGTAGTTCTGGTCATTTCGTCATCAAGACGGACAAACTTTTCAAATAAAGTTGATAATTTATCCTCTGAAATTTTATCACACTGATTTTTAACCGTTATAACAGCCTTATTATCAGACACAGAAGTGTCAACTATTATAGGGGTTTCGCTATAAGAATATTTTACGGCATTTTCATAAAGATTTACGATAACTTGTTCTAACCTGCCTTTGTCAGCCAAAACATCCGGAAAATCCTGCGATAAATTGACCTTTATTTCATGCCCGTCATGTTTACGTAATAAAAGCTCTGCCTGTTCAAATACTTCCTGCAAATTTACATTTGTATTCACCGTACGCAATCGCATACCTTCAATATCAGGAATAGTAAGCAAATCATCTATCAGACGTTTTAACCTTTCTGATTGTTCTTTGATAACCCTCAAAGATTTTTGTTTTGTTTCCTCATCTATTACAATATCCTGACGCATAAGACGGGAAGTATATCCCTGAATACTTGTCAATGGAGTCCTTAATTCGTGGCTGACAGTATCTATAAGATTTGAACGAAATTCATTCAAATCTTTTAATTCTGCGTTTTTCTCCTGCAATTCAATATAAGATTTATGAATTTTGGAAGCCATTTCATTAAACTCATTAGTTAAAAACACAAGTTCGTACGGTGTGAATGAAGTTTTTAAAAGTCTTATTCTATGTTCATAATTACCTTTAGACAATGCCATTATTGCTTTAAATAACTGTCTGATATTTATATACAAATAGAGCATATAAAAACCAATTACAATCATGGTCGCCAAAATTGCAGTCAGAACTGATAATATAATTTTTATTCTGTTGTCTATAATCGCACTTTTGGCAATACTTTTGGTGGTACGAACTATAATACTGTAACGCAAGTCCTTGCTCTGAAGATAAGCAAGCGGTTGATTTTTTTTATCACCAAATGCCATCGGAACTCCGGGAGTTGTATTAGGCAAAGATTTAAGCATTTTAATCGTATCATCATACCCTTCAGAAGTATAATTATGGGAAGCGATTAACCGATTTTTGCGATCAAAAATATAAATTTGCCTGTTATCTTCTGACACAGAATCAAATAATTGGCTTTCGTAATTTTTTGTATTTAAAAGAGCAACAAGATACAAACCGTTTTTCATCTTTGTATAGATAACGGACTCTTCCCCTGCATGCGCTTTATTCTTGATTTTTTCAGCATCAGACAGTGTTTTTACTATTTCTATCCTTTTACACAGCGGATATTTTTTGCTTATATCATTTATAAAAATTTTTCTCTGATAAGGATTTTTTATATATTCAAGAGTATCCGAAATTTGAGTCAGAGTCGTTTCATTAGTTCGTATAAAAAAATCCAGTTCATCAGACACCATGCTCGCAATAAGAACTGCCGATTCTCTCAACTGGTGACGAACTGACTGCTGGTTAATATTATTAATTACAAAACCGCTGATAGACATAGGAATAACAACCGCAAAGAAAAATACGATTGCAATTTGTTCAATTATCTTCAGCCTTTGAAATTTAAAACTTATCATAATTACTCAATTCTGCCAAAAGGAGTTAATTTATATCCTACATTTGTTACCGTATGCAAATATTTCGGATTTTTTGTATCAGGCTCAATTTTATTACGTAAACCGCCGACATGAACCCTGAGCATACGCACATCTTCATTACTGTCATACCCCCAAACCTCATCAAGCAAGGTTGCAAGAGTAACAGAATTATTAAAATGCTGCATTAAACAATACAATATTTCAAACTCGGTCGGAGTTAATTTAACCTTTTTGTTAACAATAACCGCCTCAAGAGATTCAGGGAATATCTCAATATCACCACTTCGAAGAACCTCATTTGTTAGCGGAGATTGTTCAATATTAATGTTGTTTCTGCGCAAAAGAACCCTTATTCTGAGTAAAACCTCCTGCACATCAAAAGGTTTAACCAAATAATCATCAGCTCCACAGTCAAAACCACTGGTTTTATCTTCTATAGTACCTTTTGCCGTTAACATCAATATTGGAATAGAAAGCTTCGCGCTTCTGATATTTTTACAAACATCAAAACCGTTCATTTTGGGCATCATCACGTCAAGCAATATCAAATCATAAGTATTGTTCAAAGCCTTATTAAGACCTTCCAAACCATCTTTTGCGCTATCCACAAAATAACCGCTTGATCTGATGTCAAACTCTAAAAGTTCTCTTATTTCATCATCATCATCAACAATTAAAATTCGTTTTTGACCTTCAGTCATATCCTGCTCCTTACATTCTGTCATAAATTGTTAACGGTGTTTTTTCCTGTTTAATATTCTTTTTTAAGTATCTTGTTACAGATGAACTCGGTTTTTCCTTTTTCCAGAATTTCAACTTGTTAACAAAATTCTTAAATCCTGAACCGCTGCTTGATTTAACTTTTGTTTCCTTTTTATCGGACACCTGCTTTTGAGTTTTTTGCGAAACCTGTTGAACTTCAGATGCGGACTTTCTTATAGATTTATCAAGAGCTTTGCGGGCATTATCCATTTGTCTTTGCTGTTGAGCCTGTGCTTTTTGTAATTCTTTTTCTTTTTCTCTTTGAGCCTTGACTTTATCACGCTGAGCTTTTTCTACCGCTTTTTGTTGTGCTTTTTTGAGTTTTGCCTGTTCTTTTTGAGCTTTCTTTTCGGCTTTTGCCTGAAGTTCTGCGGCTTTTTCCTGCGGAGTTTTTTCAATTTTTTGGAATTTTTCTTTTATCCTCGATGATAAACTCTGCTTTTGAGCCTGTTCTTTTTCTTTTTGAGCTTTTTTAACAGATTTATCCAAATCTTTGCGGGCTTTTTCAATATTCTTTTCTTGCAATTCTTTTGCTTTTTGTTCTGCTTTTTGTTGTTCTAATACAGCCTTTTCTTTTAACTCAATCTCTTTTTGCTTTGCTTTTTCTTGTTGTTTTATAGCCATAACTCTTTCATATTGAGCTTTTTCTGCAGCTTTTTGTTGTGCTTTTTTAAGTTTAGCCTGTTCTTTTTGTGCTTTCTTTTCGGCTTTTGCCTGAAGTTCTGCAGCTTTTTCCTGCGGTGTTTTTTCAAGCTTTTGGAATTTTTCTTTTATTTTTGAAGATATACTCTGCTTTTGAGCCTGTTCTTTCTCTTTTTGGGCCTTTTTAACGGATTTTTCTAAATCTTTGCGTGCTTTTTCTATATTTTTTTCTTGCAATTCCTTTGCTTTTTGTTCCGCCTGTGCAAGTTTTTTCTCCTCTAAAGCTTTTAATTCCAAAGCTTTTTGCTCTTCTTTAGCTTTAAGTTCCAATGCCTTTTGCTCTGCTTTAGCAAGTTTTTTTGCTTCGGATTCTTTCAATTTCAGAGCCTTTTGTTCTTCCTTTAAAGCCAATGCCTCTGCTTCTTTTTGGAGTTTTTCATTTTTTGCTTTTTCTTTGAGCAAACGTTCATACTCTTTTATCATGGATTCTGATTTTTGATTACGCGCCTGTGCAGTTTCTTTTACGGTAGTTGTCGCATCAGCAACAACTGTATCAGGGTTTTCCAACCTGATTGGCGGAGCATCATTCCCTTTTTCAAGTTTAGGAACAACTACTTCAGAGATTTCCTGTTTTGAAGTTTGTAATTGCTTGACAGCATCTTTTTTAACTTCTTCAACCTGTGCAACTTTTGTTGCCGGCACAGACTTTACTTCTTCAACATCAGATTTAACCTTTTTTAATTCTTCTTCAGCTGCATTTTTTACGGCAGTAGAAGAAGAATGAAGATCTTTTACAGCTTCCTGTCCGGTTTTAAGACTACTATCAAATGCATCATTAACCGGTTTTGCACCCACACCAAAACCTAACCTGTCACCCTCAAAAAACTTACCAGAATATGTATTCGCACTATAATTACTCAAATCAAGTTCTACGACTTCTTTACCGGTGGTATCAACATTTTCGGAATTTACGGAAGATAAACCCCTATATACATTTTTTGCAGCTATTGACTCTTTTACAGGGTTAACCTTTGCAACATGTTTTTGAATTTCTCTTGTTTTGGTTTTAGAAGCATTTTTCACTTCTTCAGCCTGAACAGGAACCGTGTATTTCAAATCGCGCGCATTTTCCTGAATTTTCTTTGCGTCTTCTTTTATTTTTGATATTTCTTCAGAATCAGCCGGAACATGTTTTACAACCACATCCGGTGTTTTTTTTATCTCTTTTGCCGAGATTTTTACATTGCCGTCTTTTGATGTTACAACTTCTGCTTGTTGAGGCTTTACATCAGCCTGCACAACAGCCGGCTCATTATGAATTTTAAATGTATCAGCCGGTTTAATTTCTTCAGCCTTGAACACCATTGTACCTTTTGATGAATCGGCATGATTTGTAACATCAGCAGGTTTTGTTGAATCAACAGTTTTTGGCGCATCTATATTTTTTTCTTCAGCAATTATACCTTTAACCTTTTGCAAATTTTTATCATCTATCAACTGTTTAGCCGGAGCAACATAAGGTTCTTGAGAAGTTGCAACTGATTGAGATTTAACTCGTTCACCATCGGGCAATTCCGGTTTAAATTCTGCACTTGTTTTGTCTGTTGCAACAGGAGTTTGAATATTGCTTTGTACGGCATATGCTTTTTGCTGAGTTTTTATATTTTCCTGCACTCTTTTTGCCAAAGTATTTGATGCAAGCATCTGCGCAAGAGAGGTTTCTCCCGGCTGAAGCAGGTTGTTTGTCGGAACACTTTGTGCCATTTGAGGAACATCTTTTTCATTTACAATCTGCGGTGTTACCGGTTTATAAACAGGTTCACCCATACTTGTTGAATTGGGATTTACCTGCAAGGGTGCAGTTACCGCTGCATTCACTTTAGGCTCATATTTTTTGTAATAATCACTTATGCTTGAAAGCAAATATGTACCGTTCTGCTTTTGGACAAAAGTAATACCAAGATCGCTGAATGTTGTTCTTATAAAATCATATTGATTATCAATATCCTCTGATGTTACAAATGTACTGTTTCCAAGCTGAGCCGGTATTGTTGAAGTATATAAAACCTCTAGTTTTTTATAATCTTCAGGTGTTATACTCTGCGCATTAATTATATTTTCATAAGGCTTTATTGCTCTCTGCACTGATGCAAGTTTTTTAATAATCGGATTCAGCATACTGCTGCCTGCAGACTGTCCGAGCTTACCGCCGAGATAATCCGTATAACCGACAAGCACCTGATCTTTGGGGGTGTTTTCTTTTATATCGGAGTTAAATACATCATGAATATTATCCGCAATTGCATCCAAATCTGCTAAAGCAAGCTCTGTTTGCCCGAGTTTACTGTAAGCCAAAGCTCTTAAATACAGTACAGAATTGTAATTTGAAACATGTCTTAAAATCAATTTTGATGCTTCTTTAATTACTTCGTTATAATTTCCGTTGATATACTCTGCAATAGATTTATAATACATACTATTATAATCTTTATCATTGATTCTCAAAGCACTATTAAAGTTTCTTACTGCAGAATTGAAGTCTGCTGAATTTAATTCATTTAACCCGATATAGAAATAGTAAGTCGGGCAGTTTTTGTTATATTGAAGCGCCTTAGTAAAATATTCAACTGATTTTTTAGAATCCTCTTTTGAAAATCCTGTTTCTGCTTTTGCGTAGTATATCTGTCCTAAACTTGCATAAGATTCAAAATCATAAGGGTTCAATGATATAGCTTTTTCAAAAGATTTTATTGCTTCATCATCTTTATCTTGCCCTGTAAGAGCAACACCCATCAAATAGTAACCCATGTAATAATTTGGATATTCACTTATTACATTTTGTATTTTGAATACAGAAGAATGGAAATCTCCTTTTTCAATATCACTTATTGCAGAAGCAATAGTCTGGTCAATACCTGTCGGGTTAAGCATTTTTGCATATTTTTGAGGGGCATTGATTTTATTTATATCAGCTTTATTTTGAGCAGGCAAGTAAATATGGGAATTGTATTTTACCGCACTGTCATAAGACAATGTATAAGCAGGGTCATTCTGTGCTTTTTGGGCATACATCAATGCAGCATACAAATTCCCGAGTTCAGTATTTTGCAGTTGTTCATTTTTATCCGCACCCAGAATTATTGCACTGACATATTTTGTATTTGTTGAAAATTTATCTTCGCTTGATTTTATATCAACAGCAGTCTGATAATCTTTTTGAGCCAAATCATAACGTCTTAATGCGTAATATGCATCACCGCGGAGTTTATAAACCTCATAATTGCGGTCTTTTGAATTTATATAACCTGTAAGATAATTTATTGCTTCGGCATAATCCTTGCTGTCCATTAAGGTTTTTGCTTTTGATATAGTACTTTTATTTGCCTTAATTTTTTGCTGAACTTCGGCACTGTTTACAGATGCATCTTCAGAGCTGTTATCCTGTGCAAATACACCATTGCCGACACTCAATATCATTACTAATGCTAATACACATAAATCCTTATTATAATTTTTCATTTTTCCCCCGTATTTATAGCAAAATTATACAATAGAAATACAAAAAATTGAACAAATTTATAAATTTTGTTATCATAATTTTATGAAAAGATGTTTTTGGGTTGACGAAAAATCAGAAATTTACAAAAAATACCATGATGAAGAATGGGGTGTTCCAAAACATGATGACCGCGAATTATTTGAACTACTTATTCTTGAGTGTTTTCAGGCCGGATTATCATGGATTACCGTTCTAAAAAAAAGAGAAGCGTTTAGAAAAGCCTTTGACAATTTTGATATAAAAAAAGTCGCTTCATACAATGAAAACAAAATAAACGAACTTCTCCAAAATGAAAAAATTATCAGAAGCAAAAGCAAAATCAATTCTGCAATACTCAATGCAAAAATTTTCATAGAAATACAAAAGGAATTTGGAAGTTTTTCAAAATATATCTGGGGCTTTACAAACGATAAAATAATTAAAAACAAAGATGACAAACTTCCCGTCTCAACTCCTTTATCTGATGAAATTTCAAAAGACCTGAAAAAAAGAGGAATGAAGTATGTCGGAACTGTCATAATATATTCATACCTTCAGGCTGTCGGAATAGTAGATGACCACCAAACAGATTGTTTTAAGTATTAATGCTATTATCTTATTATGAAAACTTTAGAAGATTATAAAAAAGAAATCAGCAAATGTTCTAAATGCGGACTGTGCCAAAGTGTCTGTCCGATATTTAAAATAACCAAAAATGAATGTTCTGTAAGCAGGGGCAAATTTGTTATGCTGCACGGAGTAGTCAATAAAGAACTTAAACTAACTAAAAACATCAATAAATACCTTGATATGTGTCTGAAATGTGAAAAATGCGACAACTTTTGTCCTGCAGAAATTAAAGCAACAGAAATCCTTACCTGTGCAAAATCGGAATACATGAATAAAAATCTTGCCGGCAAAATTATATTTTTACTGCAAAGCAAACTTGTATTTTCATCCGCTATAAAAATCGGAAAATTATTCAGCAGAATCTTTAGAAAAGAAAGAAAGTCGTACGAAAAAGCAAAAAATATTATGTATTTTAAAGGATGCGTCAATGAAGTTTTTCCGCAAACCGATATATACCTGAATAAAATTTTCAAAAACACTCCGATAAATATTACCGAACAGAATTTTGAATGCTGCGGTATGCCGTTTTTATCAGAAGGAAACATTAAAAGATTTGAAGAATGTGCACAATATAATATCAAAAAACTCAAATGCGAATATGATTATCTTGTTACCGATTGTGCAAGCTGCCAAAGTGTTTTACACTCATATAACAAATTCTTTAATGCCGGAATTGATACTGAAAAACTCCTAAATTGGGGCGATATTATAGCGGATTCGCAAATAGAATTTCATTTCGAAAAGCATGTAACCGTAACTTTTCACAAGCCATGCCACTTAAAAAATGACGACTTTTTTAAAAAGATTATTGATAATTGCCAAAACGCACAATATGTTGAAATGGAAAATTATGACGATTGCTGCGGTTTTGCCGGCACATTTGCAATTAAAAATCCTAAATTATCAAAGGAACTTATGAAATCAAAAGGAATAAATATTGCAAAAACAAATGCAGACTACGTGATAACAACATGCCCATCTTGTATTTTGGGATTAAAACAGGCTTTAAAGATTACAAAGAACAAAACAACAAAAGTTGTTTCACTATTGGAATTTTTATCTAAAGCAGAAATAAAATAAGGGTGCAAAATTAAAAAATTCTGCACCCTTATCTATTTAAAGATAATTTTTATTAGTCTTGAGAGAGGAATTTATATGCAAAACCTGCACATAAACCTGCCGCGAGGTTAACCCCTGCAGTACCTAATGCAAGACATGGACAAGAAACATTACCCAAAACAATTGTAGAAATCGCAACTGCCGGATTGAATGCGCCAAGACAAATTCCGCCTACAGCAAAAGCCATAGCTGTTACAGTTGAACCGATTGCCAAGCCGTAATATGAATTGCCTTCTGTCTTTTTAGAAGTTGCAGTATGCAAAACAACATAGCATAGAGCAAATGTTGCAATAAATTCAGCAACAAAGATATTTACAAAGTTGTATGATTCTTTTACAGGAGCTTCAAGACCGCCTGCCATCGCAACAATTGTAAAACCTGCAAGAACACCGCCTAAAATTTGAGCAATTATGTATGGAATAAATTGTTTCCACTCTAAAGCACCTCTTATTGCAGCTGCAAATGATACTGCAGGGTTATAATGTCCGCCTGAAATATAACCGCCTGCGTAAACCATAACCATCAAAGTAAAACCAATCGCAATAGGAGCAATTGTTGATTCTGTTCCCCACGCAGCAGTTGCACCAACTACAAATACTAAAAAGAATGTTCCGATAAGTTCTACAAAATACTTTTTAAAGTTTTCTGCCATAAAACCCTCCTTTAAAATAAAATAATGACCATAAGGTATAACCACCCGAAGTGATTATACATCATTTTTTTATTAAGAACAAGTATATATATTTTTAATTTTCAACATTTGCAGTTTCTTTTTCTTGACCTGATATTTCAGGCTTCGGAACACAGTTTTCATAGTCAGCCATTTCAGATATTTGCTGTGCCCACTGATAAATAATTTCTTCTGCAGGAAGCTGATAAGATATAGGTTTACCAACTTTTATAACAACATGCTCTCTTTTAAAAGAAAACGGTTTTAAGTATCCCGACCACTCTGCAATGGCAACCGGAACAATATCAGCTTTTGCAACTTTTGCAATTTCCGCAAAGCCTTTTTTAATACCTTCTAATTTCCCGTAAGGACGAGTTCCGCCCTGCGGGAAAATACCTAAAGACCAGGATGTTCCAAGAATATCTTTTACGGTTTTAAATGTAGCAATTTCAGGCTTTGTTCTGTCAACCGCAAAAGCACCCAGCCTTTTTACAAGCCAATTAATTTTACAGTCAGGCTCAAACAATTCTTTTTTTGCCATAAATGCAATAGGACAATGTGCTGCCATTACAACCATAGGCGGATCAAATTGAGAAACATGATTTGCGGCATATATATACTTACCCTTTCGAGCTTTTTTAGACGGTAAATTTTCCCTGCCAATAATCTTATAATCATAGTATAAATTATAAATACCATATACCACTATGTATAAAAATGACATATAAAAAAGTGTTCTGAACCAATTGTATTCTTTAGCAAAACGTCTGTTAAAGTTTCGGAGTTCTTTTTTCATTTTACCGCTCCTTCTGTTTCTTCATTTTCTTCGTTGTAAACATAATTAAATCCTGTAAGCTCCTGAATTTGCTTTATCCATTTTTCTTTTACTACTTCAGGATTTTTATCATACGGAATTATTTTCCCGATATTTATGATAATTTTACCGCTAAAAGGCATCCATTTTGCCTCATTAGAACCAATTATACCGACAGGAAGAATATCGCATTTTGTCAATCTTGCAAGACCGGCAAAACCTTTTGTTACACCCTTTATTTCACCCGGAATCCCGCGTGTTCCCTGAGGGAATATACCCATAACCCATTTTGAATCATATATTGCTTCTACAGTTTTAACTGTTGACGGGCTTAATTTTTCTCTGTCAACGGCAAACGCACCAAGCCAATCCAACCACCATCTTAATAACGGAATATCAAACAATTCTTTTTTTGCCATAAAAGAAACACTCCTTGGCCATACACCTACCATCATAGGCGGGTCCAAAGTTGAAAGATGGTTTGGACAAACTAAATATCTGTTATTTTTTGGTATATTTTCTTTCCCATGAACTTCTATTCGGTATATTAATTTCAACCTCAGCATATATATGCCTTTACACACAATATACTGCCACATTGTACGGAACCAATTAAACTGAGAAGCCTTACGGGTAGAATATTCTGTTTGGGTTTTTGCCATTATATTTATCTCCTAATCACAGTTAATTATACATTAAAAATCTTTATGATTCAAAATTATGACATTCAATTAAGTCATCACATAATTTTGAAACTTTTTTAAACACATTTTCAATTGTATCGGCACTATTTATAACTTTCACTCTTATAGGGTCACTGTCCGCAATTTCAATATAACCAAGACGAACTTTGTTGAAAAATTCCTTTCCTGCACTTTCCATTCTGTCCTTTGAACTCCCTACGCGCTGCATTGATGTTTCTACATCAACATCAAATACATAAGTTAAATCAGGAACAGTTGTGCCTACGGCAAGATTATTAAGCATTTTTATTTCTTCTAAGTCAATTCCTCTTCCGTATCCCTGATATGCAATCGTACTATCCGTATGCCTGTCACAAAGAACGATTTTACCAGACTCTATTGCGGGTTTTATAATCGTATCTACATGTTGAGCCCTGTCAGCCAAAAACATAAATGATTCACATCTGTCAGAAACTTCACCTTCATAACCGAGTAAAATTTCTCTTATTTTTTCACCTAAACCCTTTGCGCCCGGTTCCCTTGTAACAAGAACCTCATATCCTTTTTTTTCAAGATAATCTTTCAATAAATTGAGCTGAGTAGTTTTACCGCAGCCATCTGCCCCCTCAAATGTAATAAATAATCCCTTTTTCATAACATATCCTCTTTTTTAGATTATAGCCTAAATTAATATTTTTATATTGTAACAAATTGTAAAGGATTTTAAGAGTTCTGAAATCAGGCATTTTAAGAATTTTTTATATACATGAGAGAGATTAACAAGAGAGAGATATCATGCCAGTCGGATTTGACGGAAATGTTAATAACGCACAACAACTTCAGAAACTTCTGAAGTCGATGCAAAATGGAAAGGGTGTAAGAACCCAAAAAACAGTCCGTCCTGAAATGACTAAAGACGGTTCTATTTTCAACCTTGTAAGTAATAACAATGCAAAAGCTTCTGCAGCTCAACCGACAATGAACACTCAAAGAGCAGCTGCAGCTTCAGGTGTAGTAAGAGCAAATACAAATGCATCCATTGATGATGTTAAAAATACAACAGAAACAAAACAATCTTCAAAAGCACATACAAGAAGCGAAAATAAATCAGAAAGCAATAATATAGTAGATATTTCAAGTGTAGATTTTGATAATCTATCAACTTATTCAGAAGCAGAATTACTGTCACTCAGACAAGAGATTAAAGAAGCAATAGACAGCGATTGCCCATTCTTTTTGAGAGCACCATTTGAAGCAAAATTAAACAAAGTTGAAGCTGAAATTAAAACAAAAAGCGAACTCAACGGAGATAAAGTTTCTGAAGGGAATAAAAAGGCTGATGAAAGAAGCACTGACGAAATGCAACAAGCTTCAGAAAGCGGAGCAAAAGAAGCTAACGGCGGAGCTGCTGCTGCTCAAAAAGGGACAGAAAAAGTTAATGACATGTCCGGAAGAACCGTAAATGAAGAAAAAAATATTAAAAGTGCCGAAGCAAAATTATTAAAACAGCAGGCCAGTGCACAAAAATCTATAGAAAAAAATATAAAAACAATGCAGAAAGAACAAGCTAAAGTTGAGCAACTTTCTGCAGAAACAGAACAAATAAACCAGGAAATTGAAGCATTAAATGAAAAAGCAGCTAATACCCGTGCTGCAGGCGGAGAAAATGTAGATCAACAAATTGGTGAAATATCAGGTGAAATTCAGACAAGATCAGCAAAAGCAACAGTAAATGCCGCAAAAATAGGTAAATCTACAGTTGCAATGCACAAATTAACAACCGCTAACGGAAAAACCATTAAAACTTTAACAAAAGATAATAAAGCATATATTAAAAGCGTGAATGCTTCCCAACAACAAATTCAGCAAAATCAGGCAGAATCAAATGATTTTCTTGATTTGATGGAAGGCATAAATGATGTATCTTCAAAAATTGCATTAGGAGGTACAGTCGCAAAATATACCGGTATGATTATGAGCAAAACAGGTTGGCCTCCAACAGTTGCAGCCGGCATTGCATTGGAAACAGCCGGAACTATTGCTGAAACAGCTGGCAACTACGGTGTATGTGCGGCAAATATCGGGAAAACAGCAGTATATGCAGCTCAGGGTAACATAATGGGAGCATTAACCTCTGCCGGAGTAGCTTTAATGTCAGGTGCAACCGCAGTCGGAAATACAAAACAAATGCTTGCCGCAGCTGATGCAGCTAAAGCCGCAGGACAAGCAAGCACCGAAGCTACTAAAGAAGTTACTAAAGAAGCTACACAAGAAGTTACACAAGAAGTTACTAAAGAAACTACTAAAGAAGTTACTAAAGAAGTTACTAAAGAGGGTGCAAAAACCACTGCAAGAGAAGCTGCAAAACAAGAAGTGCAAAATGGTTTATCAGAAGCAGCACAAAGTGCAACAAAAGATGGTGTAAAAGATATAAGTAACCAATTCATAAAAGAAAACGGACAGATAGCAACAAAAGGAATCAAAGGCTTCATGAACGGAGTTGCATTAGAAGGAAGCAAACAATCAACAACACAAGTTCTTATGGGCTTAGGTTCAGCATTAAGCAGTGCAGCAGCAATGTTTGATAGTCAAGATAGCGGAGTAACTGTCCAAAAACGCGTTGTCAGAAACGTTGGTCTTCGCAGAAGAAAAGTTGCCTAAACATTTTTAAGATGTTCTATTTTTAATTCCGGCTCTAATGTAATACCTATTACATCTATTTGATAAGATTTTATCTTATTTTCAGCCAAATAGGATAACACGCCTGTTTTGATATTGTTGTATTTCGTTTTGGTAATCGCTTCCAGCGGAGTGCCAAAACTATTGGTTTTTCTGGTTTTTACTTCTACAAATATCACCTTGTTTTTGATTTTGGCAATAATATCTATTTCACAAAGTTTTGAAAAATGCTTATTGCGTTCAAGTATTTCATAACCATTTTTTTTGAGGTATTCGCAAGCTAAATCTTCACCTTTATTTCCAAAATCCCTGTTATTCATCCATTAATCCTTCACAAAGAACAAATCTTCCGAGTAATACAACTTCACAATAATTTTTGAGCGAATCTACAAGACATTTGTTTTCACAAAATCCGCCCGATAAATACAATTTTTCAGGATGTTTGGCAAACTTCCATGCATTATAAGCAAGTCCATGCACAAATTTAGATACCGCAACGGAAGATTTTTCGCCTTTTGATATTGCATCCATAATCTTTTCAAGTCCGAAAATTCCGCAGGTTATATTAAATTTTTCAGGGTTAAAACTTAAATCTTTTACCTCTAAATCGTAAAACTTTAAAAGCATCTCAACCGTTGCACCGGTAGAACTTGCACAGGAAGTATTCCAATCCATATCGTGAAATTTGCCGTCTTTAAAACTTATCCACTTCGCATCCCGGCTGCCCAAATCAAGAACTGTAGAATCAGGCTCTACATACTTTTTTGCCCCTTTTGCGAGTGCTATAATTTCATTTTCGTGAACAAAATCACCCGTCATATGCCCGCAGGCACTGACAAATTGCAAATCCAAATCTTTTAAGGACTTTGATTCAAGAATATAATAATTTTTGTTATCATCATTTTTTACGGAATACAAGTCCGGCAGAAATTCATCTGCTGCAATTATCTTTGAATATGTTGTTCCTGCATCTAAATACAAAGCCATAAAATGATTTTTTCACAAGAACAATAATAATGCAAGATTTTAGGCGCCTTTGCGCATCAATTCGGATAAACGCAACTCCTGAGGGCGATTTGGTTTGAAAAGTATTTTCTTTTTTGCTTTATACTGCACAGGCTCGGATTGTTTAAACTCAGAAAGACCTACCCGAACACTATTATTTTCTTTGCCCATAAATATTTCCTGAAAAAATGATATTAGATTTTCCATAATGTATCTCCTAATACTATTATATTTTAATATTTTTTTGTATATATCGTACATTTAAACGAATTAAAAGATTCATAACAATATTCTTTATGGTATATTAACGGTAGAAAATTCAGGACGGTAAAATTTGAACAATAATTATTATGAAACTTTAGATGAAAATTTTATTAATGCTTTGAACCTGTGTGAAACAAACCACACTCACGAGCAACTTATATCAATGCTCAAAAACGGAAATATTCCGCAAAAACAAATTGCGGCGCTGAAACTTGAAAAAATAACTTCACAAGATGATGCACAGACACTTTTATCCAACCTTACCGGTCAAGACGGAAAAATAAGAGAAGCAGTATCAATGAAATTAAAAGAATTTATGGCTAATCAAGAATTTATCCCATATTTTAACCTTGAAGACAACGCACAAATTTTTCTCGATGCAATTACTGATATTAACGGAAATATTTGCAGAAATATAATTTGTGCAATCGAAACCCAAAAAGAAAATGAAAATTTCTGCAAAATATTTACCCCAAAACTTGAAGATTTAACACTGAATTTGCTTAATATTGTCGAAAAATTTGATTTCCAAGACGGCAAATACAAAGTAAACAAAGAAGCGTTTAAATTATACTGGTGCCTTGAAACAATTTATATATTTTGGGACAAAATGAATACTCAAAAACTAAAAGAAATAATTTTACGAGCAAAAGATATTAACGAATATACAATTCGCGAAAAAGCCGCAAAAATCCTTATGAATAACATTGAAGATGACGAACTCATTCAAGCCAAAAATGAATTAAAAAACGATAAAAATTATTATGTAAGAAGATTTTAATAAACAAATTTTTCAACAGCTCTGACAAATCCGTCATTAGTAACGGTATCTGTTATATAATCAGCGCATTGTTTCAATTTTTCCGTACCGTTACCCATTGCAACACCAATTCCACCACATTTAACAAGATCTATATCGTTATCCTGATCTCCGATAGTCATAACTTCATCCTCTTTTAAGTTCCAATAGTTGCGCAAAAATTCAACCCCTTTGGATTTTCTTGCACCTTTAGAACCGATTTCACAATAATACGGACTTGATTTTACTATATATAATTGCGGATATTTTTCCTGTAATATATGCGACCACTCGGTTACAAGCTCTGGATCTTTTATATCAACCGCAAGCAGTTTATTAATATTATCAATTTCCAATTCTTCAAAATTGCAAACTGTATAATCCACGAATTTACCCTTAATATAAAATTGAATAATTTCATCATCATGCTCAACATACAATTTATCATCTTTATATAAATTTAAATGAACATTATTTTCTCTCGCCCAATCAATAACATCTTTTGCAAGTTCTTTATCCAAGTTACTCTGATAAAGAGTTTTTCCATCAATATCTTTTATTAGTCCGCCCTGATATGAAATTATAGGATTTTTTAATCCCAATTTTTGTGCTATAGGGGTTGTGGAGGAATGCATTCTGCCTGTTGCAAGAACAACTTTTATCCCCTTTTGCGATAAATCTTTTATGCAATCCAATACAGCAGGTCTGAAAATCCCGTCATAGGGAAGTATAGTTCCGTCTATATCTGTAACAATAAGTTTAATCATTTTTCAGCTCCTTGCAGAAAGCTCTGAATACTGCACAAATAGTTTTTGAATCATTTATTTGTCCTGATTTAATCATATCAAAAACCTGATTCAAAGAATATTCTTTACTTTTTATAATTTCACCTTCATCAGGATGTTCGCCGACAAACTCCAAACCACTTGCCATATATAAATAAAGTTTTTCTGTGCATATTCCCGGAGTTGTATTTATATAGCCTAAAGACTTCCAATCTTTTGCCATATAACCTGTTTCTTCTTCTAATTCTCTTTTTGCAGCCAAATCAGGATTTTCACCAAATTCAAGTTTGCCTGCAGGAAGTTCAATATTTACACATTTTATAGGATAGCGATATTGTTTTACAAGTATTATTTTATTTTCATCAGTCAGGGCAACAATTACAACCCCGCCGGGATGCACAACAACTTCCCTGAAGGATTTATAACCGTCAGATAATTCAACATCATCTTTTATTACGGTAACAACTTTCCCTTTTAACAAAAGTTCTGATTTTAATGTCTTTTCTTCAAACTCCATAAACCTATCCTACCATAAAACTATTTAAGTACAATCTAAATCCCTATCTTGAATATATTTCATGTTTTGAGGGTACACTCTCCGGCTCTTTATAATTATTAATATAATCTATTGCATCCTGTGGTGTAGAGGCTACAAAAACAATCTGCTTTGTATATTCCCCCGCAAATTTTTCATTAACTATTTTTTTAAAAAAAGATAACAATTCATCATAATACCCATTTGTATTTAATAATACAAGAGCCTTTTTATTGTAACCAAGTTGTTTTTGCACAAGCATTTCAGAAAACTCTTCTAAAGTGCCGAACCCACCCGCCAACGCAATTACAGCATCAGACAACTCATCCATTTTTTGTTTTCGCTCACGCATACCGCCAGCCAGAAAAAATTCATCACAATTATCTGTCCTACACCCCATATCAACAAGTCTTTGAGGCATTACACCATATATTTTCCCGCCATTATTCTTAACCTCGGATGCACATGCCCACATCATCCCCAAAGTTGAACCGCCATAAACAATATTATATCCATTTTTACCCATCAACTTGCCAAGTTCGGATGCATCTTTATAATATTCGTCACTTAAAAAATTACTTGAAGAACAAAAGACACATATATTTTTAATTCCGTTGTCAGTCATTTACATATCCTTATTCAGTAAATTCTCCGCCAATTCTGTAGAAATAAGAGCAAAAGACACCCTTTCCTGTCGGACTGCAATCTTTTCTTAATACATCGACATCTTCATCATGCCCCAAGGCCTTTATCTTTCCATCACGATAAATATCAACACCGTATATATCTCTGCCCCACACATTCGGTCTTTTGGCACCATTAACATCTACCATCATCATAAACGCAGGGCCAATATCCGATTCATTCTCGATATCTTTAACACCAACAATTAAACCGTTGGATGATTTGTATAAAGTATCAAAATAATAAAAATCTTTCTTTGAGACCTTCTTGCCGTTCATAAAACGAGGAGAATACCACATTCTGCGATCAGGAATTTCTTCTAAACGTAAATAAGGCTGAATTAGTTTTATCATAAGTAATTCACGCTTATCATTGTCATCCTCGACCTTCAGCTCTTTTACAATATCAGCATCAGCCTGTGCTGTCATTGCTGTAAACATATATTCAATTTTATTGTATTTTTCATTCCATTTTGAAATATATCCGGCCTCTTTTGAAGTAAAAGAAGTCGGAACCAAAAACAAAATGACCGCAAATACAAAAATTGCAGTAAGAGAATATTCAGTTTTCCAAGTAAAATTTTTCATATTTTAATTTACAGAAGCAATATCCAAACGCTTTTTCTCTTCAACAAGTTTTTCATATACCCATTCCGGCACAAAATTTTTACCTAAAATTATTTGTCCGTTAAGAATATTCGGGGCATGAAAATCTGAACCGCCGGTAACAACCAAGCCTAAATTTTCCGCCATTGAAGAAAAATATTCAACCATTGCAGGAGAGTGTTTTCTGTGATAAGCCTCTATTCCTCGTAATCCGTAATTCATAAGGTCTTTTATAAGACCTTCTGCCATATTTTCCAAATCGTGAGGATGAGCAATAACAGGAATACCGCCTGCATCATAAATTATTTCAACTGCATCCTGCGGAGAAACAGTTTTTCTCTGAACATATACAGGAGAATTTACATGAATGTATTTTGCATAAGCATCCATGACATTTGTTGTGCCGCCTGCAGAGGTAATTGCTCTTGCAATATGAGGACGACCTATACTTCCTCCCGGAGCAACAAGTTTTTGGATATCCGCAAATTTTATTCTGATTCCCTCTTTTTTAGACAACAAACTCAATATTTCTTTTGTTTGTTTAATTCTTGCCTGCTGTTGCGTTTTAATCAAATTTTGGAAATCAGAATTTTCGACATCCATGAAATATCCCAAAATATGAACTTCATAATCTTTATACAAAGTATTAACTTCAATCCCTCGTAAAATCTGAATTTTATCCTGAAATCCTTTTTCTTTGATATAATTTTGTGCAACATCATAAGCCAGAACATTGTCGTGATCGGTTATTGCAATTACACCGAGTCCGACATCCAATGCACTGTCAACAATTTTTTCCGGCGAGAATACACCGTCAGAAAAGTATGTATGAATGTGTAAATCAGTTTTCATCTCCTCTTTCCTTTATTTTACTATTACTACAATAAACTCTTTTTACAGATGTCGCAAAACCAGTATTAACATCAATATCAACCTCAAGGGCGTTAATCTGATATTCACGACCTTCTGCTACTTCATACCTTTCCGGTATATTTGTTAAAAATCGGGATAAAGAAGAATGATAATCCATTCCGATTACTCCGTCTGAAGCACCGCAAAATCCTGCATCTGAAATATAAGCCATATTGTTTATAATTACATCATCTGCAGTCTGAACATGAGTATGAGTACCAAAAAACGCGCTCACACCGAGTTCTGAGCAATATCTTGCAAAGCATATTTTTTCCGCGGTTGCCTCTGCATGAAAATCAATCACAACTATCGGAGTGATTTGTTTTATTTTTAAAATTTCAGATTTCACTATATCCCACTGTGAATCCACAAGATTCATAAACACCCTCCCAAGAGCGTTTATTACACCAATCTTAAAACCTTCTTTTTCAAAAATCCGACTGCCCAAACCTCTTGTACCTGCGGGATAATTAATCGGACGAACAAGCCTGTCCGCATTGTCAATATATGCATATATGTCTTTTTTATCCCATATATGATTTCCGCAAGTCATTGCATCTACACCATATTCAAGAATATCGTTATAATTTTTTTCGGTTAACCCAAAACCGTGAGATGCATTTTCTATATTTGCAATAACAAAATCATACTTTTCGGAATTTTCTGCCATGAACTGCTCTATGGCAAGTCTTCCCGGCTTCCCGACAATATCTCCGAAAAATATGATTTTGATTGCATTATTATTCATTTTATTTTGCGATTTCAGTTGCTCTAAACTCTCTTACAACGGTTACCCTTATTTGTCCAGGGTAATCAAGTTCATCTTCAATACGTTTTGCGACATCTCTTGCAAGTTTTCCTGAAGCCAAATCATCAAACATATCTGCCTGAACTATAATACGAACTTCTCTGCCCGCCTGAACTGCAAACGACTGTTTAATTCCTTCAAAGCTGTTAACAATTTCTTCAATTTTTTGCAGACGTTTGATATAAATTTCCAATGTATCACGTCTTGCACCAGGTCTTCCGGCCGAGATTGCGTCCGCAACTTTTACCAAAACAGCCTCAATTGTATTTGCTACAACATCATCATGATGAGCTTCAATTGCATGGATAACCTCAGGTTTTTCACCATATCTTGAAGCAATCTCAACGCCAAGCTGAATATGAGTACCCTCTTGAGTCTGGTCAACAGCCTTTCCTATGTCATGCAAAAGTCCTGCTCTTTTAGCGATTTTTTCATTTGCACCAAGTTCTGCAGCTAACATGCCGGCAATGTGACCAACTTCAAGAGAATGTTTCAACACATTCTGACCGTAACTTGTTCTGTAATATAAACGCCCAAGAGTCTTTATTAACTCTTTATTTAAGCCCATTACACCCATTTCTAGCGCTGCATTTTCACCTTCATCCCAGATTTTTTTATCAATTTCTTCCTGAGCCTTTGCAACCATTTCTTCAATTCTTACAGGGTGAATACGACCATCAACAATAAGTTTTTCCAACGCAAGTTTTGCAATTTCTCGTCTTACAGGATCGAAGCTTGATAATACAACCGCTTCAGGAGTATCATCAATAATCAAATCAACACCTGTTAATGTTTCCAACGCTCTGATATTACGACCTTCACGACCGATAATACGACCTTTCATTTCATCATTAGGTAAAGCAACAACAGATACAGTTGTTTCAACAACCTGTTCTATCATACATCTTTGCATTGTGGTTGAAAGTATTTCTTTGGCTTTTTCAAGTGAAGTTTCTTTTATTTTCGCTTCATTTTCTCTTATCAATTGCATCTGCTCCTGAGCCAAATCATTTTTTAACTGCTCAAGTAATGTATTTTTTGCTTCTTCACAAGACATGCCCGAAATTCTTTCAAGCTCTTGTGTTTGTTTTACAACCAATTCTGCAAGATAATCTTCTTTTTCCAAAAGTTCATCTCTTTTTTTCTGAACTTCCAGTTCCTTATCAGTATATTCCTGAATTTTGTCTTCTAAAACATCTTCTCTTTTTGCCAGCTTTTGTTCCTGACGTGTTAATTCCTGTCTGCGTTCTCTTTCTTCTTCATTAAGTGCATCTCTGTCATTTTGTAATTCTTCAAGAGCTTTAATTTTTGCTTCTTTTTGAAGTATTTTTTCTCTTTCATCAAGTGCTTTTTTGTCTTTTTCAACAGATTCCAAAGCCGCACTAACTTTGTTTTTTTGAACAATCAGCATTACAACTAAGACTATTACCGCAATAGCTGCAATAACCAATAGCAAGGTTTTTGCTTCCATAAAGTTAATACCTTATCCTTTTCTATTTTTTTATAATACATGCAATTTCCGGCACATATATCCTGCCGAAATGTTCTATTCAGTTTTGTTTAAATCAAATAAAAGCTATTGCATATATGTCCTAAAAAAATTACTATACTACATCTGAAAATATCATATCATATTTTTATTTTTTTGTATAGTAAATATTTATAATTTTAAACAGATAAATTTTTGATATAATATTTCTATGCGAAAAATATTTATAATTTTTCTACTTTTAATTAACTTCTTGTTCAACATTTCATATGGACAGGAAGTTGATTATTGTGTAAATAATTTTTGCAAAAATAAACAAACAATTAGTACACATTTTAAATCTGACAACATAATTTCAGTTGATTTTAAAGGATATGAAAATGCCGTTTTGAGATTAAATCAAAATCAAGAAGAAATTTCTGCATTACTTTCGGAAAGTAACAAAAGGATTTTTAATCCGGAATACGCATTTAATAAAAAACAAGAAAAAATAAGAATAAATATTATAAGTTTTGAAAATCAAAACATCAAATCGCATAGTATATATTCCCTTTTAGAATATGAAATTTGTACTCGTGCTCCTTAATTTTTGTTCTATACACATTAGAAATAATAAAATTTAAGGAGAAAATTATGAAAGATAGTAAAGATAAAATACCTCCATCAAGCAACGGAGATATTTCTTTCCCGCTATTATTCGGAATTATTGCAGTAATAATTATGGCAATAGTTTCACATTTTATGGGGAACTGATTTAAAAAATCCCGTCTTTTAAAGGCGGGATTTTATATGGCTTAATACAACTTCATATTGCACGGTATTAATGGCAATTTATGTGATTTTTGTTTTTTATTATAGATAAGGTAAGTGTGATGATTAATTCTGTGTCTTCGTACGAAAACAAAAAAAATCCTTTCGGAATTGTCAGTGGGCGTAATTCCGCAGAAAACTACTGGTTAAAAGAGAGCAAAAAAACAGATGAACTCACCATAAATGATGTCATCACACCCGAACACGCAAAAAAAACCAACAATATTGAAGCGATAGGAATCTCCATTGCAATTGCAACTCTTGCTGTAACCGGAGGTCTTTTATTACTTTTAAAGGGTGGACCTAAGGGTTTTAATAAAGCTATTGAAAATTTAAAAATCAAATATACAGAGAAACTGCAAAATGCAAAACTTAAAGGTGAACAATCCGCAAAATACACACAACTTATACTGAATAAATTAAATTACCTTACCCAAAAAAGAGAAGCCATCAACAACTTTACCACAATGAAAGACTATGCCTTTAAGCGATTCATGTATGTACTGGGCAAACCAACCAGAAAAATACACGAATTGATTACAAACAAATTCGAAAAACTCGGATTAAGAACAGTTGAACATTCATACGGCGAAGCAGCAAACAATTTACTGACAACCGCAGGTGTTAACTCAAAATTATTACACAAAATTTATGCTCAAAATTTAGAAGAACAAATAACCATTAAAGGCAAAACACTTACCAGAAGAGAATGGCTCAATAAATTATTGGCATACACCCAAGATGTAAATGACTCTTACAACTTCCACTTTGGAGAAGCTCGCAGAAAAATGCGTCTTGATAAAATGCACAAGGACGCAGCCGAACTTGAAAATGATTTTAACAAGCGCGGAGATTTATGGTTCCTTTCAAAAGATATTTTCAAAAACTTTGTTGCCGAACAGAAGATGAGTGCAAACAAAATGCACATTCAAACACCAATTAAAAATGTAAAAAAATGGATTTCATACAACAAAGAAGATTTATGCAATGAAACAAACGAAAAAATTACAAAGTTGTTATCTGTTGTAGATTTTGGAGAAAAAGACACAATTAAAGCCGCAAATATTCTCAAAAAAGATTTGAAAGAATTTGCCCAAGCAGACAGTAAAGTGACTAAAGAACAATTAATTAAAGATATTGATAAATTTTTACAGGAATTCAGCAAAGGAACATCTCCCGATAAAAAAGAAAGACTTGCTGCTATTGGAGAGTTTAATGACATGAAAGTTTCAGTAATTAATTACTGCCAGGGTGAAGTTGAGGAAATACTCGATATCTACAAAGGACTCGTCAACCAAAAAGATTATAATGAAATTAAAACATCATACGCAAAAGCCGTTAAATCACTCAACAAGTCTATCAATCTTGAAACAGAAGAATTTGTAAACAAACTCAGGGATTTGACAATGGGAAGCGCACCTACGGATATTTTAACAAACCTTGTAGGTGTAGGCACTTTGGCATACTATCTTGCAAAATCGGAAGATAAACAGGAACGAATGGGGATTGCATTGAAATACGGATTCCCGGCATTGACACTGATAGGGGTGGGATTATACGGAAATGCAAAACTTTTTGCCGGTTCAAAATCTTTAATCTTCGGTGCGGTTTCAAGTTTCATTGTTAACAGAATAGGCTCTGCTGCAAATGAATTACTTATAAGGCATTTTAACAAAAAGAAATTACAAGCCGAACAAAAGCCAACACCTGAATTAAAACAAACTTAATTGTTTTTCAAAATGCTTTTTCAAAAATGACGGCCTGTGATACTTACAAAGTCCATATTTATCGATTGCATCTAAATGCTCTTTGGTTAAATATCCCGCATTGTGTTCCCATTTATACTGAGGAAATTCAGATGCCAATTTTTCCATATAACGATCTCTTGTAACTTTTGCAAGAATACTTGCAGCCGCAATGGAAGCGGATTTGCCGTCCCCTTTTATTACAGTCTGCTGAGGATAAGTATAATTTTTTATTAACCTGTTCCCGTCAACTAAAGTTATAAAATCCGTAACAGCGGCCTGTCTTATAACATCTTCACAGGCTAATTTCATAGCTTTAAGAGAAGAATTTAATATATTTATCTTTTCAATTTCTTCAACTTCAACGCATATAACTGAATTTATGGAGTTATTCAGAATTATGTCATACAAATTTTCTCTTGCGGTTTTGGATAATTTTTTTGAATCATTTAATTTGTCCAAATCCTTTTTTAATCCGGATGATATTTTATCAAAATAAACACAAGACGCAAAAACTCCGCCCGCTGCAGGACCTCTGCCCGCTTCATCCGTTCCTATAACAACACCGTATTTTTTATCAAAATTAAACAACTTATTCATAAATCAATCACAATATAGCACACCCGTTTACACTTTTTCAATAACTCTTTATTTAGAAATATCACCATGATAAAATCTTTCTATGAATAATTTCAGAAAGATTGCACAAGTAACGGGAATTTGTTTAGGGATTGTTATTGTTTCATTTTACTGCTTATTTTTAACAGTATTGCCTAAAATAATGAATTCCCCGCGTGTCATCAACAAAATCGAAAAAAAAATTTCTGATGCATCCGGTATAGATTTAAAATTTAAAAATTTTAAATTCGAAACCAAAAAAGATTTAACTTTTACCATATTTTTTGAAAAAGTATTTGCTTCAAACCCGCAAAAAGAAACCTTGATAGATATATCAGATTTAAAATATAAAGCACCAATATTAAATTACAAAAGAGGAGAAATCGACAGCAAAAATATTTATGCAAATATTCATTTGCTGAAAAATTACATAAAATTAGCTGATAAGAAAAATAAAAAAATTAATTTATCATTTTATCCGACAATAAATATTCAAAGCGGAGTAATTGTTCTTACTCCAAAAACATCCGCCCTCATAAAGCATATTAAATCTAAAAAACAAAATGGAAAAATCAAGACTGAAATACTTGCCTGCATAAAAAATCCATACCTGAAAAATATTGCCATAATAGGTGAAAAAGGCAGTATTAATTTCAAAAACAAATTATCTTTTGATAATTTCAGTGTTAAAATCGGACATTCTAAAATATTTTTGAGCGGAAAAACAGACAACCTGAGCATAAAAGGGAATAATCTTCCGGCAAAAGAGCTTGAAGAAGGATTTTTATATTTATATAAACTAAAACACCCCGACAAGAAAAACTTTTTAGAAAATTTTTCAAATTTTAAAGGGACTTTGGATGTTGATCTTAAAATCGCAAAAGGAAAATTCTACGGAACATGCACAACTAATAATTTGAGTGCGAATTTTTCAACATTAAAAATTCCGGTATTGCTTCCAAAAACAGTATATTATTTTAAAGACAAAACAATGAAAGCAAAAACAGAAGGATTGTTCGGCCCAGAACCTGTCACAACAGATGTTATAATAAACGGAATAGCAACCAAAGACCTGGATGTTAAAGGAAATGTCGAGTCAAAATTTACAAACAACATTGTAAAAAAATATTATCCTAATGTTGCAATAAGCGGATATACTCCGGCAAAAGTCAAATACCACACTCACGATGACGGCATTGTAGATGTGTATTATTATCTTACCATTCCAAAAGGGAATAATTTATTATCAACCTGGGGTGATTTAGACAACACAGGCCAGACAAGAGAAATTACAATGCATACGCACAAAAACGGTATTCCTATGGTAATAAAAAGGCTTTCTTACAAGGCAGATAACAAAGATATTCTCTCAGGAAGCGGACTTATTGACAAAGAAAACGGAACATATACTCTCAAAAAACTCAACATAAAATCAAACGGAGAAATTCCTATAGCTTATATTAAATCATTTATCAAAGACTTTGCAGACAAGGGAACTTTTGATACGGATGTAAATATTGATTTTACAAACAAAACAATTTTAGGAACAATGAACTTATACAATGCCTCACATGATAAATTTTTGTTCCTGAAAAGTACAAATCTGAACTTTGAAAAAGATAAAATAACTCTTAAAACAAACGGAACTTTCTACAAGGCACCGATTAAATTAGCCGCAACAACTGACAATAGGATATTAGACAACAAGATTACCGTAAAAAACATTGACATTCACCTTGTCAGTATATTTTTACAAAGCGGCGAACTTAAATCCATACCAAAAACCTTTAAAAAAGTTGGAAATGTCAAACCTAAAATATCAAAAAAGAAAACAGAACTAATTATAGAACAGGGCAGGATAATTGTTGACAGAATCTACGGTAACAAATTTGATGTAAGAAATGTAAATATTCAGGGCAGTATGCGAAATAAAATCGTCAACTTTATAATGCCAAAAGCCGAATATGCAAAAGGTTTACTAAGCGCAAAAGGAATATATAATCTTAATAATGATTCCTCCGATATACAATTTTTTGCATCAGACATTGATTCAAATGATGTTGCAACCCACATGTTTAAATTGCCGAACCAAATTGAAGGGGTAGCATTCGCAACCTTACACCTCATAACAAAAAACAAATTAAATGACATTAAAGCTAAAGCCACTTTTGCAGTAAAAGATGGATATCTTCCCAAAATCGGCACCCGTGAATTTTCTATAAAACGCAAAAAACCAAACAAACCTGCAAAAAAATATGTACTCTCAAAAATAACAAATATAGATTTTTCCAAACCTAATCAGTTCCATTCAAATCTTTACGGCTCGTTTGATATGATTAACGAAAAACTTGAAAATATAAAAATATTTTCAAAAAGCAACTATTTAGGTCTGTATATTGAAGGGGAATATAATGTGGAAACAGAGTACGGGGAAATTGATATTTTCGGTCAAAGAAACAAAACCCTCGCAAAGAAAATCCGAATTTTTAAAATTCCGCTTAACCTGATATACAAAGTAGTATTTAAACCTGAACATTCAATTATAATGTATGAAGATAAAGTAAAAATGATACCTGAAATAAAGGCCGGGATTGGGGATGAAATATCGACATTCAGAGTATCTATACAGGGTAACCCGAATAAATCCGACAAATTAAAAGTAACACTAAAGGATTTAAGAAAATAAATGCATATAAATAAGATTACAAATAAAATATTAACCAATAAATATCTGCGAAAAGGCCTGGAAAAAATATCAGAACACGGCACATCTTTTGCGGCAGGAACATCTTTGGTACTTTCTCTCGGGTTGCGGCCTTTTTCAATTTACAACACTCCTGATGTTAAAGAAGAAAACAAATTTTATGCAATGGCAAATTCTATCAGTTCGGGATTGATTAAATTTGCAATGGTAGAAGCAATTGCCCTGCCCATTGAAAATGCAATAAAAAGAATTGACAAAAATTCAAAAAAATACCTTAAAACCAAAATCAATCCGTCAGCAAGAAATTATAAATTTATAACACAGGCAATGAAACTGAGTGCGGGACTGCTTGTTGCAATTCCTAAATCCGTAATGACAATAGCACTTATCCCTGTTATTATGGATAAAATGTTTCTGAAAACAAAAGAAATTCCGACAATATATACAAACCTGAAAAAACAAGACCAAAAGTCAAAAGAACAGCCTATCTATAATAATCCGGCATTTACAGCAAAATACGGTGAAAAATTATCCAAAGGACTTGCTAAAATTATAGACAATACAAAAATTCAAAAACTTGCCCAAAAATATCAATTAAAAGATGAAGATATATTCAAAAATATTACGGCAATGACAGATATATTACTTGCATCAACTTCTGTTTACCAAACACAAAAGAGCAAAAACATTAACGAAAACAGTAAAATCGCACTTATATATAACAATATTATTTCAACAGCCATAACTGTTATCGGAGGTTATTGCATTGACAGTACGGTTAAAAATAAAACTGCAAAATTTGTTGAAATATTTAAAGAAGCAAATAAAAATGATCCAAAACTTATGAAATATATAGAAGGCATTAACATTGTGCGTCCGGCTTTGATATTTGCAGGCATATATTACGGAATACTGCCGATATTTTCAACATATATTTCCGACAAAATTGACCGCATGATTGAAAAACGAAAGCTATCTGCATTGATAAATGACCATCCTTCATAATCATTAATAAAATAGCAAAATTATCTTTTTCAAACGTTATATCCTAACGATGATAATTCCTTCGGTAAAATTATTTAATTTTAAAAATAACAACAGTATTTTGAATAGTAGTGCTGTAAATAATTTTGCCTGCACATACAACACATCACCAATCAACGACAAATTTGAAATATCTTTCAACGGGCTGTTTGAAACATCAACAGAACCGGCAAGACTTGAACAGGCAAGAAATATAACAGGTATTCACTGTCCAGCCTGCGGAGTGAAAATGCTCTCCCCTGATGAATATGAAAAAATAATTAAAGAAGCAGGGAATATTAAAAAACCGGAAGAATTTGTTATTTTACTGAAAGAAAATCAAAAATATTTACCGAAACACATGCGCAGAATTATCAGTGATGCAGAAGGAATCGAAAACCTTTCCGATATGAACATGATGCAATTTTACTCTGAAATGAAAAAAAATTCATACATGGCAAAGAAAGCTATTGTCCACAACATAAGAGATGAATTAAACGAATATACTAAATGGCTGAATCTTCCTGAAAACTACAGCCAAAGCGCAAATGAAATTGTAGCAAAAATACATACAAAACAGGATTATAACGTTTATAAAAATATCATAAACGAATATATCGACTTTTTACATTTACACCCTGATAAAGCCAATCAGATAAGAATGAAAACTCTCAAGCCTATTGTTACGGCAAATGACTATAACAGGTCTTTTTACGCCATTGACGAAAGCGACAAAAACGAAGATAAAATTGCTTCTGCAATAGTAAAAAATATATTTTCAAAATCCGTAAACACTGTAGTTCCTATAGATAAATACCCGCAGCATGAAGGACTGCCTAATAACAAAGTACTTGTTTGTGAAAACTGTAAAGCAATTCAGTCAAAAAGTACTTTTATGCACGATATAAACAATCCGAAAAATAAAACCTATATCGATACATATCTTGCAGATATGTCATATTTAATAGGACACAACAAAATAGAAGATTCAAAAGATTATATAAAGGCTTTTTGTCTTAACATGACAAAAATTACAAAAGGAAAAATCAATTTTACCGAAGAAGAAATAAAATCGTTTAAAAATCTGCAGCATAGTGCATCAAGGCATGAAATATTTTACCCGATACAACAATCAAAAGTTGACATTCCATGCGCAGAATGCGGTTCGACCATGCTCACGCATGACATGAGAAAACACATAGAAGAAGAAATGAGGGACTGTAAAAGCATTCAAGACTTCGCTCAACTGCTAAAAAAATATGATAAATATGTCGGAGCAAACGCAAAACCTTATGCAAACATGTTTATTAGCACTGCCAAAGATTACCCTAACGCAACAGACGAAGAATTCTTAAGAATTTTCAAGAAAAAAACCGACAATTTTACCGAAAAAAGATTGAAGTTTGAATTAAAAAGATACAATGAGCAAAGAAACTATTACCTATACGAAGGTTCGCCCGAACAACTGAAAAATTATGACTTATTTGGCATGCATATAAGAAAATACATACATTCAAAAGCATATTTAGATGATGAGTTAATTACATATTACAATATGTGTCTTAATCCCCTTGATATTGAAAAAGCACCGGTAAAAGCAATATATGCCTTTACCACACAAGTAAAAAGAGCAATTATTACACACAGAATTACAACCAGCGAAAACAAACTCAGTAACCGCAAAGAAAATCCGATTTATACAATTGTATTTAATATATTCAAAACGAATATCGCAACGGCAGATCATCTTCTTGCGACATCAAAAGGCGGTTCTGAATCAACAGACAACCTGATTGGTCTTTGTAAAACATGCAACAAGATAAAATCTCAAAAAGATGTTAAAACATGGATTATAGACAATAAAAGGGTTGCAAAAAACATTGAAAAACAGCTAAAAGTAATAGATAAAATGGCAAAAAACAAACAAATTGAAGGCTTTGACGATTGGGCAGAGAAAATATCACAAAAAATATACATAATGACTGAAGGAAAAATTGACATAAGAAAAGAATTTGAAACATAAATTCAATAATATTTGTAACAGATTTGTTATAATTGTAGTAAATAACTTGAAAAAATTTTTCTGATTAAGTATAATAAGTACACTTGTTCCAAAATTTTGCATGGTTAATAAATGTAAAAGTTTTGAAACATAACCCGATAAAAAGACAATTAAATAGCGAACATTGTTTTTATCTATATATGTAGCAGGTTTTGAAATTAGTAGGGATTATGCAGGTAAAATCAGTAAGTCAGAATATTAATTCTGCAAACTTGAAAAAAAATAATAATGAAAATATACAAGCCCCTCGTGCATATGCACCTGCGCGCAGCAGTGTGAATTTTACGGGGAGTTCTCCTAACATTATTGTCGGCTTAATGGATTTTATTGCTGCCGGCGGATTTGCTGCATCATTCTGCATACAGGACGGCTTAGGATTTATCGCTCCTCGTGTGTATAAAGGTTTAAAAAGAGGCGGAAAGAAAAAAGTTGACCAAAACGGCAACGAAATTCTTGATAAAAACGGTGAACCTAAACGCGAACTTAACTGGGCTTATGCAAGAAAAGAAGGTATCCGCGAAATTATCACCGGTCCGAGTGCATTTGTAATTCCATATTTTCTGTTAAAAGGTATTAACAAAAAATTCGGCAGAGGCAACAGCGTTAAACTTGATTATATTGACGGATTTAAAAATATATTTACGGATTATGCAAACAATAACAAACAGGCAATAATTGATAAAACCGCAAATAAAAAAGATTTCTATAAATCAGTATTTAAAGAAGTTATAGAAACAACCATCAATGACAATCCTAAAGCATTAAAAGTAGATAATGTTGAAGAATTGGCTGAAAAATTTGCAACTAAACAAGCACAAATTGATGATGTAATAGAAGAATTCAATAAAAAAGGAACATTCGCCCGCTTATTACCGAAAAATAAAAAAGCTCGCGATGAAAAATTAGCACAAATTGGATCTTCTGTTGCTGACGACTTTATAGAATTAAAGAAAAAGCATGTTGGCGGAATTTCAGACCATGCAGGTATATCTATTAAGGCTTCGGATAAAGTAACCGTTAAAAACGGCAATATCGGAAAACTTACGGAAGCAATGAGTAATTATTTTGACGATGCCGTTAAATCTATGCATGGAGTTCTTAAAAATGCAAAAGATGCCAATATTGAAGATTTAATGAACAAATTTACAGGCAAAAAACTTGGTTCAAGAATATTAACAAATCTTGGATTATTTACGGCTGTCGCTTTGTTCTATACACAAATCCCTAAATTGTATAACATGGGTACAGGCGGAAAGAATCCGGCATTGATGAACGATGATGAACCGGTATCTAAAGTTGTTGCAAACAAAATTGAAAGAGATAATTCAAAAATTGCACAAGACCGCAGACAAGTAAGCTTCGGCTCAAAGACTTCTGTTCTTGAAAATATAGGTAACAAAATTTTTGGCAGCAAAAAACTTAAAGAAATTTCAGATATATTTGAATTGAACGGACCGATTATACAAGGTCAGGCTATGTCTGTATTGCTTTACGGCGCTTGCATACCGCCAAGACTTGTTCATGCTCAGGATAAATATGATTTCAGCGAAATCGTTGTTCGTGACATGACCGCATTTACTGCGTTGTTATTTGGTGCAAAAGCACTTGCAAGATTATTCTCTGACGGATTTACAAAAGTTACCGGACTTGCATTAAACAATAAAAATCTTGAAGGCCGCAATATTTTACAAAAGACTTGGGATTATTTAAACCCTGCAAATACAAGACATACCGTATTATCAAGCAAAGAACTTGAATCTAAATACACCAATATCAAAGATTTCAAAGACGGTGTTAACGGATTTGTTGAATTTATTGAAGGTTCAAATGGCAATATCAAAAAAGCTTTATCTCAGGACAAAGAAATTAAAAAGGTAACAGAAGAAATCCTTAAAAAAGTTTCAAAAGATGAAAGCAAAACATTTGCAAATGCGACAAAAGAAGAAATTAAACAGGCTTTGCGTACTGCAAAAGAAGAGTTGCCGGAGCTTATTGACAAATTCTACAGCAAATTCCATGGAAAAAACAAATTGCTTACTCACGCAAAAACCTGCAACAGTGCATTTGATTTCTTGTCAACAATCGTATTAGTTCCTGGATTAATCATTGGTTTGACGGATTACTGCAAACACATGACAGAAAAAAGAAGAGCTGAAGAAAACAAAATTTCAAATAAAACACAGGCTCAGCAGGCACCTTTAGTACCTTCAAGCAAACCGACAATGCAAGGTTTTTTGAACAAAGAAGTTGCATAATTAAAAGTCATTAAATTGCAGTATTGAAATTATTTTCTGAGTATAGTTTAATGTAAATGTAGAAACAGTTACAGGTGGTGCTATGCTTGAGATAACAAAAACTCAGGATGACGGAACATTAGCAAAATTAGAATTGAACGAAGCTGTTTCAGGTTCTTGGTTCAATCTGATTAATCCGACACGTGAAGAAATACAGCAGGTTTCACTTGTTTTAGATTTAGATGAAAGTTTCCTTAACAACTCATTAGACGCGGATGAGTTATCTCGTATGGAATTTGAAGACGGCAATTTATTAGTCATCACAAATGTTCCGATTATGGACGAGGAAGGCAACTTTGACACAATGCCTTTAGGTTTAATTTTCACACCTGAAAGTATGATTACTGTTTGTTCAAGAGAAAATAAAATTATTAATTCTTTCAATGAAGATACGGCAAAATTCTTTGACACAAGAAAAAAAGCTAATTTTATGCTCAGCATATTGTTCAGAGCTGCAAAGTTTTACCTCAGATACCTTAATATAATCAACAAACAAACTGACAGCATTGAAGAATCTTTAAGAAGAACTACAAATAATAAAGCTTTGTTTCAGCTGATGGAAATTCAGAAATCTTTAGTTTATTTTACAACTTCACTAAAAGACAATCAGCTGGTATTACAAAAACTGTTAAGAATGGTACATGCCAACACCGGCAACCTTCAGTCTATTGTTAAATTCACCGAAGACGATATTGATATGCTTGAAGACGTTATCATTGAAAATAAACAGGCATCAGAGATGGTTGAAATGCACAGGACAATTCTTGAAAGTATGATGGATTGCATGGCATCAATCATCAATAACAACCTAAACCTTGTTATGAGATTTTTGGCAGCAATTACAATCATTATGTCTATTCCTACAATGATTGGTAGTTTTTGGGGAATGAATGTCCCTATGCCGTTTGGAGCAAATCCGTTCGGATTTGGTATTGTTATAAGTATATCTGTTTTGGCAACCTGTATTGCAGCATTTTTCTTTAATAAAAAAGGAATGATGTAATAAAAATTGCCGATATAATAAATATAAGAGGGATAAAAGGATATGGAAGAAGAAGGAATTAAATACACTCCAAAAGAAGAATTTGCGAATGCTTTTACACATTCTTTAGGTGCAATGTTTGCGATATATGCAATTGTCATGCTTGCAGTCAATTCTCACAATGCAATGGAAACAGCTTCTACTGCCATATTTGGTTCAATGCTATTTGTATTATTTCAATCCTCTGCACTTTATCACGCAATGGTAAATGAAACAGCAAAAAAAGTTTTTCGCAGAATTGACCATAGTGCAATATTTATGCTGATTGCAGGAACATACACTCCTGTATTATTGCTGACGGTTGATTTTCCTCTATCAGTGGCTTTACTTGCAATGACATGGTATTTAGCAATCACGGGAATAGTTTATTCTTGTCTTACATTAAAATTCAAATACCTGTCAACAGGATTATATCTTGTTATGGGCTGGCTTTCTGTATTTCTTGCTTACACCATCTGGACAAAAGCCGGTCAAAATGCCTTTTGGCTAATGTTAGCAGGAGGATTATTATATTCCGGCGGATGCATATTTTATTTGTCCAAGAAAAGATACATGCACTGCATTTGGCATATTTTTGTAATCGCAGGGGCAGTTTCACACTATTTGTGCATTATGGAATTATTAAAAACCCTCTCTCACTAGGCTTGGTTTACAATTACAGGCAGATTTAACTCATTAGAATCAACAGGGGTATTATTTACATTCAGTTGTCCTAACAATACGGTTTTATTTGCGCCGTGATAATCACTTCCGCCCGTAATAAATAACCCGTTATTATCTGCACAATTTTTCAGAAATTCTATTTCAGCTTCCGTATATCTTGAATAATAACATTCAAGTCCCTGAATTCCGCAATCCATCATTGTTTTTAACCTTAATAAAAATTCGTCTTTCCCAAGATGTTCTTCTCCCTCACCGCCCAGCGGATGCGCCCACACAGGTATGCCTCCGGCAATTTTTATTGTATTTATAGCTTCTTCACCATCAAAACGGGTGTTTCCTGTTTTGCAGCCATCTAAATATTTTTTCATTGCTTCAATATTATTTGGGGCAAGTCCTCTGTTTACCAAGATATTTCCAAAGTGAGTTTTGACAGGGCTTTTTCTTGAATACAGCCAGTCTGATTCTTCCTTATTTAATTCTATATTCCACACATCTTTTAAAAATCTTATTCGTGTTTCGAGCTTTTGTCGTCTGAGCTTTTTGCCTTTTTCAATCAACTTTGAAAGAACAGGATTATTTTCATCTATATTGTAGCCTAAAATATGACATTTAATCCCTCTTGTTTTGCAGGTAAGCTCTATTCCGGGGATAAATTTTATATTTCCCGAAACCATATTTTTCATTGCGGAAATTCCGGCAACATTATCGTGATCGGTAAGGGCAAAAATTTCTATATTTTTGTCCTTGATTTTTTGCAAAAGTTCATAAGGGGTATCACTTCCGTCAGAATTATTCGTATGTAAATGTAAATCAAACCTTGTCATAATATTATTTTAGTACAAAATTTTAACCGAACAAATTTTATTATATATCACAGCCAAATATTTTACGGACAATGAACCAAACAGCTGAAAACTTACTCCATATAACTATTTATCAATTTTGGCAAATATCTTTCTACGACTTCAAGCACTATAATATCAGCACTATCCATTATGTGAGGGGCAACATTATACTGCCAAACATAACTTGAATTTTTGAACGACTGAGACAAATAAGGTATTAATGAAGCTGAAAAAGAATCTCTAAACATCAACAAGTTCTTTTTACCATTAGTGTTATAACAACTTACAATACCTGTCGGTTCTTCGGGAGTTTTGCATATATTTTCATAATTTTTAATTTCCGGTATTTTATACAAAGTAGAATCAGGCTTTCTTAACAGCGAAGGGGACATATTATATAAATCACCGTTATGAATTTCTTCAGAATAATTTGTAATTTTATACAATTTTAAAGTTTTAAAATCTTTGTTAATTTCGTTTAGCAATGCGGAATATCCGTAATATGCACCCAGTTCATTCCAATGAGTGTCTGTTTTCCAATATAATATTCCTTCTTTTTTTGACGAAATTAAAGCATCTTTTGGATATATGATTTTAATATCCGAATTTTGTTTGATATATTTTATGAGTTGCTCTGTTTTTGATTCATTTGATATTTTTTTAATACTATCAGTATAAAATTCTTCGTAAATTTTTGACTTATCAGGGGCAATATACACATAAAATTTCTTGTTATGTTTTTTACAATAATTATTTATATCATTCAGATATTTATATATTTTTGCCAATTCATCACCGGTAAAAATAACACTGTTTGAATAACAATCGGTTGCTTCTTTCCATCCCAAAAACAGCCATTCGTTTTTGCCTTTTATTACATCTTTGGTTTTCCAGTTTCTCGATATTAATAATTTTGCATCATTATATGAGATTAACTCATCCCTTAAACAAAATCTGTCATTAAACCATTCATTAAAATTTTTGCCAAAATTGAAATTAATTTCATTATTTTCTTTTATTATCGGATACCACTTGGCAAGAGTTCTGTTTTCTTTCTGTGAAACTTCCTGCACATTAATATTACTCAGGGGAACAAATAAAAATATAAAAAATATAGTCAGAAAAATGATTTCTATTCGTGATTTGCCTTTTACTGCTTTAAAATCTGCTATATAATCAGATAATTTATAAGTTAATAAATACGATAAAATCAATATTATAATAAAGATTTTAAAATCAAATTTTATACTTGCTCTTATATTTAATGTTTGCGGATATGTAAGTATGGCAGTACTAAAGTTTGGATTTAATATAAGCTTATCATTATCAACAGACAAAGCTGCACCGTTAACTTCAAATTGCTCTAAGTTTTTCAGTTTGTATTTTCCAATCTTTATATTGCTCAATGTAATGTTATTTTCAGGCTTTAAATCAGTTATAAGAAACCTGACTCTTTTAGGATATATTAAATTTTTAATATACAAACTAGCGTGATTTGATTCATCCAAATTAATTTCAACTTTATCAGTTTGAATTTTATTGAAAGCATCATTGTCTTTTTTGTTTAATAACACTTCAATATTACATGTACCCTGCCCCGCAACATCCATATTTACAGGAACAGCTCCAAATATAAACCAATATTTGAATGTTGCAATCAGTATTATTACAGTAATTACAACAGATAATATTGTTCTTTTTTTAATGTTTATAGAAATCATATTTACTTTAAGCTGCACTCTTAATTACATAAATAATATACCATAAAATCATTCGAGCTTGTAGGGTAGACTGAAGTCTACCCTACTAACTTCAAATGCGAAATTTGGAGAACTTGGTTAACAAAACTTTTTATTAATTCGCATATTAAGCAATTTTTTGAAACAAAAATACTTTATATAAATATAGGGGATAATAAGGAATTTTATATGGGATTTGGCCTACAAATTGCTAAATTTTGTGGTAAACATTTAGGACTCTATACTAAAAAAGAGATGGTAAGAGTCTGCAAAAGTGTTGGACACGAATTAGTTGATTTACAAAAAACTAATACAAATATATCTACAGATGTTGTTCAAAAAACAATTAAAAAATATGCTCCAAAAGTAAATACAAAAATTTGTACAAATAGACAAGAAGTAAAAGCCGATTTACTACGACATGGCATAAAAGAAAAAGAAGCAACAGAATGTGTTTCTATGTTTGATGATGCAGCTGGTATAAGTTATACCCATACAGGTGGAGATGGGAAATGTAAAGGGATATTTGCACCTTTGGATGAGAATTTACCAAGTGTTTTAGCACATGAACTGGAGCATCATTTATTTACATCAAATTCTTTTATTTCAAAATTTTTACCTGGAAAATTATTGTATTCTGATAGTGCACGTAATATCCAAGCTAAATTGCTGAATAATGTAGATTTATCGGATACTTTTATGTTTCGTTCTTCTATTTCGTTACAAAATGGGAAAGACAATATTATAAAATTTTTACAAAATTTTGATAGACTTGAAACTCCAAAACGCATAAAAGCATTTTTTAGGGGGATATGTAGAAGTACTATTAATCCGAGAAATAAAGGGGCATTTACGGATATTTATTCATCAAGACAAGTTATACAAGATGAGAGACGTGCATATGGAATTACAGATGACATAATACATTATAGAGATAATATTTCAGCTCAGAACAAAACTTATGCAGGAGTATTTTCAGAATTGCTTGGCTATACAGATTACATTTTAAAAAAGGAACAAATTCCGGCTTTATTTATGAGAGCTTCAAAATCAACTGTAACTCACGGATGTCCAAGTCCTACTAAAGAGCTAAGTACAACAGCTAAAATGATTAGAGATATTATGAATAATAAAAAAAATAGCTTGTAGGGTGCAATTTTTTGCACCGATTGAAATTCACAATTAAAAAGACCTGCGTTTAGCAGGTCTTTTTAATTAGCGGAAGACGAGATTCGAACTCGCGACAGCCTGCTTGGAAGGCAGGTACTCTACCACTGAGCTACTTCCGCATATCATACGTATCGCTCACAAATCGATATTAACATAACCTTTTTTTGAAATCAAGTCAAAATATTATCCCTTAATCCTTTTGTATTAATATAAAATACTCCCAAAGTATAACCCTAATCTATCCTTCGGAATGGTGCAGACCACCACTAAAAAAATGTATTATATTAATGTAAGTTCGATGCATCCAGGCACTTTTTCGGGGTTGCGATAAGATTTTTCTCTTTTCGGTTTGGTTTAAAATGCCTTGAACTTACACCTTTAAAAATAATTTTTCATGTTTTATAACTTCCGGCTTGTTTTGTAATCTTGCAAGGCAAGCATTTTTATTATATAATTAAGTCCGTTGTTATACTTACTGGTATTTACCAATTATACAAGGAGTTTATATTATGAGTGAAGAAATCAGAGCAAGCCACATTCTTGTTAAAACAGAACAGGAAGCAATCGATTTATACAATGAAATTATTAACGGTACTACCGATTTTGCACAAGCAGCACAAGATAAATCTTTATGCCCATCAGGTCAAGTCGGCGGAGATTTAGGATTTTTTGGAAAAGGCATGATGGTTAAACCGTTTGAAGATGCAGCTTTCGCTCTTGAAGTAGGTGAAATTTCTCAACCTGTTCAAACTCAATTCGGATGGCACTTGATTCAATTAACAGACAAAAACTAAACCCAAAATAATATGAACGAGAATATTATTCGTGAATTTATGCAGAAAGAAAATCTGCAATATTTACTCGTAAATTCCACTAATGAATTTTTAGTGGAATATAACAAGTTGGAAGAAAACTCACGCTACAAACTCACAAATTTTTCAGGCTCAACGGGAGAAGCCCTCGTAACTCCTGACACAATATTCTTGTTTGTTGATGGGAGATATCATATTCAGGCTGATCAAGAAGTTAATCATTCAAAAGTTACTGTTGTAAAACTGCAGACAGGTCAAAATGCAATTGAAGAAATAATTGCAAAAATTCCTAAAGATGCCACACTTGGAATTTTTTCCAAAAAAAATTCTCAGTCTAAAGTTGAAAAATTTGCGCAAAAACTTAACCTAAAATATCTTGATTTCGACCCGTTTGACCAAAATATAGCACAACAGCCTGCACAGGATATTAAAATTGATGAAAAATATACAGGGCTGACAAGTGAAGAAAAAATTGCGAAAATATCTCACAGCCTCAGTAACAACGAAGCAATTTACATTACGGATCTTGATGAGGTATCTTACATTTTTAACATGAGGAATTTTTCTCAATGCTATAGTTCAAAAATTAAAGCAAAAGCAATGATTTTTAAAGATAACGCAATACTTTTCACTCAGGATAAATTAAGCAAAATTGATGAATTTCTCAAAAATATAAACAAAAATGTTTATATAGATAAAAAGAAAATTAATGCCTACGATTATAAATTATTAGGCTCAAATGCTATTGAACTCAAATCAAACCCCGTTGCAAATATGAAAGCACAAAAAACAGAAGCAGAAATTGAACACCTCAAAGATGCTTTTGCAAGAACCGATAAAGCTGTTTCAGCAATAAGAGATTACATATATAATAACAACAGCATATCGGAATTTGATGTAGCAATACAACTTGCAAAAGAATTTAAAAATCAGGGAGCTGTCGGGCTGTCCTTTGCATCTATTATTGCTAAAGATAAAAACAGCGCTCTTGCACATTACTCAAAATGTTCTAAAGAGGAAATTATTACGGAAGGAAGCCTTGTTCTAATTGACTGCGGAGGATATTTTGAGGGGGGACTTGCAACAGACATAACAAGAGTTTTTGTAAAAGGCGAGCCTAAATATCTGCATAAAAAAATATATACAAATGTATTAAAAGCATTTTTAAACGCATTTAACTATCTGAAAAAACATCCGCAAAACTCTGTTACAGGATACGAGATAGACAAAAGCGTACACGAATTTTTTAATTCTCAAAATTTAGACGGCTTTGTGTTTAATCATGGTTTAGGACACGGAATAGGAATCAATGTTCATGAATATCCGCCAAAACTGAGTTCTGATGAAATTGCCAAAGTGCCACTATTGGAAGGCGAATGTTTTTCTATAGAACCCGGACTGTATAAAGAAGGTGAATTCGGTATCAGACTTGAAAATTCGTGCTATTATAAAAACGGAAATATTCATTCTTTTGTTAATATGAATTATGAGCAAAAGCTGATAGACTACAGCCTTCTATCCGAAGAAGAAATCCAATGGCTGAAAGAATTTGAGGTAAAATAGTGGAAATTACAAGTGTGAATAATGATTTGGTAAAAGAATATGCTAAGCTGACTCAAAAAAAATACCGCAAAGATAAATTTATACTTGAAGGGTACAAAGCAATTAAAGAAGCAAATGATTCCAAAATTGAAATAGAAGCTCTTTTTGTTGAAAAATCACACCTCGAGGATTTTAAATTTTTTAATAAAGAAATTATTGAAACAAATTCAGCAGTATTAAAAAAACTTTCTGATACGGAAACTCCGCCTGTTGCTGTCGCAATAGGAATACAAAAAAAATATTCACCTGAAATAATAAAAAATTTGAAAAAAATTATTCTTCTTGAAGGAATAAAAGATGCCGGAAATTTGGGAACAATTATTCGTTCAGCAGTTGCATTCAGAGCTGATGCCATTATTCTTTACGGAGATTGCGTGGATATTTATAACCCTAAATGTGTACGCTCAACAGTCGGAAACCTTTGGAAAATTCCTGTTATTAACATTAAAACGATTGAACAATTGCAAAAATATACCAACAATTTTACAAGAATTGCAACCCTGCCAAGAACAAATAATTTATTGAAATCCTTTGAACTTAAAACTCCGGCACTAATTATGTTTGGAAGTGAAGCTGACGGATTATCTGAAGAATTAATAAAATACTCAACAGAAAGCATCAAAATAGAAATGAGCAAAGAAGTTGAATCCTTAAACCTTGCGACTTCGGTTTCCGTCATTATGTACGAATTATTTTAAATATACATTTTAGTTTTTAGGCATTTGCTTTCTTTTTTCTTATTTTTTCAAAGATATAAAGCAGAATACAAATTACAACACAAATTATTGTTGCAATCATCCAGAATGAAATTGCACCATCCCAGCCTAATTTATCAACAAAAAATCCTGTACCGCTTGCTGATAAAGCAGCCCCTATATATCCAAATATGCCTGTAAAACCAATTGAAGCTGACGCTACACGTTTTGAACTGCTTTCTACCGCACAAAGACCGCCAATTAACATTTGAGGGCCTGCGGTAAATACACCAATTAATGCGGCAAAGACATAGTCTAATGCCTCTAACAACGGCGTTCCGCCGGGATTTACCGAAAATGCGTACAAACTTGCAACAAGTAGAATTAAAAATATTATATTTACAGGAGTACGACTACCTTTGCAGAATTTATCGGATACAACACCCGCAACAATGGCACCGCCGGCTCCGACAAGAGCAAGTGTACTTAATTTCCAGCCGGCAACCATAATTGAATTACCTTTCACTTCAACAAGATATTTTACTAGCCAGTCTTCTGTTCCGAATCTTACAATATAAACAAAAGTATAAGCTATAGCAAGCATCCATATAATCGGATTGCACAAAATGTGCTTTTTAAATATCTGAATATATGAAAGATCAGCCTGTTCATCCTTTTCAGCCTCTTTTACAGGTTCATTATTATACTTTTCAATATCCGGCAAACCTAAAGACTGAGGCTTATCTCTTAATCGGTCAAATAACCATATACCCGTAATTATACAAATTATTGCAGGGACATAAAATGCACCCATCCAGCCCAGTTTACCGATTATTAAACTTGACAATGCAACTGATGAAAAAACACCTATCTGGTGAGAAGTTGACCACACAGACCATTTTGTTCCACGCTCCGAATTAGAAAACCAATATGATAAACTTTTGGCAACAGGAGGAAATCCGCAAGACTGGAACCATCCGTTAGCACCCCAAAAGAATGCCAACAACCATAATAATACGGTTGCGGAAGGCAGGCCAAAAAAGCTGACGTGTCCGGGAGTAACAAATAATGCACTTAATACAAAACAAATATTACATATTGCCGATAATATCAATGCTGTTGGCAAAAATGTTCTTACATTAGATCTGTCTGCAACAACTCCGTTAACAAATTTACCGATACCATAGGTAACATACAGGGTAGAACCCAAAATACCCAATTGAGTATTTGAAAGCCCTAAATCCGTTGACATTACAGGAAGGGCTACCGCCATATTTTTACGGCAGATATGAAAAACAACATAAGCTATAAAACTTGAATAAAATATTCTCCATCTCCAATGTTTATACATTGAAGCGACTTTTTCGCTGTCTTGTATCACTTCTTTAGCAGGCGGTTCTTTGAAAAAATCCCCTATCTTTTTTAACATACCTAATATTTCTCCTATTTATTGTTTTTTATAACCTGAACATTTCTTGTTTCAGTAAGTTCAGTGCGGGCATTTCTTATAATCTCTCTTTGTTCTTCTTCTAAACTATGCCCGTTTACTAGTCTGTCTATAAATCCTGTATTAATCCTTGCAGCTTTTGACAGAGCACCTATATCTTCCAGTACAGGCTTTATCACATCAAAATCGTACCCAAAGGACTGCTTGGAGTTATATACCAACATATCCCCTTCTTCAGATGTAACAGGTTTTCCGCCAAGCTCAAAATACAACTTAAATACTGATTTCAAATCCTGCAATTCAGACTGCAAAACATTTATAGTGTTTTGTATCCTCAAAAATCTTTCAAACAGATAATCTACATTATCAAGTTCTTTACTTTCCCAATCACATTTTTGAAGATACAATTTTTTCAATTTAGGATAAGCGAGCGCAAGTCCCATTGTATCCCCCATTGCTCTGTGATGGTTTGTTAATTCAACTTTAAATTTATCAGTTAAAGCATTCAACCCGTGAGCTTCCAAATCAGGATACACTTCCTTAAACATTTGCTGTGTATCTATACGCTCATTATTTATACCATTGCCGGTAACTCGTTTTGCAGCTTCATTTATAAATGAATAATCAAAAATTGCATTATGGGCAACAATTGGGTAATCTCCCATAAATTCAAGAATTTTCGGCATTGCTTCTTCTTCAGTCGGTGCATCCTCAACCATATCCGGTGTAATACCATGAATTGCTATACTTGATTTTCTTATATGTTGCTGCGGGTTGATAAGAGTTTGAAATTCATCCTTGATTTTTCCGTTTTCAAGCCTTACAGCCGCAAACTCAACCATCTTCTCCTTTGTATAATCCAAACCGGTTGTTTCGGTATCTAAAACAATTTCTACTATTTTTTTTCTCGCCATTTCTCTATCCTAATACATCCTAAATAGATAATAGCACAAAAAATTTTTCCATGATAGAATGGGTGCACATGATGTTACAAAATAAGGGGAGAAATTATGGCAGATATTCTTGAAGTTAATGAAGATATTTTTGAACAGGAAGTTGTTAATTCTGATGTTCCTGCAGTTGTTGACTTTTGGGCAACATGGTGTGGTCCATGCAGAAAATTGTCGCCTGTATTGGAAGAAATTGCAAAAAATTACGAAGGAAAAGTAAAATTTGCAAAAGTTAATATTGAACAAAGCAAAGAAATCGCAAAAAAATATTCAATAAGCGGTATTCCATGCTTGCTTGTTTTTGACAAAGGCGAACCTGTTGAAAGAATGGTCGGACTTATGCCAAAATCAACAATCATATCTAATATTGAAAAACATATATAGCAAATTTGCGAAATAATTTAATATTCGGCTATCAAAGGACTATTCTTAGCTATATTATGATTTCCACCTATCTGAAACATAACTCAATATAGCACCGCCGATTTCTTCATTCGGATCAAATACCTGATTTGGATTTTGCGACTGCATTGAGTTTTTAATAAGCATACTTACCAAAGGTCCAAACGCATCAGGAACCTGAATTTTTCTGTATATCCCTGCTAAAAAAGTCTGAATATTCGCAGACGATGTATTATTAAAACGAGATAAAACAGGATACATTTTATCAATACCCTTTGTGCCATCGTCTAACATTTTGTCTAATACATACAAAGTTCCCGTAATCTGCGCTTCGTTGTTTGAATGTTCTAAAATATCAGTTAAATACGGCAGGGCATTTTCTTTTTGCTTAACAAAATAATCAACTTCATTTTTATCAAATACACAATAATTACGCTCTTTTGTCGGCAGCTGAACATTTGCACAGACATACTGCGGATATGGATTTATATTTTGAGATGTTATAGCCCTAATCATATTTATATTATCAATTTATAAAAAATCAGTGTAAAGGCATTGTGTATAAAAATTAAGGTACATTATAATAATGTACCTTAACCTGCTATTAAATAAGTTTTGAAATGTCCTCACAAATCAATTCTTTTGTTAAATGATACCTTTGTAAAAGTTCATCTAACGGCACTCTGTCGTTAAATTCTTTATTCGCACCGTAATTTAGAACCTTCATATCGCTATTGCCGTAATAACGAGCAATTTTTTCACCAAAACCGCCGTCTAATGTGCCATTTTCCAATGTGATTACAATATCATGGTCTGCCTTTAAACTATCTAACAATTCAGAATCGACACCGGTTATAAATTTAGGATTGATTAAACTGGCATTAATATTCAATTTTGATTTAAGTTCCTCTTTTACGGATTTACCAAGTTCAAAGAAATCGCCCAAACCTATTATTGCAACTTTTGAACCTTTTTCAACAAGTGAATATTTATTCAAAATTGAATAATCTGTTTTATCTTCAACCCCCGTTGAAATATAATTAAAGGTTGGAACTCTTATTGCAACTGAATATTGAGTTTGCTCTATTGACCAATCTAACATTCTTAAATATTCTTCCTTACAAGAAGGTGCAAGATAAACTATATTCGGAATATTTGCGATTAATGGAATATCAAACAAACCCAGATGAGTACAATCCGCACCTGAAATTCCTCCCCAATAAACAAGAATTGTAGCCGGAGAATTATTTAATGCTAAATCCTGAGATAGCTGATCATATGCCCTCTGAATAAATGAAGTCATAACCGCAAAAACAGGCTTTGCACCGTTTCTTGCAAGTCCTGATGCATAACCTACAGCGTGCTGTTCAGCTATACCAACATCAGTATAATTTTCCCCTAACTTATCTCTATATTCTTTATTCCACCAAAATACTCCCGGAGTACCTGCACAAATAGGAATAACCGTTTTATCCCTTTTAATTTTTTCAAGTAAATAGTTATTTGTTAATGTTTCATAACATTCAGGCATATCACCGCCATTTGAATTTTCGCTCTTATCCAAAAATCCCGGAACAGACCAATGCCAAGGCTCTTTGTCTTTTTCCGCAGGTTCATAACCCTTACCCTTCAATGTATGAATATGAACAACAACAGGATGATCGATATTTTTAACCTGATTAAAAGCATTTATAAGAGTTTGAATATCATTTCCCTGTTCAACATAAATATAATCGAAACCAAAAGCCTTGAACCAGTTGTTTGCACAGGTGCCGTTAGATTCTCTTAACTCTCTTAAATGGTCATACAAACCGCCATGGTTTTCGGCAATAGACATTTCATTATCATTTACGATAATTATAAAGTTTGAACCAAGCACAGAAGCATTGTTTAAACCTTCCATAGCTTCACCGCCGGTTAAAGATCCGTCACCTATAAGTGCAATTACATTATAGTTTTCACCTTTTAAATCTCTCGCTTTTGCAACCCCTGTTGCAAGAGTAACAGAAGTAGAAGTATGACCAATCATAAAATGATCATGCTCGCTTTCGTTTTGATTTGAATAACCAGAGATTTCAGGATGTTCAAGAGGATTTAAAAAACCGTCTTTCCTGCCTGTAAGCATTTTATGCGGATAACACTGGTGTGAAACATCAAATATAAACCTGTCTTCAGGAGAATTAAAAACATAATGCATTGCTATTGTGGCCTCAACTATACCTAAATCAGGCCCCAAGTGACCACCAACCAAATTTACTCTGTTTAAAATCCCTTTTCTTATTTCGCCCGCAAGAATATTCATTTCTTCAAGTGAAAGTTTTTTAACATCCTGAGGGGAGTTGATATTTGCTAATACTGTTGTTTCTATTGTTGTCATATATTTTTCTCCTTCTTTTCTACATAATAACATTATAACAGGGGATACCGTCAAGAAAATATTTACAATCTTAACATTTTTGCCTGTTGTAAATCATAGTGTTAAGGTATTAGTGGGAGAGAGTTATGAAGAATATTGTTATATATAGTACAAAAAAGGTTTCTGAAGTATCAGAAGTAGCATCTGCAATAGAAGATGTTGATGTTCGTATTGAGCCGGCAGAGAATCTTAAAGATTATGAAGCGCTTAATCCATGGGTAGTCATTGTTGAAGATGTACCTGATATAAAAGATGTATTAGCGGTTACAAAGTTCAAATATCCTGTATTATTTATCGGAGAAACCTTTAAAGGTTCAACGGTCAGAGCGGTAGCTTTTGACTATATAAAAACTCCTCTTGATAAACAGGAATTAAATATTCGTATAAGAAATATGCTTAAAATCAGAGAATTGAGAGATAAAATGAAAACTCTCGCTACTACTGATGAATTAACAGGTCTTCATAACAGAAAATATTTGCTTGAACGTATGGACCAGGAAATTTCCAGAGCCAAAAGATATGGTAATGCTCTTTCTCTGTTATTGTTTGACTTAGACTTTTTCAAGGTTGTAAATGATATTTACGGCTATGAATGGGGCGATGTTTTATTAAAATCAATTGCTGATAAATTGAGAAACGTAATCCGTAAAGAAGATATTTTGACACGTTACGGAGATGAAGAATTTGTTGTTGTTCTTCCTAATACTGCAGAAGATAATGCATTCTTATTTGCAGAAAGATTCCGTAAAGAAGTTGAACGTATGGAATTTATTCCTGCAGGAGAAGAAGAACGCCATCCGATTACAATTTCAGGCGGCATTTCAACATTCCCATGTCTTCCTGATACAGAAGAAGATGCAAATACAATCATAAGATACGCGGAACACGCATTATACAATGCGAAAAAACGCGGTAAAAACAAAATAGTACAGTTCTCGCAGATAAATTTGGGAGAATAATATAAAATCCCCATAAATTATGGGAGAGTTAAAACAGATCCTTTCTGAACACTTACATAGTGTAAATCTGGTTAACAGGCGGTAAACTTAATTCCTTATAAACTACCGCCTTTTATTTTTGAATAAATTATACTAATCCGCCTTACCCCTTAATTGACCGCAGGCAGCATCAATATCAGCGCCTCGTTCAAGGCGAACAGTAACCTTTTTACCGGAATGTTCCATTAAATACTTAAATTTCATTATAGAATTGTTTGAAGGTCTTTGATAATCATTCTTTTCAGTCGGATTATAAGGTATCAAATTGATATTGCATTTAATATCTTTCAAATAAGATGCAAGCTGTTTTGCACACTCTACAGTATCATTCAAATCTTTTATCAAAAGATATTCTATAGTAATTCTTCTGCCTGTTTTATCGGTATAATTTTTTAATGCTTTATGAAGCTGATCCATAGGATATTTATTTTCAATCTGCATTAATTTTGAACGAATTTCATGGTTTGGTGCGTGCAAAGATAACGCAAGAGTTGATTGCATATCAATATCGGCAAGTTTATTAATCTGCGGAATTATTCCGGAAGTTGAAACCGTCAGACGCCTTGCACCAATTTGAAAATCCTCGTTAAATATCTTCATTGCACTTAAAACATTTTCTAAGTTTAACAACGGCTCACCCTGTCCCATAAATACAATATTAGTAACTTTCAAACCGGTATCACGCTGAATAGTTAAAACCTGTTCAATAATTTCTTTATAAGTTAAATTACGAATAAACCCTCTTTTACCTGTGGCACAAAAGGAACAATTTACGGCACAGCCGACCTGAGAACTAACACATGCAGTTAAATTTGCACGATTGTCAAAACGCATTAAAACCGTTTCTACACACTCTCCGTCAGGATATTCAAGTAAATATTTAATCGTACCATCTGAACTCACTTGCTTTACTTTAATTTTCGTATCAGAAACTATTGCAACAGTTTTCAATTCATCACGGAATTTTTTTGACAAATCTGTCATTTGGTCAATATCGCTGACAGATTTCAAATATATCCAGTTGTGAATTTGTCTTGCTCTGAATTTTGAAGCACCAAGCTCCGAGGTAATTTTTTCTAATTCTTCTAAATTAAGTCCTGAGAGTATTTTCATAATATTTTTCCTGAAAAAAATTATAGCATAAATAAAAATTTTATATTAACAACTCTTAACAAACACAAAATAAGGGGCAATTATTTAAAATTGAAATACTTTATATATACACAGGGGATATTTTAAGGGGAATATATTATGAGTCAGGTTTTTAATTTTAAAGAAAACGCTAAAGTTACAAATCCGTTTGCAAAAACAAATAAAGCATATACAGATGCTGATTTATATATTTATAACAACGGCAGAAATGACAGAAAAAAGATTGCCGAAAGAATAAATGCAGCAGAAAAATTATATCAGCAAGTATCTGTTGCATATATTATTGAATCTGATAATCACAAACCTGCAAATACAGATATTTCCAGAGTTGCCGCAAAAATTATTTCAGCCGCAAACTATGCCGGTGTTAGTGCAGATTCACTTGCCTGCATTGTAAAAAAAGAATCTCATTTCAGACAAAACACCTCAAGAGGACCAATTGAAATCAGCAGTGTTGTTATAAAAAATTTATACGAAAAACCGCAGGCATATGACTGCAAATTAAAAGAACTAATTTCAAAATACAGAACATTATCAAAAGTTTTTGAAGCTAAGAAAACTAACAATTTCTTGGATTTAGGCAAACTTGGCGATTTGTTATACAGATATGAAAACTGGAAAAAATTAAATTCCGCAATCAGAACAGATTACGAATTGAATTTAAAAATCGGAGCATTCTTATACAAAAGCGAATTAGACACAGTTTTGGCAAATAAAAATATTAAAATCGCAGACAAAGAAAAAGAAGCATTCAAAAGCTATAACAACGCGTACTCTAAAAACAACTACACAAATTCATTTGTTACTACACTTAAATCTGCAAGAACTTCGGCTGCTAATGACAGAAAATATTTAGCAGCAGTTAATAAAACTAACGATATAAAAATAGCAGCATAATTTAAGTTTCAAGTTTTAACAATATTACACCGGTTATAATGAATATAACCCCCAAAGCACGCATTAAATTTAGAGCATCGTGGAAAATATAAACACCGATTAAAAAAGTACAAGAAGCACCAATTCCTGTCCAAATTGCATAAGCAGTTCCGATAGGAATTTGTTTTTGAGCATAATACAAAAATAAACCGCTCAATCCCATTGCAACTATAGCAAAAATTATCCAGAAAATTCGGTATTGACTGTTGGTTGCAATTTTCAACCCTAAAGGCCAGCCAACCTCAAATATAGAAGCTATTATTAAATATACCCAACTCATAAAAATCATACTAGCATAAACATAGAATTATGATAAAAGAAGAAATATTACAAAATATTACAAAAACTGCGAAAATTTTGATAATTCGCTAAAGATTATTAAAAACATGCCGATAAAGAATATGTGAGTAATACATAAGGAGTCAAAGGTATGGCAGTTGAATTTAACAAATACGCAAACAATTACAACTTGCTTATAGGTAAGGAAGCATCAAAGAAGGCTGAAACTACAATTAAGGAAGAAACTAAGGATTGCGAAAAACAGGTTTCAAATTTTAAGGGTTTGGAAAACGAAACAGATTTATTAACACAAAATGCACAGAATTTGTATGGTGTAAAAATACACAAATACACTTCATCAGACAAATCTATTGCTGATGAAACAAACAAAATTTTGTCACAGCTCGGTTATAACTTCAAAGTTAACGAACAACAAGTTGCAAGCGTTGCAAAAGGAGTAAAAGATGTTGTACTTCCGGGATTACAGCTTGCAGAAGACGGAGTTACGGCTGCACATATTGCGGATCCTAACGGTCCGTTCGCAGAATTATTTGCATAAAGACTTATAAATATATTATTTACTCACACATTTCACAGCTGACTTTAAACGAGTCAGCTTTTTAATTTTCGGGGTTAAATCATACATTTACTATATTGAAACTTTTTGATTTTTTGTATATAATTGTTCCATAAGAAGATATAGGAGAGCAAAATGTTCGAACGTTTTACGGAAAAAGCTATTAAAGTTATAATGCTCGCACAGGAAGAAGCCCGCAGATTAGGACATAATTTTGTGGGAACAGAACAAGTGCTTCTTGGTCTGATAGGTGAAGGTACAGGCGTTGCCGCCAAGACTCTGAAATCAATGGGGGTAAACCTCAAAGATGCAAGGGCCGAAGTCGAAAAAATTATCGGCAGAGGTTCAGGTTTTGTGGCTGTTGAAATACCGTTCACCCCAAGAGCAAAAAGAGTTCTTGAACTTTCTTGGGACGAAGCAAGACAACTTGGTCATAATTATATTGGAACGGAACACTTACTTCTCGGTTTGATTAGAGAAGGTGAAGGGGTTGCAGCAAGAGTTCTTGAAAATCTTGGAGTTGACCTCAATAAAGTAAGAAGCAATGTTATCAAAATGCTTGGAGAATCTAAACCAACAACTTCAGGTTCTTCTTCAAGTTCAAGTTCTTCTTCAGGTTCATCATCTTCAAGCTCAGGGAAAAATAAAACCCCAAGCCTTGATGAATTTGGCAGAGATTTAACTCTTGCAGCTCAGGAATTAAGACTTGATCCTGTTGTAGGCAGAGAAAAAGAAATTGAACGTGTTATACAAATTCTTGCAAGAAGAACCAAAAATAACCCTGTATTGCTTGGTGAACCGGGTGTTGGTAAAACGGCAGTTGCGGAAGGTCTTGCTATCAGAATTGTAAATGCAGAAGTTCCTGATATTTTAGACGGCAAAAAAATCATACAGCTTGATATGGGACTTTTAATTGCCGGTACTAAATATCGTGGGGAATTTGAAGAACGTTTAAAGAAAATTATGGACGAAATTCGTCAGGCTGGAAACATTATTCTTGTAATTGATGAAATGCACACCCTTATAGGTGCCGGAGCCGCAGAAGGTGCGATTGACGCAGCTAATATTTTGAAACCGGCACTATCTCGTGGTGAAATTCAGGTTATAGGTGCAACAACATCTGATGAATATAGACGCTACATCGAAAAAGATTCTGCACTTGAAAGACGTTTCCAACCTGTTCAGATTGATGAGCCGACAGAAGACGAATCAATCGAAATTATAAGAGGTTTGAAAGAAAAATATGAAGAACACCATCAGTTGAATATTTCTGATGAAGCTATCATTACGGCAGTTAAATTGTCTAATAAATATGTAAATGACAGATTCCTGCCGGATAAAGCCATTGACGTTATAGATGAAGCAAGTTCAAAAGTTCGCTTAAAGGCATCAAAAATGTGCCCTGAAGCCAAAGAGCTTGAAAAACAGCTAAAAGAACTAATTAAACAAAAAGAAGAAGCTATCAGAAATCAGGAATTTGAAACTGCTTCACAATTACGTGATGATGAAGCTGATTTGAAAGATAAAATCAGAGAAGTTTCAACCAAATGGAAAGATGAAAACGAATTTAATAAACCAACAGTAACAGCAGAAGATGTTGCTCAGGTAATTGCAATGATGACAGGTGTACCTGTTACAAAACTGACAGAAGGCGAATCTGAAAGACTTATGAAGTTAGAAGACACCCTTCACGAAAGAGTAATCGGTCAGCATGATGCTATTGTTGCAATTTCTAAAGCAATCAGACGCGCAAGAGTTGGTTTAAAAGCACCAAACAGACCAATTGGAAGCTTTATCTTCTGCGGTCCTACGGGTGTTGGTAAAACAGAACTTGCAAAAGCCCTCGCTGAAGCAATGTTTGGTTCTGAAGATAATATGATAAGAGTTGATATGTCAGAATTTATGGAAAAACATTCAACTGCAAAACTTATCGGTTCACCTCCGGGATATGTCGGATATGATGACGGCGGACATATGACAGAGCAAGTGCGTAAAAAACCTTATTCGGTTGTATTGTTTGACGAAATCGAAAAAGCACATCCGGATGTATTCAATATAATGTTGCAAATACTTGATGATGGTCGTTTGACAGATTCTAAAGGTCGTCATATCAGCTTCAAGAATACGGTAATTATTATGACTTCAAATGTTGGCGCAAGTATGATTACAAATAAATCAAAACTTGGATTCTCAACTGCAGAAGACGAATCAAAAGATAAATATGAACATTTGAAAGATACAGTTTCAGAAGAAATGAAAAAGGCATTCAGACCTGAATTCCTTAATCGTATTGATGAAACAATTGTATTCTCTCACTTGTCTAAATCTGAAATTCGTCAGATTGTTGATTTAATGTTAAAAGACTTACTCAAACGTCTTGCAGAAAGAGAAATTAACATTGAAGTTACAGACGAAGTAAAAGATCACTTGGCTGAAAACGGCTACTCTGAAGCCTATGGTGCAAGACCATTAAGACGTTTAATTCAACGCAAGGTTGAAGACAGTCTTGCTGAAGAAATCTTGTCAGGTAAATACGGTGCAGGTGATACAATTAAGCTTGTTCTCGCTGACGGAAAGATTGCTTTTGAAAAAGCAGCCGCTCCTAAAAAAAGAGCAGCGAAGAAAGATAAAGATGAAAACATCGAAATAGTTGAAGAAACTACAATTGAAAGCTAAAAAATTAAATAATATAAACAAGAAAAGGGAATTTTGTAAATTGCAAAATTCCCTTTTTTATTAGCAAACTTAAATCTACCTTAATAAATTATTCACCGACAGCTTCAGCACATTCAGGGCATATACCGTTTTCATTAAGTTCACGATATTTCCAGCAGCGGCAGCATTTTTCACCCTTTGCCTTTACTACCCATACACTGTAGCCGTCTTCACTGTATTCATTTAATACTTCTTCAGATGGTGCAGATTCACATACATTTGCCTGAGAAACAATATAAATATCAGCTAAATCATTCTCGTTTGCTTTTAAAACTGCATTATCATCAGATTTTATATACACTCCGACTTCTAAAGCACTGCCGACTTTTTTATCCGCCCTTAATGGTTCAATTGCTCTTGTTACAACTTCACGAGATTTTAATATTTTTGCAAAATCACATGCAAGAGCCTCATTATCCCACTGTGAATGAACAACAGGGAACTGTGCGAACAATATACTGTCTAAACCGCCTTTTTGAGCATCAGGAACACTTTGCCATATATCTTCTGCCTGATGTGGCATTACTGGAGTTAAAATTCTGACAAGCGCCATCAGATTTTCATATAATACAGTCTGACAAGCACGACGTGAAAGGGATTTTTTGCCTGCTGTATATAATCTGTCTTTTACAATATCAAGATAGAATGAACTTAAATCTACAGCTGCAAAGTTCTGCAAGCATTGGAAATATTTATAAAATTCATACCCCTCAAACGCCTGAGTAACTTCAGCAATCAAACCGTTCAGTTTGTGAAGTGCGAATTTATCAATCAATTTTAGATCTTCATAATTAACATAATCAGCCGCAGGGTCAAAATCAAATAAATTACCGATTAAAAATCTTGCAGTATTTCTTGTTTTTTTGAAAATTTCAACAAGCTGACCAATGATATTATTACCGATTTTTATATCATTTTTGTAATCGACTGAAGCAGCCCAAAGTCTTAAAATATCAGCACCATACTTTTGGATAATTTCATCAGGTCTGATATAATTACCTAAAGATTTGGACATTTTTCTGCCATCTTCACCAAATACAAACCCATGGGTTAAAACCTGCTTATATGGAGCTTTTCCCTGCGTTGCAATTGATGTTAATAATGAAGACTGGAACCATCCTCTGTGCTGATCAGAACCTTCAAGATACATATCAACAGGAGTATGACCTAGTTCATCAGCTCTGTTTTCTACAACAGCCTTCCATGAAACACCGGAATCAAACCATACATCCATAATATCTTTTTCTTTACGGAAATGAGTTTTGCCGCATTTAGGACATTTATAACCCGCAGGTAAAAGTTCTTCCGCACTGTGATTTACCCAGGCATCAGAACTTTCTTTTTCAAAGATTTTGGCAACATTTTCAATTGTTTCATCAGTACATATAACTTCACCGCAATCTTCACAATAGAAAATAGGTATTGGAACACCCCAAGCTCTTTGACGGGAAATGCACCAGTCTGTACGCCCTGCAACCATATTTCCTATACGACTTTCACCACTTGCAGGAATCCATTTTACTTCTTTTATCGCATCTAAAGCCTGTTGTCTGAATTTATCAACTTTTACAAACCATTGCGGTGTTGCACGATAAATTACAGGATGTTTACATCTCCAGCAATGCGGATAACTGTGTGAAATCTCATTTTGATATACCAAAGCTTTTTTATCTTCAAGCATATCAATCACCATATCATTACCTTTATAATAAGGAACACCAACCAATTCAGGTATTCTGCCTTCTTCAGTCCAGCATCCTGTTGAATCCAATGGCGAAAGAACTTCAATGCCATATTTTACACCGACTTCGTAGTCTTCCAAACCATGTCCCGGCGCAGTATGAACCAAACCGGTACCGGCATCTAAAGTAACGTGTTCGCCCAAAATAATTTTTGATTTTCTGTCAATTAACGGATGTTTTACCTCCATCAATTCAAAATCCTGACCAACAGCAGTTGCAAGAATTTTTATATCACTTTCTTCCCAGCCGACATCACTTAAAAATGCACCCAGCAAATCAGTTGCAGCTACATAAACATCTGCGCCTTTTTCAAAAATTGAATATTCAAATCTTGGATGCATAGATATTGCAACATTTGACGGAATTGTCCAAGGAGTAGTTGTCCATATAATTGCATAAACTTTTTTACCCTGCAGGTCAACCATATTTTGAATTTTTGCACGGGATTCATCATCAAATTCAAACCTTACATATATTGATTTTGATGAAATATCAGCATATTCAACTTCTGCTTCAGCTAATGCTGTTTCACAAGAAGCGCACCAATATACAGGTTTTAAGCCTTTTTCAATATAACCTTTTTTATACATTTGACCAAAAACTCTTACCTGTTCAGCTTCATATTCAGGCTTGATAGTCAAATAAGGGTTATCCCAATTCCCGAGAACACCGAGTCTTTTAAATGCACCTTCCTGACCAATAAGACTTTTTTGAGCATATTCTCTGCATTTTTGTCTTAATTCGCCTTCCGTAATTGAATGTCTGCCGCCCTTTAAAGTTTTAACAACAGCATTTTCAATAGGAAGACCGTGTGCATCATACCCGGGAACATATGGAGAATAAAAACCCTTCATAGATTTATATTTTATAAGAATATCTTTTAAAATTTTATTTAATGCCGTACCTACGTGAATTTTTTCTGAACTCAAATACGGAGGGCCGTCATGCAACACAAAAGAATTTGATTTATCTTTTCCCTGAAGAATTTTTTCATAAGCATTTATATCATTCCAAAATTTTTGAATTTCAGGTTCTCTTTGAGTAGCATTCGCACGCATAGACAATGTAGTTTGTGGCAAATTTAGTGTATCTTTATAATTTTTTTGTGTTGTTTCTGTCATTTATTTATCCTCTGTTATTTCCACTTTATTTGATGCAGGAGTAATATTCCACATCATACTTTTATTTTCATCACACTCTTTTATATATGCATTCATTTTATCATAATCAAAAGCATTTTCCCATCTTGCAATAACAACAGTGGCAACACAATTGCCCACCAAATTTACTGTTGTTCTTCCCATATCAAGAATTTGATCAATGCCAAGTAAAATAGCAACCCCGATTAAAGGTATCTTGAAACTTGCAAGAGTTCCGGCAAGAACAATTAGTGCAACCCTCGGCACTCCTGCTATTCCTTTACTTGTGAGCATAAGAGCAAGCATAAGAACTATCTGCTGGCTTAAACCCAAATCTATTCCGCAAATTTGAGAGGAAAAAATTACCGCCATAGCCAAATATAATGTACTGCCGTCTAAATTAAAAGTATAACCTGTAGGCATTACAAAAGTTACAATTTCCTGAGGAACACCAAATTTTTCCATAAGCTCTATTGCTTTTGGGAAAGCTGCCTCGGAACTTGCAGTTGTAAAAGCTAAAAATGCAGGCCCCTGCACAACTTTTAACAAATTTCTTAACGATATACGAGCGTACTTACAAGCTATATACAATACAAGTAACACAAATATTGCAAGCGCCGTATATAAAGAAAAAATTACTTTTGCGTAATTTTTTAAAATTGAAAGTCCATTTCTGCCGACAGTAGATGAAATTGCACCAAAAATTCCTAACGGAGCAAAATACATTACATATTCGGTAAATTTAAACATAATTTGTGAAACAGATTCCAATAAAGTCATTACAGGTTTTGCTTTTTGACCGACTGCACACATTGCAATTGCAAAGAAAATTGCAAAAACAACAATCTGAAGCAAATTACCCTCAGCCATTGACTGCACAATACTTGTCGGGAAAATATTGAAAACCATTTCCGAAACAGAAGTTTGAGGGGTTGTAACCGCCATGAGCCCTGCTTCTTTTAAAGATTGAGGACTTACTTCAATATTTCCAAATCCATGTCCGGGGTTAAATATATTCCCCATTGTCAGACCAATGATAAGAGCAAGTGTTGTGACAATTTCAAAATAGATGATTGTTTTAATACCTATTTTACCGAGTTTTTTAATATCACCATGCCCTGCAAGACCGGTAACCAAAGTTGCAAACAATAAAGGTGCAATAATCATCTTTACCATACGCAAAAATATTACGGCAAAAACCTTCATCTTTATTGCATAATCCGGACAAAAATGTCCAAAAATAACACCCAGTACGAGTGCTGCAAATATAAACCATGTCAGCTTTGAATGTTTCACATCTTACCTCTAGCCAAATTATAAAACAAACACAGCTATATTTACATATTAATTTAGACCGGCTTCACAAAATCCTTATTTTCAAAACAAAAACAGCGGATATTACCGCTGTTTGCAATCTTTTTCACACGTATTATATACTCTCTTTAGAAGTCCATATCGAATTTTGGAGTTTTGCCGTTAATTTTTTGATCTTCTATTCTCATCATTGAACCTATTGTAAAGTTCTGAGCATTGATTTTTGCAATTTCGAAAGACACATCCCCGTTAAATACACCCTCATTTTCTTCTAAGAAATTAAATAAAGGTTCTGCCGGAGATTTTACTAAATTACCTAAAGTTTGTTCTGCCTGCTGAATAGTTCTTTCAGGAACCTGTATATTGAACCCGAAAGGTTTATATGGTCTGTTAAACGTAAATTGTGAATTTTCTGACATGATAAATAGTCCTTTACTATACTGATATTATTTATATCGGATTATTTTTCAGAAAAGTTTAACTTTTTGCCGTTAAATATTACCAAATGTAAAGAAGGCTGCCAAAGATTAAATCTCTGACAGCCTTCAAAACACTCTTATAACTTATATCTTCTACTTTTTAGAAGGAATTCTCATTCCGTAGAAAGAACGAATTACAAATATTATTGCAATAATTAAAAATACAATTCCCACATAAGGAGCAACGGCTCTGAAATTAGCATTTATTGCAATTTCCATAGCCAAAAGTCCAAACAAAGTTGTAAATTTAATAATCGGATTCATTGCAACAGAAGAAGTATCTTTGAAAGGATCCCCTACAGTATCACCAACAACAGTTGACTCATGTAAAGGTGTTCCTTTTTCTGCCAAATCAACTTCTACAATCTTCTTCGCATTATCCCAGCAACCACCGGCATTTGCCATAAATACAGCCTGGAATAAACCGAAAATTGCAATTGCGATTAAATAACTTACAAAGAATGACACAGGTCTGTTTGCAAGTTCTAAATTATTTGTAACAACAGGTGCTGACAGACAAGCAAGTGCCAATGCAAAAGTAAACAATGCAATAAAGATATTTATCATACCTTTTTGGGCATACTGTGTGCAGATTTTTACAACTTCTTTTGAATTTGAAACATTTGCACTTTTTTCATCCGCATCACCGAGTTTGATATTTTCTTTAATATATTCAACTGCACGATATGCACCGGTTGTAACTGCCTGCATAGAAGCACCGCTAAACCAGTAGATTACTGCACCGCCCATCAATAAACCTAACAATGTATATGGATTTAATAAATTCAACACATCAGATGGCGATACATTTAATGTCTTCTCGATAACCAAAATCAATGAGAAAATCATTGTAGTCGCACCAACAACAGCAGTACCGATTAATACCGGTTTTGAAGTTGCTTTGAATGTATTTCCTGCACCGTCATTTTCTTCAAGATATTTCTTTGCGTTATCAAAATCAGGTTTGAACGCAAAATCTTTTTCAATTTCCTGTGCAACATCAGAAATATCCTCAATTAAGGATAATTCATAAACAGATTGCGCATTATCAGTAACCGGACCGTATGAGTCAACCGCAATAGTAACAGGTCCCATACCCAAGAAACCAAATGCAACAAGACCAAATGCAAACACTGAAGAATATTGCATTAATCCTGATGGTATATAAGTTGAAGCAAAATAAGCCAAAGCCATTAAGCCAACAATAACAGCACCAATCCAAAAGGCAGAGAAATTACCCGAAACAATACCTGAAAGGATTGTTAAAGATGCTCCGCCCTCTCTTGAAGCTGTAACAACTTCTTCTGTATGTTTTGCCTTTGGAGAAGTAAATATTTTTGTAAATTCCGGTATTAAAGCCGCACCCAAAGTACCGCAAGAAATAATGGATGCTAAAATAAACCAAATTCCGTGTCCCAAAGGATTTAGCAACCAGCAGCTTACACCGTAAGTCATACCGATTGAAAGAATTGAAGTTATCCATACAAGTCTTGTTAAAGGAACTTCAAAATCAAATTTTTCCGCTTTTTTAGAATATACAAATCTATCCCATAGAGTATTTATACCGTATGCAACAACTGAAGTTACAATCATTAAAAATCTCATAACAAAGATCCACGCTAAAAGCTGAACCTGATTTGAACTACCCAATACTGCAAGAAGAATGAAACTTACTAATGCAACACCCGTAACACCGTATGTTTCAAAACCATCTGCCGTAGGCCCGATAGAATCTCCGGCATTATCACCCGTGCAATCAGCGATTACACCAGGATTACGGGGATCATCTTCTTTAATGCCAAATTGAATTTTCATCAAGTCAGAACCGATATCTGCAATCTTTGTAAAAATACCACCGGCTACACGCAATGCAGACGCACCCAAGCTTTCACCGATAGCAAAACCTATAAAGCAGGCTCCTGCAATTTCACCCGGAACAAATAATAAAATAGTAAGCATCATTATAAGTTCAACAGAAACAAGCAATACACCGATACTCATACCAGCTTTTAAAGGTATATTCAAAATATTTAAAGGTTGACCTTTTAAAGATGCAAAAGCAGTTCTTGCATTAGCAAGGGTATTCATTCTGATACCAAACCACGCAACAGCGTATGAACCTAATATACCGATTACTGACCATAAAAGAATTGTCAGTACACCGCCTATTCCCATTTTTTGAAGATAACCGAAATAAAACGCAATACAAAGACCAATTACTATTTCCAGCCAAAATAAAAATTTACCCTGCTGAATTAAATATGTTTTACAGGTTTCAAAAATTGTATTACCAACAGAAGCCATAGCACTATGAACTTCCAATTTTTTGACCTCTAAAAATTTCCACAAACCGAAAATCAAACCGGCAAAAGAAATTCCAAGACCGATTAGCAATAACAAATAGCTGAATGCTGACTCTGATTTAATACTCGGAACAAATAAGTCCGCTTCACTTGCCAATGCAGGAGAAACGCTTAACAGGATAACCCCAAGTACGCTCATCAGAGTTTTTAACTTTTTAATCATATATCTCTCCTTCTTTTATAAACTCTGCCACAAATTACATTATAAGCAATTATACACTTTTGAACAATAACTTTACATTTACTCATTTTTTTTGAAAAATGCCAAATTTTTGAATATAAAATAACTCAATATAGTGACAACTACATACGCAAAAAATTGTGCACAATAAACATTCTTTGTAATAGTCATTATAAAGAACTCAAGTATTGCAACGTTACAAATGAAACAGAAAAACCAGGTTGCACTATATTTCAAATATTCATATATAACATCCCCTTTAGTCTTAAATACAAAATATTTCTGAATAAGATAAACCGCCAAAGACGGTATAAACCACTGCAAAAACACACACAGACGATATAATCTGTAACCCAAAAAGGTTACTAGCAGCATAAATAACAAAAAAGAAAAAACAAAATTTGCTATTCCTGATATGTAAAATCGGGTTTTTGGAGGAAGCGCAAACCAATCATTATATAATTTTTTAAATAGTTTTATCATTATCATATTATTTTACAAATTAATATTAAAAAATAATCATACAAATAAAGGATAAATACACTGACAATATAATTTAAAATATAAGTGGGGTAAAACTTTGGAGGTCTCAATGGAAGAATATTTTGACTTTGTGGATGAATACTATTCACCGGCAAATGAAGAAATGTCTGATTCCATTACTCAAAACTGGACAAGACAAGCACTTGAATGTTATTACATCAACTGTGAGTGCAAACGCTGTTCACTTTCTGCCGGACATTACTCTTTTATATGCCAGATGCCAAAAGTAATAGACAATCTTTTAAAAACTGTCGGAGCACCTGATATAAAAAAGACCGCATAAAAAATTTACATCTTCACTTCAATGCCGGTTCTGTATGAACCCAGATATCTGAAGAAGGATGTTTTTGGTTTGATCTGACGTATTGCCTGCAGCATATTTGAGCCCTGCACATGACCGTCAAAATTGACTATGAATATATATTCATTCGGTTCAGCTTTAGAAGGTTGAGATGAAATATAGGTCAGATTAATTTTGTTTTCAAGAAATATACTCAAAATTTTTAACAACGCACCAGGGGTATGATTTGTCCTAAATGCAACAGTCGTTCTGTCTTTACCGGTCGGAGTTGTTTCCATATCCCCGATTAAAATATATTTTGTTTTATTATTTTTATCATCATGAACATTCTCTTTGAGAATATTTAACATATTATTCTCTGCAATCTTGCGATTTCCGATTGAAGCATAAGTTAAGTTATAATTCCTCAATTCATTAGCCGCTTCCTGCATAGTCGGTGCTTCTATAATTTCATGATGCATAGGCAAATCATTCTGAATATAATTTTGGCATTTTGAAATCAACCTTGGAGTTGCAATTAAATTTGAAATGCTGTATATTTCAGTAGTTCTGGATAAAAGACAATATTCAACAGGCATAACAATCTCTGCAATTATACGCAAATTCGGATTTTTTGAAGCCATAAGATAATCAAAAGACTCTCTTATTGTACCATCAAGAGTATTTTCTACCGGCAATACACCTAATGTATCAGGATTGTCATCCACAAAATCAACAATTTGCTTAATATTTTTCATTGGAGTCGTAAAACAATTCATCTTGTACATTGCACAAAATTCATCAACTGCCATTGCCGAAAAACTTGTTTCCGGCTCTAAATACGCAATATTGTTTATATTTTCAAAATTTGACATCTCTCAACTCCGCTTTTAAAAAATTATAACACAAAAGAGATTAAAATTAAGGCGGGATGTTCACCCGCCTTTTACAACTACTTGATTGAAAGAATAAAACCGCCTTTGTCCGCATTTTGCAAGGCTTCACCTTCAATTTTTGCCCTTAGATTTTTTATATATTTATACACATAATCACGAGGCAGATCTAACAAATTCGCAAGATCCTTTGCATAAACAACCTCATTTTTGTGGGAATTAAAGTAATCAAATACTCTTTGTTCCCTGTCAGTAAGAGATTTTTTAAACACAACTCTTACTTCATCCCTAACAACATCGCCTGTTTTTACCTCATTTATTATATCTTCTTTTACTTTCTCAACAACTTTTGCAGCTTTTTTAGCCGGTGCTTTTTTCGGAGCCGGAGCAGGCTGTTCTTTTTGTACTGCAGATTTTTGAGGCTTACTTTCGGATTTTTTAGTTTCACCTTTAAGATTTTTTACTGAAAAACTTGATACATACAAATCTTTTTCTTTTTCGTATGCGCGATTTGCGATAGAACTTAATCTTTCAACACCTGTTACACCGTAATCAGATTCGGATGAAACAACAGGTTTACCGTGTAAAACTATATCAACCAAGTCATTTGTTGCTTTCTTCTCTTCGATTTTTTTTCCTAATCTTGCAGCAAACTCCTCTAATGTAATCTTTTCTAATGAACTTCTCCACTGTTTAATCTCTTCTTTGCTCAGATATTCAGCCATTCATTATCTCCTTACTAAACTATTCCTTACAAAAACTAATCTAGCATAAAACTTTTACCATGACTCAAAATGTTTCAATAAGTAAATTTTTATTTTTTTTGTTAAAATTTCGTAAAAAAAGGTTGATTTTTTATAGTGAAAGGTGAAAACCCCTGTCCAAGCGAGCCTTTAAAATTTATTATATAGCAACTCCATAAATTGCAGGAATCATTATCATAAATATAAATGCTGATGTTACAAGTGCAGGTCCAAGAGGTATTTGAGCACAAACACTTGACTGATTATTTCTCAGGCTGCGCATAAGTTCTATACATACCCACAAGCCAAGTGCTGCCGCGACTCCAAAACTTAAATATCTTGCCAAATTATTTTCAAGCCATCCAAATTGTGAAGCGAATAGGTAAACTACAACATAACCAAAGAATAATATTAATATAGTCATTAAATAGTAATTTTTATTTTTATACAAATTATACAAATAAACAGGAACCATCCATATTGCATACAACAACGGAGCAAGCAAAAACACTCCGAGTATCACAAGTCCGAGAATAATAAAACCTGCGCCATCGGGAATCATTGCACCTACCGCAGAACCGATAGCACCGGCAATAAATGGATCCCCATCCCCCAAAGCCTCCGTTTTGAGTAATTTATCGAATAACAATTTTAAGCCGGCAACAAACAAGAAAAATACAACCCCGCCGACTAATGAATATAACAATACTGAATACGAGCCGTTGTGAATACTCTGAATCAATGCAAATATCAAACTTACACCCATTATTATATAAGTATGCAATTCATAAACAGCCAAAGATTTAATATCAGTACCGGAAATTACTATATATAAACAGGATACAATAAGAGTAAATATCCAGCAGCTGACATTATTAAATGTAAAACCGTCAAGAAAACCCCAGGCAAGACTTGAATGGAAATAAAAAACAGACACCCCTAAAAACAATAAACCTGTCAGAAATTCTACTATCGGGTACTGAATACTTATTTTCTCTCCGCAAAAAGCACACTTGCCTTTTAAAAATATATAAGAAAATAACGGAATATTATGATACCATTTTAAAGCCGTTTGGCATTTTGGACACTTTGAAGCGGGTACAACAATAGATTCTTCGCTGATTGTTCTTAAAATTACAACATTCAAAAAACTGCCAAAAATTGTACCTATTATAAAAATTAACGCCAATACCGTAATTATTGCTATCATTTTTCCTCCCGTTCCGCTGTATAGAAATCTTTTTTAAGTATATTATACATTTTATTTAATACACGCTTTATTATTCTGCCGACCTGCATAGCTGACACACCCATTTGAACAGATATGTCTTTTTTGGTTAAGCCCTCAATATAGTATTTATATATCACAGCTCTTTCAGTTTTATCAAGTTTGTTAAGAGCATATTCAAGCAGTTTTTTATTTTCAAAACTTTCTTCATAACTGTTGTCATCATCTGCTTGTATTCTGTCGCCCAATGTCTCCGGTCCGTCTTCAGAATAAACCTTTTGGTCCAATGAAATCACATTTTTTATAATTTCAGAATTAAATACATCTTCAACAACATGAACAGAAAGACTTGTTTTATAAGCTATATCCTGATATGTAGGATTGGTATATCCCTGATTATTCATACATTCCAGACATTTATTTACCTTATTTATATTTTCGGCACTTATTCTCGGTGTCTTAACCAAATTTACCTTATCTCTCAAATACTGTAAAATCCTGCCTTTAATATATTTTGTTGCATAAGTTTTAAAACTGCCCTTTTCAACCGGAACATAAGACTCTATGGCCTTTAACATTCCCAAAGCCCCAACCTGTACCATATCATCTCTCAAAATATTTACAGGTATTGAACACATCCCGGAAACTATTTTTTTTACAAGCTTTAAACTTTCATATACCAAATTCAGATACAAAATATGCTTCTTTTTTGCATCTTTTTCAGCTTTATAGCCTATTATGTATTCCTCAAGTTTTTCAAGCTCTGAAATCTTAGTTTCCATAAACTCCCCTCAATGCATACATTATAGCATAAAAGTTTAAAATAATTAATATTGTTAATAATTAATTTTGTTTATGATAACATTATATTTATATAAACTGATTAGGAGATGAGTATGATAACTATTAAAGATGTTGAACATGTTGCAAAACTTGCAAGACTTGAATTAACAGAAGAAGAAAAAGAACTTTATACAAAACAATTGGGAGATGTTTTAAAATATGTTGATCAAATGAATGAAGTTGATACAACAAATGTTAAGCCGATGAGTCAGGTTATAGATTTTTCAAATGTAATGAGAGAGGATATTCCTGTTCAGGAAATTTCAAAAGAAGCATTGATGTCAAATGCACCTGAAGAAGAAAACGGCTTCTTTAAAGTTCCAAAAATAAATTAAAAATAAAGTAATAAGTGTATAGCGGAATAAACAAATTTAAGGTTGTATTCTTATTCTAAAGGTATAATTTATAAGGTAAAGAACTTATTTCCTTATTTCCTTGTTCCCTTATTTCCTTATTCACATATTTACTTCATAATGGGGGTTAAAAATGACAAAATATATATTTGTAACAGGCGGGGTTGTAAGCTCACTGGGGAAAGGTATTGTTGCAGCATCTTTAGGCAGATTACTGCGTTCAAGAGGCTATTCGGTAATTAATCAAAAATTTGATCCGTATATAAATGTTGACCCCGGAACAATGAGTCCGTTTCAACACGGGGAAGTATTTGTAACCGATGACGGAGCAGAAACTGATTTGGATTTGGGACATTACGAAAGATTTACGGATACCAACCTCGGTAAATATAACAATGTAACCTCCGGAAGCGTTTATCAAAAAGTTATAGAAAAAGAACGCAGAGGAGATTATTTGGGGGCAACAGTTCAGGTAATTCCGCACATTACAAATGAAATTAAATCAAGAATTGTCGGTGCTACAAAACAATTTAATCCCGATTTCCACATTATAGAAATTGGCGGAACAATAGGCGACATTGAAAGTTTACCGTTTATTGAAGCAATAAGACAATATAAAGCAGAAATGGGATTTGGCAACGCAATTTCCATTCATTGCACGCTTTTACCATATCTTCCGACTTCAGGCGAATTAAAAACAAAACCATCTCAACACAGCGTGAATGTGTTAAGAAGCTACGGACTTCAGCCTGAAATTTTGGTATGCAGAACTCAAAAACCAATACCGAAAACAGAGAGAGAAAAACTTGCTCTGTTCTGTTCAATAAGCAAAGATGCAGTTATTGAATGCAAAGATATGAAAACTATTTATGAAGTACCTCTTGCTCTTGAAGAACAGGGATTATGTTCTGTTGCATTAAAAATGCTTGGTGTTAAAGACAAAAAACCTGATTTAAAATCCTGGGAAAAGCTTGTGGAAAGAATTAAGCATCCGGAAAGATCAATAAGAGTAGGTATTGCAGGAAAGTACACAAAACTTTCTGATGCGTATATATCTGTTGTCGAATCTTTAAAACATGCCGGATATGCAGACAGTGCATCAATTGAAATTAAATGGATAAATTCTGAAGAATGTGTGGATTTTGAGAACTGCAAAAATGAATTATCTGATATTGATGCCGTTGTAGTACCGGGCGGATTTGGAGTTCGAGGAATTGAAGGAAAACTTAATGTAATACGCTATGCAAGAGAACATAATTTGCCGTTTTTGGGCTTGTGTTTAGGCTTACAATGTGCAGTAATTGAATACGCAAGAAATGTTCTTAAACTCGAAGACGCTAATTCAAAAGAGTTTGATGATAATCCGCTAAATCCTGTTATAGATATGATGCTTGACCAAAAACATGTAAAAGGTTACGGCGGAACTATGCGACTTGGCGCTTATGACTGCCACTTAAAAAAAGGTACAAAAGCACACAAAGCATACGGTAAAGATGTAATTTCAGAACGTCACAGGCACAGATATGAGGTTAATACGGAATATATTGACCGCCTTGCCCAAGCAGGACTTGTATTCTCAGGGATGTCACCTGACGGAATGTTAACTGAAATTATTGAACTGCCGAAGAATGACTGGTTTGTTGCATGCCAGTTCCATCCTGAATTCAAATCAAGGCCGGACAAACCGCATCCTTTGTTTAAAGGTCTTGTAGATGCAGCAATAAAACAAAGGGGTAAGAAAAATAATTAAACAATATAATGGAGTGAATAATGACTGAAAACAATGAACTAAAACGATTTACAACAATTAATTTTTTGAATTTGGCATTAGGCTTTTTAGGGTTGCAATTTGCATGGCAAATGAGAATTGCTCTGGCAGAACCTGTAACATCAGGACTTGGAGCTTCTCCGTTTTTATACAGTCTTATATGGCTTGCCGGTCCATTTTCAGGAATGGTTGTTCAACCTATTGTAGGGGTGCTTAGCGATAACACAAAATCTAAATTCGGAAGAAGAAGACCATATTTATTAGGCGGTGCAATTATTACCGCAATCGCATTATGGGCTTTCCCACATTCAGCCGGAATTTCTGATATTATCGGAAATATATTCCATATCAATATGCCTGCGTGGGGCGGACTTTTAATTGCTGCGGCTTTAATTTGGGTAATTGATGCCTGCATTAACATAGCACAGGGACCTTACCGTTCTTTGATTCCTGATGTTGTTCCAAAAGAGCAGCACGCAAATGCTAATTCATACATCAGCTTGGCAATAGGTTTGGGTTCTGTTATTGCAATGATTGTTGCACCATTATTAAAATATCTCTTTGATTCCCAGATGCCTATAGATGCACAATTTTTAATGGCAGGTCTTGCATTTACTCTTGCGATGATTTGGACTTGTATGACAATCAAAGAAAAAAGCACATTGAAAAAAGAAGAAACCGTTACTGAAGATCAACAGGGAGAAAAACAATCATTCTGGCAATCTTTAAAAGAATTTTTCTTATTATCACCCGAGGTTAAAAAGATTTGTTTAATGCAATTTTTCACCTGGATTGGTATGATGTGTCTTTTGATATACATTACACCTTTTGCTATTCATACGGTTTATAATATACCGGACTTGGCTTCTGCCGTAACAGACAAGGCTCTTGAACAAACCGCACAAAATTATGCATTAATTTGCCTTGCAATATTTAATTTTGTATGTTTTGTCGTTGCTATTCCTATTGCAAATCTTGCAAATAAATTCGGTAACAAAAAAGTACACATTATATCAATGTTGTCTATGGTATTGGCATATTTAGGACTTGCATTTTTCAGACACGATATCAATGCTGTATTATTCTTTATGGGATTATCAGGTATAGGTTGGGCAAGTGTTTGTGCTTTGCCTTTTGCAATGCTTTCTAAATATATAAAACCCGGCACCGAAGGTTCTGTTATGGGTATATTTAACATCTTCATTGCAGGTCCGCAGGTATTTGTATGCACATTAGTCGGATGGCTAATCAATATTTCTACAATGCAGGGCGGATTAAATCATCACTATGAATTAACCTTCTACATTGGAGCAGGATGCTTGTTACTTGCATCTTTAGTTACCGCAAAAATTAAAGAATAAAACATATCATAAATATATTTTAAAACCGATTTATCAAATACAATGGTGAATCGGTTTTTTGTTGTATTTTGAGTTTTTTTAATTGACATAAATTGTTAAAATTAATATTATAACAATAGAGAATAACAGGAGAAAAATATGGAAAATACTTGGCCTGAAGAATATATGCACAATCCATATATAGATAAACCAATAGAAGAAATTTGGGATGATATAGACAGATACAGCTTTGAAGACAGGTATGAAAATTCAAAAAATTTACGCGGTAATCTTTCAATGGTTGTACCTATACCTCCTGTAAAATACAAAGGAAAACTTTTAAAAGGAGTATTTTATTCACAGGCCTCAAAAATGATTTTGGATAAATTTCCAGAACTGAAAGAAATATTTTTTGTATGTGCAAACTCTATGTTCTCATCATACCCGAGAAATCATCAGGCAGATTATTTTTTCACCTGCTATAAAAACGAAAAAAGAGAAGCATATTATAAAAATAAATATCCGGAAACAAAAGATATTATTTGTTTACCACTGCAGGATGCAGACTTTGTCAATGAATATTATATAGCACCTGTTCCGAATACCCCAAAAACAATAGATGTATTCTGCGTTTCAACACCATTTCCGGTGAAAAATCTTCCGCTGATTGCAACAGCACTCAAAGAATACGAAAGAAAATACGGCAGGATTTTAAAAGTTGTTTATGCTATCGGAAAACGCACCGCAGTAAAAAGAGAAGACGGATCATTAGATTATTCTCAGGTTGAAGATTACGGTAAAAAACAACTTGAATATGTTGATGAAATTTTGGGAGATACAAAAAAATATATAGATTTTTATCCGTTTATTGATTACAAAGATTTGCCTAAATTTTATTCTGCATCTAAATGCGGAGTTTTAGGCTCTTTAATAGAAGGCAAAAACAGATTTATAAGTGAAGCATTAAGCTGCGACACCCCTATAGTTGTATTCAACGATTTTAATAAATATTCAAGAGGTGATTTTCCTGTATTTTTCGGAAACAGCGGAGAATATGTACCGAAATTTAACCCTGAAAGTTTGGCAGACACTATTCACAAAGTTATAACAAATCAGGATGCATACGAACCGAGAAGAAATTATCTAAAGCACTACGGAAGAAGAAACTTTGTTAATATTATGGCTGACGCAAATCCTTATTACGAACAAAATCTGCCGGATTACGAAAAAGGGAGATTTTTCGAAAATGTTTGGTACGATTTGGCTTGCTGGGATAATTATCAGGTAAGTTATCATGACTTTGTATATGGCAAAAAAATCGCATTTCAGCATGTTGTCGGAATCGAGAACATAGAAAAAATGATTAAATCCTATTATGAAAAATTCGGGATCGAATGGAAATACACCAATTCTGCTTTTGATGATTAATTATTGCGGACTGATGCAGGCACTAATTGCATCCAATAATTTTTTTACCGGAACAATTTCTATTTTAGAATTTTTTATATCTTTATTTGCAAAAGGAACTATTGCCTTTTTAAAACCTGACATAACCGCTTCATTCAAGCGTCTTTCAAGGTTTGAAACAGGATGAATTTCACCCGACAACCCTATTTCGCCAATGATTACAGTTTGAGGATCAACAACAACATCTCTTGCACAGGTTGCAATAGCAAGTGCCACCCCTAAATCAGCCGCAGGCTCATCAACTTCAATTCCCCCCATAACATTCACATAAACATCCTGATTAGATAAATTTAAGCCGACACGTTTTTCCAACACCGCCAAAACCTGCAATAATCGGCTGTAATCAATTCCGTTTGCAACCCTTCTCGGAGAAGGATACGGCGTTGTACCAACAAGTGCCTGAATTTCCACAAGCAAAGGTCTTGTACCCTCATTAGTTACAATTATTGCAGTACCGGGGATAGTTTCCTGCGAACGTTCATTTAAAAACAGCTCATTTGGATTTTTAATTTCCGTCAGTCCGTTTTCTTTCATTTCAAAAATACCGACTTCAGAAGTATTTCCAAAACGATTTTTCATCGAACGCAACATTCTGTAGGATTTATACTTATCACCCTCAAAAGAAATAACCGTATCCACCATATGCTCTAAAACCTTTGGACCTGCAATACTACCATCTTTGGTAACATGGCCGATTATTAAAATTGTTATATTTTGAGTTTTTGCTATTTGCATCAAAACACTGCAGCACTCTCTTATTTGGGAAACACTGCCTGCAGAACTCTGAACATTTTGAGAATATATTGCCTGAATACTGTCAATAACAACCGTATCCGGTTTCAATTCTTCAATTTGAGCCTTTATATTTTGCAGACAGATTTGGGGATAAATATACAAATTATCACCCTTAACACCGAGCCTGTCGGCTCTTAATTTTAACTGACCCATAGATTCTTCCGCCGATACATAAAGAATTTTTTGACCTTTTTGAGCAAGTTTTCCGCTTGTTTGCAATAGTATTGTGGATTTACCTATTCCGGGATCACCTGCAATCAAAACAATCGAACCCTGAACAAGCCCACCGCCTAAAATTCTGTCAAACTCACTAATTTCAGTGCTTACTCTGATTTCCTGACCTGTTTTAATATCACCGATTAATGACGGAGTTAAATCGTTTACAACCCCCTGCAAAGAAACATTAAACAATTTTGTTTCAGATTGCATTTCTTCTGTGAAACTGCCCCAAGATGAACATTCAGGACACTTACCCAAATATCCTGCCGATTCATATCCGCAATTTTGACACACCCATTTTGATTTAACTTTTGCCATAAGTTCATTATATCGATTGAAAAATCTTTGGTCAAGAATTATAACTATTATCCTCGCAAATAGCTTTCGACAAATCCGTCTAAATCACCGTCCATAACAGCATCAACATTAGAAACTTCATAACCTGTTCTATGATCTTTTACCATTTTATAAGGATGAAAAACATAAGAGCGAATTTGAGAACCGAAGTCTATATTTGCGGTTTCACCACGCAACTGAGCCATTTTCTTTTCCTGTTCTTCTTCTTTTATCGCTAAAAGTTTTGAAACAAGTATTTGCATCGCATATTCTTTATTTTGCAGTTGAGAACGTTCCTGCTGGCACTTTACAACAATTCCTGAGGGTTTATGCAAAATTCTTACCGCGGTTTCTACTTTATTGACATTCTGACCGCCTGCACCACCTGAACGCATAGTAGTAATTTCCAAATCCTCAGGAGGTATTACAATTTCTTTTTCAAAATTTTCTACAATCGGAGAAACATCAACAGAAGCAAAACTTGTCTGCCTTTTACCATTTGCATTAAATGGTGAGATTCTCACCAAACGGTGAACACCTTTTTCTGCTTTTGCATACCCAAAAGCATATTTGCCCGTGATTTTTATAGTTGCAGATTTTATTCCCGCTTCTTCGCCATCAAGTTTATCTAATAACTCAGATTTCCAGCCTCTTTGCTCAACCCAGCGAATATACATCCTTAAAAGCATACTTGCCCAATCCTGTGCATCAGTTCCGCCTGCACCTGAATTTATTGATAAAATTGCATCTGCACTGTCATATTCACCGGAAAGCATCTGTTGAAGTTCAAATTTTTCCAAATCCTTTTCAAGCATTTTTAAATCCTGAAAACTCTGTTCCAATAATTCTCCATCACCAAGCTCTACAGACGTTTCGCTATCTGCTATTACAGACGACCAATTTTGGAGTTTTTCCAGAATTTCTTTTGTTTCTTTTATTTCCTGACCGATTTTAGATACTTTATTATTGTCATTCCAAATATCAGGGTTTTGCATTTGGACTTCAAGAACGGATAAATTATTTTTCAGACCAACAGGGTCAAAGACACTCCTTTAGTGTTTCATATCTCTGTTTTAATTGTGTTATAAGCTGTTTTATTTCGGTTATATCCATAAAAATATTTTATTATAAAAAAATCAGAGTGCAAAATTTTTGGTATATGTTATAATCAAGAAAAAAGGATTTTAAATATGAGAATTGCAATATATCCGGGGAGTTTTGACCCTATTACACACGGACATCTTGATATTTTGAAAAATGCTTCCGAATTGTTTGACAAAGTTATTATTGCTGTTGCACACAACGGAGCAAAAACAGGATTTTTAACGACAGAAGAAAGAGTAAAACTGATAAAAGAAAGCATCAAAGATATGCCGAATGTTGAAGTGGATTCTTTTGAGGGACTTACTATCGAATATGCAAAAAAACACGGTGCTAATGTTTTAATAAGAGGATTGCGTGCCGTTTCCGATTTTGAATTTGAAATGCAGTTATCCCAAACAAACAGTGCATTGTGCTCGGATATTAAAACGGTATTTTTAACAACAAAACCAAAATACAACTTTATATCGTCAACAACTATTAAAGAAATCTGGAAGAATGACGGAGATATTTCAAAATTTGTACCGGAACCGGTTTATAATTATCTCAAAACTAAGTCACCAAGAGAATGATTTTTCTGATTTTTTCATTTAATAAATTGATAAATAATAAAAAAACTGATATTATCTAAAAAATTGAAAGGTTTAATATGGAAAAATTCAGATTTTTAACATCAGGAGAAAGCCACGGCAAATGCCTTACGGCAATAATTGAAGGATTGCCTGCAGGTGTTATTATAGATACGGATTTTATTAATTCGGAATTAAAACGCAGACAACAGGGATACGGCAGAGGCGACCGTATGAAAATAGAATCCGATACCGTAGAAATCACATCAGGGGTGCGTTTTGGAAAGACTCTCGGCTCACCCGTCTGCCTTGTCATAAAAAATAAAGATTTTGAAAACTGGCAAAAAATAATGAGTGTTGCCCCTGAAGATTATACTGACGAAAAATCATTTTCAGTATTCAGGCCGGGACACGCAGATTACCCGGGGGCAGTAAAATACGGTCAAAAAGATTTACGCAATATATTAGAACGCTCAAGTGCAAGAAAAACTGCAATAGAAGTTGCAGTCGGTGCAGTTGCGCAGTTATTTTTAAAACAGTTAGGAATAACAGGTTCAAGTGAAGTTACGCAAATCGGAAGCGCCTGCTGTCCTGAAAAATTCCACGAAGAAATTGATTTGAATAAAGAAAAAGGCGATACTGTCGGCGGGAAATTTGTTGTTATTTATAAAAATGTTCCTGTCGGATTGGGTTCACATGTTCATTGGGACAGAGGAATAGACGGCAGGCTGGCTCAGGCAATTATGAGTATTCCGGCAGTTAAAGTTGTTGAAATCGGAACAAACCCTTTGGGTATCTGCGGAAGCGATTATCACGATGAATTTGATATTATAGATGATAAAGTTTGCCGAAAAACCAACCACGCAGGAGGAATAGAAGGAGGAATGACAAACGGAGAAGATGTGATTATCTCCGGAGTAATGAAACCTATTCCTACAATGCTTAAACCGCTTGATTCGGTTGATATTAATACAAAACAAAAAGCTCAGGCACATTATGAAAGATCAGATGTTTGTGCGGTAGAATCTTGTGCAGTAGTAGCACAAGCCAGAACTGCATGCATCTTGGCAAATGAAATTTTACTCAAATACGGTGCTGATAACATGGAAGAATTAACCCAAAGATTCTCATAAATTCTGTTGATTAATCATAAATACTTGTGATATAATCTTTATATGGAATGTCCTAAGTGCGGAGCAGAGATAGATAAAAGTGCAATGGTGTGCCCTAATTGTAAAAAGGTACTTAAAATCGTTTGCCCTGTCTGCCGTACGGTCAATGAAAAGAATGTATGTAAAAAATGCGGTGAAATTCTTGTCGTAAAATGTAGTAATTGCGGCAAAATTAACATGATGAAAAACCAAAAATGTATTAAGTGCGGACATTCTACCGAAATTAGTGCGGTACAAAACGAATCAAATGCCGACACTTTTGCGGTTGTTAAAATAGAATTTCCAAATTATGACGTTATCAAAACCGCTTTAGGTTCAAACCAGCTGTTTACAAAATTTAAGGCAAATGTTGATAAACAAATCCACGGCTATGTTGCAAAACTTGGAGTAAGAAGACAAATCGTTCAAAACGGTATTTATCTGCTGCGTTTTAACAAGGCATACACAATGTCAGCTTCAGCAAAAGCCGCAATGGAAGCTGTTATAGAACTTGCAAATATCATAACAAGGTTAAATGTAAAACTCATCAGCAAAAAGAATATATTTTTAAAATGTAATTTTACAATAATGAAAAGAGATGCCGACAAAAACCCTTACGACATTGAAACAGGGTTTAAGGCAAATATGCTCAAACAATCCAATGATAAATCCGCAAGAGCATTAGAATCCTGTCAGGTTATAACTGATGATGAATTTGAAGAATATTACAGCAGCGATTATAAAATGGAATCTCTTGATTCCGTACTGTTTAACGGCAGAATGAAAAGATTCTTTGAAATTAACATTAAAGAATTTATCAGAATTGATGAATTTATGAAAGAAGCACAAATTGAGGAAGAAGAATCTAATCCTGAAGTGCCGAATTTTGTGCATGAAGGTATGCTCGCTCAGGATAAAATTGTTGAAAGAACAATTGAAGAATCAAACGAAATTGCGGGAGAAGAACTTTATAATGTTGATCTTATCAATTTTGATGAAATCAACTGTGCATTTTATACAACAGAAAATGTCAGAATACTTGAAAATATCGTTGATGTCTTGAACGAAGTTCCTAAAGGGATTATGGGAATTAAAGGTTCAAATCTTTATCAGCCATATACTTTGAGATTACTCGGTGCGGTTAATGAATTGGGGAAATATAAAAACATTATACCGATTACCTGCCACGATAATATGAAATATACCCCATACGCATTTTTCAGAGAACTGATTTCATCAATTTTCAACTATTCTGTTTCACCAAAACTGTTTTCCGAAAATGATTTTTCACTATTTTCAAGTTTTGACTCAGATAAACTGATAAGAGATTTAATCACACTCAACCAAAGAGATATGGAAAATCTTGAAGACACAAGACAAAGTTATTTTGAAGTGTTCTTATCTTTATTGATGTCACTGCCTGATACTCTTATATATATTGAAAATTACGATAAAATGGATGCAGGCTCCATGAATGTTCTTAATATGCTGTATGAACATTTTGACGATATGAACATTAGCTTTATTGCATCTTATTCAAAAGAATTTTCTATGCACAAACGTGCACATTTCTTGCTTTCAAGACCATATTACACCGAAATTACGCTTATTCCTACAAAATTTGAAAATATTGTGGAGGCTAACGCAGATTTCTATGAAAAAATTAAATCGGATTTCTTCTTCAAAAGAATTGCAAAATATGCTGCAGGCAGTATTCTGTTTCTTGATTATGCAATTCAATACCTAATTGAATCTGAAGTTTATGCTTACACGGATGATAACCTTTTAGAGCTAATTAATCCGAAAACAACAATGCTTCCGTCAAATCTTAAACTATTGATGCAGAGAAGATTAAATTTGATGAAGGACGAAGAAGACAAGTTGAAATTCTTATCAATGTGTGCATTTTTAGGACCAAGAACAGATTCTAAAACCGCAGATTCTTTTGGCATTGAAAATTGGAGAGAACTTGCACAAAATCTTGCAGAAAGAGGATTTTTGTATTTTTACAATGACAGCATTTACTTCCCTAATTACAATATTCTTAAAGAAAATATCCTCGCCATTTATGATGACGAAGCAAAAGAAGCTTTTGCAAGAGAATTATTTGAGAAAGTTTATACAGAACAAATGCCTGCTCCGGAAAAAGCGATATTATATGAACAACTCTCAGAGCATGAAAATGTTATATCCGAATGGGAAAATCTGGCAAACTTAAATCTGTCTTTGGGTGATTTTTCAGGATATTTGAATGCTTCGGGAGAGCTTATTAAAAAGGTTGACAAATATAAAGATGACTGGACAAAAGAAGAACTCAACGAATATAAAACTGCCATCTATGACAACATTTCAGCAAATATGTTTGAGTATGACCCCGAACAAACAAGAGAAATTGCAGATCGTACACTTGAAGATTTGCAAAACAGTGATGACACTGAAAACTTTATTGACCTGTGTTCAAAAATGATGCAAGGGGCATTAAATCAAGGTGAATATTTGTATGCACTAAATCTTATACACAAATTGCTTTCTGCCATGGATGAAGCATCTATTGATCCTTTGGCAGAAAATTTTGATATAAGATATCTGCTTATGACTATGATTCATGTTAAGGTTTTATTTGGAACAGGGTCATTAAATGAATGTGTCGATATTGGATATAATATCCTGAATGTTCTTGACGGGGACAGATTGAATGATATGGATTATACTCTTGTTTCAAGAGAAAATTTTGAAGACATGATATGTGATTTTGTTGCGTATATGGCAATGGCAGACGCATTTACAATGAGAGAAGATGTAAATGAACTTCTGGATATTGTTAACCGCTTATTTGATTTCATTCCAAAATCTTACGTCATTTTTGCAAAATTACAGAACTTTATTATGGGTGAAAAAGTTTCTGTTTCCGAATCAGATAAAGGACAAGATGCATTTTCAAATATTTTGTATTACATAATGAATGCATTTACAAACTACAATAACAATCCAGAAAATCTCGCTAAAGAAATTTATAAATCAAAGATTGTTGCCAAAGAAAGCTCTGTATATCCGTTTGAATTGTTTGCAGATTTGATAATAGGATATTCATATACAGAATTAAAATCCTATTACAAGGCAAGAGCTATTCTGAATGAAGTTCTTGATACCGCAAATGAAAAAGGATTAACGGGAATTAAATATATTGCATTCTATGTTATGAGCCACTATTACATGAAACAAGGCAGATTTGATATCGCATACGCAATGTTAAATAACTCCTCCATACAAATGGAAAGATCAGGCGGATTTAGTGATTATCTGATGCTGCTAAACAAATTCCAGATGTATAAACTGATGAGTTGTCTAAAGGTTTACGATAAAGCCGATATATGTTTGTCACAAGCAGAATATATTGTTGAAAAATACGGACTTATATTCAATCTTGATGTAGATATTGATAAATTTATAGAAGAAAATCAAATTGAAGTTCCTGATATGCAATCTATCAGAACAGATTTAGATAATGAAGAATACTCAGATGAAGAATACTCTGAAGAGTATGAAGACGATAATCCAAACTAATAACAAAAATTTTATCATATAAAGTTCAGAAAGAGAGGAAATATGAAAATTTTATTTGCATCTGCAGAAGTTGCACCGTTTTCAAAAGCCGGAGGATTGGCTGATGTTGTAGGCAGTTTACCAAAAGAGCTGGAAAAAGATGCTCAGATTGCAATTTTTACCCCTCTGCACGGTTGTATTGATAAAGAAAAATATAACATCAAAGAACTTGAAAATTCTGAAATGTGGCTGACAATGGGTAACAGTCCGCAAAAATTTAATCTTTATATGACAAAATTGCCGGATACAGATATTAATGTATTTTTTATAAAAAATGATTGGTACTTCACCCCTTTTAAAGAAGTTTATCCTAAATATCTTGATCCGAGATATGAACATGAAAGATACATCTCTTTTTCTCTTGCAGTAATGGAATATGCCAAAAAACTGAATTTCAGAGCAGATGTTATTCACGCAAACGACTGGCATACGGCAATGCTTCCTTTGTACCTGCACTCAAACTACAGATTTGATGATTTTTGGAAAGATACAAAATGTGTATTTGAAATTCATAATCTTGCGTATCAGGGAGTTTGGTTTGAAGATGTTATTGACTATGCAAATATGAGAAAAGATATAGTCTATAACGAATGGGGCTGCGAACACTACGGCAGAGTAAATTGGATGAAAGGAGCTATAAACTATTCAGACAGAGTTGTTGCAGTATCTCCGACATATTCAAGAGAAATTCTGACTGGAGAATACGGCGAAGGAATGGATTACACCCTCAGGGGAGCACAATACAAATTAAAAGGAATTTTAAACGGAATTGATTACACCGTATTTGATCCTAAAAAAGATAAAAGCCTTGTAAAAAACTTTGATGTTAAATCAATTCAAAATAAAGAAGCAAATAAAAAAGCTGTGTGCGAATACTTCGGATTGAAATATAATCCGAATAGACCGCTCATCGCACTTATTTCAAGACTTGTCGGTCAAAAAGGGCTTGATTTAATCAGAGATATGCAATATGAGTTACAAAAACTTGACGCTGATTTTGTATTTTTAGGAAGCGGTGATAATGATTATGAAAATTTATTTATCTGGCTTTCTAATAATACGGCAAATATAAGAACTTATGTCGGTTATAAAGCATCACTTGCCAACTTAATATATGCAGGAAGCGACTTTTTCCTGATGCCGTCAAAATTTGAGCCATGCGGACTTAGTCAGTTAATTGCAATGAGGTACGGTTCACTGCCTATAGTAAGAGCTACAGGCGGACTTGAAGATACTATTACCGGATATCCGCTTGATAATTCTAACGGATTCAAGTTCTGGAACTACAACGGATGGGATATGCTAAATGCCATAAAATGTGCCCTGTGGGTATATCAGGACAAATATGTATTTAATGCTATGAGAAAATCCGCAATGGAAGCAGATTTTTCATGGAAAAGAAGCTCTGTGGAATACCTCAATATGTATAGGGAAATTACGGGTAAAAATTAACCTTTCATTAAAATTTTTTCAGCCTGATTGATTGCATTTTTGGTAACATCAAAAAATGCCATAACAATAGAATGCCAGCCGCTATCTATTTGTTTACTTATGGCAACTTCTTTATCGCCGAATTTGTCATTCTTCAAAACAAATCTTTCTGCAGATGTTGTTTTATCTTTACTCAATAAAATTACAGAATCAGGATTACCCCATTCGCAAATATGAGCAAGTCTTGCTTCTACCCCAAGTTTTAAACCTCTGCAATGCTTCACAGAATCCAAAAGTCTTTCAGATGCTTTTGAGTCGAACTTTGCACCGAAACTAATTGAAGAATAGTTGTTATCTAGCATAAAATTTAACCCCTATTGTTGTCTTTATATACATGTAAAACCAATAATATTTTTTTTTGCTATAAAAAAATAATCGTAACAATAATTTACTTTAAAAAATTGTATTAAAGTTCTATAATACATGAAAAGTTTGAACAATAATTTTGGGAGAAAGATGGGGCATGGAAGGTTATAGTTTCGAGTTAATAACAGGACCTATGAGCTGCGGAAAAACAGAAGAACTTTTACGCAGAATAAGAAGATGTATTATCGCCAAGAAAAAGGTAAAAGTTATTTCTCCGGATATAGACACCCGCACAGGCGGAGATTATATTGAATCAAGAAACGGACTCTGGCTTGATGCTATAAAAGTAAAACATTCCATACAAATATTAAGTGCGGTTAAAGATGCACAGGTTGTCGCAATTGACGAATTGCAATTTTTTGACAGAAATATAGTTCCGGTAATAACCCAGCTTATGAATGAAGGTAAAAAAGTTATCGGAACAGGACTTGAACTGGATTTTAAGGCTGAACCGTTCGGATATATGCCCGATTTGATGTGTATTGCAACAAAGGTTGATAAACTTCATGCAGTATGCATGAAATGCGGATGCGAAGAAGCAACAAGAACGCAAAGATTAATTGACGGTAAACCGGCAGATAAAAATTCTCCATTAATTATGATTGGCGGAGATGAAACCTACGAAGCAAGATGTATTAAATGCTATGAATTACCTGATGTTCAAAAGAAATCACCATTTACAGGTTTAAAACTTTTGCAGTTTGATAAACATTAATTTATTAAAGGTATTAACAAAAATCTCCTTATATGGTAGAATATTGACAGATTTGAGGAGAGAAAAAATGAAAAATAAAATTTTGTTAATACTTGCAGCTATGTTTTTATTTGTGCAAACTGCAATATCCGCACCTTTTAGCGCAAACGCTAAAACCAAAAGAATCCCTGCAGGGACAAACTTTTCATTAAAAATGCTGAATTCTATTGACACATCATACAACACTGCAGGTAATGATTTTACTGCAATGCTGATTACAGACCAAAAAGCAGAAGATAATGAAGATGTCATTTTACCTATGGGTTCAATTGTAAGAGGATCTATAAAAGCAATTACTCCGGCAAAAAGAATGTCAAAAGGTGCTGTTTTATATTTGGATTTTGATCACGTTGTAACACCTAACGGACGCCAAATACCATTAAGTCTGACTCTTACAGGCAGAACTGACACTACATATGACGGTGGTATAACAACAACAAGAGGTTACAAAGATGCGTGGAGAAAAACCTGCACAAAATCAGCAGATATTACAAGAAATGCTGTTGAGTGGGGTTCAGATGTTACAGATAACGGTTTTAAATATGTTATAATCCCGTTTGCAGCCATCGGCGGAGCATTTGGTACTGCAGGATATTTTGTATATGATTCTGTTGCAGATGCAATTAAAAAAGGTGAAAATGTCCATCTGTTCAAAAATGACATACTCAACGTAATTTTGACAGAACCGGTTGATGTACCTGTAATATAAAAACTCTGAGGGATTTAAGTGTCAAAACTTGATAAAATTGAAGAACTGCAAAATTTACTCAAAGAGGATTCACAAAATTTTCAGGCTCGCAGACAATTAGCCGTATTGCTTACAGATTGCGGTTTTAATGAAGAAGCTTTAAAAAATCTTGTTTATTTGTCAAGAATTTTTAAAGACGATAGCGGAGTCTTTTATAACTTGGGAATTGTATATGAAAAATTAAAAAATTTCCCAAAAGCTAAAGAATCATACCTAAAAGCGCTGGAAATTGAACCTGAAGCAACAGATGCAGTTTATAACCTCGGACTTGTATGCACTGAACTTAAAGAGTATAAAAATGCCATAGAATGTTTTGAACATGTTTTGGCAACAGACCAAACCGATTCAAACTCGTATTTTAATCTTGCTCTTGTATATTTTAAAATGCATGATTATGCTCAGGCGCTTGATCTTTTTCAAAAGACAATTGACCTTAATGACGAAGATATATATGCCCATTTTTATATAGGAAATATCCTCAAAGAAATGGGGGACAGTGAAGGAGCTCAGGAAAAATTCAATAAAGTTCTTTCTATTTCGCCAGAATACAGCTGGGCATATTATAATCTTGCGGTTATTGATTATGAAAACGGAGATATTAATTCTGCATTGGAAAAACTCAATAAAACTGTTGAATTAAACCCTTATGACGTGGAAGCATACAAAGTGATGTCAAAAATTTATACGCTTGAAGGGGACAGGGACAATGCAGAAGAAATACTTTTACAGGCAATTGATAACTATGGAGAAGACGGGAATTTATACTATATGCTTGCAAAAGTTGCCCAAAGATTTGAAGATACGGAAAGCTATAAAAAATATCTGAATGATGCTCTGCGTAACCATCAGACATTGTCAGTGCCGATTACTGATGTCAAGATTGAATTAAATAAGATAAAATAACGAGTCTTTATATAATCTTAACTTGACCTTTTATACTAAAAATTCTATTCTATACAAGTAAAGATTTTATACAAAAAGAAAGAGGGAAGTATGACAGATTTTATACACGCAAGAAGTGACGGACAAGTCTTTACCAAAGAAGATATCAAAAGGCTTACAAAAGAATACAATATCAAATTTATCAAACTGCAATTCGTTGATATCAATGGTCAGGTTAAGAATCTAACAATCCCTGAAGACCAGCTTGATAAGGCATTAAATAACGAAATTATGCTTGACGGTTCGTCAATAAAAGGTTTCAGAAGTATAGAAACATCTGACATGTTTTTCCATCCGGATATAAACAGTTTTCAAATTCTTCCCTGGAGAGAAACAGATGGAGTAAATGCTGCGCGTCTTATTTGTGATATTTACAATCCTGACGGAACACCTTTTGAAGGTTGCCCAAGGTGCAATCTTAAAAGGGTTATGGAAGCAGCTGAAAAAATGGGATTTTCAATGAATATAGGCCCTGAGGCTGAATTTTTCTTATTCGCAAAGGATAAAAACGGTGCTATATCCACAACAACGCAGGATAATGCAGGATATTATGATGTAGGACCTGAAGATTTAGGGGAAGATATTCGCTCTGATATTGTTTTAACACTGCAAAATATGGATTTTAATATTGAAGCATCTCATCACGAAGTGGCTGACGGACAGCACGAAATCGACTTTAAATATTCTGATATCCTTACTGCAGCAGATAATGTTGCAACATTTAAAATTGCAGTAAAAGCAATTGCCGCAAAACACAATCTTCATGCAACATTTATGCCAAAACCGATTTTTGGAATTAACGGTTCAGGGATGCATTGCAATATTTCATTATTTAAAGACGGTAAAAACGCATTTTATGATGAAAAAGCCGAATATCAGCTTTCTGATATTGCAAAATATGCTGTCGGCGGAATTTTAAAGCATGTTAAATCATTTACTGCTATAACAAATCCTCTTGTAAACAGCTACAAAAGACTTGTTCCGGGATATGAAGCACCTGTATATTTAGCCTGGTCGCTTGCTAACAGAAGTGCATTATTAAGAGTTCCTGCAAAAAGAGGAGTTTCAACCAGAGTAGAACTTCGTTCGCCTGATCCTGCATGCAACCCATATTTAGCATTTGCAGCGATATTAGAAGCATGTTTAGACGGTATAAGAAACAAAATAGATCCGCCTGCTCCTGTTGAAAGCAATATATACAAACTTTCAGCAAAAGAACGCAAAAAACAAAGAATTGATTCATTACCGGGAAGTTTATCAGAAGCCCTTGAACAAATGGACAAATCACTTGTTACAAGAGCTGCCCTGGGTGATCATATCTTTTCAGAATTTATGACCTCTAAGAAAAAAGAATGGGATTCTTTCAGAACCTATGTTTCACAATGGGAACTTGATAAATATCTGGCAAGATACTAAAAATAACTTTATGAAAAATAAAAGACCGGTTATTCCGGTCTTTTATTTTATATTTCGTAAAATTTTCAATATCAAAGCACTGAATTTATCTTTCACTTCCTGTGTCGTTTTTATAACCTCATCGTGAGAAAGTTTTTTGGTTGATACACCGCTTGCATAATTTGAAATACAACTTATACCTATAACCTTCATTCCGCAGTAATTTGCCACAATAGTTTCCGGCACAGTGGACATTCCGGCAGCATCAGCACCTAATACTCTTGCCATATTGATTTCTGCAGGAGTTTCATAGCTTGGCCCTGATGATGCAATATACACACCATGTTTTAAATTGATATTTAATAATTTTGCAGCAGCATCAACGATTTTAATAAGATTTTTATTATAAATTTCAGACATATCAGGGAATCTTGCCCCCAATAAATCATCGTTTTTACCCCTGAGAGGATTTTCACCCATTAAATTTATATGATCGGTAATCACCATCAAATCACCCGGTCTGAAGCTTTTATTGATAGCTCCGGCAGCATTGGTAACTATCAGAGTTTTTACCCCCAAAGATTTCATTACCTTTACAGGAAAAGTAACCTGTTCCATTGTATAGCCTTCATAATAGTGATTTCTGCCCTGCATCATAACAACAGGACGATCTTCTATATTTGCAAATACAAGCTGTCCCTTGTGCCCCTCTACTGCAGATTGGCTGAAATTCGGAATGTGAGAATACGGGATAGAATATTCACAATATTTATCAGCTAACTCTCCTAAACCCGAACCTAATATAATGCCTATTTCAGGTTTAAAATAATCAGTGTAAGTATTTATATAATCAAGAGTTTCCCACATATAATCATTAACCCGTACAATTACAAAAAAACACACAGAGATTATATTTCGCCAAGTGTTTTTCTTCTACAACTAACCTACTAATCTGTTATCATCTGCCTCGGAAGCTTTTACCATAAGAGCATGCTCTACAGGGTTTTCTTTTGTATAAGCAGATTCATGACCTTCATCAAAGCCAAAACCTTCTCTTGCTTTTCTTGCCTGACTTTCGTCCACTAATTTTTTTGCAAGTTCTGCAATTTCATAAACTAATTTGTATCTGTTATCTGTATTTTCGTTTAAATCCCAGGCTACTTTAATTATTTGGTTCATTTATTATTCCTCACTTTTACACAATATAAATCTATAATATAATACACATATTTTTTTCGCAAGGGGGTAAATATATCACAAATGTAAAGTCTAAAAACCAGTATTGAAGCCTGTTTTGAGATTAATGTTAATATTTTGTAACATGAGCAATTGAAAAAGTCAATTTTCAAAAACAAAAATACTTTATTAAAGTACAGGGGATAAATAAACATAGGGGAAATGATATGGCTATTGACAAATACTCAGGATTAAGTCAGTCTGACAAATTTTATGCACGATACGGAAAAGCAATCGGCAAAGAGGCTGTAAAAAGACAACAAACACATGTTGCGTTGGAAGCGGTTAAAAAGGAAGCTGCAGCTAAACTTCAGTTGCCTAACTACTTGGCAAACGCACCAAAACAACAGTTGAGATTACCTAATTTGGCAGGCGGGGTTTATGATGAAGCAATAAAAGCAGCAACAAAACCAAAAGTAAGCGAAAAATTTATAGATAAAATGCTTAAAAAAATTGCAAGCGATCCGACATTTAATTGGCGAGGAGCAGATCTGACACCTGAACAGATTACGGCTATCGAAAAAAGATTAGGAAAATCCGCAGCACAGGCCGGAGAAAATTTACCGGCAGTTGCACAAGCAGCAACAAATACCAGTGCAGTTGCAGCTACGGGTGCTGCAGCAAGTTCAACAACTGCAGCAACAGGCGGAACATCAGCAGCAGGAAAAGGTGCTTCAAAAATATTAGGTTTACCTAACGGAGTAAAGAAAGCTGCTCAAACAACAGCTAATAATCCTATAGGGTTGCCTTCACCGGCAAAACCGGATACAGCTAAAGGTCTTAAAGGCATATTGGAAAAACTTAAATCATTCGCAGCAACTAAAAAAGGTAAAATCGGATTAGTTGCAGCGGCAGCAGCTGCGGTAGTTGCAGGCGGAGTTTACTTATTTACAAGAAACAAAGAAGTTCAGCCACCAACATCAACAAGCAGTCCGGAAAATGATTTGGCAAATGCACCGGTAAACGGTAAAATGAGTGCAAACGGACCATACACAGTAGCAAAAGGTGACAATGTATGGAACATTGCAAGAGCTCATTTGATGGAACTTCATAAAGATGAAAAAGATTACAATCCGACTGATGTCCAAATAATGCAGCACACAGAAGAATTGATGCAATTGAATAATTTACACTACGAAAAAGATTGCTACAGAGTAATAATTCAACCAAATCAATCATTAAAATTAGTCGCATAAGATAGTGATGATACATATAAAAAAACAACCTTTCCAAATTATTGGAAGGGTTGTTTGCTTTACAAATCTAAACAACAACTGGAAAAAATATAAAAAATATTATATACTATAAGTGTAGTAATATTGGTTAGTAAACTCTCTCTGTACGGAATATTTATATTCCATCTGTTTGAAGTATTTAAAAAACTCTTTTTTCGGAGTAAACTTATTTAAGTTATGTAAAAATAAGTTCAAAAACAGACAAAAAATTAATTCACAGGATTTAAATAATATACAAAAAAAATTAAGGTAGAAATTTTGGAAAATACGGACAAAGAAGTAAAAAATCTTGTCAGCAACAAGAATAAGGATGCAGGAAAATCATTGAGCAGTAATCCGATTGAGAATATTGCAAATGGCATTAAAAAGCATGAAACAAAATCTGCCTTAAAAAAGAAAAATCCGTACAAAAAGGAGCTTGAAGAAGTTTTAGGCACATCTGCCGCAAACACCATCAAGGAAAATCCTTATGGAAGCGAAGGGAATTTTAGCGATATTGTTCAGACAATAAACAACTTTAACAATAAAAAAGCAAAACCTCATCCACTTACTCTGAATCGCCCGACATCCATGACAAAAATTTCTGCCCAAATAAATTATGCAGAAATGATGAAGTATGTTTCAGATGTATTCCTGACTAACCAAAATTTAATTGATTTATTTTCTAACCTGAACGATATTTTGGTAAATAAATTTGACTGGGATTTCATCGGTTTTGGTCTTTTACATGAAAAATCCAAATGCCTTAATTTAAAACTATATTCCAAAGCCGGAAATTCATACAGTTCAAAAGTTTTTCTTTCAGATGAGGAAAACCCGATTATCAAATGCTTTAATACCAAAACAATTATAGAAAAAGATGATGTTGATTACATAAAAATATCATATTTTTCAAAAACAAAATCCGTAATTTTACCTATGATGTCAGGTAACAAGTGCATGGGTGTATTACTTGCAGGAAAAAGCATTTCAAGAATTAATCTGAATGTAGCAACATTTATGGCAAACTATATCGGAATGTATATTCACAACATTCAGCTGCTTGAACAGACAAACAAATATGCCAACACGGATACTCTAACCTCTTTATACACACACAGAGGATTCCAGGAAGTTTTGGCAAAAGAACTTCAAAAAGCACAAGACAACAACACACCTTTGTCTGTCGTTATGTTTGACGTAAACAATATTTCCAAAATTAACAGAGAGCTTGGGCATGCCAAAGGTGATGAAGTTATCAAAATCATAGCGGATAAAGTAAAACAAAACATCAAAAATACAGATTCTGCAGGAAGATACGGCGGAGATGAAATCGCGGTAATTATGCCTGAAACAGACACAAAAGGTGCAAAATATATGGCAGAATACATTACCTACTGTCTGTCTTGCTGTTTTGTTGATGATGTCGGACCTGTAAAGGTTTCTGTCGGCATTGCAACCTATCCTAATTCAGCACAGGACCAAGAAAAATTATTACTTCTGTCTGAACAGGCTATGTATATTTCTCAGGCAAAAGGCTATAAAGAAGGTATGTCTGCGATAATCAGTACGGAAGATTTTAATTTCTGGGATGATGTTGCCGTAAATTCTTTTGCGGAAATTTTGGCAAAACGCCATTTTGAAAACGGTATAAATTTTGAAGATGAACTTGTTAAAAAGATTAACAATGTTGAAATCTTAAACCACAACAATCTTATGGAAATGGTAACATCTCTTGCAGGTGCAATTGATGCAAAAGACCCATACACAAAAGGTCATTCTACAAGTGTTTCAAGATATTCAGAAGCTCTTGCCCGTGCAATTAATCTGCCGGAAGCGGAAGTTCAAAGAATTAAAATTGGTGCAATGCTCCATGATATAGGCAAAATCGGTATTCCGGAAAGTGTACTTAAAAAACCGGGTAAATTGAATGATGAAGAATGGGAAATCATGAAACAACATCCGACTATAGGAGCAGAAAAAGTGCTTGCTCCAAATGATGCGTTGAGAGAATTTATACCTATTGTAAAACATCATCACGAAAGACTAGACGGCAAAGGCTATCCTGATAAATTAAAAGGTGAAAATATCCCGCTGGAAGCAAGAATTGTGTCAGTTGCAGATGCTTATCACGCACTTGTCAGCGACAGACCTTACAGAAAAGGTATGCCTATAGAAAAAGCCTGTGCAATCTTGCATGACGGTGCAGGGAAACAATGGGACAGCGATCTTGTAAGAGCATTTATTACTATTGCTCCGTCTTTAACCACAAGTATTTAAACAAAAATTTGTAAATGAGCACCAGTAAAATACCGCACAACCTGACGCAAAATTTATAAAACACAGGTTACGAGGTATTAAGGTTTGTAAAAATAATACCAAATATGGCGCAAAATTTATCATTTTCATTTTTTTAGACCGAAACGGAGGTCATTAAAAATGATATCACCAGTTAATTTTGCAAACATTTACCATAACCAAATAAACAACAAACCCCAAAATAATAAACAAATCAAATTAAATTGTCTTAACCAGCCAAACTGCGACAGCGTATGTTTTACAGGGGCAGCAAGAATATTAACGGATATTTGCGATAAGTCTTTTGTAAATATTCTTACAAAGGAACTTAAATTGAATGAAGAAGCCGCAAACAATTTAAGAAATACAATATGGAAATATTTAAGAGAAAATAAAATTCAGTCACTTAGCGACATTGGCGGAGAAGAACATTTTGACGAACAGGTTGAACTGCAGCAAAAAATAACAAAGGTTTTAAAAATAAGCGAAGATGATGACTTGTCAAATGAATATATTGCAGACGAGCTGATAAGACGCTGTGATGACGGGAAAGACTACATCCCGCTTGGTCTAAACGGACACGCAAGGGATGATATGTATCTTGAAAAAGTTATTGGAGGGGATATCAGACCTCTGGAAGGATTTAAAAATATACTTGAAAACAGTGCAGATGATTCTTTTTACAAATATGCAAAAAAATTACTCCGCCAAACTCCCGAAGAAAGCTACGAATTCAGAAAAACTGTCGAGGAATACCTTAAAGAAAATAATTTAAAATCCATATCAGAATTATTTAATGATGAAGATTTAATCGGCCATCAGGCAGAATTAATAGAAAAACTTGAGAAAAAATTTGACTTAAATGAAAACCAATCGACTGCACTTAACTGGGAATTTTTACAAAGAGCCTCTTTAGACAGTGTAAGTTCAAATTACAGACCTATGACAAATCCGCATATAAGCGATTTGGCATCCATAAGAAAAATATTCGCTCAAGATGAATATACAGAAATTGATGAATGTTTTGAGGGTGAATTATTCAGAAAAATGAGTATTGAAGCAGTCAAAAATGATTATGAAAATGTATTTGAAATTTTTGCTCAGCAAAACAATCCTTCAAAATCAGAATCATACAAATTTATTACACAATCTAATCTGACTCCGGATCAAAAAATCAATTTGATTATTGATTTAACAAAGGTTGCACAAGATCCGGAAGAATTTGCCATGGATATTCCAAAACAAGTTGCCAAGGATAATTTTTATGCAAGCATAAAAATTGATATGATTTCTGAAAAACTTACAGAATATTTCAAACTCGCAGACACCCAAACAGATTTATATGACGAAATTATCTCAAAAAAAATGAAGGATATAATCAGAAAAACATTCCCTAAACACATAACAGGAGGGGAAAATATCAGCATAAAACAGGCAACATACGAAATAGCAGAAGAATATAAACTTCCAACGGGAGCCGAAAAAGAAATAGAAAAAATTATAAAAGATATTGACAACGGCGATGAAAGATTACTTGATAGCTATATTATAGATAAATTAAAATCTGATAATTAATATTACTTTTTTAATCAACTGACAGGTAAATTTCGTGTTAAATTTACCTGTTTGTTGTATTTATTTAATTTTTTTTGATATATAATTTAGTCATGATTTAATTTTACTGGCTATAAGGAAAGGATAAAAACATGACAGCAAATTTAGACAAAATTATGAAACCGAAGTCAATTGCCGTTGTTGGTGCTTCCACAAAAGAACACACCATCGGTTCAGATATTATGAAAAGACTTCAAGAGTACAAATTCAAAGGACAAATTTACCCAATTAACCCAAAGGGTGGTATAATTGAAGGTTTACAGGCTTATACTTCTGTATTGGATGTTCCGGGGGAAATTGATTTAGCTATTATAGTTGTTAATGCAAAATTTGTATTATCAACAATAGATCAATGCCACGAAAAAGGCATCAAAGGTCTTTGTATTATTACAGCAGGCTTCAAAGAAACAGGTGCTGAAGGCGCTCAAGCAGAAAAAGATCTTTTAGCTAAAGTTCAGGAATACGGTATGAGATGTGTTGGCCCTAACTGTTTAGGTGTTGTAAATACATTACCTGAAATTTCAATGGACGGATGTTTCGCAGAAAGCTTACCTGAAAGAGGACACATTGGTTTCGTTTCTCAATCCGGTGCTTTAGGCGGCGGTATTTTAAATATTTTGAAAGACTTAAATTTAGGTTTTGCACAATTTATTTCAATCGGTAACCAGGCAGATGTTAACGCAGAAACTGCTTTAGAATACTGGGAAAACGATGATGACGTTGAACAAATTTTGTTATATATGGAATCAATCCAAAACCCTGCTAACTTCAGAAAATTAGCTTCAAGAATTTCCAAAAAGAAACCTATTTTAGCTCTAAAAGCAGGAAGATCAGCTGCAGGTGCTTCTGCTGCATCTTCTCACACCGGTTCATTAGCCGGTGCTGATAAAGCAGCTAACGCTTTATTAAACCAATCAGGCGTAATCAGAGAATACTCTTTGAAAAACTTGTTCTCTACAGCTAAAGTTTTTGCTAACTGCCCTATTCCAAAAGGTGACAGAGTAGCAATCATCACAAATTCAGGCGGCCCTGGTATTATGGCAACTGACGCAGTTTGTGAATATGGTATGCAAATCGCTAAAATTACAGATGCTACAAAAGAAAAATTAAGAAGTTTCTTACCATCTGCTGCATCTGTTAAAAACCCTATCGATATGATCGCTTCAGCTCCTATCGAACACTACAAGCAAACTCTTGAAACAGTTATTGCCGATGAAAATGTAGATATGATTATTTGTATTTACTTACCGTTCTTGGGCTTAAAAGATATTGATGTTGCTAAAGCATTGATGGAAATTAAAGCTAAGAACCCTCAAAAACCTGTTATCGGCGTATTTATGACTAAGAGTGAATTCTTCACAGCATTATCTGATATGGATGTTAATATTCCATTCTTTATGTACGCAGAAGAAGCAGCTGAAGGTTTACACAGATTAAATCAACAGAGATTGTGGATTGAAAGAGCTGAAGGTAAAATTCCGACATTCAGCAATATCGACAAGGCTAAAGCTGAATCAATTATTAAACAATCCATCGCTGACGGTCGTGAACAATTAACAACAAGGGAATCTATTGATGTATTAGATGCTTACGGTATCAGAGTTTGTAAATCAGGTTTTGCAACAACTGAAGAACAGGCAGTATCTATTGCAGATTCAATCGGATACCCTATTGTAATGAAAATGACTTCAAAAACAACTTCTCACAAAACAGATGTTGGCGGTGTAAGAGTAAATATTCAGTCAGCTGAACAATTAAGAGCTGAATATCAAGACCTTATTTCTAAATTAGAAGCAAAAGGTTTGTTAGACGGTTTGGAAGGCGTAATCATTCAGGAAATGGTTAAAGGTAATCGTGAAATGGTTTGCGGTGTTGCAACTGACCCTCAATACGGTCATATGATGATGTTCGGTTTAGGCGGTGTATTTATTGAAGTTATGAAAGACGTAACCTTCAGAATTGCACCTTTGACTGACGTTGATGCTAAAGAAATGATTAAATCAGTTAAAGCATACAAGTTATTAGAAGGTGCAAGAGGAACAACTCCTGCACAAATGGAACAAATTGAAGAAACAATCCTTAGGTTATCTCAATTAGTTTCAGACTTCAGCTTCATCACAGAATTAGATATTAACCCATTGTTAATTTCTGAAAAAACAGGTGAAGGTATTGCAGTTGACGGCAGAATCAAAGTTAATATGACTGCAGCAAAAGAACAATTCGGCTGCGGTACAACTTGCACATGCTGCCACTAATTAAAATAAAAATTAAATTGTTTAATAGGGAATTATTGAAAAACAATAATTCCCTATTTTATTATTTATAAAACATCTTTATAGAATTTTGCTTTTAATTTTTGTCTTTGTTTTATTCTGAATTCTTTAAACGGTATAATTTCAACAAAAATTTTTATAAAGAAATACAAATACAATTTTAAATACCATTTAAAATTTCTGTTCATTTTTATCTGCGAAAATATTTTTGCATTATTCTTTTCACAACCCATGGTTTCGTTATTACCGGTAAGTAAACTTTTGTATTTGGTAATCAGTATATGCTTATTTTCAAAATAACTCATTTCCTCTATATCTTCACTATGCTCTATTACCAGCAAATATACTGATTTATTTTTAAACTTTTCAGACAATCTTTGATAACAGCTTTTTACAACTTGTGCATCAGGAAAATTACTCCACCCAAACCAGACAAATAAAATCTTGTCTGATTTTTCAATTTGCTCATACATTCTTTTTATTCTTCTGTTATATTTTGTTTTTACATTTTCATATTCCTGTTCAAACGGTTGATTAATCTTAAAATCATGTAAAAATATAAAATTGTAAACGCTATCCTGATAATAATCGCATTTGTTATCATTAATCATGTTTTGATTTTTTTCTAATTTAGATAAGTTATCAATATTCAAAAAATCATTAAAATTATTAGTCAGGACATCTATTCTTGATTCAAACGAAGCACCTGTAAGCCAATCCAACGGATACGAATAATCCTGAAGTTTAAATCTTCTAAGGTAACCGGAACACGCACAAGATTCCCCAATCGAAATTACCAAATCAAACTTTGTATCAAATAACATTCATATCCCTCCGGTATTTATATTAACAAATTAAGCAATCAAAGACCACTTTTTAAGAAAATCTTTTATATCTACCGCCAAATCCACAACAGACAGAATTTTGCTTCCATTTATATTCAAAATAAAAAACAAAACTCCGGTTATTAAATTTTTCAAAAGAATAATTTTATATTCTTCTTTTTTCTCTTTTATTTTCAACTGAATATCATTTAACGATAAAAGAACCTTGTTTAAAGCTATTCGCAAAGATAAAAATTGCTCCTCTATAACAGGATTTAATGCTGAAATTTGTGCATCAAGCGAACAAATTTTTTCATCAAGCTTTCTAAGATAACATACTATATCAAAAGTTATCTTCAGCTCAGCTAAAAATATTAAAATAAAAAAGAAAATCAGCATTATTTTTCCTTTTGTATTATACTTATAGTCATAATACAATACTTATAAAAATTTTCAAATACGTTTAAAGGAGTATTTTCACCGGATGTTGAGGTTTTATACAGCAATAATATTTTCCAGACTTGCTTACCTTCTGATTAAATTAACCAAAAAATCAGGCGGGACCTCTTTTGCCGGAATGGTTGCACTGAAAATTTGTCCTGATTTTTTAAAATATTGCAGAAAATATGCACTTCAGGTTGCTACAATTACCGGAACAAACGGAAAAACAACAACTTCCGGAATACTTGCCCACATTCTTGAAAACGATAACAACAGGGTTATACACAACGTAAAAGGTGCAAATATGCTAACCGGCATTGCAAATGCTTTCTCTCTAAAATTGCCCTGCAAAAGATTTGATTATGCTGTTTTAGAATCAGACGAAGCATATCTTACAAAGCTGTATGATTTTATGAGTGCAGATTTTTTAATAGTAACAAATCTTTTCCGCGACCAATTGGATCGCTACGGAGAACTTGCCACAACTGCGGGATTTATTCAAAATGCAATTGATAAAATCAATCCGGTGTTATTTTTAAATGCAGACGATCCGTTAGTTGCAAACTTGGGCAAAGGAAAAGAATCATTCTATTACGGATTTGAAAATGTTGAAATTTGTTCGGATAAACATAAAACATCATCACACGCACCAAGTGAAGTGTTTAACTGCATTTGCGGAGAAAAACTTGAATATTCAAAACAATTTTTTGCACAACAGGGACACTATTATTGTCCAAAATGCGGATATAAAAGACCTGATTTGACATTTAGCGCAAGTGCAAAAATTTATGATAATTATTCACAAATTCAAATAAATTATGATGACAAAACATACGATTTTAAAGTAAATCTTATCGGATTATACAATGCTTATAATGCACTTGGGGCAATATCATTTGCTCTGTTTTCGGGAATTCCGTATGAAATTATCTATAAATCGGTAGAAAATTATAAATCTATTTTCGGAAGAACAGAAAAAAGAATTATCAACGGACACGAAACACTTATTCAATTAATAAAAAACCCAACAGGAGCAAGCGAAGTTTTAAAAACAGTTGATACAAATTCTAATATAATAATCGCAATAAATGACAATTATGCAGACGGCAGAGATGTTTCATGGCTTTGGGATGCGGATTTTGAGCAGTTAAAAAATACGCAAAAAACAATTACGGTTTCAGGAATCAGAGCAAAAGATATGGCTGTAAGACTAAAATATGCCGGAATATCAACTGATAAAATAAAAGTAGAAGAAAATATCAAAACAGCAATTGAAACAGTTTCACAAACTGCACAATCAGACGAAAAAATAACAATATTACCGACATACACGGCATTACTAAAATTAAATAAGATGAAATTCAAATAGAGAGGAATAAAAATGTTACTAGGTGTAAATATAGATCATGTTGCAACAGTAAGAAATGCAAGAGGCGGAGTTGAACCTCAACCGATAGAAGCCGGCAAAATATGTGAAAAATGTCAGGTTCGTTCTATCACAACCCATTTAAGAGAAGACAGACGCCACATAAAAGATGAAGATGTTGAAAAAATAAGTAAACTTAATACATTTTTAAATTTAGAAATGGCAGTTACAGATGAAATGCAGAAAATTGCATTGAGAATTAAACCTCATTCTGTTTGTCTTGTGCCGGAAAAAAGACAAGAAGTAACAACAGAAGGCGGACTTGATGTTGCTGGTCAGTTAGAAAAAATTACAAAATTTATAGAACCTTTGGTAAAAGCAGGAATTGAGGTTAGCTTATTTATTGACCCTACAGATGAACAGGTAAAAGCAAGCTCTAAAACAGGAGCTCAATTTATTGAACTACATACGGGTTCATATTCTAATGCCTATGGAACAGAAAACGAAGAAACAGAATTTCAGAAACTAAAATCTGCAACAAAACTCGGACAAGAGTTAGGCCTGACAGTAAATGCAGGACACGGTCTTGACTATAAAAATGTTAAAAGAATGCATGAAATTGACGGCTTATATGAGCTTAATATCGGACACAGCATAATCTCAAAAGCTATTTTTACCGGATTGGAACAGGCAATTAATGAAATGAAAGAACTTATAAAATAAAAGGATAACATAATGAAAAAAACACCTGAAGAAATTGTAGAAGAAATGCAGGCAGTTGCAAAACAAATGGTTTTAGATGATTTGGAAGAAAATCCTGATTTGGAATATGAATTTTTTGACTGTGCATGCTGCGGAAAATCAAAATCCTACGCAGGTTCAATAAAATATGGAGAACACCGTTTGTGTAACGACTGTGTTTTATTAGCGGAAACAGGCTTTGCACTCAAAAAATTTGATAATGTTCAAAAGCTTATTGATGCAATGGAAGATAACAGACTTGAAGAAATCTGCAATTTCATCAGAACCGAGCAGGCTAAAAAAGATAATTAAAGAAGTATATTTGTTGATTATATTCGCAAATACTATATAATGTACTAAAAGGAGAGTCTTATGACTATAGAAGAATTAAGAAAAGAAAATGAACTTATAAATTTATTCTGTAATCTTGCAGAAATTCCGTCACCATCACTTGATGAAGAAAACGTATTAAATTGGATTTGTGAATACTGCAAAAATAATAATCTAAAATGCGAACAGGATGATTATAAAAATATTTATATCACAGTAGATGCAACAGACCCAACCAAAGAACCGATTTTATTATCTTCTCATGTTGATGTTATCGGGGACAATTCGCCGGTTATCACATATCTTGACGGGGATTTGATTAAGGCAAAAGACAGAACGCTCGGCGCAGATGACAAAGCCGGAGTTGCAAATGCTCTTTATTTTGCCAAATATCTGAACTCAAACAAAGACATAAAACACGGCGGACTTGAAATTCACTTCACAAGAGATGAAGAAAGCGGAATGAGCGGAATTAAAAATACGGACTTTTCTAAAATAAAATCAAAATATGTTCTTGTTTTAGATAGTGACAAGCTCGGACAATGTATGACTTCAGGAGCAAGCTATGTTACTGCTGACATCACAATAAATGCACCAAAAGGCGGTCACTCCGGGAATGATATTGGTGACCAGACAAGAGAAAATGCCGCAAAACTTATTGCCAACCTGATTACAGACATGCCACAAGGAGTATTTTATTCCGAAAATAAACAGGTAATAACCTCATGTAACATTGGCGGTATATCTTCAGGAAATCTTGATGTTACAAATGTCATTAACACCGATGCAAGAGCAACATACTCTATAAGAAGTTCAAATAAAGCGAAAGAAGACGAACTTATGGAGCTTATGGAAACAATTGTTAAAGCCTTTAACGAGAAATACAAAGGTATCGCAACTGCAAAGATAAGCTTCTTTGAAAAAATGCCTATGTTTGAAAAGAATAATGACGAATATATGCCTATTCTATTTGAAACAGTCGCTAGAAAAATCGGACTTGAACCTGAAATTTCATCTTTCCACGCAGGAGCAGAAACACACATTTATGCAAACAAAACAAATGCATCGGGCGAAAGATTTTCACCATACCTTGTTGGTTTGGCGACAGTTTGCAACATGCACTCTGCAAGAGAATATGTTGACTACAAAACAATGATTAAAGGGCAAGAGTTATTAAGAGAACTGTTTGAGGCACATAATAAATAGTGATTAAATTAAACCTTGGCAGAAATTGTTTAAAAATAATTTTAAGAACATACGGAATAAAAGAAATTTTTGTTCCGTATTATTCTTGCAACACAATATGGAAAGCCATAAGAGAAGAAAATTGTAAAATCAAATTTTACCACATTAACCGGAATTTTATGCCGGATTGTCAATTCGCTGAAAACGATTATATACTTTACATTAACTACTACGGATTATTTTGTGAAAATGTAAAAAAATTAACAGCAAAATACAAAAATATAATAATCGACAACAGCCAAAGTTTTTATTCAGAACCGCAAGGCATCGCAAGTTTTAATTCCCTGCGGAAATTTTTACCTGTCCAAAACGGTGCATATCTTTGGGGGACAGATAATTTTTCAGAAGAAATATTCATTGATGAGCTGAAATTACAAACTACAGACGCCAACCAAGATTACGAAAAATTCAAGTCTAACGAAATCATTTTAAACACCGAAAAAATTAAAAAAATATCACCGGAAGTTGAAAAAATTATTTCAAATTTTGATTTTTCAAAAGATAAAAATACAAGAATTAAATATTTTAGGCTATACAAAGAATTTTTTGATAAATACAATCTTATTGAACTGCCAGAACTTAAAGACAACATCCCTTTTTGCTATCCATTGTGTACCGATAATACTGAAGTTATACAAAAACTTAACAAAAATAATATTACAATTATTAAACTCTGGAATGAATTTCCGAAAGATTTTCCGGAACATAAATTTATTAATAATGTCGGAGCATTACCTCTATACAATGAATTGACCGCTGAAAAAATTATTTCATGCTTTCAGTAAGATTTATGTAATATTAATTTTTGTAACAAAACAAATTTTTGCATGTTACAAACTTGACATGTTGGGGTATCATGCAAGTACAAACTATCCCAAAATCTCCTCCCAAGATTATTGTTCAAGTCGCAAAAGATTGTGACTTTTTTTTTGTAAAAAAAAGGTGTCTGAATGCAGACACCCGCTTTTAAACTATCTCTTCTCTCATCCAAGATTATTATTGCAGAGAAGTTCTCCACAATGAATCGTTAAATCTTGCTTGTTGTTCTGTTAAATCAGATGACAACGCAACATTGTGAGGAGCAAAAACAAAAACTCCGTCACCAACTTTTTTAGGTTGTCCGTTCAATGCTTGAGATGCACCGCAAACAAAATCAATTGTTCTTTGTGATTGGCTGTTATCAAGCAAATGAAGATTTATCATAACAATTTTTTTATCTTTTAAGTGTTGAACAATAGCAGCAGCATCATCAAATGAGCGAGGTTCAATTACAACAACTTCATTTCCGCCTCTGAATGCAGTCGGATGACTTACAACTTTAGATTCCTGACGTCTTTCCGGTACAGATACAGGAGCATAATCCAATGCTCTTACAGCATTACCGTCTTCGCCTTCTCCGTAGTAATATTCGTCATCTTCATCGTAGCCTGAAAATGCGTCATCTTCACCACGAAAACCATCCATCACAAAATCTCCAACCTTTCTAAATAATTCTGCTATTGCCACTTTATTTTCCTCCGTTATACAGTTCATGTAAATAATTTTCTTCCTATCCTTAGCATTGTCGAACCTTCCTGTGCAGCTATTTTGTAATCCTGGCTCATTCCCATTGATAACTCAGGCAAACTGCAATCAAATTGTTTTTCCAAATCATCTCTGATTTGGCGAATTTCAGCAAACAAAGAATGAAGTTCTCTTTCTTCCGCCCCCAAAGGTGCCATATCCATAACCCCCGATATTTTGATTCCCTCAAGCTGTTTGATTTTTTCAAAATTTTCATAAACATCAGTTTTTGAAAAACCAAACTTTTGTTCTTCACAAGCATTGTTTATCTGTATAAGAATTTTTTGAATAATACCTTTATTCAAGGCTGCTTGTGAAATACACTGTGCAAGCTTCAAAGAATCAACCGAATGAATATAATCAAACACCCCGACCACATTACGCACTTTATTTGTTTGCAAGTGACCAATGAAGTGAAACTGCGAATTTTGACGAATTTCTTGCGGCAATGAATCTATCTTCTGACAGGCTTCAATTGCTCTGGATTCACCAAAATCTCTAAGCCCCGCTTCATAAGCACTGACTATCGCATTCGCATCATAGTACTTTGTTACTGCAATTATTCTAGGTTGACAAGGTTCAATTTCTTCCCGTATCCGCAAAAGATTTTCCTTAACCATACCGTACATAAATCATTCACCTCTACAAGAAACACTCAACTAATGAGCATATTACCATTTTACCTAAAGTTTTCATGTTGTCCAAAATATTTATACAATAGTTTTTCTTCAGAATAGTAATACCCCTGAAACCATGAATCTGACATGATTTCAGGGGTATCGTAAAATTGGCATTATTCTTAATATATCTTAACATTCAAGGAGTACTTAGAACCCGAAATACATGCTGCTATTGAAAGGCATGCCTTTTTTCAAAAATTACATCAATCTAAAGATTTATCATACAAATGGAGGAGATAAATATATATTTTTTCAGTTTTTGAAAAAAATAATTGTGCATGGTACTATAAGCATTGAAAATAGATACATTTAAGCAGAAAGGACACTATATATGCAAAAGAATAAACCCAACATAGCAATACTTGGAGCAACAGGGGTTGTAGGCAGAGAAATTACAAAAATCATAGACGAACTTCATATAGAATTTAATTCAATTAAATTTTTATCAAGTGCTAAAAGTGCAGGCTCTAAATTAACATTTCAGGGTAAAGAATATATAGTGGAAGAAGCAAAACCAGAAAGCTTTGATAATGTAAACATTGTCCTCGCATCTGCCGGCGGTTCAACCTCACAGCATTTTGCACCGGAAATAGTTAAAAGAGGAGGAGTGCTTATTGACAATTCATCTGCTTTTAGAATGGAAGAAAATGTGCCGCTTGTTATAGTAGGCGCAAACGAAGAAGATATTAAACTGCACAAAGGCATTATTGCAAACCCCAATTGCTCAACTTCACAATTGATGCTTGTTCTTAAACCGCTTAATGAAAAATTTAAAATTAAACGCCTGATTGTTTCTACTTATCAGGCCGTTTCAGGAGCAGGATTAAAAGCAATAAATGAACTTCGCGAAAATACAAAAGCTGCTTTAAACGGAGAAAAATTTGAGCCAAGTGCATTCAAAAAGGAAATCGCATTCAATGTTCTTCCTCAAATTGATGTGTTCTGCGAAAACGGATATACAAAAGAAGAAATGAAGGTAGTTAACGAAACAAAGAAAATTTTGCATCTTGATAAAAATACTCCTATTTCTTGCACCGCGGCAAGAGTTCCCGTATTTAACAGCCACTCCGAAGCGGTTGATATCGAATTTGAAAAAGAGGTAACTCCTGATATGGTTCGCGAAATACTGAAAAATACTTTCGGAGTAAAGGTTATTGATAATATAGATAATTTTGAGTACCCAACAACAAAAGATTCTTCAGGAGTTGACCCTGTATTTGTCGGCAGAATTCGTAAGAATATAGCGTTTGATAACGGTATTTCATTATGGTGCGTGGCAGATAATCTTAGAATCGGTGCCGCATTGAACACCGTAAGAATATGCCAAAAAGTAATCGAAATGGGATTATACTAAATCTTTTGCTGATTATCTATAAGTTTTTCAATATTTTTCACAATGTATTTATCAGGTATTTTTTCAAAATTATCCGATAAATCCATTGTTGTGAGCATATCATTAAGATACTTTTTCTCTGCAGTATTCAGCTTTTTATTATCAATATCAATTGCAAGTTTATTTAAAGCCAGCAAAAATTCCTTCTTTGAGAATTTTTTAGTCAAATAAGAATCAATGTTGCTATACAAACCTTTTCTTGTATCATCATTCAGATTATTTCTTATTTTACCGATTATTTCCGGATACTGTTTTTTAGGCTTTATTATACGATTTGATGATGTAAATTGTATTGAACTTGTTGCGTAAATATGCATTTTTATATTCCTTTTGTATAAATTGTAGAAATTATTGGTTTCTTATTGTATTTATTGTAATAATTAGGATCCGGCTGACTTTCACAGATGCCCAACCTTATCGGATAAGTTCCGAAAATAGACATTGCCTCGTCATCATAACCCCCTTCATTAATGGTTATTCTTGCACCGACCTTTGAGGAAGATTCTTCTTCATAGGCTTCGACCTCAACACCATCCTTTAGTGATTTTCTCAAAACTTCAGATAATTTGTCAAGAATAAAATGGCATTGTTCATCAACAGGTTCATCACTGTTAAAATCTACAAACCTGTCAACTAACCTCAGGGCTGCGTGCAGAGTAAACATTTCATGAAATCTTGGATCCGAATTTAGTGCATCTGCTACTTCAGAAGCATTTGATTTATTTATATGTTTATAAGACTTTGGTTTTTCTACTTCCCACAAGATATCTTTTTCTAATACTTTAACACTCAATGGCTGACGATACATAAATCTGCGTCTTGATTTTTGGGATACTGCCCTTTCAAAACTGTCAAGCATACGCTTCATATCTTTCATCACTTTTTCATCAGCAGTACCAGGAATACTGAATTTGTATGTTTCAGTTTTTTCATCAATTACTTCCATTTTGTCACTTAACGGAACAGCACCTGAAATTGACTGACTAATTCTTGGTCTTTTACGCCTTACATGAGCAGACTGGACATTATCGCCGTCAGCGGACTGGGTATTTTGAGCAGGCTTTGGTTTTCTGCCGTCTTTTATTTCATCAAGATTAATTCTTCCTTTTATCTTTAAACCACCTGCAGCAGAAGCACCTTCAGATTCTGCAACCGGAGCCGGCGGAGTTGATAACCCGCACTTTATGTGAAATTCATTAATTATCTGAGGAATTTCTTCAGGATTTGCCTGTTTTAATCGCTCATTTAATTCAGTTGTCAAAATCTTGTTATCTACGGTTTCATCACCTATTTTATGAGAGTTGTTTGTCAAAAGTTCTTTGCAAATTTCAGTAAGTTTTGTCCCATCAGCCTCATTTAATTTAAGATTTGTAGTTATTTCCTTTAATTCTTTTTGAGGTCTTGATAAGACTCCGACTTTTTTCTTCGGGAATTGAAATTCATAACCGGAAGGTTCATCCGCAGAAGCTTTTTGTTCTACAGGAATTTCAGGTTTTTCAGCCGGTTTTTTACGAGTCGAAGACTTAGCCGTTTCAAGCTCGTTAACGCGTTTTTTCAATTCTTCGTTTTCACTTTTTAGATCTTCTATTTCTTTTTCATATTCTTGATTTTTGTTTGACGGAACACTGTTATCACCTGTTACATCCCGACAAACAACATCAATAACATACTTACTATCATCAGCAGATACATTATTTCCTGCAGCTTTTGTAACAAGAATAGTAGCCGCAGTAGTGATTAATTCCATAACTTTTTGTGCAAGGTTAGGATTTTGCAAGACTTTTTGATACGGATTTTGCGATTCATTTTCGCCAGTAAAAGCCACAGGGGTTGAATTTGAACGAACAAAAACATCCTGAACATTTTGTTGTCTGCGATATGGGGTAATACTGTTCTGCTGATTAGAATAATTAAATAAATTTAACGGTAATACTTTCATTAGACACCTTTATATTTTGGTTTTTAAACGATCGTAAAAAAAATAATTGATAATATATAAGGCGATATTTACAAAATTTTACATTATAAATCGATTATACAAAAAATCTTTGTATATATGTATGTTCATGATAGGATTTTATAGTAGGTCGGCAGAGTTTTGCCGATTACGAAAATATTGAAATGTAGTACTTTTTAATATTCAAAAAGGAGAAAGAAATTATGACAGAAAAAAGAGTATGGCTTTTCAAGGAAGGTAATGCCAATATGCGTGCCGAATTAGGCGGTAAAGGTGCTAACCTTGCAGAAATGACCAATTTAGGACTTCCTGTTCCTCCGGGATTGACTATTACAACAGCAACCTGTATGGAATACATCAACAACGGCAACAAAATGCCTGAAGGCTTGATGGATGAAGTTAAATATTATTTAAAAGAAGTTGAAGCTCAAGCAGGTAAAAAGTTTGGCGATGCAACTAATCCGTTATTAGTTTCTGTACGTTCAGGTGCAAGAGTTTCTATGCCTGGTATGATGGAAACTATTTTGAACCTTGGTTTGAACGATGAAACTGTTGAAGCTATGGTTAAATTAACTAACAACCCTAGATTCTGCTACGATTCATACAGAAGATTTTTAACAATGTTTGGGTCTGTTGCTTGGGAAATGGACAGACAAAAATACTTTGAATCTGAAGTTGAAAAAGTTAAAGCAAGAGAAGGTGTTACAGAAGATACACAAATTTCAGCTGAAGGCTGGAAATCTTTAATTCCTGTTTATAAACAGACAATTAAAGAAGTTACAGGTAAAGAATTCCCTCAAGATCCATATGTTCAATTACAGGAAGCTATTGAAGCAGTATTCAGATCTTGGAATATCCCTAGAGCAGTTGCTTACAGAAACATGAACAAAATCGACCACAATTTCGGTACTGCTGTTAATGTTCAGACAATGGTATTCGGTAATATGGGTAACGATTGTGCAACAGGTGTTTCATTCACCCGTAACCCTGCTACAGGCGAAAATAAATTCTACGGTGAATATTTGGTAAATGCACAAGGTGAAGACGTTGTTGCAGGTATCAGAACACCAAAACAAATTTCTGAACTTGAAACAGATATGCCTGACATTTATGCTCAATATGTAAATATCGCAAAACAACTTGAAAAAGGTTATCATGATGTTCAAGATATGGAATTTACCGTTGAACGCGGTAAATTATGGATTTTACAAACAAGAAACGGTAAAAGAACAGCAAAAGCAGCTATCAAAATTGCCGTTGATATGTTCAATGAAGGCATTATCACAAAAGAAGAAGCAATTATGCAGGTTGATCCATACTCTGTATATCAGGTATTATTACCTTGCTTCAACCCTGATAAAGTTAAACATTCACACAAAGTTTCAAAAGGTGTAAACGCATCTCCGGGTGCAGCTGTCGGTAAAATTGTATTTGATACGGAAGAAGCTGCTCGCCGCGGTGAAGCCGGTGAAAAAGTTATCCTTGTAAGAATTGAAACTTGTCCTGATGATATTCACGGTATGGCTGTTTCTCAAGGTGTTCTTACTTTAAGGGGTGGTGCAACTTCACACGCAGCAGTTGTTGCTAAAGGTATGGGTAAACCATGCGTTTCAGGTTGTGAAGATCTTAAAATTGATTTAGCAAACGAAACAATTACATGTTCAGACGGAACAGTATTCCATAAAGATGACATCATTTCACTTGACGGTGGAACAGGTGAAGTTATGGAAGGTGCTATTGAACTTGTTGAAGCAGGTATTGATGCTGATTTTGAAACCTTCTTCGGATGGGTTAACGAAATTAAGGAACTTCACGTAGAAGCTAACGCTGATACTCCAAAAGATATTGAAAATGCTATCAAATTTGGTGCTGAAGGTGTTGGTCTTTGCCGTACAGAACATATGTTCATGGACCCTGACAGACTCCCTTGGGTTCAAAAAATGATTATTGCAGGAACAACAGAAGCAAGAAAAGAAGCTCTTTCTCATCTTCTTCCAATGCAATATTCAGACTTCTATTCAATGTTCAAAGCATTAGGCGACAAACCTCTTACTGTTCGTTTGTTAGATCCGCCTTTGCATGAATTCTTACCTTCAAAAATAGAATTAGTTGAAAAAGTTGCAACTAAAAAAGCATTAGGTCAGGATTATGCAGAAGATGAAAAAATGCTTGAAATCGTTGAAAACTTATCTGAATCTAACCCAATGATGGGATTACGCGGTTGCCGTTTAGGTTTAACATATCCTGAAATCAACGAAATGCAAGTTAGAGCAATATTTGAAGCATGCTGTGATTTAACAAAAGAAGGTCATCATATCCAACCATGGATTATGATTCCTTTGATTGGTCATATCAACGAACTTAAAACAGCAAAAGCAACTTTAGTTGCAGTAGCTGAACAAGTTATGAACGAAAAAGGCGTTAGAGTTGATTACAAATTCGGTACAATGATTGAAATTCCTCGTGCTGCATTAACTGCGAAGGAAGTTGCAACAGAAGCTGAATTCTTCTCTTACGGTACAAATGACTTAACTCAGATGACATTTGGTTATTCAAGAGATGACGCTGAAGGTAAATTCCTGAAAAACTATGTTGAACAAAAGATTTTACCTTGGAATCCGTTTGTAACTTTAGACTTCGGTGGAGTTGGCAGATTAATTGAAATGTCAATCAACGAAGGCAGAGAAGTTAATTCTAAACTTGTTGGCGGTATCTGTGGTGAACACGGTGGTGATCCTGATTCTGTAAAATATGCTCACAAAATCGGATTAAACTATGTATCTTGTTCTCCATACAGAGTTCCGCAAGCAAGACTTGCAGCAGCTCAAGCAGTTATTGAATGCAAAAAAACTGCTAAAGTTTAATCATTCATAATGAAGTAAAAAAGCTCAATACTATATGTATTGAGCTTTTTTATTATCACTATATATTATGATTACCAATAAATCACAATTATTACCATTTTTTATCCATTGAGCGAACGGAAACGGCAACTTTCTCACCGAATTTATTATTTACAGCATTCACAAGATCATTTGTTGTATTTACCCAAAACATAGACGAGGTTAAAATTTTTGACTCTCCTGTTAAATCTTCCATTTTGAACATGACAGGATCTGAACCTTTGAACTTGCATAGCATTTGCTTTAACAACATTAGTTCTTCAAATTTTAATTCTTTTTTCAGCTCAACCGTAAAAATATTAGCATTATCGACAGGCTTAACAGTATCAACAATAATTATAGGCGGTTCATCATCACTTCTGCGACTGACTTTACCGGATACAATAATTCTTTGTTCATTCTGCAAATAATCACCATACTCAGCTATTTTTGAATTAAAAGACAATGTATCAATTTTTCCTGTTAAATCTTCTACTGTAACAAATCTGAGAAATTTTGTAGGATCATTTTTAGTCGGAATTTGTCGTGTTGCAGTAACAAGTCCGCATATAGTAACAGGCTTATCGTTTTCTATATCATTTATTTGAGATATTTTATGCGTCATTAAAAACGGTAATTTATCTCTTATCGTAGATAACGGATGACTTGTTACATAAAAACCAAGAAATTCTTTTTCAAAAATCTGAATTTCCCTTGGATCATATTCTTCATCAGAACCGCCGAGAGTGAATTTTGCATTGTCAACAGATGTGCTGTCCCCAAGCATGTCGAAAAGACTTCCCTGTCCTGATTCTTTCTCTTTTGCTTCTTTAGATGCGGTAGAAACTATATAATCGAGATTTTCAATTAATTGTTTACGGCTTTTTTCTATTGTAGAAAATGCACCGGCTTTAATCAAACCTTCTAAAGTTCTTTTATTAGAGCATTTTACATCAACTCGTTTGATAAAATCATATATTGAACTAAATTCTCCGTTTTCTTCACGTTCTTTTATGATTTCATCAACAACACCCTCACCAACCTGTTTTATTGAAGCAAGTCCAAAACGAATGTTTCTTCCGTCAGGTGCATATTCTGAATACGATTTATTAATATCAGGAGGCAAAACTTTTATTCCGTATTTTTGTGCTTCTTCAATATATGCTTGAGTTTTTTCCTGATCACCGGCAACACTTGTCAAAAGTTCTGATAAATATTCTACAGGATAATGACACTTTAAATAAGCTGTCTGATAAGCAACAAAAGCATATGCCGAAGAATGTGCCCTGTTGAAGCAATATGCGGCAAAATTCTGAATTTGCTCAAACAGAGTTTTCGCATCTTCAGGTTTCATACCATATTTCGCAGAGCCTTCAATGAGTTTACCCTCCTGGGCTGCCATCGCAGCAGGATCTTTATGCCCCATCATTCTTCTTACCTGATCTGCCTGACCAAGAGAATAATCAGCCATTACCTGAAAGATTTGCATAATCTGTTCCTGATAAACCATTGTACCGTATGTATCTTTTAATACAGGCTCTAATCTCGGGTGCGGATAAGTAATAGCTTTCCTGCCATGTTTACGGTCAACAAATTCATCAACCATGCCCGAACCCAAAGGCCCCGGACGGAACAGGGCAACCAACGCACCTAAATCTTCAAAAACGTCAGGCTGAAGTTTTTTAACAAGATTTGTCATCCCTTGGGATTCAAGCTGGAAAACACCAACTGTTTCACCCCTGATAAGCATATCGTATGTCGGCTTATCATCAAGCGGAATGTGATTTATATCTACATCTATACCCTGACATTTTTTTATAAGTTTTACGGTTTTTGAAATCATAGTAAGGTTACGAAGCCCCAAAAAGTCCATTTTTAAAAGCTTCATCTTTTCTAAAATTTCTCTGTGATATTGAGTTACTACAACACCATCTTTACCATGCTGAACAGGAACAATCTCATCTAACGGTTTATACGAAATAATAACACCTGCTGCGTGCATGCCTGTAGCATTTTTCAAACCCTCAACATGCAAAGCCGTATCAACAAGTTTTTTAACCTCAGGATCAGTATCATAAAGCTGTTTTAATTCCATACCCTCCTGCAAAGCATCAGAAATTTTTGCCCCGGGATCTCCTGAAATCATATCAGAAAGCTGTTTACTCCTTGCATAAGGAATATCAAAAACTCTTGCAACACTCTTCATTGCATTTCTGGCAGCGAGAGTATTAAATGTAATAATTTGACAGACTTTATCCTCTCCGTATTTTTGAACAACATAATCAATAACTTCACCGCGTTTATCGATACAAAAATCCGTATCAATATCTGGCATAGAAAATCTTTCAGGATTTAAAAATCTTTCAAACAACAAATGATGTTCAATAGGGTCTAAATCCGTAATATCCAAACAATACGCAACTAAAGAACCCGCAGCCGAACCACGCCCCGGCCCGACAGGAATATCATGAGTTTTTGCAAAATGAATAAAGTCCCAAGTAATCAGAAAATACGCACTAAAGCCCATTTTCTGAATAATCCCGAGTTCATATTTGGCACGTTCCTGAAGCTGTGGAGTTATTTTATCCTCACCGTACTTTCTTTTCATCCCTTGAGTAACAAGAGATTCAAGATATGTATCGGTTGTAAACCCATCAGGAACAGGGAAATCAGGTAACGGAGCTTTCCATTCAACTGTTATATGGCATTTTTTTGAAACTTCAACAGTATTTGCAATACACTGCTCAAAAGTTTCCCCATCCATCCAGCGAAAAGCATCTCTCAATTCATCAACTGTTTTTACATAAAATTCATTATTCGGAAAATGAAATCTGTTTGTGTCTGTTTTAAGCGACTTTGTCTGCATACAAAGCAGGGTATCATGCCAGTCGGCATCTTCTTTTTTCAAATAGTGAGAGTCATTTGTAATGACCATCTTTATCCCAAGTTCTTTTGCAAGCTTAATAAGATCAGGATTTGTTCTTTTTTGTTCATCAAGACCGTGATCTTGCAATTCAATATAATAATCTTCTCCAAATAAATCCTGATATTTTTTAGCAACAGCTTTTGCACCTTCATAATCAGTTCTTAAAAGATTTTGAATAACCTCACCTGCAAGACAGGCACTGCAGCATATAAGACCTTCGTGATATTTTTCTAACAACTCAAAATTAATACGCGGTTTTACATAAAATCCATCAATATGTGAAATTGATGATAATTTTACCAAGTTTTTATAACCGGTATTATTTTTTGCCAACAAAACCAAGTGATAGCGGGGATTATGAGCAGCATTTCTTTCTGAAATATCACCATCATGCACATAAAATTCCTGACCAACAATTGGGTTAAACAATTTTGGCTGATATGACGGATCTTCCTGTGCTTTTTCCTTTTCTTTGGCATTAATTTTATCCGCCTCTATATACAAATCCATTGCACCATACATAACACCATGATCAGTTACGGCAACACCGGGCATGTTGTGTTCCACGCAAAACTTACACAAATCCCCAATTCTGATTGCCCCGTCTAAAAGCGAATATTCCGTATGCAAATGCAACGGTACATATTGTAATTCATCTGCCATAACCCAAGTTTATCAAGAACAGAACTTTCAAAAAACATGATGTTAAAAGATTTTAAGTTATTTTTTATAATCTTTTACAAAATTAATCATTTTGGATTAATGACCTTTTTTCAGATTTATTGTAAAATTATAACAAATATGCGAGGGTTAAATAATGGCGATAGACAATGCATTGGTTATGATTTTGGCAGGTGGTGAAGGGAAAAGACTATTCCCTCTTACGAAAGACAGAGCAAAACCTGCTGTTCCTTTTGGCGGACGCTACAGAATTATTGATTTTGTATTAAACAATTTTATTAACTCGGGCTTTTACAAAATAAAGGTTCTGACACAATACAAATCAGATTCATTAAATAAACATATCGCTCACGGATGGACATTATCTCCGTTTTTAAATCAATATGTTGATCTTTGTCCTGCTCAAATGAGAACAGGAAACGATTGGTACAAAGGAACTGCTGATGCTATCTACCAAAATATTTTCCATATAACTGACGAAGACCCTCGTTATGTTTGCGTATTTGGGGGAGATCACATTTATAAAATGCAGGTTACTCAAATGCTTGATTTCCATAAAGAAAAACATGCAGACCTTTGTATTTCAGGTATTCCTATACCAATAGAAGAAGCATCCGAATTTGGAATTATGGAAGTTGATGAGAACTGGAAACTAATTAACTTTGTTGAAAAACCAAACTACAAACCAAAATCAATTCCCGGTAATCCTAATATGTGCCTGGCATCTATGGGTAACTATATTTTTGATAAAGAAATTTTGCTTGATGCAGTAACAAGAGATGCACAAAAAACAGATTCAAAACACGATTTTGGTAAAAATGTAATCCCTATGCTTTTAGAAGAAGGAAAAAATATTTATGTATATAACTTTGCATCAAATTCATTCCCGGGAATGACACAAGCCGAACAGGGTTACTGGAGAGATGTAGGAAGTATTGATGCATATTGGCAAGCCAATATGGATTTGTTGTCATACGCACCTGAATTAAACCTATATTCAAAAGAATGGCCGTTAAGAACATTTAATTATAATTATCCTCCGGCAAAATTTGTCTGGGAAGAAGGTGACAGAGTTGGTATGGCTACAAATTCCATGGTTTCTGAAGGTTGTATTATTTCAGGCGGCGGACTTTCACATTGCGTACTATCTCCTAAAGTAAGAATTAACAGTTATTCAAGTGTTGTTGACAGTATTCTTATGGAAAATGTTGAAGTCGGCAGATATTCGCAAATAAGAAAAGCTATAATTGATAAAAATGTTGTAATACCGCCGAATACAACCATTGGAATTGATAGGGAAGCAGATTTGAAAAGAGGATTTCATGTTTCTGCAGGCGGAGTAACTGTTGTTCCAAAAGGTGCTATCTTATAAATTTTAAACAAAAGTTATTACTTGATATATTAAAGTTTTTAACAAATTATACCGTTATTTTAAGCAGTGGTAAAATTGTAGGCATAGAGCAATGAAAGTTCCTGCAATAAGTCTTAACGGTGTATATGGTAATGACTCAAACTACGGAAAGATAAAGCGTAATTTGGGCAATTCCGTTTCGCTTGATAAATACAAATGTATTGATAATCTTTCTGCAATGCCTTATTACTATCCTGTAGCATTTACTTCAATACAAAATTCATCAAAGCTGAGAATATTATTCAAATACGATTTACCATGTATTTACAGCGGAAAAATAATGATAGATCCAAAGCATTTTTCAAGGCTCATAAAAAGCGGAGTCTTTGAAAAACCATCAAAAGAAGTCGCAGAGCTATTATCACATTATAAAGGTACACTATCAGGAGATGAAGAAAGAATTACAGGCATAATTTCCGCACGCTCTAAAATACATCCGCAAATGAATATTCACGATTTGCTAAAAGAAATAGAACCCGTTTACAGAAGAGATTTAAGAAAAAAACAAAGCGGAATCTTCAGAAATATTAAGGAAAATTTTAAAGACTTGCCGCAAAATTATAAAGACAAATTTGAAATTCTTATGGCAGAAACAGACAAAAGGCTTAACGAAAGACCTATTTTAATACCTTTTTCTTCATACGAATTTAAGTATAAACTTGCAAAAATAAAAGATAAAATTGTCACCGGTGAAAATGATTTAAAAAGCAAAAAGACAATGAATAAACTGTTAAAAGAATCAAAAAGGCTTTCCAATACCACAAATGATAAAACCATAAATAATCAAATTAAAGTAATAGGAATGCTTGATTGGATTTTAAAAAAATCTGTGCTTAAAAACAATAAAGAGCTGCAGGAATTGATTGGCACATCAAAAGCAAGGCTGACAAAAAAAGAAATTATTGCACCTTTTTCACGTAAATCATTTTTGTATGATTTAGGCAGAATAATTGATGATTTACCGCAGGAAAAGAAAATTGACATTATGCAGGAAGCATTTAAGCTTCCGTCATCTTCGCATGATTTTTCTGCGTATATGGTCAAAATTTCAAATGAGCCTTCAGAAAAAATCGCTTCAAGAATTTTGTGGCCTTATCTTGCATCAGTAGAGCATATTTTTCCAAAATCAGAAGGCGGGGCAGATGTTATGGCAAATTTTGCAGGTGCTACAACAAGAGAAAATTCTATGCGTAAAAGCATTGATTTTACTGAACAATTAAAACTCCGACCGAATACACCATACTATTGCCAAATGTATGTCAACAGACTTATTGACCTTTATCATCAGGGGGTATTTGATAAATACAGAATTAATCCTAAATACATTGAAGAATTTAAAAATACTATTTATAAAGAATCTAAAGGTCAAATAAATTTAGATATATCAAAATTTTACAAAGATGCAAATATTAGTAACGAAGTTATAAATTAAATATTGTTTTAAAAAAAAGTTTTTACTAACATGTTTTATAGGGAAGGGTGAAAATTTTTATGAAAACATATGTAATAACAGGTTCGACATCAGGAATCGGAAAAGCTATAACGGAAGAACTTGCCAAAGATAAAACAAATATTATCTTTGCAGGCTACAGAAATGAAAACAAAGTCCCTCAAAACCACCCTGAAAATATTTCATATTTTTATATTGATATGAATGATAGCGATTCAATTATAAAAACTGCACAATATCTTAAAACAAAAATTCAACACATTGACACTCTCATAAATGTTGCAGGAAGCGTAACTGCCGGCCCAATAGAAAAAATCGAAATTAAAAGACTTAAAGAACAGTTTGATATAAATACTTTTTCTCATTTGGAATTTACACAAAATCTTATGGATTTACTTGATAATTCAAAAATAATCAATATAAGCTCTATGGCAAGTTTTGGTCAATTCCCGTTTATTAGCCCATACTGTGCATCTAAAAGAGCTCTTGATATATTCTTTAATGCTCTCGGCATTGAAAACCACAAAAATCTAAAGATTGTATCTGTCAAACCGGGTGTTATAGCAACTCCTATCTGGGAAACATCCGTTGAAGCGAACTTAAAATCTATAAACAACTGCGAAGAATACAAAACCGAACTTGAATTTATAAAAAATAATGCACTAAAAAATTCAACAAAAGGACTTTCGGTAAATAAAGTGGTCGAACTTGTTGTTAAAATAGATAAATTAAAAAATCCGAAAAGCTCATATACTATAGGGGCAGACGCAAAATTTGCGCAAATACTTTCACTTCTGCCACAGGATTTTATCAACAAAATAATTAAAACAGGAATGAAAATGAGAATAAAAAGTATATAAAAACTTTACATATGTTAATTTATTTACACTAAAACAATCTGATTGTATTATGATATATGTGATGATATATTTATTCCACACTTGGAGGAAAAATTGACCGAAAAATTTTATATAAAAGGCGGAACACAGCTTAAAGGCGAAGTACAAATAGGCGGAGCAAAGAACTCCGTACTGAAACTTATCGCTGCAGCACTATTAGTAAAAGGTTCAACTAAGATATACAATGTCCCTGAACTTACAGACGTAGATATTATGCTCAAAGTGGTTGAACAGCTTGGGGCAAAAATTGATTATAACAGAGAAGAAAAATCAGTAGTCATTGACGCAACAGAATTGACAAGTGTTACAGCTACTTATGAACTTGTAAGCAAAATGAGAGCATCTTTTGTAGTTTTGGGAGCATTGGTTTCCCGCTGCAGAGAAGCAAAAGTTGCAATGCCGGGCGGATGTGCAATCGGTGAAAGACGTGTTGACTTCCACATTAAAGGTTTGGAAGCACTTGGAGCTAAAATTAAAATTGAAAACGGATACGTTATTGCAAAAGCAAATAAATTAACCGGTGCAGAAGTTTATCTTGATATCCCATCAGTTGGGGCAACAGAAAATATAATGCTTGCATCTGTTTTGGCCGAAGGATCTACAAGAATTCAAAATGCGGCACAAGAACCTGAAATTATTGATTTGGCAAACTTCCTTAATACAATGGGGGCTGATGTCAACGGCGCAGGTACCTCTGAAATTATCATTAACGGTGTAAAACAAGAACACCTGCATTCAATTGAATACACTACAATTCCTGACAGAATTGAAGCAGGAACATATATGAGTGCAATCATTGCAACTAAAGGTAAAGGAATTATCAGAAATATTTATCCTGCACATTTGACTTTCTACACAAATAAACTGCTTAAAATGGGTGCAAATATTAAACTTGTTGACCCGACATCAATGGAAGTATCCTGCAAAGGAAGATTAAATTCAATAAACTATATAACACAGCCATATCCGGGATTTCCGACTGATTTACAGTCTATGGCAATGGTGCTTTTAACAACTTCTAACGGAGTAGGTATCATCACTGAAAGTCTTTATGAAAACAGATTTATGCAGGTTCCTGATTTAAACAGAATGGGAGCAGACATTCACCAAGACAGAAATCATGCAATAATCAAAGGTGTTAAAAAACTTTCCGGTACAAATCTTACTGCAAGTGACCTCAGAGCCGGAGCTGCATTGGTAGTAGCAGCACTTATGGCAGAGGGTGAATCTATCGTTGAAAAAATACATCATATAGATAGAGGATACGAAAATTTTGAAAATAAGATAAGATTGTTGGGAGGGAAAATAGAAAGAAGAGACGACAATTCCCAAACAAACCTTACGGAGGCTACACATAATGAGTCCTACATATAAACGCTGGTATGACCATGACCCGTTATTATTGGAAGTAATTGACCTTTTAAGAAACTATCAGACAGAATTAAAAGCTCAAGCTGAAGTATTCTTGCAAAAAATTGAAGAAAAAGTTTCTAAAGAAACTATTGATAAATTTTATGCAATGGTTAAACCGGTTAATGCAAATAACAGATGGTATGATAAAGACCCTATTATATCTAAAACCGTTGAAATTTTGAGAATAGTCCCTCCGGATGCTCAAAGATTATGTGCAGAAAACTTTATCAAAACCCTTAAAGAAATGGGGATTGAATATAAAAGCCAAAATGTAAAAACGAACTAAACAAAATAAATATACAAAAAAGCCGGCATTATCATGCCGGCTTTTTTATTATTATAAACCTAATGTCATTGAGTCATCTTCACTTCCGCTGCCGATATTTTTGATAACTGTTCTTGTGTTACCCTGGGCATCAAAACTTTTTGGCTTCATCTTCATCTTTATTCTGTCTGCATAGATAGTTCTTACGCCCTGTGTAATACTTGAACGACCGACAAAATAAGCTTCATTCGGCTTCCCCGCAGAAGTTGAATCAGGATACAATGTAACTTTTGGTCCTGCAGCATAATAATCCTGATACCAAATTCTTACATTACCGCTTGCATTGTAAACGGAACGTTTTTGATTATATTCCTGAAAAGCAGATTTTAACACCATTTTTTCACCGCTATCCATTGTAGCATTTGAAGTCGTATGACCGTATGCTTTAATATTTCCTGTCGGAGCATCATAAATAAATTTATCCGCAAAAGATTCGTTATTTTCCTGTTTTACTCTTGCATTGCCAATAAGAACAAGTCTTTTTAAGTCACCATTTTTATCTGTAGTAATTTCTGCTTCATTAGAGAATGTTTCAATATCCTTATATAACATTGTAACAGCACCTGTTGCGGTCATAACACCTGTTTTTGTATTATATTCCTGAACATTTGCATTTATTACAACCACAGGAGTTTTACCGTCAAAAACAATGGACTGTGTATCACCTTCGGCTCTTACGATTTTTGTAATTAAAGAAACCTTTAAAATATTTGCTTTTACTTCACGTTTTTTATTCTTTTTGATTTCAAAAGCATATGGTTTATCATAAAAAGTTGCAGTATCAAGTTTTTGGTCCTCTGTCATATTAACATCAGCACTATCACCGACAACTTTTAAATCGTCAATTTTTACCTTTACATCCCCATTAAACTTAATTTTATTTTCTTCTTCTTTGAAGGTTTGGCTTTTTGATTCAATAATCAAATCGGAAGCCTGAACCACAATACCTGTGAACAGTAATAAAGCTGTCAAAACAGTTAATATCTTTTTCATTATTTTTTATCCTCATATACCTTAGAAACAGTATTACCAATTATTTTAAAATTATCATAATCCGGACTGATAACAATTTTATCAGCAGTTGAGATTAAAGCATTATCTTTTCTTACTTTTATATGCCCTTCCGCAACTATTGGAGTTTGAGAATTTACATAAGTCAATTTATCGGCATTCAAAGTTATTCCGCCATCAATTACGATAAAAGTTTTTTCATATAAGGTGATTACCTTTGTTTTCGAATTATAAGTCCCTTTAGAAGATTTTAAACTCATAGAAACGTCATCGCCCTCATAGAAATTCGCAATAACATCATTCAGAACTGCGATTCCGTTAGTACTATCCCAGTTACCTGTTTCGGCATAAACTTCCCAATACTTGTGGTCATCTTTTGTTTCTGTCAAGATTATGCCTTTTACAACAGCCTGCTGCTGATCTTGAGCTCCGGAAACCTGCTGTCTGTTAAAGTCATGCGTAATTACTCTTGCAGTAATATACGCCCAAAGCAAAATTCCTGTAAACGCAAGAATAATCATCAGATACACACGTTTTTTCTTGGATAGATTTTTTATATTCATACCCAAATTTTAGCACAAAATAACACTTTTATACAACAAAATAGTATGAAATAATAAGTTATTTTACCTTAATAAACAACCATAAAAGATTTTAACATTCTGCCGGCTCCGTCACCCTTTATTGAGATAACTTCAATATCTTTTTTATAATTCATAGAAGTTGAACTACCGCCGTCAAATGCCATTGCTCTGTCTAAATTTAATTCTTTACACAACTTTTGAACATCATATAAATCCATAGGATTTTCGTCAGTAATTATCAAAATATGACATTCATCTTTCCCTTTTATACCTATAACTGTTCTTGATGTTTTATGCAGAACAGACGCAGATTCTCTTATAACATTACCCTCATCATCTTTTACAATAAATGCTTCTTCTTCCATTTTTAGTGCAGGATAAACCAACGGTCCTGCCTGTGCAGATGTAACCAATGCACACTCAAAAGGGATACCGGAATTATGCGAAGTTATATCATATTTGTATTTATTTCCGCATTGCAAAACTCTAAATTCACTCCTGTTTAGTATTTGAGCCGAATGTCTTTTAAAAAAATTATTCCCGAGCAACGCAGGATTAAACAGCGGATCGGCACTTGTACTTCTGTCTGTAACAACATAAGAGATTGTTTTACCGTTTTTAGGGTCAAAATAACCGGCATTAACCGTTAACCTTGCACCTGCTCTTTTGTGTGCCTCATTATTTGTGATTAAATCTTCGCTGGAAATAAATCTTATTTTTTTCTTTATTTTTTCACCCTTTAACACAATATGATAAATTCCGTTGTTATAATCAACCGAAATATCATTCGCAAAAGAACACTGATTAGAAGCAAAAAACAGCATAAAAAGAATTAAAAATATTTTTAAGACTCTCATATTACAGATCCTTTATTTTGTAAAATCCATATATTGCGCCCATAAATGCAAGTGTCGGCACAATTGATGTTATGTATGGAGATAATATTTCTTTTTCTGCAAGCATATCGAAAAACGGAAGCGTAATATAATACAAAAATACACATCCTATTCCGATTGTAAAACCGATTAAACGTTGTTCTCTCGGCTTGCTAAAACCAAGCAGGCAACCCAATATGGCAAGCAATACACAAATTATAGGAGTCTGAAATCTTTGCAGATATTTGTTAAGAATATAATCATATTCTTCATTAAGATTTTCCGTTTTTAATAATTTTAAATATTTTTTTAATTTTGGGGTAGAAATATCGCGCTCTTTAATTAATGAATTTGCCATCAGAGTATATGCTCTGTATGCAGATTCACCATTTAGTATATTCAACTTATTCAAATGATTTGTTCTAATATACACACCATCATTTGAAACTTCATAATTGGTTATGTCCTGCAATTCCCAGCGATCATCATACGCATGCCCCTTTTTTGCATAATATATATTTGAAAGCTGATGAACATCCTGATAAACCTTGTTTGAAAAATCAAGTACCGTAACATTTTCCAGTTCTCTGCCATAACTTCTTGAAACTACAACTGCAACAAGAGGAATACCCGCTTTATCTTTTTGAGTATATATATACTGCCCAATAGCAACATCTCCTCTGATATTCCGCAATTTGCCTTCAGCATAAGGAGTTCCGCTATCTTTCAGCATGAAACAAAATGATGAAAAAATAAGACTTAAAACAACAATAGGTGCAACTATCCTCTGAAAAGACATTCCGACTGCACGGAATATTGTCATTTCGGAATCTTTACTCAATTTATCAAAAGTAAACAAAGTCCCGAGCAATAAACCAACCGGAATAGCTTTATCCAAAACTTTGGGCATTTCGTAATATAAAAGCAGCAGTGCGGTTTTAAAACCATATTCGCCTTCAAGAGATCTTCTTATGGTATTAAGCAGTATTTCCGGAGCAATCCATACAATAGCAAACAATAAAATTGCACCGATTGTAGCAAATGCAACCTGCTTGAAAATATATTTGTCATAAATTGATATCTTCGGGAATTTTATATCCATTACAGAGTAAAATCCTTTCCTAAGTAAAATTCTTTTGCAACAGAATCATTTGCAACATCAGCACTTTTACCCTGAATCTTAATCTGACCGTCAAATATTACATAAGCTCTGTCGGTAATAGAAAGAGTCGCTTTAGGATTGTGGTCAGTAATAAGAACACCCAAACCTTTATCTACAGATAATTTTCTGATATTTTCTTTAATTTCTCCAATAGCAATAGGATCAATACCGGTAAACGGCTCATCCAAAAGAATAAAATCAGGACTGGCTGCCAATGCTCTTGCAAGTTCAACCCTTCTGCGTTCACCACCGGATAACGAGATTGCCGTTTCTTTTCTTAATTTTGTCATACCGAATTCATCAAGCAATTCTTCAAGTTTGCGTTTTTTTTCATCTTCGGTTAATTTATCATTCATCTGGAGAACAAGTTTTATGTTATCTTCTACGGATAAACTGCGGAAACTTGATGCTTCCTGCGGTAAATAACCAACTCCGGCTTTTGCGCGTTCATGCATAGGCCATGTTGTAATATCTTCACCGTCAATTAACACCGTACCCCTGTTTGGCTTTACAAGACCGACAACCATATAGAAAGTTGTAGTTTTACCTGCTCCGTTAGGCCCTAATAAACCAACGACTTCACCTTTTTCAACCGAAAATGATATGTCGTTTACAACTCTCCTGCTCCCATATATCTTAATAAGATTTTTCGCCTCTATATGCATATTTTTTCCCTCTGAACTATTCCTTTATTCTACAATGAAAAAGAGATAATGCAAACTTATTATATGAAAATTTGTATCAATTTTAAGATAAAATAATTTATGGTAACTATAGAGAAGTTACCACAAATTATTTTTATTATATTATTATAATTATCGAAAAGGAAAATTTATGAAAAAGGTTTATATAGAAACAATGGGATGTCAGATGAATAAATCCGACTCCGAAAGAATGTATGGTATGCTTTCAAATTTTGGCTATGAAGAAACTTCAGAACCTAAAAAAGCAGATTTATTGATGGTAAATACCTGCTCAATAAGACAGCTTAGTGAAGACAAAGCATATAGCCTTATCGGTTTATGGGGCAAATGGAAAAAAACAAAACCTGATTTAAAAATCGGTTTTTGCGGATGCGTTGCACAACAAAAAGCAAAAGAAATTTTTAAACGTGCAAACTATGTAGATTTTGTCCTGGGAACACATAAAATATATTCGCTTCCGGAAATTATCAAAAAAATTAACGAGGGTGAAAAAGTTTGCGAATGTGAGGAAACTCATCAAACAGAAGATAATGAAGCTGTAAAATATGATATACAAAGAGTAAAATCCGTCAATGCATGGATTCCTATAACAGAAGGCTGTAATAACTTCTGCACCTATTGTATAGTTCCATACACAAGAGGGCGTGAACGTTCAAGACTTCCGGAAACTATCCTGAAAGAAGTAAAAGATGCACTAAATTCAGGCTTTAAAGAAATCACACTTTTAGGTCAAAATGTGGACAGTTACGGAAAAGATTTTAAAGACCGCAATTACAGACTTGCAGATTTGCTAAAAGAAATCAATGCACTGCAAGGCAAGTTTAGAATACGTTTTGTAACTTCATATCCGACAGATATAACAGATGAACTTATTAAAACTGCAGTTGAACTTGATAAGGTTTGCGAGTATTTTCATATTCCGATGCAATCAGGGGACAGCGATGTTTTAAAAGCTATGAACAGACGCTATGACAGAGAAAAATATTTTGAAATAGCAAATAAAATAAGAAAAATGGTTCCGGATGTTACAATTACAAGTGATTTTATTGCGGGTTTTCCGGGCGAAACAGAAGAACAATTCCAAAATACACTTTCTGCAATGGAAGAATTAGGACTTGATTATTCAAATACTGCCGCATATTCTCCAAGAGAAAAAACAGTTGCAGCAAAATGGGTTGATAAATATATTGATGAAGATGTTAAAACAGAACGACTTGCCAGATTGAACGAACAAAACAGAAAATGCTGTCTTGCTTCAAATCAGAAATTTGTCGGCAGAGAAATGGAAGTTCTTATAGAAAATTTTGAAAACCACAACGGCAAAAATGTTATCTCCGGAAGAACAAGAAATAACAAAATTGTTCACATCGACTGTGATAAAGATTTAACCGGAGAATTTATCAATGTAAAAATAACAGGGAGTAAAACATGGTATTTAACAGGAAAAATTTTGTAAATTTAATAATTGCAGCATTATTATTCACGGCAACATATACACAGGCAAATGCTGCAAGCTATAAAATACATACAAAAAATTCAGTTCAAACAACTCAAAAAAAATATGCAAATACAACATCACAAACAACCCAAAATGCCGTTTATACAAACAGAAATTCTTTTGCATACGGCTGGAGTGAAGAACGACAAAATGATACAGTAAAAAAAATAGGAACTTCTTTACTTTCTGCAAGTAAAATTCCTGCAAGCAGGCAAGTTTCATTTCTCGTGGTTCAAAAAGATGAAGTTAATGCATACACAGACCAAAATAATAACGTGGTTGTTTACAGAGGCATATTACCATATCTTGAACAAGAGGATGAACTTGCATTTATTATTGCACATGAACTTGGGCATGTTGAACAATATCACGTCATCAGAGGAATGTTCAGAAGCGGGATTTTATCTGTTATAGCTTCATTTATAGGATCAGCCACCAAAACAGGCAATCTGTCAGGTGTTGCAGGAAATATGGCATATAAAAAATTCTCAAGAAATGATGAATTCAAAGCAGATCAAAGAGGAATCGATTTTCTTGTTTCCTCAGGTTATAACCCGCTTGCATCAATATCTGTTTTATACAAAATCGGTACAAACTACATGGATATTTGGGCAGATCACCCGTCAACAGAAAAAAGAATTACCAAAGATTATCAATATATTCAAAAAAATTATCCTCAATACATTGAAAAGGGCTTCAATAGTTCATCATATAGCAATGCACTATCACAAATTCAAGCCCAAATTAAAAAATAAGCTAAAACAAAATAAAATTGACAAAAATAAATATAAAAATAAAGTATTAAAAAAATACACAAACCACTTTACAAATAAACATACATGTGAAATAATGTGCATGTAACATTTTGTTAACATAAATAGCAAAAATTATTTTCTGCAGATTTATAAAAATTGGAAAGTAGTAGTAATAGTGTGGAGAAATATCATGTTAGGAATTTCACCGGTAACATACAACAAATCTCAATCTCTCAGCTTTGGATACAACAAAAAAGATGTTGACCAAGATATTAATTTTTACAAGGAACAGGTAGAAGAACTTGACCAATTTTTAAACGAAGATTATATTCCTGACAAAATGAAAAAACCGTTCAAATTTTTCAGAACAATTGCTAACGGAGCAATAGACGGCTTGGCAGTATTTGGTTCAACCTTAATGCTTGCAAGTTTTGTCAAAAAATCAGGAGCCAAAATTGGCGCAAATAAATACTTCAAACAAACCGTAACCGGTTCTAAATCTGTTATGAATAAAATAGCAGACGGTTTCAAATTTGTAGGCGGAAAAATTGCAGAAGTATTAAACAAAGGATTCGATGCAATCGTTAATTCTTCAGCATACAAAAAATTTACAAATACAAATATAGGCAAAAAAATCAAAGGTGACGCAGCATTCATTATTTCAAAAGGCTTAGACATGAAAGATGCCGGAGCAGTAAAATCACAAGAAATTATGAAAAAAGTTGCAGAACCGATTAAAAACATAAATACAGATAAAGCAGTTAAAGGAACTGCAACAGTATTAGGGATAGGATCAGGGATTACAGGAGCCTATGAAACAACTATGCGTGATGATATAAAAGCAGAAGTTGATGAAGGCGATGATACAGATTACCCACCTTCCAGAGATTATGAAGAAGATTATGATTATTACAGGGAATCAGCATAATGGAAAGTATCAATATTAATAATTACAGATATTCAAACTTAACTCCTGAGCAACAGGCAAAACGCAAAGAAACAGAACAAAAAGTTGCAACAGGTGTTGGTGCAACAGGTGCCGGAGCCGCAGCTTATCAGGCTAAAAGAACATCTGTAAACAGAACACTCCAGTCAATGTTTGCAAATGTTACCAACACTACAAAAAATGCAAGACAAAATGCTGCAGAAGTTACAAGTTTACTTGGCAAATTTAAACTGAATGTTACCAAATTCAGCGGTGACATTATGACAAAAGCAATGAAACTTAAAGATGTTAAATACATTGGTGCAATTGTTAAAAGTCCGGTAATGAGAGGTGCAGCCGGTGTATTCGGTGGTGCAATGGCATTCTTTGCACTCGTTACAGGAGTAGATAAAGCATACAGAAACGGCAAAATTGCAGTTTACGATTTAAAAGAAAAATTAGACTTTGCTGCTTAAGCCGGTAATAAAAAGAATATAAAAAAACAGGATACAAAATAAGTATCCTGTTTTTTTAGCAATTTCCGGATATTATAAAAGCCTTCTGAAAATTTCAGAAGGCTTTTATATTTTATTTAATCTATGTTATTAAAATGTTGATACAGGTTTTTTAACAGGAGCTGCACCAGGAATTGATTGCCAGTTAGCAGCCATAATCTTTTTGAAAGATTTTAAAGCTGTATCTTCAAGTTCGCCTAATTCTTCGGCTTCCATAATCAATTCTCTTAAAGGCATCAAAGCTCTTGTGTCACGTAAAACACCTAACGCAGCAGCTGCGCCTGCTCTTACTAATTCGTTTTCAGAACGGTTTTTCATAACATCAATCAATGCAGGAACTGCTTTTGGATCATTTAATTTACCCAAAGAAGTTACGGCATAAATTCTTACGTTAACCCATTCGTCATAAAGCATATTGATAACCTTATCAACAGCTTTTTTGTTGCCGATTTCACCTAATGCTCTTGTTGCATCACATCTTACATTAACTTTTTCATGATCTAATGATTCAATCAAAGCATCTGTAGCTACATCACCAATTTCAATTAAAGCATCTGTAGCTGTAATGCAAACCTGAGGGTTTTCATCGTTTAATGCTTCAACTAATGGTTCTACAACAATTGCACCGCCCAAACGACCTAACGCACGAGCTGCTCTTACACGAACATCAACATTTCTGTCTTCGCGTAAAGATTCAATTAAATGAGTTGTAGCTTTTGAATCACCCAATTCACCTAATGCACGAGCTGCATATAATCTTACTGAACCGTTTTTGTCATGTTTCAAAACATCAATCAAAGGTTCAACGGCTTTTGAATCGCCCATTTCACCTAAAATTCTTGCTGCATTGTATCTGACTTTTTCAGAATTGCTGGTAGTTAAATCATTTAATAACTCATCAAAAGATTTTTTAACCTGCTTTTTCTTACTGTTCACACTAATTGTCATTACTTTCCTCCGACACTTACAATAACTTGTCACTACTACTTACTCATATATAAAAAAATGTTTTAACAAATTATTGCCTATTTACTTATATTTCACTTAACATTGTTTACAATTCATAGATTAGTTGTTTCTGAATTCCTTTATATTCACTACCTTCAGGACTTTTTATTTATTAAGGGTAATACTGACACTTATTGTCTCAGTATTTATATTTTAATACATATTTAAATTAATTTCACTATTTCATGTTAAAAAAGATACAAAATGTTATAATTGTTTTTATAAACATAGATAAAAAGCAGTTATATTTCAGTTTTTAATTTTAGATTTCTTTACAAATTACTACTAACAAGGGATAGTAATAATAAATTCCGTACCAAGTCCTAATTCACTAATAACACGGATTTTACCCTTGTGTTTGTCTATAATCTTTTGACTGATAGCAAGTCCTAATCCTGTGCCAACCCCTACACCTTTTGTAGTATAACCCGCGGTAAAAATTTTATTCAGGTTTTCCTTAGAAATGCCTTTTCCGTTATCTTTTATCTTCACAACAAGATTATTATCCGCAAACTCGGTAGTAATGGTTATTTTACCTTTTGTTTCTATAGATTGGCATGCGTTTACAAGTATATTTGTAAAAACCTGATTAAGCATATTCGGATAACATTTTATCAATGGAATCTGACTGTAATTCTTTTCTATTTCAACTTTATTTTTTATCTCATGCCTGATAATTTCAAGGGTTAAGTCCATTTCCTTATTTATATCAGCTTCTTGGAGTTCAGCCTCATCAAGACGAACAAATTTTTTAAGAGAAACAACAATTTTACTAATACGGTCTATTGCCTCTTTATCAATTGAATTGAGCTGTTCAAACATTTGTTTTATGTTTTCATCAGGGATTTTAGGTACAAGTTTTGACATAATATCATTGTTTGATTTCATTGATGCCACCGGAGTATTTATTTCATGAGCAATCCCTGCAACCAACTGACCTAAAGATGCCATTTTTTCAGAATTAATCAGCTGAAGCTGGGTTTCTTTCAATTCATCAAGAGCCTGTTTCAGTTCTTTTACATTTTGCGCATTTTTTCTGTATAATTCCGCTCTTATAACTGCATTACCAAGTTGTGAAGAAACGGCATCAAGTATTTCCAATTCATCTGCAAGCTCTCTTTTTTGATAACTTAAAAGAACAATTACACCGATAATTTTTTGAAGGTGGAATATAGGAACAACAACCCTTCTTACAGAATTTTTAAAAGGAACTGCGCCGATATATTCATTCAAAGTATAACCGATAGAAATTTCACCCGAATTTATTTCAGACATTACAGTATTATCAAATACGATTTCTTCCCCTTTAAAATCTTCCTCATCTCCAAAGATTTCCATTATACAGAACTTATTAGCCTCAAATTTTGCATAATAAGTTTTAAAACACCCAAACATCATTGAGAGTTCTTTTAACGCTGAATTTAAAATTGCAGAAATATCAATTGATTCTCTTATTATGTTTGACATTTTATTTATAAGAGCAATCTTAAATGCCTGAGCCTGAGCTTTTTGGCGAATTTTTTGCAGTTCATCATTTTCTTCTTTTAATTTCTCTAATTGACTGATATAATTTTGGTTTTCTTTTTTATTGTTTTCAAGAAAAATATCAGAACTAACATCCGTAAAAAATAAAATTGTATATTGTCCGCGTTTTACTGATGTCATGTCATAGTATGTTGTTTCTCCGGCAGATGTCATGTAATTTACACGAGCAAAGAAATTTTCTTTTGAAACAATCGCCTGAAAAACAGGAGAATATAAATCCATATTTTCACTATCAATCGGACACATATCAAAGTTCAGTTTATGGGCAAACTTGCGAATGTTTTCAAAATTATTAAAGATATGGCAAAACATATTGTTCTTGAAAACAACATCCTCATATCCTTTGATTACAATTACCGGATCCCTGTATTGATTGAAAAAATCAAACTTTTTCATAGTTAAATTATAATCTAAAGGGGATTTTGGGGCAATTTGTAAAAAGAATTACAGATAATGCCGCTACAAAATACACGCAAGCACCATAAGGATGAGTGTTCCTATCTGAACTGCAGTTGCAACATGCTGGCTAAATCTGTTACTGTCATATCTTTTTGCTGATTTTTGCGCCTGAATTGCACTCGATAAGCGCTGCATACGTTCACTTTCACTGTCATTAGGAAAGCTTGTACCGAAAACGCTTGTTTCTATCCTTGTTAAACGATTTGAAACAGGTTCATTTTCGAACTTCTTATGATATATTTGTTTTTCAATTTTTGATAAGTTCAAAGGTTTTACATTTTTTGGTAACGACACCGGATCATCATCATAACTATTATGCGAATTATAAGAGTCATAATCAAAAAACGGAGAACCGTATTGGTCAAGATGATAATTTTGCGCCATCCTGTCAGCCTCTGAGGTATAGAATTCATTTTCCTGTTGGTGCATACCGTTCTTTTTGAAACTTTGCGGTTTTAACTGAGCCTTTAGACGATCTACACGTTTTGAGAGATCATCATTATCATAAGTTTTTTTAAAGGTTTCTTTTTCCAGCTTTGATAACCTTGTTTTTATATTTTCATTTTTAAACTCTTTTTTAAAAACCTGTTTTTCAAGTTCATCAATTGCAGGATAATCCATTTTTGAGGCTTCTGGCGGTTCTTTTTCATAAACAATAAAATCATCATCTGTCATAAATGAATCTTCCCGAGGCTCAATTTCCTGCCCCATTAAGTCAACATTCAAATCTTTTTTTAATTTTGCAATACGATTTTTTTCAGCACCCGTTGATTTTTTGCCGTAAACCTTTTCTTCTATACGATTAAGACGGACAGAATCAGTATCATCAGAATAAGTAAAACCATATAAGGAATTTTCTATTTTATCCAATGTTGAATTTGCATAAACCCCGCACTGACAACCCAAAACTAACACTAAAACAATTAACAATTTTTTCATAACAATTTACTCCTTAATGAAAGGATAAATTTTTAACTGATGAAAAAAAATTGAATGATTTGCGAATATTTACAACACAAAAACAAAATAAAAAGTTCCGGGACAAAAGTATTATATTTTATATTAAGCATTAATTACAGAAAATATTAAAATAACAAAAGACCTTATCATTTAAGATAAGGTCTTTTGCATTTACTGTTACTATTTACCGAAAGTAATATTATTATTATCTTCAAGTAATATATTCAAATATAACAGTTTGTTTGCGGTTGCTTGATTCAAGTTGATGAACTGAGCTCCTGCCCTTGAATTTGTTGATGTAACAACTTTTGCATCTGCATTGATTTCAAGGTCGCCGTAAACCAAATGAACCGGAACTACATCTCCTGTCTTTAACGTATTGTTGTGGCTGAGTGCTACACCGCCTCGAGATACGTCTATAAGACCGTTATATTCATTTGATTGTTCCAACATTACCGGAATATTGCTTTCTTTGACATTGAATCTCATAAACTGACGTTTATCGATTGTATCAATTTCGGAATCACTTATTTTCTGATTATAAGCAAGTCTTCCGTCATCATCGTCTTGGACTGCCTGTGTTGGAGCGTCTGTTGGTGGATCCGTTGGAGCATCCGTTGGAGGCTCTGTTGGTGGATTTGTCGGCGGATCTGTTGGTGGATCTGTCGGCGGTTCCGTTGGAGGCTCTGTCGGTGGTTCCGTTGGAGGCTCTGTCGGTGGCTCCGTTGGAGGCTCTGTTGGAGGTTCCGTTGGAGGCTCTGTTGGTGGATCCGTTGGAGGCTCTGTCGGTGGATCCGTTGGAGGCTCTGTCGGTGGATCCGTTGGAGGCTCTGTTGGTGGATCCGTTGGAGGCTCTGTCGGTGGATCCGTTGGCGGATCTGTTGGAGGATCTGTCGGAGGATCCGTTGGTGGATCTGTCGGCGGATCGGTTGGTGGATCTGTCGGAGCCGGTGTAGGATCTTCTATTTCCAGTGGAGTTGCATCTACGACTCCGTTATCCGTATCAACATAGGATTGTTCGCCGCCAAATATTCCATCACCATCACCTTCAGGATAATAGTAATTTCTTTCCATTTCATTTCTGCCTGTTGCTTTAACATCATCAGGTCTTACGGCATGTCCTGTAGGAAGATCCGGTCCTTTGTCAACATGAACACCTTTAACTTTATTTGTTGAATTATCTCTTACTTTTGAGAATCCGTCTTTATTAAAGTGGGCAGCAATACCGTTTGCATATACATTATCAGCAGTTAAGTCAAATGTACCATTATCGAGTACAGCATTATCAACTTTAACTGTTGAATCAGCCCATGCTTCGTGACCGCCATCAACTAATGCCTGTGTTGGTCTGATATTATGATTAATATCAAGAGCTTTTACTTTTGCATGATTTGGTAATGCTTCATCTCTGTAGTCTGCACCTGTATAACCACCGTCTTGCTGACCGTAATCTCTTGGTCCTAAGTAATCATTAGGAATAACAGAACTATCTTCAATGTGACCTAAATTCTTTATATGCATTGTCTTGCCGCGAGTTACAACATTCAAATCACCTTCAGCAGTTATATTATCGATTGTTGTATTTCCTGCAAATTCTACATTTGCATCACCTTTTCTTGCAATAATAGTAGATGCTTTATTTGTAGTAACTTCTTTGCTTCTGCCGTAATTTGAATCATTAAAGCTGTTTTCTTTAAGATTGATATTATTTTCGGCAAGTACATTCATTGTTTCGCCTTTTTGAGCGCCATTTTGAATGAATGTTACAGCATTATTTGATGTACCGATACTGCCGTTAGATATAAGTGAAATACCTGTACCTTCGATATTGGTATCTGAATTATTACCAGGGCGAGCATTAACCATATTATAGCGTTTAGCTCCGGTATTATTATATCCGTAATCATCATCAACAGTAAGGATAACTCTGCCGTCAGCCTTGATAGTATCAATGTTCATATCGGAATCTATCGCAGCATAGTTAATAACCAAATCTTCCGGTTTAGTAACTTTATTTGTAGATGCTTTTACCTTACCTCTGACATTTGCATTGACAGATTTTGTAAAGTCACGTGAATTAGCTTTTGGTCCGATACCCAATCCGACATCCTGACCGATAGTACCGTCATTGACAGTCATTGTCAAATCACCGCCTGCATTAAACAGAACTTTTTCAACACCACTGTTTAATATATTGCCGTTGTTGACTGTAACGACTATATTGTTACCTGCACTTACATTATTATCTTTTGAAGTTGAACCGATAACAACATTACCGCCGCCGTTTTGAGTCATAGTAACATTATTTGCTGCTTTGACTAAACCGCTTACTGTTGTACCACCTGCAGAATTATCGTTTATATCAACATTTCTGCCTGCGGATACATTACCACCGGCGGTAACTTTTGTACCGTCTTTTCCGGTATTTTCCATCGTAATATCAGTATTACCGGTAGTAGATACTCTTGAAGTAACTCTTAAACCTTTTTCACCGGTATTTATCAAGCTGATATTTGCATTATTACCTGATACGGTTTCATTGACACTCAAACCACCGGCACCATTATTTGTAACGGTTAATTTACTGTCTTTATTTGTAACAGTACCACTGATATCAATACCTTTTGTACCTGTTTCGGTATTTAAGATGTTACCTTCGCCCTGATTTGAAATAGAGCCGGTAATATCAATACCGCCCGCACCGGTATTTTTCATTTGTAAACCGTTAGTATTTATTGTACCGGAATCATCAACGAGAATACCACCTTTACCATCGTTGGTAAATGTTCCTTTACCGCCGACATTTACTGCTCCATCAATGTGCATTCCGCCAATACCGTCTTCTGTATTAAAGAATTCGGCATTACCGGTCGTATTGAAGGTTCCGCCAATATTCATGGTACCGGTAGTATTCTTTGATTTACCGTTCGCATAACCGTTTTCAACATATGAATTACCGCCGGTAGTCATTTTACCGGATAAATTCATACCGTTCTTACCTTTATTTCTTACGGTTAAATCACCTTTTGTATCAACCTTACCTGTAACGATAAGTTTTGTTTCGGTACTTCCCTGAGCCGGTACATTAAATATTTCAGTATTACCACCATTACGAACAGTACCCGAAATATTCAAATCGCCTTCATTATTATTAATTTTTACTTTTCCGGCAGCATTTGATAAAGTACCTGAAATTTTCAGACCATTTGCAGCGTCATCATAATTTCTTACTTCAATAGAACTGCTGCTTCCTTTTGCAAAGTTCTTAACCTGACCGGCAATATCAGTACCATTAGCATTTGGTGAACCTGTACCTGATCCTTCTGCAGAAATGATAATGTGACCATTACCATCACTTGCAAATGAATTTGCGGTATTCAAATTATCTGTATTTACTAAATTATTAAATAACGCAGCCGCTTGTTGCTGGTTATTCATTAAAGTCATTGCATTTTTATTGATACCGCCCATGACACCGGCATCTTTTGCAATTGTGACGGAGCTTGCTTTTAATTCAACGTCCCCAGCCGAGAGAATTTTACCGTTTACGGTAATAGGGCCGCCTACATTCATATCATAGCCCTGCATTTCAGCAAGACCAGCTTCTGTCTGATTACGTTTCAACGCATTGTAACTATAGGTATCCGGAGAATATACTCCTAATGCCCCGACATTAATAACACCGGAAGCACCAACAACCATACCGTTTGGAGAAACGAAAATAGCTTTACCATTGTAGAAGTTACCATTTCGAACAGAATTCAAAATACCGTTTACTACAACTTGATTATCGACCAAATTGACAAATGTGTTGATGTCTGCAAAATTCAAATTTGCAACATCACCGGCACTAAGGTTAAAGTTAGTGTACTGTCTAAAACCTGTAGAACCGCTTTTTGACAACGGATCAATGTTATAAACACCATTGTGACCCGTCACCCCGGTAATGTCACTGGCCACTACGGTCAGCGCCATCGTTTGTTGAAGCATAAATACACCAGTCATGAGTGATGCAATTACTCTTCTGTGAGTTTTTCTACTCTTTCTCGTCATGCTCATCGTCCTTTCATTTGTATATGTCCATATTCGCATTACCACCATTGAACTTATGACTTCATTTTTGGCACACACTGCGTCATTGTCATGGCATAAATATTCTATATGAATTAATAAACGGTTTTTGATTGCTCAAAATTTACTGATTTTCATAATAATTTAATAAAAATTTACAATTCATCTTAAAAAGTGAACAAGATGATAAGAAAATAGGGAAATAAGTTCTTTTCAGCTATAAGATTGCTTTAAATATACTATTATTGGATATTATAATTAATATTACTTTTTAACTAACCTATTTCCTTATTCCCTTATTTACTTATTTCCCCTATTGATTTTTAAACATGCTCGTAATAGTATTAGTTCTGTAGAGTGCTTACGCCAATAATCACTCAACAAGAAAAGGAAAACTCAAATGTCAATTAACTTAGAAAACAAACAAGAATTCGCTAAGAAATTCGGAAAAAACGAAAAAGATACAGGAGCTTCTGCTGTTCAAATCGCAATGATGACAAAGAAAATTGCAGATTTAACAGAACACCTTAAATCAAACAAAAAAGATTTCGCTACAAAAAGAGGTCTTTTGATGATGGTAGGTAAAAGAAAGAAACTCCTTTCTTACGTTAAATCAAGAAATCTTGACGAATACAGAGATTTAATTAAAAAATTAAAAATCAGAGGTTAATTAAAAAAAAAACGACTTGCAAACAGCAAGTCGTTTTTTTTATATTAATTACATTAATATATATATTAATATAATATACCAGATTAGGTAATTTATTTATAAACTCCGCCGGACATAAAATAAACTGAAGCAATTAAAGGAGTTTATAAAATGAAGAATACTGTCCGTAAATCAGAAACTGCAACTATGTTAAAATTCAATAATCTTTTTATTGAAATGAGCGGGAAAAACTGCAATCAAAAGTGCAAACATTGTTATATTAAATTCCCGCAGCTAAAAAAAGTACAGGATTTTATCCAAACAGATACCGTTTTGGATGCACTAAATACCCTGTCAGAACAAAAACTGGAATGTATCTATCTGACGGGTGCAGAGCCAATGACACATCCGAATTTCAATTCTATACTACGACTTTGTTTAAAAAAAACAGATGTATGCATTTGCACAAACGGTTCATTTATTAATGAAAAAAAAGCAAGGTTTCTGAAAAAAGTAGAAAATGAATCAAACAATGAAATCTTTTTTGAAATAAGCCTTGATCACTATGATGAAATTAAAAATGATGATATCAGATATAGGGGAGCATACAGACAGGCACTATTTGCAACAAAGCATTTATCTAAATACGGTTTTTCGCCAATAATACATGTCACTAATTATTACAAAGAAAAACCGGAGCTATTGGTTGAAAATATAATTAAGATATTTGATAACATAAACTGTGAAATCAACAAGAATCATATTAAAATAACCCCTTATTTTGACATAACATCAAACAATAAGGATTTGGAAATACACATAAATCCTGATACAAGATTAGATTGCCGATTTGGGAGGGTACTCAGCGAAAAAGGAATATACTCCTGCCCATTTTTATCAGGAGATTACAGGGGAAGATGCGGAAGCACATTTGAAAACTTTTCAGAAAATATATCTTTAGAAACGGAGTACTGTGCAACATGCATTCAAAACGGTTATGAAATCTTTGGAATAAATCCTGAACAATTTGCATAATTCATATTATTCTTAACACATGTAAGAGTACTGTATTTATTGAGTTTTGGGGATATTGTGAATAAATGTTAAGCTAAAACGAGCCAAAAGTTAAAGTTTAAAAACCATGGTGCCGACATGAGTTCTATAGGAAAAACTATCGAAAGGAACAGTCATTA